>Ga0209512_1001533_pt1 | contig 28033 bp, 31 predicted proteins | sample frozenSSSSmetaG_FD_184142 | JGI IMG/M metagenome (GOLD analysis project Ga0209512, IMG submission 184142) | Glacier valley bacterial and archeal communities from Borup Fiord, Nunavut, Canada, to study Microbial Dark Matter (Phase II) -... | ecosystem: Environmental > Aquatic > Freshwater > Ice >...
ATAGACGGGCGAGCGGCCTTGTTCGTTGAGTTCGGCGACTTTTTCCTGGAGCTGGGTGGTGGAGTATTCGAACTCGAGCGGGACCGGGCGTTGGTCGGACTGGACGAGGGTGGTGGGCGCGCCGGTGAGGGAGGTGAGTTGTTTGGAGAAAAATGGCTCTTCGTCGTCAATGCATGACGGGAAAGATTAGCCATGATCGGAAAACGCCATGAAATTTAGCCTGATCCAGCCGTCCCCAGCCTTTGCAACGTTCGCTCAAGAGCCAAAGATCTTAATTCCATGAACTCCTACCGATATAGGCCGGGTTTAAGGTTTTTTCGACCAATCTCTCAGAAAATCGCCCCCAAATCGTCATGCTTTGACGACGAAGAACCGCAAATTTCGAGTGTCCTCCGGTAACCGGAAACCAACACGCTCTTCGAAGTTACCACCTCTGAGTCCGTGAGGCCGGGTTCCAGCGTCATTTTCAAAATCTCGCCATTTTCATCGACGAGTTTTCGGGAAATATTGGCGCGGATGATTTCTGACGGAGTCATGCAAAACACTATCAATTATCGGGTGGACCCGGAAATCGGAAGTTGTTCTTGCGGAATGAATTCCGCGCTCCAGTTAGTAAATCAATCCAGCAGCGAGGTCCTTGTGAAAAGCGAGATGACGTGCACGCCTCGTTCCTCGATGGCCTGGCGGCCGCCTTCCTCGCGGTCGACGAGGACGAGGCAGAAGGCGACTTTTCCGCCTTCGCGTTCGATGGCGTCGATGGCTTTCAAGGTGGAGCCGCCGGTGGTGATGACGTCATCGACGACGATGATGGTGTCGCCGGATTTGAAATTGCCTTCGATCTGTTTGCCGGCGCCGTGGCCTTTGGGTTCCTTGCGGACGGTGAAGACCTGGAGGGCTTCGGCGGGATTTTTGGTGGCGGAGGCCATGCCGACGGCGAGTGAGATGGGATCGGCACCGAGGGTCATGCCGCCGATGGCGTCGATCTTGAGGTGCTCGGAGTGGATCTTGGAACGGACGGCGTGCCAGCCGAGATCGCCGATGAGGAGGGCTCCGAAGGGATCGAGCGCGGTGACGCGGCAGTCGATGTAGAGGTCGCTCTGTTTTCCGGAGGCGAGGGTGAAGGTGCCGGTGCGGACGGATTTTTCGAGCAGGAGCTTCTTGAGGGCGGAGGCGGTCTGGAGCATGGGGGGATGATTGGAAACGAGGAGCAGGGGGGCAAGCGCGGATCTTTATGAAGCGGACGGGTCGAAGCTGGGTGGGGAAAAGCACCTTGTCAGGATTCTCTTTCAGGTGCATCATCGAGTCATGAAAGAGATCGTTTTCGAGGTGCTCGCGGATCCGGCTGGTGGGTTTACCGCTTCGGCTGTTGGCCTTGGCATTCACACGCAGGGAGACAACGTGGACGATCTGAAGGCGCAGCTCCGGGACGCGGTGGATTGCTATTTCGACGAATCCGAGGAGCGGCCATCGGCGGTTCGGCTCCAGTTTGTGAGGGAAGAGCTGATGGCGGTATGAAGCTACCCAGAGACGGGGACGGAGCTGGTCTGGTAAAGGCGCTTCGGGTGCTGGGATATGAGGTCACCCGGCAAAAAGGGTCTCACGTTGGGCTGACGCCCAAGCGGGCGGAGAGCATCACGAGGTGGTTCCGGCTCATCGGCCAGTCAAACCGGGTACGCTCGCTTCGATTTTGAAAAGTGTGGCATCGCATCACGGGATGGGTGTCGAGGAATTGATCGCGAGGCTTGGCCTCAGGTGAGGAGGCGCTGCTTTTGTTGCTCGCCAGCGAGTTGACCCGGCGTTTAGGTTTTCCCAGATGATTTTAGGATTGATGGAACCTTCCGGCATGATCGAGCAGGGTGGCCCGCTGGTGTGGGTGCTGCTGGGATTGGCGTTTATCGGATCGGTGTGCGTGGTGGAGCGTTTGTTTTTCTTCCACCGGGCGCGGATCAATGTGGGGGATCTGCTGGTGGGGCTGTCGCATCACATCCGGCGGCGGGCGTTTGCGGAGGCGCTGCACGAGGCGGCGCGGGCTCCGGGGCCGGTGGCACGGGTGGCTCATGCGGCGCTGTTGCGGTATTATTTGGATCGGAAGGACCTGCGCGATGTGGTGCAGGAGGCGGGCCAGCTTGAGGTGCCGCGGATTGAGAAAAACATCCGGGCGATCCTGGGAGCGGCGTTGCTGGCTCCGCTGGTGGGGCTGCTGGGGACGATGGTGGGGATGCTGGACACGGTGCAAAAGGTGAGCGAGCACGGCGGTTTTTCCGATCCGGCGGAGCTTTCGCGCGGGGTGTTCGTGGCGTTGATCACTTCGGTGCTGGGGCTGACGGTGGCGGTGCCGTTGTATTTGTTTTACCTGTATTTCTTGGGTCGGGCGAAGCGGCTGGTGCATCGCATCGAGCGGGCGGGGATTGAGATGGTGCATCTCATCGCGGACGCGCGGGAGGAGGAGGAATTCGCGCCGTTCAGGGGTGAGGTGACTCACGGGAAAAAGCGACCGCAGCCGGAAAAGGAGCCTGTGAAATGAAGCTTGAAATGACGCTGCCGGAGCGCCCCGGACTGTTGCATGCGGTGCCGGTGCTGAATCTTTTCGCGCTGATGGTGTTTTTCCTGCTGCTCGGGCCGTCGCTGGTCCTGCAATCCGGCGTTGCGGTGGAAATGCCGCCGTCGCGGTTTCAAATGCAGCGTTATCAGGACACTCTGGTGGTCACGCTGGGACCGGGCGAGCCGCTGCCGCGTGTTCATTTCGGGCGCGATCCGGTGACGATGGAGGAGCTTTCCGCCAAGCTGGATAAACTGCATGAGGACGGCGCTTCCGCGAAGGCGATCGTGCTGCTGCAAACGGACGCGGGCACGCCGGTGGGCACCGAGCGGGAGGTGACGGAGCTGGTGCTGGGGAAAGGATTCCGGCTGGCGATCGTCGGAAAAAACGCGGGAGAAACGAAGGCGGTCGTTCCGAAAACCGAGCCCTGAACATCATGGCCAGCATCACCGCCAGACAGCCGAGGCTGATGAACACGCCTGATTGGGTGTTCCCGTGGCGTGGCCGGAAGAAGACGTTTTTTCCGATGCTCGTCGCGCACGTGGTGGCTGGCGCTGCCTTTTTGGTCCTGCTCGGAACGGTACACGTGAAGGTGATTTCGCCGAAACCAATGGCACCACGGAAAGCCTCGCTCATTTATCTGGCGGACGACTCGCAAGGCCGCGCGCTCGCGCTGCGGGCGCAGGAGGGCGGGCCGTTTCCCTCGCGATTCGAGCCCTCGCAATGGGAAGGCATGGCGGCGCTGGAGGCCGAGGCGATGGCGGCCACGCGGCAGTCGAGACCGTATGTGCCGCAGTTACGCGATCTGCCGAAGGAAATCCGGATCGCGCCGCTGGAACTCGCGGCGAAGGGCGAGACGGTTTTCCCGAAACGCCAACCCGTCGTCCGCGCGGTGCCGGCCGCCGCGAAAATGAAGCTGGTGCCGACGATTTACCCGCTCTCCGGCATCCCGGCGGAGGCGATTCCCGCCGAGCTTCCGGCGTTCACCGGTGTTTTGGACAGCGCGATGACCGCAGCTTCGTGGCGATTTCTCGTCCGCCTGAATCCCCAAGGCGGCGTGGCCGAGTGCGTTTCGCTGGAAAAAGGCGGCGAGGCGGGCGCGCTGGAGTTGGAAACCTGGCTGCATGGCATTCAGTTCCGCACCACTTCGGAAAAACCGTTCCGCTGGATCTCGGTGGGCATCGGATTCAGCAACCAACCCGCCGCTGATGGACCTGACAATCGCTGATTTTGTGCTTTGCGCGCTGCTCGCCGCCGCGGCGCTGGTGCTGTGCATCGCGTTCGTCTCGCGCACCCTCCACGGCCGGGCGGAGCGCCGGTCGCTGGCGAACCGGGTGATCTGCCGACTCTGCCTCTACGCCTTCGAGGACACGAGCCACGTTGGCACCGTCGATTGCCCGATGTGCGGCGCGGCGAATGAAAAAGGCCGCAGCCGCCGTCTCGGGTGAGGGAAAACGAGGTGCTTCAATCGTCGTTTTCCCAAGCGGGTGCCGCTTGGTCTATCGCTTGGCGGAGCACCTCCAACGTGGCGTGTTCCGCGCACCATTTTTCGATGTAGGGCCAGTCGAGTTTTCCCCACTGCACCTGCATCACGGTCACCACATCGGAGAAATCCTTCGGCCGTTTGGCGGCAACGCTCCACCGCAATTTCTGGACGATGACATCTTCCGCCGTCGGCAGGAAAACTGGCACGGCAGGGAAAATTTCCTCGCTCACCCGGCGAGCAAATCTCTCGCGGTCGTGAGGGTCGTCGCTGAGCCGGAATAGCTCGATTTCAAACGGCGATCCCGTCACCCGCAGGATCTCCCGCCGCGTGGAAGTCACCATTTTAAAGCTCATCTGATCGTCCAGTTCGATCCCCGCGGGCAGCATGCCGGGAAATTCTGCCCAGCGTTCCGCAGAAACATGGACGACCACATCCGCGTCCTTGGTGGACCGTGGTATGCCCCAGAAATTTGAGGAATACGAACCCACCACCATGTAGGGAAAACCCGCCTCCGTGAACACCCGGATGAGCGCCAGTAAAGCGTCGTTTCCTGTCATGAATTCGCTTTGCGCAGCATCCGTTTCAGTTCCTCCGTCCGTTCCGCCTCCGTCATCTCCGGATGCCGCCGGGCGATGCCAGCGAGTGACCACAGACAGGCCTCCTCAAATAACTCCGCTCCGGCGAGAAAACGCTCGCGCGGTGTCATCTTCCGAGCCCGGCGGACTTTCAAGAGGTCCGAAACCTTGGCCATCTCGGCAATTGCCTCCTCCATGCCCGTCAAGCTACCGGAACCGCTCCATTCCCGCAAGTCGTCCTTTGTTTTTTCGTGCCTTGTCGCGGGTTTCCTGCTTTCCCTCCCGCGCCCACGTTTCCTTTTTTCCGCCCATGTCCACCGAGCTGACCCGAAATTTCTCCATCATCGCCCACATCGACCACGGAAAAACCACGCTTTCCGACCGCCTGATGGGTGCGACCAACACGGTGGCGGTCCGCGATGAAAAAGCTCAGCTCCTCGATTCCATGGATCTGGAGCGGGAGAAGGGCATCACCATCAAGTCCCATCCGGTGGCGATGGAATACAAGGCGAAGGACGGAAAAACCTACAAACTCAACCTGCTCGACACGCCCGGACACGTCGATTTCTCCTATGAAGTCGCCCGCTCGTTGGCTGCCTGCGAAGGCGCGATCCTGATGGTGGACGCTGCACAAGGCGTTGAAGCCCAGACAGTGGCGAACCTCCACCTCGCCCACGCCCAGAACCTCATCATCATCCCGGTCCTCAACAAGATCGACCTTCCCGCCGCCGACGTCGAAAAGTGCCGCAAGCAGCTCGAGGACATTCTCGCCATTCCGGGCGAGGACGCCATCCCAGCTTCTGCGAAGGCCGGCATCGGCATCATCGAAATTCTCGAAGCCGTCGTCGCCCGCGTTCCCGCTCCGGTGGAAAATCCGGACAAGCTCCTGCGCTGCTCCGTTTTCGACTCGATTTACGACACCTACCGCGGCGTCGTTTCCTACGTCCGGGTCTTTTCCGGCACCGTGAAAAAGGGCCAGCGCGTGAAGCTGATGCACACCAACAAGACCTACGAGGTCAAGGAAGTGGGCGTCTTCACCCCCAAGATGAGTGCCCGCGAAATTCTATCCGCAGGCGACGTCGGCTACGTCATCGCCAACATGAAATCCGCCGACGAGGCGAAGATCGGCGACACCATCACCGACAACACCCATCCGTGCCCCGAGCCACTGCCCGGTTACAAGGAAATCCAGCCGATGGTGTTCTCTGGCATCTATCCGGTCGAGTCCTCCGACTACGAAGCGCTCAAGGCCGGTATGGGCAAGCTCCAGATCAACGACGCCGCCTTCACGTTTTCTTCGGAAAGCTCCACCGCCCTCGGCTTCGGTTTCCGCTGCGGATTCCTCGGCCTGCTCCACATGGAAATCATCCAGGAGCGCCTCCGCCGCGAGTTCAACATGGACGTGATCTCCACCTATCCGTCGGTGATCTATCAAGTCACGCTCACCGACGGCAGCGTGGTGATCGTGGACAACCCGACTCTTTTCCCCGAGCCACAGACCATTCTGGAAATCCGCGAGCCCATCGTGAACGTCTATATCATGGTTCCCGGCGAATACATCGGAGACATGATGCAGCTCGTGATGGAAAAGCGCGGCGACGTCACCAACACCGAAACCATCGACGACATGCGCGTCATGCTTTCCTGCGTCCTGCCTCTAGCGGAAATCCTCGTCGATTTCAACGACCGCCTCAAATCCATGACCCGCGGCTACGGCTCGATGGACTACGAACACTCCGGCTACCGCGCCGCGAAAATGGTGAAGATGGACATGCTCATCGCCGGCGATCCCGTCGAGGCGTTCTCCACCATCGTCCACCGCGACAAGGCCGAATCCTACGGTCGCGTGCTCGCCGGCAAGCTCAAGGATGTCATCCCGTCCCACCTTTTCGTCGTCGCCATTCAGGCTGCTGTCGGCGGAAAAATCGTCGCCCGCGAATCCATCTCCGCCATGCGCAAGAACGTCACCGCCAAGTGCTACGGCGGCGACATTTCCCGGAAGCGCAAGCTGCTGGAAAAGCAGAAGGAAGGGAAAAAGAAGATGAAGATGTTCGGCAAAGTAAACATCCCGCAGGACGCCTTCATCAAGGTGCTGAAGTCAGGGGATTGAGCGCTCAATGTTCCGGGAAACTGCCGGGTTGTCATTGGTCTCCGAAAGGCGTATTCTGCTGGCATGATTCTGACATTACCTGACGACCCGGCTCTGGCAGATATGTCCGAATCCGACATCCGCCTCGATCTTGCCTGTGCGTTGTTCGCCGCTGGCCGCATCTCGCGTTCCGTCGCAGGCCGGATGGCTGGCATGGAGCGTTTCGACTTCGATCAGGAACTCATCCGTCGGCGGATTCCAAGCTACACCGAGGAAATGCTGGAAGAGGACATGGGTAATCTGAAAAAGATTTTTCCAGAGTGATCGTCGTCACAGACACCTCGGTGGTTTTGAATCTTTGTTGCCTTGGTTTGGAAGGGATGCTTCCAAAGATCTTTGGTGAAGTGTTGGCACCACCTTCTGTGGCGGGAGAATTCCGCAGGCTTGCCGAAGTGGACAGGAGATTTACGGGACTTGAGTTTCCGCCGTTCATCCGGGTTGTGGCTCCTGCGAAGTTGGTGCAGAAACTGGCTGGCAATCAGAAACTGCACGCGGGTGAAATCGAGGCCCTGTCGCTGGCCGCAGAGGAAAAAGTGGATGCCGTCCTCATGGACGAGAGCGCTGGAAGAGCCGCCGCTGTGGGTTTGGGTCTTCATTGTATTGGAATACTCGGCATACTGATTCAGGCGAAAAACACTGGATTGTTGATTGCTGTCGGACCGTTGCTGGATGAGTTGGAAGCCAAGGCCGGTTTTTGGATGGCCAGCTCTTTGAAGCAACGAATTCTGAAAATCGCCAAAGAATAGCGTGTGCCAAGGAGGGTTGATCTTTGGTCAACCCTTCCCGTTTTCAATGCATGAAAACTCCCCGAAGCACGGAGCCGCCTGGGTTTTGAATGACGGCAGATAAACCAACTTCTGATCAGCGGAGCGCGACGAGGTGCTTCTCCATCCCCGCCGGAACCGACGCGCGGTCCACGACGCGCAGGCTGCGACCGTTTCCTGTCTTGAGGGTGGCGAGGGATGTGAGGTCCGCGTTCACGGTGTTGTCGAGTTTCCACATCGCGCCGGTGAGGGGATCGACGATCACCATGCCGATCAGGCCGCCGAAGAGGATGTTGCCGAAATACCATCCGTCGATGGCGGAGTTCACTTGGATCGTTTGCGGTGTGGAGCCCTTTTTGGTGAATTCCAGAGTGTAGCTGGCGGGCTTGAAATAGCCGTAGGAGGCGGGAAGGGTGACCGTGGTGGGAGTGACGCCCTGATGCAGGATGGTGTTTTCCTTGTTGTCCTTGAGGGTGAACTTCGCTCCCGAGGGATTGCTGGTGATCTCGACGGGATATTTGCTCTTGCTGACAATGGTGGCGCAACTGGTGAGGAAGATGCAGGGAATCACGAGGAGCGCGGTCGGTGTTTTCATGTGGCGGCGAGGCTGCTGGGCATCGGGAAGGCGGTCAACAACCGATGGTTAGGATTCCTCGATCCGGGGATTTAACTGGAGAACCGGTGGATTCCGGTGCCCAATTCAAAGGGTTCCGTGTTACAGCCTTGCCATCACGTCAAAAAACCGTAACTTCACCGCGAGCAGGTATTCCTTACCTCCATGCCCGCATTTGGCCGATTGCTGACTGATTCACCCCTGTTCTGAGAGTGGTGAGATCGGCCCGCAGGCAGGAAAATCGGATTTCCTGTCTCACGGGCGGCGGCGCAAGCCGGCTGTTTCCGACACGGGTGAAATCCTCTTCCGCAAGCTGCGGAGCTTCACCCCGGCACCAAAAAGCCGGACAGTCGGAGTCATGCCGGTCAGCACGAGGTCCTTCCAGCATTGCCGGACCCAGCCTTGGGTCCGCCGCGCCGGGCCGCCTGAAAACCATGACCCCACTGACAAAATGTCAAACGCAACACACGATTCCCGCAATTCGGGAGACAGCCGTCGCCGCCGCTCACGCGGAGGCTCAAACCGTAACAGCAACAACCGCGAAGGACGCGACAACCGCGAAAACCGTGGTGGAGAACGCCGCTCCGGCGATTCCCGCAACGACAGCCGCGGCCATTCGCAAAACCGCAGCCAGGGAAGCCAAGGTAGCAACCGCGCCGAGGAATTCCGCCCGCAGGCACCGCGTAAATACGCTCCTGCCAAGCTGACCCTGTGGCAGAAAATCCTGAAAGCCATCGGTCTCTACAAGGAGCCCGCGCCGCCATCCCGCATTGAGCGCAATCAGGACGCTGCCAAACAGGCTCCGAATCCAACCACCGAAGCCCGCGCCCCGAAATCCAACACCCGCAACGCCCGTTCCAACGAAGGTGGCGCACCCCGGGAACGGGAAGAGCGCGAGCCGCGCCAGGAACGCGAGCCACGTCCGGAGCGCCAGCCGCGCCCCGAGCGTCAGCCGAAAGAGCGCCCGCGCGGTGGTGACCGTAGCAGCGTGGAAAGCCCGCGTGTTTACGTCGGAAATCTTTCCTACGACGTGACCGAGCAAGACCTCCAAGAGCTCTTCAAGGGCGTCGGTGGAGTCCGCAACGTCGAGGTCGTTTACAACCGCAGCACCCACCGCTCCAAGGGCTACGGCTTTGTGGAAATGCTCCACATGGACGATGCGATCCGCGCCGTGGAAGTCCTCAACGACCAACACTTCATGGGCCGCAAGCTCACCGTTTCCGGTGCCAAATCCAAGGGCAACGACGAGCGTGAGGAAGCCGAAGACCGTCCGGAGCGCGAGCCCCGCAAGATCGTCGTCGCCTCCGCGAATCCGACGCCCGCCGTGGCCGAAACCCCCGAGCCGGTGATCCAAACCATCGTCGAAACCGTCCCGCAAGCCGCCGCTGAAGCAGCTCCGGCCGTCGCCGGGACCGCCACCGACCTCGAAGCCAAATACGGCTTCGAAGAGCCGAAGGCGAAGACCGAAGAAGCGTAATCCGCTTCCGAAAGCATCCAATCAAACCAACCCCCGTCCGGTCCGCCGCGACGGGGGTTTTTGTTTTCGAAGCTTGGTCCAGGCATTCATACAGGTGGGCATAAAATCTCCCGCAGGGTGTTTCATCCGGTTGGAAAGTTACGGCCTTTCTTTTCCGTTTCTCTGGTGAAATGTGCCCAACTGGCAAGCAACTTAGGGATTGGGTTCGTGTGGGTGCTTGCTCCCGCGAGGGCAAATACCGCGCAACCTCCCGGCGGGCGCGGAGTTACAAGCATCTCACACCCATCCCATGAAACGTTCATCCCTGATCTTCGGCACGGCGCTTTTCGCGACATCAGCGGTTCTGTTCGCAGGACCGGGCGGGAAGAAAAAAAAGAACCGGCAGGCGGCTGCTGTGGAGGTGGTGCCGGCGGCGGCAAAGGTGCCCGCGGCTTCCGGTTCGGGACATGTCTGGATAGCGTCGGGCGGGGAAAAGCTGGAGGCGAAATTCAAGGCGCTGGAAAACGGCATCGTCACGGTGGAGAAGCAGGACAAGCAGATCGTGCGGTTTCCGCTGGCCCGCCTGAGCGAGGAGGACCAGCGGTTCGCCCAAGTCTGCAAGAGCGCCCAGCCGCGGCCGCCGATGGATCAGAAAATCATCGCCGGGGCGGCGGCACGGATCGACGAGGCGATCAACGACGGACTCAAGCAGGCCGGAACGGCAGCGAACCTGCTGGCCGGTGACGCGCTGCTGGTGCGCCGGCTCTACCTCGACATCATCGGGCGCATCCCGACGGAGCAGGAGGCGCGCGCTTTTCTCGCCGACACCTCGCCCGGCAAGCGCGCAAAGTTGATCAACACTCTGCTCAATTCACCCGGCTACACGATGGAGATGTTCAACTGGCTCGCCGACATGCTGCGGGTGAAGGACGACTACGGAAAAGGCACGAAGTCCTTCCTCTACGAAGAGTGGCTCAAGGACCAGATCGCCATGAACCGGCCGTGGGACGGGATGGTGCGCGAGATGCTCACCGCCGACGGCAAGCTCAACGCCAACGGTGCGGCGGGATTCCTACTGCGCGACGCGAAGATGCCGCTCGACGGGGTTTCCAACATGCTGACGACATTTCTCGGGGCCAACGTGTCCTGCGCGCAGTGCCATGATCATCCGTTCGCCGACTGGTCGCAGCGGGATTTCTACAGCATGGCGGCGTTTTTCGGCGCCACGGACGGCTACCATGAGGACGTCTATCGGAAAGTCCGCAAGCTCGCAAAGAAGAGCGACATTCCCGGGGCGGGAAAAGGCCTGATCAGCCATCTGCTGGACCCGAATGCCTATAATCTGGTGGACCTGCCGTCCAACCACCTGACGTTTCCGCCGGATTACAAATACAAGGATGCCAAGCCGGGCGAATCCGTGAAACCGGAGCTGATCCGCTGGTACGACACCTCCCGGGACAATACGGCCTATCAGCTGGAGCCGGTGAAGCCGTCGCAGCTCCGCGAACAATTCGCGGCGTGGATGGTGCATCCGGACAATCCGCGGTTCGCCGCCAACATCGCGAACCGGGTGTGGAAAAAAGTCTTCGGCCTCGCGGTGCAGGAACCGGTTTCCGATCTGGATGATCCGGCGGCGGCGGGAAATCCGGAACTGCTTGCGCAAATCACGACTTACATGAAACAGGCCGGATTCGACCTGCGCGAGTTCCAGCGCATCCTGTTCAACACCGCCGCCTATCAGCACCTCGCCAGCCAAGCGCCGGAAGATCCCAAGACTTTCCGTTTCCAAGGTCCTATCATACGCCGGATGAGCGCCGAGCAGGCGTGGGACTCGATCGTGACTCTCACCACCGGCGACGATGCCGACCACCTCCTGCTCCGCCGTGGCGATGATCTCGGGATCACCCTCGTCGCCAACAACGAGATCAACGCCGAGACGGTCAAGAGAATGGTCGCGGAGATGAAAGCCGAGGGCATCCCGCTGAACGGTGGCGGTGGCGGCGGCGGAAAAAAGGGCGGCAAAATCAACCCGCGGGTGCTCGCCAATTCCTACGAAGGCGGGAGGCCACAGATTCATTCCGGGCTGGTGCTCGCCCGGTCCAGCGAACTGCCGCAACCCGCGCCAGAGAACCATTTCCTGCGGCTCTTCGGCCAGAGCGACCGGCTCGTTTCCAACACCAACACGACCGATGGCAGCGTGCCCCAGATGCTGCAACTCATGAACGGTCCGGTGCAGGAAATGATCACCAACGGTTCCACCGCGCTCTCCCTCGCCACCAAACAGGCGACGCCGGCGGAACAGATCGCGTCGCTTTACCTCAGTTTCCTCAGCCGCCCGCCCAGCGCGGAAGAAGCCACTAAATCACTCGCCGCGCTGAAATCCGGTCTCGGCCTCGCCGACCTCGCGTGGGTGCTCCTGAACTCGCGTGAATTCCTTTTCATCCCTTGATCCCACCGCCCATCACCATGAAATCCGATTTACTCCGACTGCATGAAATTTCCCGCCGCTCCTTCGTCGAGCGGATGGCCCGGACGGCGTTTGGCATCAGTCTGCTGCCGTTTCTGCCGGGGCAAAATCTCTTCGCCGCGGAAGCTGTCGCGGCGGATCCCGCTGCTGCCAAAGGTCCGGGATTCGGCAAGGCGAAGGCGGTGATCATGCTGCAACTCTCGGGCGGACTGAGCCAGATCGACAGCTTCGATCCGAAGACCGGCGCTTCAAAAGGCCCCGGCGATGCGCTGGGCACCAAGGCCGGTTTCCAAATTTCCGCCTACCTGCCGCAGACGGCGAAAATCGCTGACAAGATCACTGTCATCCGCAGCATGACGGCAAAAGTGGGGGTGCATGAACCCGCCCGCTATCTCATGCGCACCGGCTTCGAGCAACGCGGCACCATCGTCCATCCCACGCTCGGCGCATGGGCGCAGCATTATTTAGGAGCGAGCCACCCGACCTTGCCCAGCAGCGTCTGCGTCAACCGACCATCGAATCATGGCAACGGATTTTTCCCCGCAACGATGAGCCCGCTGCCGATCCTCGATCCCGAAGAAGGGCTGCCGAACGCGGTTTCCAAAGCAAACCAGTCGATCATGGAAAAACGCCTCGCGCTGCTCAGCGACATGGACCGCAAATTCACCGGCAGCGTGAAGGACAGCGAGGTAGCGGCTTACAACGATTTCTACGACAGCACCCTGCGCCTGATGAAAGGAAAGGACCTCGAGTGCTTCGATCTCAGGAAAGAACCCGAGGACTTGCGGACGAAATACGGGCAAAACCGCTTCGGCCAAGGCTGCCTGCTCGCCCGCCGCCTGATCGAAGGCGGCGTCCGTTACGTGGAAGTGGAAAGCGGCGGCTGGGACATGCACAAGGACATCCAAGGCGGGATGGAGGACCGTGGTTCGGAATTTGATACGGCCTTCGCCGCGCTCGTCAGCGACCTCGAATCGCGCGGCATGCTCGACAGCACGATGGTGGTCGTGGCCACCGAGTTCGGCCGTAAACCGCAGTTTGACGGCAGCGGCCGTGGTCACCATCCGTTGGTTTTTTCCTGCGTCCTGGCCGGCGGCGGCGCAAAACGCGGCTACGTCCACGGTGCCAGCGATGCCCAGGGCGGCCATGTCGAGCGGGATCCGGTCACTGTCGGCGATCTCCACGCCACCGTCGCCCACGCCTGCGGCATGCCGATCGAGCAGAGTGTGCTCAGTCCGAGCGGCCGGCCGTTCACGGTCGGCAACAAGGGCAAGCCGGTGGGCGCGGTGATGGCGTGAGCGATTTTCCAAAGTGGCACTGCTGCCCGACGAGGGGCCACATGGCTCGGGGTTACCTCATTTTGGAAGTGCCTGAGTTCCAAGGCCAGGCCTCGAGAAAAGGTGGTTGCGGCGTCTTGCCGCAATGTGACGTTGCAGCGAGACACCGCAACCACGGTCCGCCAGCCCTTTGAAACGGGTGATTTCAAAATGAGGTGGCCCTTCCACACGGCTGCTAATTCCTCGCATCCTTTAAGAAATGCCTTTACAAGCGGAAGTTGCTGGCTAATTTCCGCGCCCCGGCGGTTGGTGCCATCGGTCAATTTCAACAATCTTACGCCATGAAAGTTCTCTCCTCACTCGCCTCCGCAAAACGCCGTCACGCTGATTGCCAAGTCGTGAAACGCAAGGGCACGGTTTACGTCATCTGCAAATCGAACCCGAAGTTCAAGGCCCGCCAAGGCGCGACTGCAGGCACCCGCCTCTCGAAGAAAGGTCTGTAATCCGGATTCACTTCCGAAATCATTTTTGAAACAAGCGGCCTTCGGGTCGCTTTTTTCATGCCATCGTGGCGATCTTGTCCAGCACCCGCCCGGCGGCGATCAGGCCGAAGCTGGCGATGATGTGGGTGGCGGAACCGAAGCCGGACGCGCAGTTCAGACGCAGGGAAATTTCCTCCGGCGCGGTTTTGGAAACGGTGCCTTCGCAGTGTGAATACCAGGGCGCTTCGTCGGAATAAACGGCGTCGATGCCGAAGGGGACCGGTTCCGTATGGCGCGGGGTTTTCGGAAATCCGAAATCATTCCGCAAGCCGCGGCGGAGCTGGAGCAGCAGGGGATCCATGCCGCTGTAGGCGAGGTCGGTCACCCGGATGCGCGTGGGATCGCGCCGCCCGCCCGCGCCGCCGCAGGTGACCGAGTAGATTTTCCGCCGGTGGCACTCGGCGGCGAGCAGCGACTTGTGGCGGGCGTAGTCGATCGCGTCGATCACCGCGTCGAAGCCGGCGTCGAGGATTTCAGTCGCGGATTTTTCGTTGAAAAACCTCGGCACGATCACCACCTCGCACTTCGGGTGAATGGCGATCGCGCGCTCTGCCATCGCCTCGGTTTTCTGGCGGCCGATCTGGCCGTCCATCGCGTGGAGCTGGCGGTTCACATTGGTCACGCAGATTTCATCCAGATCCACCAGTGTCAGGTGCCCGATGCCGGAGCGGGCCAGCGATTCGACCGCCCACGATCCCACGCCGCCTACGCCGATCACCGCGACGCGGGCGGTCATGAACCGATCCAGCGCCGCTTGGCCGTAAAGCCGCGCGATCCCGCCGAAACGATGGTTGAGTGATTCCGTGTCAGGCACGGCGGGAAGATGCATGCGCGCAGGAATCGGAGTCACGATCAAAAGTCCGCGACTACTTTTTGGATGGCTCCCGCAGCGGCGTGGTGATAACTGCTGTTTCATGAAACGGAGAAAATTCATCGGACTGTCGGCAGCGGCGGCGGCGGTTGCAACCATGCGGGGAGCGGCCGAGGAAACTGCGGCGAAACCCTTGCTCACCTTCGGCCTGATCACGGACGTGCAATACGCGGATGCCGATCCTAACGGAGAACGCCACTACCGGGAATCCATCCCGAAGCTGAAGACGGCGGTGGATTTCCTGTCGAAGAAAAACCTGCCGTTCACGCTCCATCTCGGGGATTTCATCGACCGGGATTTCGCGGGGTTCGACGTGATGCTGCCCTTGCTCATTCCTCTCGGCCATCCGGTCCATCATCTGCTAGGAAATCACGATTACACGGTGAGTGACGGCGAGAAAGCAAAGGTCGTGGAGAAACTCGGCATGCCGCACGACTACTACACGCTGCGCGAGTCCGGTGTCCGCTTCGTGATGATCGATACCAACGACCTCTCGATTTACAAACATCCCGCCGACAGCACGCAGACCCACGATGCGGACGCGATGCTGAAAAAACTCGCGGCAGACGGCCTCAACGCCGCAAAAAAATGGAACGGCGGCGTTTCCGAAACCCAGCTCGCATGGCTGGAAAAGGAACTAACCGCAGCGGACGCGGCCAAGGAACCGGTCATCCTCTGCGGTCACCACCCGCTGATTCCGGCGGATGGAAACCAGGTGTGGAACAGCGACGTTTTGTTAGCGTTGATCGACAAACATCCCTCCGTCGCCGCCTATTTCTGCGGTCACCAGCACGCCGGTGCCGAGGTGGTGCGGAACGGTATTCCCTACATCACTTTCAAGTCCATGCTGCACGAACCGGGCGTGAACTCGTGGTCGGTGATCCATCTGTATAAGGACAAGCTGGAAATAGAAGGCTACGGTCGCGAGGTGCCGCGCGTGATTCCACTGAAAGCGTGAGACGGCCGCTTGGGCCGCCGGCGCCCCGAGCCTCCGAAGAGACAGGGGGCGTCGGCCGCCCTCGGAGCGATCCAACGGGAGCATTCAACCGCGCGGTGGCCCCCCGGCGAAGGTTTCCAAGGTGACAGTATTTTCACCCGGCCTTGCGGTGGACGGATTGCCGTGCTAACCCCACGGGCACATGGGCATGGCAGATCGAGATTATTATCGGGAGGACACCCGCGGCGGCCAAGGCCCGTTCGCGCAACTCACTCCCGTGGTGAAATGGCTGCTCATCCTCAATCTCGGGATTTACTTCCTCGACACGCTGGTCCTGAAAAACGCGAGCATGGAAAACGGCCCGATCCGTGAGTTCGGCGCGTTTGCGATCCAGAGCGCGGTCTTCGAAGGGCGGATCTGGGAATTCGTCACCTTTCAGTTCATCCATGGCTTTCTGGGCCACGTGCTTTTCAACTGCATGGGAATCTTCTTCTTCGGTCCATGGATGGAGCGCTGGTGGGGTTCGAAAAAATTCCTGCTGTATTATCTGCTCTGCGGCGCGGCAGGCGCGGTGTTTTTCACGCTGCTTGTTTTGATAGGAATCCTACCTCACGGCAATTACGAGAGCAGTCTGGTGGGAGCGTCCGCCGGCATCTACGGAATTTTCATCGGCGTGGCGATGATCGCGCCGAACCTGCGGGTATCCCTTTTGTTTCCGCCGATAGAACTCTCGATGCGCCAGCTCGCGATCGCACTGTTGATCATCTCGATCGGTTCGATCATCCTGAAAATCGGTGGCAACGAAGGCGGTGAGGCCGGCCATCTCGGCGGGGCGATCCTCGGCTTCATCCTGATGCGTTTCCCGCAGTTGCTAGGAAACCGGGCGGAGATCGAAGTCGTGCGGCCCAAGGTGTTTTCCCGCTCACCCGAATCAAAACTCCGGCCGCGCAGTGCGATGGAAAAGGAGCAGGACTCCGAGCTGGACCGCATTCTCGACAAGATTTCCGCGCAGGGTTTCCAAAGCCTCACGGACGCGGAAAAAGCCACGCTCAAGCAAGTTTCCGAATCCCAAAAATCCCGATGATGACCGACGCCGAAATGATCGACTGCCCGGACGCCGGGAAACAACTCGACCGCCTGCGGGCCATCATGCACCGCCTCCGCTCGCCCGGCGGCTGCCCTTGGGATGCCGAGCAGACGCACGAATCCCTCGTCCCGAATCTCATCGAAGAGGCCTACGAAACGGTCGATACCATCCAGCGGGGCGATTACGAGCACCTCAAGGAGGAACTCGGGGATCTGTTATTGCAGGTCGTTTTCCACAGCGAAATCGCCGATGGAGCAGGGCGCTACCATCTGGACGACGTCGCCCGCGGAATCAGCGAGAAGCTTGTGCGCCGCCATCCGCATGTGTTTGGCGAGAGCAACGCGGCCACCACCGATGCGGTTCTCCAACAGTGGGACGAGATCAAGCGCGCCGAAAAGGGCGATGGGGATAAATCCTATCTGCACGGTGTGGGCAAGGGATTGCCCGCTTTAATCCGCGCCGCGAAGCTTCAGAAAAAAGCGGCCAAGGTCGGCTTCGACTGGCTGGTGGAAACCGGCGTGATCTCGAAAATCCGCGAGGAACTGCTCGAACTCGAAGCCGCCATCGACGCGCAGGACCTCAACGGCGTGTCCGAGGAGATGGGCGATCTGATGTTTTCCCTCGTCAATCTGGCACGGTTCCGCAACGCCGATCCCGAAGTGATCATGGCCTCCGCAAATGCGAAGTTCGAAAGCCGCTTCGGCGAAATGGAGCGCATCCTCGCCGCCGCCGGATTCACGCTGGAAGCCGCGACGCCCGACCAGATGGAAGACGCGTGGGAGGAAGCGAAGAGCCGCTTGGTGCCGTGATGCGTTCAGGGCTTCAGAATGGTTATGTAACTGATCAGGCGTGAGTTCGAATTCTTCGGGGAGCACCTGCGCCACCGCAGGTGGTTTTCGGCACCCTCGCCGAAAACAACGTTGATCTGCCTTCACCGCCTGTCTTCGGCGAGGGCGCCAAAGACAACACGCGAGGCGCGTGTGCTCCCCTTCAATGCGGTGCTTGCCAGTTTCGCGGAGCGTCCTAATTTCAGCGGCGTGAACGATTCATATCCTGTTTCCCCGCCGCGCGCTTGGGCGGAAATTGACCTCGGAGCGATGCTGAAAAACCTCGCTGTCGCCCGCAAAACCTTCGGCGGCGGTGCGTTGATGGCGGTGGTGAAGGCGGGTGCCTACGGCCACGGACTGGAGGAAATCGCGAAGGCGTTGGAGAGCGAACACATCGCGTTTTTCGGCGTCGCCAACGTCGGCGAGGCACGCCGCATCCGGAATGCGGGTGTGGAAACGCGGATCTATCTGCTCGGTGCCACTTGGTCGCTGGAGCGTGAGGAAATCGTCGCCCGTGACTGGACGCCGTGTATTTCCACCATCGAGGAGGCGGAGCAGTTCGACCGGCTCGCGGCGAAATACGGCAGGCGGCTCAAGGCCCACATCGCCGTTGATACCGGCATGGGCCGCGGTGGATTCGTGGCGGATCATCTGGTGGAATCGATGAAGAAATTGGAGCTGCTGGAAAATCTGGAGATCGAGGGGATCGGCTCGCATTTGCCGTCGGCGGACGAGGATGTGGAGTTCACGAAAAGCCAGTTTGCGAGGTTCCGGGCCATCGTTGACGAGCTTGGCGGTCTCGCGCGTTTCAAGTGGATCCACCTTTCCAACAGCGCCGGCCTGCTCGGCTATGAGCAGGGCGTTTGCAATCTATCACGTCCGGGGCTGATGCTTTACGGCGTCTCACCGCTGCCGGGATTTCAGGAAAAACTGAGCACGGTGATGACGCTGAAATCACGTGTCACGCTGGTGCGGACCCTGCCGGCCGGGCACGGAGTTTCCTACGGGCGGCAGTTCGTCACAACGAAGCCAACGCGGGTCGCCACGGTGGGCATCGGCTACGGCGATGGCTACCCGCGCGCGGTTTCCGGCAAAGGCGCGGATGTCTGGCTGCGCGGACGGCGTTTTCCCATCCTCGGCCGCGTGACGATGGACCAGCTCATGGTCGATGTCACCGGCGCCGACGACGTGGTGGAAGGGGACGAGGTGGAAATCTTCGGCCCGAACATCCCGGTGGACGAAATTGCGGTGAAGGCGGACACCATCGTCTGGGAGATTTTCACCTGCATCACGCCGCGGGTAATGCGGTGTCACAAACTGTAGCAACTGTCCATGAACGTGGCTAACTGAAAATAACTCGCAAGACACTCGCACTCCAATCACTTGATCCCCATGTCCTTGCGCAGTGCCTCCACCATCCTCACATGGCGCAGGTCCTTTTCTTTGTCGGACTCGTTGTCGAAATTCAGGCCGTAGGGCCAGAAGTGCATGCGGTCCACGTGGAGCACGGCGTCCTTGCCGTCGAATTCCTTGAGCTGCTCGTTCCCGTTTTTCCCGGTCCAGATGCCGTCCGTGATGTTCTTCTGCCAGTTCGGATGGGTGCCGATCCCGAGCGTGTGGGCGATCTCATGCAGCGCCACCCGCCGGCTGATTGCCTGGCCCCGGTTGATCCAACCGTCGTAGTTGGAATCCGCGGTCGGCGTGCCCGGGCTGTTGTTCGCGGTGAGTTCCTTTTTGAAGCCCGCGTTCTTGTTATGAAACTCCACGCCCGCGTCCATCGCCGCGACGATCGGTTTCTTCCGGTCCTCCGGCCAGTTTTCCGAACCACCGGAAAGCTTGTAAGTGATCGCGCCCTTCGGCTTTTTCCGCGCTTCCTCCTCGTCGGCGGCAGCTTGGTCCGCGGCTTCCTTCTCCGACTTTTTGGTGGCCACGTATTTCTGATCCTCGCTGTTGAGCATCGCCAAGGGAATCAGCGCCGTTTTACCGTTCGGCCTGCGCACGGTCACCGCATCGCCTTCCACTTTCACGAATTCGCCCGTCATTTCCCTGCCGTCCGCCGCCCGCCACGTCCGGGATTCCGCCTTGAGCCCGGGAGCCAGCAGCGACCAGACCAGCAGTACGAACAGCAGTCCCGGAAGGCCGAGGGAAAAGTTGAAGGAACGCACGCTGGATTCCATTTCGATGGGCTTCTGACTACGAGGAAACACCCCGTATTCTCCAGCCCATTCGCAAAAACCAACCGGCCATTTATGGGGGGAAACCGCCCTACAGTTCAAAACTCAACATCTGCTGACTACCGGCCGGATCACCACACGTGGGTATGATGACCCTCCCGACCCATCGGGAATTTCACAGTGGAAAAAGCGAACTTCTCTTCCCGGTTCCAGCCGGACCATCGAATGACGCCAACTGAGGTTGGCTCTGAGGAGGGGGGATTCCACCAGAGCCAACCTTCCGGCATTGGCAGGGAAGCCGGAGCGAACTGCATTCACCCAACCGCCCCACTGAAAGGTATCTACTTCTTCTTTTTCGCTTCGAGGCCTTCCTTCACCTTCACTTCGATCTCGCCGTAGAGCGCGGCGTCGGCCTTGAGGAGTTCCTTGGCGGCGTCGCGGCCTTGGGCGAGCTGGGTGCCGTTGTAGCTGAACCACGAGCCGCGTTTTTGGACGACTTCCATTTCCAGCGCCAGATCGAGCAACGAGCCGGTGGAGGAAATGCCCTCGTTGTACATGATGTCGAACTCGGCCTCGGTGAACGGCGCGGCGACCTTGTTTTTGACAATTTTGACCTTGGTGCGGTTGCCGGTGACAGTGCCGTCGGTGGACTTGATCGCTCCGATGCGGCGGATATCGACGCGGACGGAGGAGAAAAACTTGAGCGCACGGCCGCCGGGGGTGGTTTCTGGGTTGCCGAACATGACGCCGATTTTCTCGCGGATCTGGTTGGTGAAAATACAGCAGGTCTGTGCCTTGGAAATCAAAGCGGTGAGTTTCCGCATGGCGGCGCTCATCAGCCTGGCCTGTGCACCGACGGTGGAATCTCCGATTTCTCCATCGAGCTCCTGTTTGGTCACGAGCGCTGCCACGGAGTCGAGCACGATGACGGCGATGGCATTGGAACGGACGAGCGCTTCGCAAATTTGCAGGGCTTCTTCACCGGACGACGGCTGAGAAACCAGCAGGTCATCCATGTTTACGCCAAGCTTGCGGGCGTATTGGGGATCGAGGGCGTGCTCGACGTCGATGAAGGCAGCGAGACCACCGCGTTTTTGGGCTTGGGCGATGACGGTGAGCGTCAAAGTGGTCTTACCGGACGACTCGGGGCCGAACACTTCGACGATACGGCCGCAGGGGAAGCCTCCGACACCGAGCGCGCGGTCTATCAGTAGGTTTCCGGTCGGAATGACATCCACATCGACACAGCGTTCGTCGCCGAGACGCATGATGGCAGATTCACCGAACTCTTTCTGGATGTGCGCGATGGCAAGATCCAGATTGCGTTTGCGGGCTTCGTTGAGTTTTTCGTTTGCGGATTCTTCAGAGGATTGTTTGGCGGCCATGGCAGTGTTTCGAGTTGCCCACTGTCTGACCGATCCCAAGCGGGAACGCAAGAAAAAGATGTTCGCTCGAACAAAAAAGTGCCAAGGTGCCGTTTCCGGCTGGCCGTCATTTCACGTCAATGCTGAGACGGGCCTTGGCCTCAGGATCCTTGGCGGAATCAGCGGTCCAAATGACAGAAAATCCGGTATTCAGTGGCTTGGCGCTGGTATTCGAAAGGGTCATGCTGGAATTCTCCGACGCGAGCAGCATGATTTTCTTTTCCTGATAGGAGCTGGTTTCCAAGCTTAACGCGGCGATGCCCGGGCCATTGACTTCCGCCGTCGAAGCGTCAACCGCATCGGTAAGTGATTGCTTGCGGCTTTTGCCATCCATCATCTTCAACTGCAGCCGGTCTTTCTCACTCTTTTCCTCGAGGGCCTTGGCCGCCTTTTTCGCATCCGCCTTGCTATCATTTTCCCCCGGCTTGTCATTGGAATTGGTATAGCGGGCGGGGAAATTGACCCGGATTCCGAAGCGCAGCGGGTTTTTCAAAGTCCCGGGATTCAGCAATTTCCCCCCCAATGAAAGGGTCCCGCGCTCTTCGTTCAGATACGCTTCGAATGCGGCGTCTCCCGTGACTTTGCCGCGGATGACGACGTTGGCGAGCTTCAAAGCCGCGGGTTGGGGGGATTCCAAGGATTCGGCCTGGACCGTCTTCGTCACCGTCTTTCCGTCGGGTAGCGTTTCCTGAATAACAAAGTCGACGGTTACCGCCGACATCTCGCCGATGGTTTTACCTTGTTTCCCCACCACTTCGACTTTTCCCCTGCCCCGGGTGGACACGGAGAAGTGGTAATGTTTGTTTTCAAGCGCAAGGAAATTTCCCACCCACTTCCTGTCATCCAGCGTAGGAAGCTCCGCTTTTGCGGAAAAAACGCCGAAAGCACTGACCAACGCCACCATCATCCCACTTGCTTGGAAATTTCTAACAATCATGCCGTCAGCAAAGCGCATTTCCCCTCCCCCGGCGAGCAAAATCCGGGTTCACAGGTAGCTCACCAGTCCCTCGACCGTCTCGCCATCCAGCCTGCGGACCAGCGCGATCGTCAGCGAAAGCATGTGCAGATAGTCGTTCACATCGATGATCGCGTTGTGCGAATGGATATAACGCGCCGGGACGCCTAACACGATGCTCGGGATACCCTCGTTCGCCTGATGGAAAGATCCTGCGTCCGTGCCGCCGCTTCGCCGCACCGTGACCTGATGGGGAATGCCTGCATCCCGCGCCGTGTCGATCGCCAGCCGCGCGAGCCGTGGGTTCGTGATCGCCGTGGGATCGAACATCCGGATCTGCACGCCGCCGCCGAGCCTGCCCTGGCTGTCCGGGCGGAAAAATCCCGGCGTGTCGTCCGCCGGCGGACCTTCCAGCACGATCGCGACGTCCGGCTTGATGAAATTCGCCGCCGTTTTCGCCCCGCGCAGACCGACCTCCTCCTGCACCGTGCCGCAGAGGATCAGGCGGTTCGCGTGCTTCGATTGTGATAGAATCTGCCCCGCCTGGATCACGCCCGCCATGCCCACCCGGTTGTCAAAAGCCTTTGCCATGAACCAATCATCGCGCGCCATCGGCGTGAACTCCGAAAGCGGTGCGATCGGATCACCTAACGAAATTCCGAATTCCTCGATCACATCCTTACGTGAATCCGCGCCGACGTCGATATACATCTGGTCGATCAACATCACCTGCCTGCGCTGCGCCTCCGGCAGAAAATGCGGCGGCCGCGAGGAAACCACGCCGAGGATCTTGTCGCCGCCGCGCGTCAGGATTTCCACCCGCTGGGAAAGCAGGTTGTGCTCCCACCAGCCGCCGATCGCCACGAACTGGATGAAGCCCTCCAGCGTGATGTTCTGCACCATGAAACCGACCTCGTCCATGTGCCCCGCCACCATCACCCGCGGGCCGGTGCCTTCGGTCTCGCAGAAAACCGAGCCGTTGTTGTCCGTCGAGAGCTCGCCGCATTCCTCCAGCTCGTCCACGAAGATCGCCCGCACCTCGTCCTCATGACCGGAAACGGAATGGGCCTGCGTCAGTTCCTCCAACAATGAAACGGCTTTCGTTCGCATGGGAAAAACCTGCGGAAATCAGCCGCACCTTCCAAGCTTCATCTTCAAAAGTAGTCCAGTCACTCTTCACGGATCGTGAATCCAGAGTCTGCGATAGCAGGCTTTTAAAAAGCGGCGAAGCCCAGACTGGCTGGCCCTCAGGCAAATTTATTTCGCCCGTCTCGGAATCAAAACCCGCAATTCCGCCTCATCTCCTCCACCTCTTCACCCACCAGCTCACGCAATTCCTCCGGCGCGATCACCTTCGCCGCCCCGCCGAACCCGAGCACCCAGCTCTTCAACTCCACCAATTCTGATAGCGTGAAATGCACCCGCACCCGATCTGGTGCCAGCGCCTCCAAATGCTGGCTCGGATGCCAACACCGCTCCCTTGCGATCCGCGCCCAGTAGCCGGTCAGCTCCACACAAACCTCATGCAGCACGCCATCGTTTTCATACGGCGTCCAGATCCCGAACGCATGCTGATAGCGATCCTCGAATTCCGGCGTCACGAATCCATCAGGCTTCTGCCGGACCTCCACTTGTGAAATCCGGGCCAGCGCGTAAGTCCGCTGGTCCTCCGATTTCAAATCCCACGCGATCAGATACCAGCACTGATCCCGGCAAATCAGCCTCTGTGGAAAAACCAACCGCGAGAAATCATGATCCTCCTCCAGCCTGCGGTAGCGGATTTCCACCACCTGTTCATGCAATATCGCCAGCGTCAACGCGCCATGAATCGCAAGGTCCATTGAAACCTCACCAGCAGCCGCGCGCTGATCGATCACCCGGCCCATCTCATCCCAACCGACTCCGTCCAGAGCCTCCGACCTGCGGCAAACCTTCGCCAGCTCGCTACGGATCTCCACCGCCAGTTTCGACGCCCCTAACAATCGCAGCGCCTCATACGCCATCGCCAAAGCCGCGATCTCCTGCGGTGCCGTAATCCTCGTCTCCGCCAACGAAGGCTCGCGCAGGGAATAGCCCGCCTTTCCCGAGTTGATCGGCCATTTTTCAACATCGCGCAGATGATTCATGCACCGGCGGACGGTCCGGTCGCTGCATTCTATCCGCTCCGCCAGTTCCCACGCAGTCCACGTCCCCTTTTCCCGGAACGCGGATTTCACAGATTGGATATGGGAGGCTTTCGGCATATCGGAATACTGGTTCGTAAATACGTCCCGAGTCCAAGAAAACCGGACGCGGGGAAATGGGGCATGGCGGCGTCTGGTTCGAGCCGGACTCAGAGGCTGTCTTAAAATTGGAGCGCGGATCTTTAGTCCGCCCGTCAACAATGATAAAAGCCGGGGTTTAGTGAAGATGTTGGCACCGCGAATCGGGCGAATCATACGAATCTTTGGTTTTGAAGACAGCCTCTAAGAAAGCTACTCAGATTCGATTCGAAAAACCTATCCGGCCATTGCGGCCAAAAGCGGTCCGCGATGAATTTTCCTCATCTTTTTATCCCGGACCGATTTTGTCAGGCACCGCATGCGAGAATCATTTCATGAACCAAGCGCACCCTGACACCGTCGTTCCTGATGACTGGCTCGATCACGATCAGCTCAAAAGCGCGCTCGCTGCCGCAAACCTGCATTTCAAGCGAATCCGGGAAAAATACCCGTCTCTCAAAGCCTATCCCGTGCTTTCGCGCATGGGCGGACAAACTGAAATCGGTGGCCCGCTGGAAGACATGCTGGTAAAATTTCCGGCGATGCTTGTTCCATACCCGACCAACCTCCGTATGAGGGAATTCCTTCAAACCGCCGATTTTGTACACGCCGTGGATGCTGAGAAAAAGCAGTTGCTGCTGCAATTGAAGGAGCTGTTCCATGAACTGGCTCCGCAACTCCGATTCGATCCGGAATGCCGGATCGAGCTCCGCTTCACCGAACTCAATTACGACCTGATCTGGAAACTGCAAGCGGACGACTTGGTGGACCGCCAGCTCACTCCACAGACCAGAGCATCGATCAGAATCGTCCTGGGCACGCTTTCCCATTTCGCCGGGTCCAAGGCAACCGCACGGGAACCATGATCGACCGCGAAAACACCCGCTCGAATCGCAACGAGCGCAACGACGCTTTGGGCAAATACACGCCTGAGTTCGTGGATTTGAAAATCGCCCGGAAATATTCGGACACCCCGGAAACGATTGATCTCAGCCAGGCCAAAGACATCTCGGAAAGTGCCGCACGCATCCTGGGAGAATCCCGGCATCCACTGCCCCTTGACGGACTCGTGTTTCTATCACCTCGGATCGCCCGCGCCCTGGTCCGGCATTCCTCGCCCATCTCATTCGGCGGGCTGCTGGATCTACCGGAAAAAATCGCCCGGATTCTGAGCCACCATGATGACAAAATCCTCCTCAACGGACTGAAGCACCTGTCAGTGGAAACTGCGGAAGCGCTGTCGAGCCATCGTGGCACCCTCGCCTTTCGCGGACTGAAACGGATCTCAGTAGAGGCCGCCAACGCAATCTCACAGAACGACGGAGCCCTGCTCCTCAACGGAATCAGCCGCCTGCCAGAGAATGCGGCGAAAGGACTCGCCCGCCACCGGGGAACTCTCCAGTTGAATGGATTGCCATCACTTTCCGCCACCGCAGCCGGAGCACTTGCGAATCACCGCCGGAATTTACATCTGAATGGCCTCCCGGAATTTTCACCCGAAGTGGCCGGTGGCTTTGCAAGCCATCGCGGCAGCCTCCACCTCGGCGGTATCACACGTCTGTCCGCAGCCACCGCACGGGCATTGCAATCCCACAAGGGAACCCTCCATCTCCCTGCTTTGAAACGAATCCCCATCCGCCTTGCCACCATTCTGGCAGAACATCGCGGCCATCTCGAAATCGAAATCCACTCCCGCCTCCCGGAGCAAACCCTGCTCGCATTGATCAAACATCGTCCCGCCATCCGCTTCGACAATCTGACAACCATCACCCCCACCGTCGCAAGAGCACTCGCGGCGCGCCGCTTCAATCACCTCTGCGAAGGACTGGCCAGCGATTTTGAAGATGCCACCCAAGCCCTCGACAACGACGAACCCCGCCTGAACCTCGACTCCCTCACCCATCTATCCGCCGCCTGCGCCCGCGAACTCGCAACACATCCCGGCACCGTCTCACTGAAAGGCCTGCTCCATCCCAATTCTCCTTCAGCAAAGTGGTTGAGGCGTCTCGCCGCAAACCGTTGTTAGCCCTCCCAACCGCATGCACAAAAAAGTGGCTGCGGCGTCTCGCCGCAGTCCGTTGCCAGGGCGTCTCGCACTGACTCGATCCACAACCACAACAACCCACAAACCATCCCCCATGCAAAAGATCGCCATCCTCTCCGACATCCACGCCAACCTCCCCGCCCTCGAAGCCGTGCTCCACGACGTGGAACAATCCGGAGCCAATCGAATCCTCTTCCTCGGCGACATCGTCGGCTACGGAGCCTCCCCCGTGGAATGCGTAAATTTCGTTCGCAAACTCGGCGGCGAATGCGTCATGGGAAACCACGACCACGCCATCCAACGCGTCCGCATCCGTGGCCGACAGGGCATGAGTCCCGGCTGGGAGCAAAGCGCCTACTTCGCCGGCCTCGTCCACGCCGCCGAATCCCTCAACGGCGAACAAGCCTCATGGCTGGAAAACATGCCCTTCACCCTGAAAATCCCCGGAGCCATCGCCGCCCACGCGAATTTCCACGAACCGGAAAGCTTCGATTCCATCACCGATTCCGCAAGCGCGGCCCCCACTCTCAAAAAACTCATGAGCAGCCCATCCAAAACCGGCTTCTTCGGCCACACCCACGTCCAACAGGTCTTCCCCTATCCCACAGGCGAGATCCAATGGCTCGACAGCACGCGCTTCCTTACTCCCAAGGATGTACCCTGCGCAGTGATGGTCGGTTCCGTCGGCCACCCCCACCACGAATCCGACCTCCGAGCCGCTTGGCTCTTGTGTGATCCGGCGGAGCGTGTGGTTGAGTTCCGAAAGAACGGGTAGAGCTGCGGTTGCATCGGGGAATAGGGCTATCAAATAAGTGTTGAGAACAAAATTTTGAGTTACCTAATTTTGGCGGGATTCCAACTTTTTCCATCCGTTCTTTTTGTAAACGTAACCCTCCCAAACAAAGCCTGATTCTCCACCAAAAATGACCAAGAAGTTTTCTTGGTCTGAAATAGAATCTGCGTTTCTTGATCCGCTTATAATCGAGTGTGAATATTCCCATTCCCTCTCCTCGATCCCGCTAATCGGATATGTGACGAGAACACGCAGTTCGGGGTCGAGAATGAGCAAATGTGAGACCTCCTTGAAAATTCCGCTGTTGATGGAATTTTCGTGTTCAAACGCCACTGTCAGAGATCTGAACCAATAGGAGTGTTCCGGGAGATCTGGCACAAGGTCGCAATCACGATAAAGAACCGAATCCAAAGAATAGTAATCGTGAGGATAGCAATTCAGACCCAATTGTTTGGCAACAAGTTTAAGAACGCAGTCTTCACTCGATTTTACTAATGAAGTAAATTGCGTGGCATTTCTCCAGTTGTCCTGAAGGATTATCTTCATTTCATTCACTGAAGCAACCCACGCGTGAAAAAAGTCATTGGCGGATATTCTTTTTTGCATAACGAGTTAGTTGGTTGTGTGCGGTTTACTTACTGTGCTTGATCGAGAGAATCCTAGAATAGAGCCTGTCCCAGAGACTCCAACCCCTTGTCGGACGGGGACTTGCGTCTGAAAAAAAGACGGCATGGGAGGCAAAAATGTCTCCCATGCCTGAAATTCGGGTCGTATAAATCGTTTGTCACAACA
>Ga0209512_1001536_pt1 | contig 27984 bp, 21 predicted proteins | sample frozenSSSSmetaG_FD_184142 | JGI IMG/M metagenome (GOLD analysis project Ga0209512, IMG submission 184142) | Glacier valley bacterial and archeal communities from Borup Fiord, Nunavut, Canada, to study Microbial Dark Matter (Phase II) -... | ecosystem: Environmental > Aquatic > Freshwater > Ice >...
TAGTTGGGTAGAAAATCAGCAGCGAGTTGGTTGCCGTGTTTGATTTCTGTAAATACCCAAATATCGGCATTAATCTCTTGAATCTTTTGTTTGATTGAGTCTTTTCTTTTCCAACTACGAGGAGTTAATTTCTCAAGATTCCAGGTAGCGATCGTCAACATAAAATTCACAAAAAAAGGGACATGATTGCTCACATCCCTAGCTATCCCTTGACGTTAGAGAAACTAACTACTCAATGCCTTCGATCTTGTCTTCGACTTCTTGATACAACTCGCGAAGTTTATCGAGATTCTCTTCGCTCGTCTCCCAATAGCCGCGACCGTTTGCCTCTAGCAATGTCGTCACCATTTTACGAAACGAGTTTGGATTGAGATCTAGCAATCGCTTTTGCATTTCAGCATCTTTGATGAACGTGTCATTTGCGTCTTCATAGATCCAATTGTCAACCGCTCCCGCCGTTGCTGACCAACCCATTGTGTTGACCAATCGCTTCGACAGTTCTCGCACGCCTTCATAGCCGTGACTCAACATTCCCTCATACCATTTGGGGTTGAGCAGTTTTGTCCGCGCATCCAGCCGAACCGTCTCTGAAAGGGTTCGTACTTGGGCGTTTGCAGTCGTCGTGTCAGCAATGAACGACACAGGTTTTTTGCCATCATCTCGCAGTCGAGACACAATTTTGGTCGGGTCAGAATCGTAGTAGTGCGACACATCGGTCAGCGAAATCTCAGACGAATCGAGGTTTTGAAACGTGACATCCGCCGTTTTGAGAGCCGCCTCAAAAATCTTGCGGTCTTGCCCCATCTCACCCGGATTGTCGGACGAAAACGCAAATGACTTGCGAGCCAAATACATATCCTGAAGTTCCGATTCGTTTTCCCAGGTGCTGTTCTCAACTGCCAAATTAATGTTCGACGAGTAAGAACCAGACGCATTTGAGAAGATGCGAGTCGCCGCCTGACGTAGATTAATGCCCATGTCTTCAGACTGCTTAATCGCGTGTTTGCGAATGAAGTTCATCTCCAAAGGTTCATCGGCTTCGGCTGCCATTTTGACAGCTCGATCGAGCAAGTTCATCTGGTTGATAAACAGGTCACGAAACACCCCCGAACAGTTGACCACGACATCAATGCGAGGGCGACCCAACTCTTCAAGAGGAATCAGTTCGACTTTGTTAATGCGTCCCAACGCGTCAGGCATCGGACGCACACCCACCATCCAGAGAATCTGCGCGAGAGATTCACCGTAGGTTTTGATGTTGTCAGTGCCCCAGAGAACACACGCGATCGTTTCAGGATATTGACCGTCGTTTTCAGAACATTGACGAGACAGGAGGCGATCGACAACCACTTTCGCAGACTTCACCGCCGCCGCCGTAGGAATCGATTGTGGATCGAGGGCGTGAATGTTCTTACCCGTCGGCAACACGTCAGGATTACGAATCGGATCGCCACCGGGACCGGGAAGAATATATTCCCCTTCCAGTGCGGTGAGCAATGCACCCAATTCGTTATCAGCAATGACTTGCTTCAAGCAAAATTCCAGGTACTCAAACAACGGCTTGATTTGCTCGGCATTGACCTTGGGGTAGCCTGCGTTGTGCAAGGTTTCGATCCAAGGCTCCTTCTTACCCATGTTGAAGAAATTGAGCTTCGTCACCTTCGAGACGCGACCATCGGCATCGGTTTGAGCCTTGACCATTGCGGCAACGGCTTCACGAGTTGCCAACGTGATATCTTGCAGCAGTTGAACGTCAGCGAGAACGCCACGATCGCTGCCATAATACACATCGTCCATGTCGCGACCAACGCTGTTAGCAATGATTCGAGGTAAACTCACGACATCATCTTCAGGACGATCCAAACTCGCAATGTTAACCAACGTTGCAATGGCTTCTTCAGCACTCGGAGGCTTACCAATCACGTGTAACCCACACGGCAACAGACGCGATTCAATCTCCATCAGTTTGATGTAGACCTTGCCAATCACCGTATCGCGTTCTTCCGCCGTCAACTCCTTGGCGCTGACTTCCGGCAAAGTGATGTCTTTGTCCAGATTCACAATGCGACACTGATCGACGATCGTGTCCACAATCTGAGCGCCGCGCCCCGTATCTTTCAGCGTTTGGTAAGACGCAACCAAGTCGCCCAATTCCTTCAAACCCTTATACAGTCCAGCATTCTCAGCCGGAGGCGTTAAGTAGCTGATGGTTTCAGCATAAGAGCGACGCTTGGCGATCGTGGCTTCAGACGGATTGTTCGCGGCGTAGTAGTAGAGGTTTGGAATCGTGCCGATCAAACTATCCGGGAAACAGTCGCCCGACATCCCAATCTGCTTACCCGGCATAAACTCTAGCGATCCGTGAGTGCCAAAGTGCAGGACAGCATCGGCTTTCCAGATTCGCTCTAGATAGGTGTAATAAGCGGCAAACCCGTGATGAGGACTCGCCGATCGAGAGAACAACAGCCGCATCGGGTCGCCTTCATAGCCAAAGGTTGGCTGTACGCCGATAAAGACGTTGCCAAACTCTTTGCCGTAGATCAGAAGATTCTGACCATCGGTGTTGAGATGCCCCGGAGCCGCACCCCAAGACGGAATTAGCTTCTCGTGGTAAGGCGTGAGTTCTTCATATTCGGGCACCGACATCTTGTAGGCGATGTTGAGTTCGGGACTGTTGTATTGCGCTCTGGCATCGTGCAGCACTTCCAACATCAGCGCTTCCGCCGATTCGGGTAACTCTGGTAGATCGTAACCGTTTTGCTTCAGCGATTCCATCACTTTATAAATGGAGCCAAATACATCGAGATAAGCGGCAGTTCCGACATTGCCTTTATCGGGCGGGAAGCTGAACACCGTAATCGCCACCCGCTTAGTGAGCTTAGGTTTGCGACGCAGATTTGCCCACTTCATCGCCCGTTGCGAGATTGCTTCGACTCGATCCTGCAAGGCGATCGCTTTGCCTGTATTTCCATCTCGACCCGACAGAATGATTGGCTCGATCGCGCCATCTAACTCCGGCAGCGCAATCTGCAACGCGACTTGAATTGGGTGTAAACCCAGGTCGCTATCCTGCCACTCTTCCGTCGTCTGGAAAACGAGCGGCAACGCCACCATATAGGGACGGTTCAACCGAGTCAGAGCCTCGATCGCTTTAGGGTGATCCTGACGTGCCGGACCACCGACCAATGCAAATCCGGTGAGGGAAATCACGACATCGACGATCGACGCATCACCTTTAATCGGATCGTAGAAAAACGCTTCTACGGGCTTCGAGAAATCTAGACCTCCCGCAAACACCGGAATCACCCGTGCGCCCATCGACTCTAATTCCTGCACCATTGAGACATAGTGTGCGTCATCTCCGGTGACTAAGTGTGTTCGTTGCAGCACTAAGCCAATGCACGGAGCAAGCGGATCTTTTAAGTCAGAAGAAATATCTTTGCGCGAGTTGAACCAGTTGAGATATTCTTTGACATCGTCATACATCGTAGGCGCAAGCGGATGCCAGATGCCCATATCCAGGTAGGTGACGGGATCTTGATAGGTCAAATCGCCAGTGGTTTTGATGCCTTTAAACACATAGCGATCGGTGAGCATCAGCAGGAAGTTCTCTAGGTTTTCCTGAGAGCCACCGAGCCAATATTGAAAGCTCAACATGAAGTTACGCGCATCCTGCGCCTTGTCCATCGGCAGATATTTCAGCACTTTGGGCAAGGTTTGCAGCAGCTTCAGCATTCCATCTTGGAAGCCAGCGCCCGCTTTCTCCTTGCGCTTTTTCATAAACTGCGCGATCACGCTTTTTGACTGCCCCAACTGCGCCATTGAGAAGCTGCCCATCTTATTGAGGCGCATCACCTGCGGCATTGAGGGGAAGACCACCGCAACATCTAAATGATCGCGATGAGGTTCAACGGCAGCGACTACTTTATCGGCAAGATCTTCTAAAAAGATCAGCGAAGCGATAAAGATGTTTGCTTCCGAAACGTCTTTCTGGAAATTCTCGTAGTTGGTGGGGTCACGAAGTTCTTCAATCAGATAACCACTGATTTCGATCGCCACATTAGGATGAGCTTTATTGATCGATCGAACGGCGGCGGAAAGAGCACTTTGATATTGAGGCTCTAGCACGACGTAAACCACCTTCACGAGTGACCGACCCTGAAGATTGTCGGGCGAAATGTGTCGAATGGTGGGCTTGACGTGAGTGAACATGCGGTCAGACTCCTTGAAGGGCGTGTTCTCTATGGGTAAATCGGGATGAAGCAAAAGACTCAAACAAGCAACTCTCGTTGCCCCAGATTTGAGACTCAGGCTGACGACAAATTGAAGGCGGCTGTCAAACTAAGCAGAAACTTTGTGAAGAAATATGAAGCCGATTTTCGACTTAGCGATCGCAGACAGCAACCTATCTACATATATCTTTTTACCATAAAAAGCCCACTAGAAAAGCATTCTAGGAAATAACTGACACAATTTGATAAAAAACCTGTTCTATTTGTTTACACAGCTTTACAGGAAAGTGAGTAAGTACTCTCAGAATTATTTCATTACTTGAATTTTTGTTAAGAAACCAGGTGCAGGGCAATTTTTGATCCTGATTCCGGCTCTCTATTCAGAATCGCCCAACTTCACGATTTGCTCTAATTTGTCCTGAAGTGGAAAACGCTGATGACTGACTTCGTTCAGCGCAGCCATCGTAAACCCAAAGAAAAGCAAACTGCCCAACAGTGCCAGTAACGAAGAATGTTTTGAGATGCCAGAGTCGCGCAAAATTCTAGCGATCGGGCGGCTCTGACGACGCAGCATTTGGCTCGTCACTCTCTGTCTAAACGCGAAGGGGTCACGCACATAGTGTCCACTGACGCTCACCACCAGTCGCTGACGACAGTAGGGACAGGTCAACAGCCCATCAACTATTGTGAGCGATCGCAGACCGCCCATTTGATGACAGACCGGGCAAGGAGAAGAGGGACGATCGAAGATATCGGCGTTCATCAGGCACTTCTGCTGTCGAAAACAAACTGACAATTTTTTGAAAGAGGCTGACTCTGGAAAGAAGAGGACTTTGCAACCAAGAGCCTCGACTATTTTGACCCAGTTTTTAGGGCACTGTCCAACATTCGAGATACGGATTATCTTCCGCATACGATTGCCGATGCTCATTCACTTAGTCTACCCACGTTTGTCAGCGATTGCCTTTCCAATCCTCAGAGATTCCCCATTTGCTTGTCTTCACTAGAACAGATGCCTCACAATGAGAATACAGAAACAAAATTTAACGCTATCTGATAGTTAGTCCCGGATGTCTCCTGCCCCTCTACCAAAAGTCCTGTTGCCCGACCCGCCATCATCCTCTGCTGCTCCTCCCTTTTTAGGCACCTTAAACCGTCTACAATCCTCGCCAGAAACGATCGTCCTGATTTTAGCCGTGCTGATCGGCGGCGGGGCGGGAATCGGGGTGGTGACGTTCCGCTATTTGATTGAGATCCTGCATCGTTTGATGTTGGAAGATCTGATGGGCGCGATCGCTCATTTAGGTGCATGGACGTTGGCGTGCGTCCCCACGTTAGGCGGCATTATTATTGGGCTGATGCGCTGGTATTGGAAAGATTTTGGTCCTGGCATTTCGTCTCTGATTGCAGCCGTTCAAGCCGGACAGGAAGTTTCCGCCATTCGCCCCGTCACCAAAATGGTTGCTGCCGCTGTGGCTCTAGGGTCAGGGGCATCGCTTGGACCCGAAGGTCCGAGCGTCGAAATCGGGGCAAATTTAGGCATTCTTTTGGGACAGGCTCTGCGCGTTTCTCAAGAACGCCAGCGATTATTGTTAGGCGCTGGGGCAGCAGCAGGACTGGCAGCGGGATTTAACGCCCCGATCGCGGGTGTCTTTTTCGCCCTAGAAGTCGTGTTGGGCACCACGTTTGCCACCTCTGCGGCAAGTGTTGTTCTGCTTGCTGCCGTGGTGTCTGCTTTAATTGCCCAAATTGGCTTAGGGTCGCAGCCTGCGTTTGATCTCCCCGCTTATGAAGTTCGCAGTCCCTTAGAGTTGCCGCTTTATTTGGGGTTAGGACTGTTTGCGAGTTTGGTGTCGATCGCTTACACGCGATCGCTCAAATGGGCACAAGACTGCTTTAAAGGACACATTCCAGGATTCGTCTGGTTTAGCAAACTGCCGCGAGAAATTCACCCGATAATCGGCGGTCTCTGCATCGGACTGGTCGCGCTGAAACTGCCCCAAGTTTTAGGAGTCGGCTATGAAACCGTCGAAGCGATGCTGCGAGATGCCGAGTTCTCACTCGGACTGCTGCTCGCACTGCTGGTCGTCAAACTGTTAGTGACGGCAGTGAGCTTAGGAAGCGGTTTTGTCGGTGGCATCTTTGCGCCAGCGATGTTTTTGGGGGCAACTCTGGGAGCCGCTTACGGGAAGATTTTGCCCTTTGCGCTGCCCTGGTTTGCGTCTAGCATTGCGGCTCCTCCGGCTTATGCAATGGTCGGAATGGCGGCGGTGTTAGCAGCCAGTGTGAATGCCCCTCTGACCTCGATTTTGCTACTGTTTGAAATGACTCGCGACTATCGCATTGTGCTGCCCCTGATGGCAGCCGTCGGACTGAGTGCTTGGTTAGCAGAGCGGCTCAATCACCGCCCAGAGCGAGGAGCCACCCTAGAGCAAATTGAGTCTGACCCTGAGAAAAACCGCGTTCAAGACGTGCTTAAAACGATGCTGGTTGTCGAGGCAATGCAGCAAGATTTTGTGATGCTGCCTCAGTCACTGCCGCTACTTCAAGCCGGACTATCCTTGACAGAGCAGCATCTTCACGGGGCTTTGGTTGTTGATTCTGATCGGCAACTCGTCGGAGTTTTAACGCTGCAAGATATCAACCGCACGATCGCCCGATTTGAGCAAACTCAAATCAAAGTCTGTCTGTTAGATCATTCGTTAATGACTCAAACGATCGCAGAGATTTGCACAACTGAGATTCTTTATGCCCACCCTGATGAATTCGTGAACGAAGCGCTCGATCGCATGTCGGCACGAGGCATTCATCAACTGCCCGTCATCGATCGGGAAACGCCTCACCAGATTTTGGGTGTGTTGACGCAAGAAGACGTAATGTTGGCGTGTGAGTTGGCATTAACTCGCACGTCACTGACACCCTATTTGACCCAAGTAGAGCAAGCAACTCTAAACCTACCAAACTCCGATTTAGATTCGTTGGCGACCTCTGTGCGCGAAGTTCAACCGTCTTAGAAAATGAAAAGCCCTATTTATTACGGGCAGTCCAGATGCCTGTAAACATCATCAACATACCGCCCAGAAAGATGGCGATCGCGAGTCCGGCGGGCACGACAGTAAACCAATCGATCGTTTCCATATTGAATTAGCAATGAGGTAAGAGGTCAATACTCTGTGAAGCTAAGAGCCACCCTCTTACCTTAATACGATTAGAAGAAATCAATGAGAGAATCTTGCTCAACGGGTCTAGACAACGCGGGTTGCGTCAAGAAGAAGCTTCTTGACGATCAACCTGACGCAGATGAATATGCTTTCGTCCTAGAGAAATTTCAAACTCGTCTCCGGGGTGCAGCTCCATTTGCTTGGTGTAGGCAGCCCCAATCAGCAAATTCCCATTCGACTGAACGCTGATGCGGTAGCTGGCGCTACGTCCGCCGCGCCCGTTTGTGTTCTGTTTCCCATCAAGCTCAATTCCTTCCGCATCAATGAGTGCATTCAGAAACTTCATCATATTGACTCGCTCAATGCCGTTTTTGGTGACCGTGTAGTAGCCACACTCGCGCGCCTTTTCCTCTTTGTTAAGATTCTCTAGCTCTTTTACTTTTTTGAGCAGAATTTCACCGATAAGAGGCTCAATCTTTTTCTTTTTAGTCATCAACTTGAGTCTGAAATAATGACAATGAGTTTGCTTGGCTTGACCCTACTAACCTGCTTTAGGAAAGGTTTCCTGACTCAATGTTAGTCTTTTGATTCATATTACACCGATGTTGTGGTTTTCTTACATCCATTTTTAGAGGCAAATCAGAACAGATTTAACACCATTTTGACCGTCGACTCTTAAACCAGAGACGGGTAGACAAATTCACTGAATGACGTAGTTTTTCCATTCTTGATGTCTTTTAGATGGCATTTCTCCAAAAACACTCTGCTAATAGATTGGCAACTCGACTTTTGCCGTTAAATGTAGCCAGATGAAGTCAAGTAACTAGATTTTACTGATGGAAACTAGGAGGTTTCTCTGAGTGGTTGCTACCTCCATAAAACAAAACCCAGCAGTCTTAATTGCTGGGTGAATCACGCTGATAGAAAGTTAAAAGATCTTATAAACTATAAAAAAGAGCGAGAAGACTGCATCTGGCATTCTTTAACCTATCTCTTGAGCACAGCGATCGCTAGCCCAATGCGAATAGGATGATTCTAGACAGTTTGCAGCAGTCCACTCACTCTTACCATTCATTCACCTGTAGTCACACTCTATCAAGCGAGTTTGTCAATCCCATGTTTGAGGCATGAACTTGAAATGACGGCTGGAATGACTTAGAAAAACGGGAGCAAAGTGAGTGGAGAGAACGTCAATGTTTTTCGACGGGTAGCCATATTCATAGCGGTGTGACGCGATCGCGACCCAATTGTCATAGAGAAAGTTTAGATTCGAGCTATGAATTCATAGTTCATGATTAGGAGAATTAAAAAATGAAGACACCACACGATTCAGCCTCCGATTCGACCGTTAAACCCCGCAGATTTTCGTGGAAGCAGCCCGTGATCTATTTGATGCTGCCGCTCGTCGGAGCCGGAACAGCCGTCATGGGCGATCGGTGGCTGTCTTCATCAAATCCGGTGCCTGTAGTGCAGCCTGCCATTGCTCAGGCGGCAGAAACACAAGTGGCTCAGAGCCGCACAGGTGCCATTCTGTCTGCGACTGATCCCAACTTTATTGTGGCGGCAGTCGAGCGAGTCGGTCCTGCCGTGGTGCGGATTAATTCGTCTCGGACGGTCAAGACGCAGGTTCCTCCCATTTTTAACGATCCCTTCTTTCGGCAGTTTTTCGGCTCCGAGTTGCCAGATGCGCCGTCTACTAGAGTCGAGCGAGGCACGGGATCAGGGTTCATTATTAATGGTGAGGGGTTAATTTTGACCAACTCACACGTTGTCAATGGTGCAGACACCGTATCGGTGAGACTTAAAGATGGTCGGGAGTTTCAGGGCAAAGTGCTGGGTCAAGACCCTGTAACCGATGTGGCGGTCGTCAAGATTCAGGCAAACAATCTGCCTGTGGTGACGATCGGAAACTCAGATCAATTGCGTCCAGGTGAGTGGGCGATCGCGATCGGCAATCCGCTCGGATTAGACAACACGGTGACTGCGGGGATTATTAGCGCAACGGGTCGCACCAGTGCTGAGGTGCGCGTTCCTGATAAGCGGGTGAGCTTTATTCAAACCGATGCCGCGATTAATCCGGGCAATTCGGGCGGTCCGCTGTTAAATCAGCGCGGTGAAGTGATTGGGATGAATACTGCGATTATTGGGGGCGGCGCTCAAGGGTTAGGATTTGCCATTCCAATCAACACGGCGCAAAAGATTTCGCAGCAGCTAATTGCAACGGGCAAGGTGAATCACCCTTATCTGGGCATTCGGATGACGACGCTGACTCCTGAACTGAAAAAGCAAATTAATAGCGATCGAGAAGCAAATCTAACGGTGCAGGACGATCGAGGCATCTTGATTTTTAGCGTCATGAAGAATTCTCCAGCGACTAGGGCTGGGCTGCGGGCTGGAGACGTGATCAAAAAAATTAATGGTCAGGCAGTAGAGACAGCCGAGCAAGTTCAGAATGCGGTGGAAGCGAGTGCGGTGGGTGGGTCGCTGCAAGTGGAAGTAAATCGCAATGGTCGATCGACGACGGTTGCGGTGCAGCCAGGAGCATTTCCGACTCAAACCGCTCAAAGTGAGTAGAAGTTGATTTAAAGATGAGTGAACTACTAGAGATTATTGAACTGGGACATCCAATTTTGCGTCAGACCGCAGATCCCATTTTGGATGTTCAAGATCCCGCGATTCAGACGCTGATTGATGATCTGTTATTGACGGTCAAACAGACGAATGGGGTAGGAATTGCTGCCCCTCAAGTCGCCCGATCGTGTCAGTTGATGATTGTGGCATCTCGTCCCAATCCTCGCTATCCGACTGCGCCAGAAATGGAGCCGACTGCGATTTTGAATCCGCGCATTTTGTCTCACTCAAGCGAGACGGTTATCGGATGGGAAGGCTGTTTAAGCATTCCGGGCATTCGGGGACAGGTGCCGAGATATCAGGCGATCGAGATTGAATACACCGATCGCCAGGGCAGACCGCAAAAGATGGAAATGACCGATTTCGTGGCTCGAATCTTCCAGCACGAATGTGATCATTTTAAGGGAGTGATGTTTCTCGATCGCGTCGAAACCACTCACGCGTTAGTGACTGAAAAAGAATATCAACGACAAATGGAAGCGTTAGCGAAAGAATAGATAGCGAAACCCGATTCCGAATAGAAAAATGCCGTAGAGTTTTTTCATCACTTCGCTGCTGATAAACGGCTGATTGGCGAAAAGCGCTCCAAACAGGTTGCCGACTACTAAGCCTGCCGCGATTAATACGGCATCTCGAATGTTGAGATTGCCATTGCGCTGGTAAACGATCGCGCCGAGGATTCCGATCGGGAGAACTTGAGCCGCGAGCGAGGTTCCGGTTGCAAATTTTTGATCCATTCCCATTAACAGCACCATTGCCGGAACCATGATTGCTCCGCCACCGATGCCAAACATACCGCCAGCAATGCCAGCCGCTAACCCAATTACCAACAGTTGAATAATCTCAGTAGACATTTGCTAGTCCCTTCAAATGCGAGAGGAAGACTTTATCCTAAAGCAACCTATCCTATTAGCGATAGAGCCAAACTCGCAGAAGCGAAAGCAATTGGTCGGTGTCAACGGGTTTTGTGATGTAGTCAGACGCACCCGCTTCGATACATTTTTCGCGATCGCCCTGCATGGCTTTTGCCGTGAGCGCAATGATCGGCAGCGATCGAAACCGAGCCTGCGATCGAATCGCACGAGTCGCTTCGTAGCCGTCCATTTCTGGCATCATTACATCCATTAAAACGATGCTGGCATCAAGATTTTCTTCTAGCGTAGTGATGCCATCTCTGCCGTTTTCAGCAAATATGACCTGCATTTGATAGCGCTCTAACAAGCTCGTAATCGCGAAAATGTTTCGCACATCGTCATCGACAATCAGAATTTTTTTGCCCGTCAAAACAGAATCTGTTTGGCGCAGATCTTCTAAAATTTGGCGTTTAGGCTGAGGCAAATTAGCGTGAACTCGATGCAAAAATAAAGCTGTTTCGTCAAGCAGTCGCTCTGGCGATCGCACATCTTTGACAATGATCGTTTCGGCTAATCGCTTTAGTTGAGTTTCTTCTTGGCGAGTCAGGTCTTTGCCTGTGTAAACGACGATCGGAGGCTTCGATTTGCTGGACTGCTGCCGGATTTGCTCCATTAGCTCAAAGCCGTTCATATCAGGCAAGCCCAGGTCTAAAATAATGCAGTCAAAGCGCGTCGATCGCAACGCCTCAAGCGCGTCTGCTCCTGTGCTAACTGCCGTACTTTCAACGTCACCATTTCCAATCAGTTCGATAATGCTTTGGGCTTGCACGGCATCATCTTCAATCACTAAAAGGCGTTTAATCGGACGATCCACAAAACTTTTAATTTCTGATAGCGCTTCGGTTAACGCCTCTGACGAAATTGGTTTCTGCAAATAATCTATCGCGCCTAGCTGGAAGCCCCGCTGCAAGCGATCGTCACTCGAAATAATGTGAATCGGAATATGACGAATATCGGGATCATGTTTAACGCGATCGAGCACCGTCCAGCCATCCATATCCGGGAGGTGAATATCGAGTAAAATCGCATCGGGAACAAACCGACGCGCTAGATTCAACCCCGAACCGCCGCGCAGCGCGACCAAGACGTTAAAGCCCTGCTGTCGAGACAAATCTAGCAGGATTCGAGCAAAATTAATGTCATCTTCAATGATCAGCAGAACGCGATTTTCGTCCGGCAAACTGGAGCGATCGCCCGGTTGAATCAGGTCTCGATCGTCCTTAACTTCATTCAGTGAGAGCGTAACGGAAACTGGTTCTACAGAAGACACCACAGACGCTTGACCGATCGAACGCACTGACTCCACAGGCAACCCCTCTCTAACATCTGTGGTTGGTTTTTGATAAGTCTGAGGCAAATAGAGCGAGAATGTACTTCCCTGCCCAGGATGGCTTACCAGAGCGATCACGCCTCCCAAAAGCTGCGCCAACTCGCGACTGATAGATAGCCCCAGCCCTGTGCCGCCATACTTACGACTGGTAGTGCCATCCGCCTGCTGAAACGCTTCAAAAATCACCTGCTGCTGCTCGATCGCAATCCCAATCCCTGTATCAACAACCGAGAACGCAATCACTGGACTTTCAGATTGAGGAGTCGCTAAAGTCACTCTGTCTTCAACTTTTATTTGAAGGGTAATGATTCCTTGCTCAGTGAATTTGAAGGCATTCGACAACAGATTTTTGAGAATTTGCTGCAACCGCTTGGGATCGGTCGAGATGATTGAAGGAAGCTGAGAATCGAGTTCGATCGTAAAGCTCAGTCCTTTATTTTGAGCAAGCTGCTGAAAAGTGCCCTCTAAAAAGAGTTTTAGATCCACAAAAGAGAGACGTTCAGGCTCGATCGACAGCGTACCCGACTCGATTTTTGCCAAATCTAAAATGTCGTTGATTAACTCTAGTAAGTCTTTACCAGCAGAATGAATCGTGCGGCTATATTCCACCTGCTTTTCGTTGAGATTGCCTCCAGAATTTTCTTTGAGCAATTGCGCCAAAATCAGCAAACTGTTTAACGGAGTTCGCAATTCATGCGACATATTTGCCAGAAATTCTGACTTATATTTTGACGACAATGCTAACTGAGCGGCTTTCTGCTCTAATGCCTGTCTCGCATCTTCAATCTCTTGATTTTTGTGTTCAACTTCCTGGTTTTGAACTTCTAGTAATTCTGCTTTTTCCTCTAATTCTCCATTTAACTGCTGCAATTCTTCGTTTGACTGCTGCAATTCTTCTTGCTGTTGCTGCAACTGCATCTCTGACACCTGAAGAACTCTTGCCTGCTCTTCTAACTGCTGATTGCTCTCTTGCAGTTCGTCTTGTTGAGCTTGCAGTTCTTCGGCAAGGGTTTGCGTCTCTTCTAATAGTTGTTGAGTTCGCATATCAGCCAAGATCGTGTTGAGCGCCACCCCGATCGTGTCACTGACCTGATTCAAAAAGTCTAAATACGCCTCGGTAAATGGCTGTAATGAAGCCAGCTCGATTACTGCGACCACCTGTTTTTCAAACATCACAGGCAACACAATCAAGCTGCGAGGACACACGCTTCCCAACGCTGAATTGATCTGAAAATAATCACTGGGGACCTCATTTAAGAGAATGGTGCGCTTTTCAAGGGCACACTGCCCGACTAATCCTTCGCCGAGTTGAATCGACTCAGACAGCGATCGAGACTGATCACGGGCATAGCTGCCCAATCGTTTTAACTGTGGCTGACCACTCGTTTCATTCAGTCCATAAAATGCGCCCTGTTGGGCATCGACGATCGTGGCAAGATTTGACAACAGCAAGTTTGAGATGTTTGCTAAGTTGCGCTGCCCTTGCAGCCGTTGACTCACGTCAGCCAAATTAGTCTTGAGCCAGGTTTGCTCCTCGTTTTTTTGAGTGCTTTCGCGCAGCCGAACAATCATTTGATTGATCGTGCGCGTCAAAACTCCGATTTCATCTTGACGATCGCTGACAGGCAGACTCACCGATAAGTCTCCTTCGCCGATTTTTTCTGCCACTTTAGAGATACCATTCAGCGGTTTAGAAATGTGTCGATTCAGCAAGATTCCCAGCACCGTCAGCAGCGCGAGTGCTGTTGGAACTCCCAATGTGATGCTTGAGAGCGTGTTATTTGCGGCAGTTTCGGCTGCTCCCACGCGAAGGCGAAGTAATTCTTGCTCTTTTGCCTCCATTTGCCCGATAATGCGACGAATTTCATCCATTAACTGTCTGCCCCGATCGCTGCGAATCACATCCAGCGATGCTTCGATTCCTTGGGTCTGTCTGAGGTCGATCGTTTCTTGCAGCTCTGCCAGTTTGTCTTTAATTGCAGGGTCTAGCGCATCAAGATTACGCTGCTGGCTAGGGTTGTCTGCCGTCAATTCTCTGATGTCTGTTGTTTTCTGTTCTATCTTTTTAATGGCGGTCTGATAGGGTTCGAGATAGCGCGGTTCCCCGGTAAGAATATAGCCTCGCTGTCCCGTTTCAGCATCTTTAGCGAGCGAAAGAATCTCATCTAAACCACTTAACACCTGGTAGGTGTGCGCTTCTGCGCGGGCAGTTTCGACTAACTGATGAGTGCCGCGATAGGCAATAAACCCAACGACCGAGAAGACTGCTAAACCGAGTGCAAACCCTGAGCCGATTTTGGTGCCGATTTTCAAACGGTTTAGCATGAAATGACTTTACCTGTAGCGCGTTACTGCTTCAAGAATAGCGAAATTTGCAGCGGGATTGGCGAGTGATCAACTGCTAGACACTAAACGCTTCTGTCGTCCCCGCGTTGGCACAACAGTTCGATCTCGACATCATAGACCTCCTGCACGAATCCTTCGTCCTCACCCTAGCCCTCTCCCCAAGGAGAGGGAACAAGAGGTTCTGCTCCCTTCTTCCTGGGGAGAAGGGTTGGGGAGGGCTTGCCCCACTTTGTGCAGAGGGCTGTCCAGTTCACGCAGGAGGTCTTTTGACAACCTGGGCAGTGCAAATCTCTCTACAGGATGAGAGGCTTGCACTGCCCGAAGTAGGATGATCTGACTAAGCGCCTGCGTCTAAAAACCGATAATAAGCTCTGATGAACTATTGGTCTCTCCAGAACAAAGCAACTCCTCGAATCCTTGTGGTTGATGATGTTGCCGATAACTCTTATCTAATGCAAGCACTTTTAGAAAGTGAAGGTTATCAGGTCGAAATCGCTGATAGCGGACGTGCGGCGATCGCTCAGATTAACCAGTCTCCTCCCGATCTCGTGTTGCTAGATGTCATGATGCCAGAAATGAACGGCTTTGAGGTGGCTCGGCAGATTCGTCAACATCACGATCGCTCAATTCTACCTATTTTTTTGGTGACAGGTCATGATCAGATTCAGCTATCAACGCTTGAGACGGTTGAAGTTAATGGGCTGATTCGCAAACCGATCGATTTTGAGGAAGTGCTAACAAAAGTAAAATCAGTGCTGCCTGTGCAAAGGTTAGTGCAGTGGGTCTAATAGGTCAGCCCAAATCTAGCTATACTTTTTGCGATTAAATCGCTTGAGATCTGTGAAAGCCTCTAAAACAACGTGATGTTCTTCAGGCGCGAGTTTGTTGAGCAGATCCTTCACCCAGTCTTCTTGCTGAATCTCTAAGTAACCTTGCTGCACATCTTTTGAGAGCATCCGTACTTCAGATTGTGTCGTCGACATCGTGGTTGAGTGCATATCTTGGGAAGTGTCAGGATGCATAATCCACAGGTTGTAAAGAAAAAGTTAAAAACTTATCAATACTTTATCAGAAATTAACTCGATCGCGAACTACGATTGCGGCGATTTGCAGAATCTGTCACGATAGTTGCTCAACGCCCCCGATCTCAATGGCAAAGCTCCGCGAAATTCATCTGCCCACGACTCTCAGAGACCATTTAGTGAGAGGGCATCCCTGGGTCTATCGAACTCACATTTCTAAAGATCTGCATCTGCCGTCAGGAAGCTGGGTGAAAGTGCGGTGTGCTGGCTGGACAGGCTATGGATTGTGGGATGACCAAGGCGCGATTGCGATTCGAATTTTCTCCGATCGTGATCTGCCAACCCCTCCCTGGTTTCGTCAGCAGGTTCAAGCCGCGTGGGAGCTGCGATCGTCGCTCAGAGATCAAGGCTGCACCGCCTATCGGTGGCTGTTTGGTGAGGGCGATGGGCTGCCAGGGCTAACCGTTGATTTATATGGCGATTTTGCCGTCGTTCAGACTTATATGCCAGGGGCAGAAGAATTATTAGACTGGCTGGTCAAATCGCTGATTGCAATCAAGCCCCTTGAGGGAATTTCTCTCAGAACGCAGCACTTGGGCGATCGTGCCGAGGGTGAGAGCAAAACTCAACTGCTGTGGGGCAAACCTGCTCCTAAAGCATTCGTCGTGCAAGAACATGGCTTGGAGTTTGAGGTGAATTTGCACACGGGACAAAAAACCGGACTGTTTCTGGATCATCGAGAAAATCGGCGGTTTGTCGAAGGGTTGAGTGGCGATCGAGACGTACTCAACTGTTTTTCTTACACAGGAGCCTTTTCGCTCTATGCGCTGCGGGGCAATGCCCGTCATGTTACCAGCGTCGATATCGGCAAAGGGTTAGCAGAGTCGGCGGCTAAAAATATTGCCCTTAACCACCTTGATCCAGAGCGACACACTTTTATTACTCAAGACTGCTTTGAGTTGCTAGACGGCTATGCTCAAGAAAAGCGATCGTTTGATCTAATCATTCTCGATCCGCCCAGTTTTGCCAAGAGCAAGCAAAATCGCTATGCTGCCCTGCGCGGTTACACCAAGTTAAACGCTTTAGCGATGCGATGCGTTGCCCCTAATGGACTTTTGGTGTCGGCAAGCTGCACGAGTCAAGTCAGTCCAGAAGCATTTAACGAAGTGTTAGCGGCAGCAGGTGCTTCAGCAGGGCGACGAGTTCAAATCATTCACGAAGCGGGACACGCGATCGACCATCCCGTTCCAGCACAATTTCCAGAAGGGCGATATCTCAAATTCGTGGTCGGACGGGTTCGATAGAAGATTTCGCCGTTAGTTCGCACACTCCACCCCCACTATCATAGAAAAGCTGCCATCTTCTCAACGCTCATGCACGCTGCCGAAAACGACGTTTCTCAATCTCTGCAATGCCCCGAACTGCTTGCCCCGGCTGGACATTGGGACTGTGCTAAAGCGGCGATCGAGAACGGTGCTGACGCAATTTATTTTGGCTTAGAGCGATTTAACGCGCGAATGCGAGCGCAAAACTTCACCGAAGCTGACTTGCCGCAGTTGATGGAATTTCTGCATCGTCGCGGCGTGAAGGGCTATGTCACGCTCAACACGCTGGTTTTTCCGACCGAGTTGGCTGAGGCAGAACATTATCTTCGCACCATTATTGCGGCTGGAGTCGATGCGGCGATCGTTCAAGACATCGGCATTTGTCGGCTGATTCGTCACTTGTCGCCCGATTTCCCAATTCACGCCTCGACTCAGATGACCATCACCAGCGCTACCGGGGTCGAATTTGCCAAAGCGATCGGGTGTCAGCTAGTGGTGCTGGCTCGTGAATGTTCGATGAAAGAAATTGACAAAATTCAGCGGCAGATTGCCGAGAAAAATGTCTCGCTGCCGCTAGAAGTGTTTGTGCATGAGGCGCTGTGCGTCGCCTATTCGGGGCAGTGTTTGACGAGTGAATCGCTGGGCGGTCGGTCTGCTAATCGCGGCGAGTGCGCCCAGGCGTGCCGAATGCCTTATGAATTGATTTCAGACGGTCAAGTAATCGATTTGGGCAACGCGAACGAACACGCTGGAGCGAATCGAAAATATTTGCTGAGTCCTCAAGATTTAGCAGGGCTAGACGTGCTGCCAGAACTCGTCAAAACCGAAGTCAGCAGCCTCAAGATTGAAGGACGGCTAAAATCGCCTGAATATGTGGCAACCGTGACGCGAGTGTATCGAGAAGCGCTCGATCGAGTCATGTCCGATCTAGAATCCACCGCTCCAGGAGAAGACCGATATCGGCTTGAGATGGCATTCTCGCGAGGGCTACACACCGGGTGGTTTGAGGGTATCAACAACCAGGAATTAGTTCACGCTCGATTTGGCAAGAAGCGCGGCGTTTATCTCGGCGAAGTCACCCGCATTCGCAACGAACAAATCACAGTACGATTACAAGCCCCTTTAAAGCCCGGTGATGGCGTTGTTTTCGATAGTGGACACCCTGAAGCGTCAGAAGAAGGCGGACGAATTTACACGATCGAGCATCACAAACAAGATGCAATTCTCGCGTTTGGACGTGGTGCGCTGAATTTTAAACGCATTCATCTCGGCGATCGCATCTGGAAAACCAGCGACCCAGACCTCGATCGTCAAATTAGACAAACGTTTGCAGGAGACACGCCCCAGTTTCAGCGTCCCATTGATCTTGAGATTCATGGAGACGTTGGACAATCTTTGGTTGTGATGGGTCGCGATCGCATTGGTCATGTCGTGCAGGTCGAGTCTGAGATGCCGTTGGTCGAGGCGTACAACAAACCATTAACGAGCGATCGCTTACACGAACAGTTGGGACGACTCGGCAACACTCCTTTTCGCTTAGAGAAGTTGACTAATCATCTCAATGGCGCTGCGATGCTGCCTGTGAGTGAGCTAAACCGCATTCGTAGAGAGCTTGTCACTCAGCTAGAAACGTTACGGGCAAAGCCGAAGCGCTGGCAGATCAATTCGGCTGCGACGCTTTCGGAGTTGCTGCCTGACGTTCCTCATCGCACGGGGTCGGCTCCCAGGCTTCTCGTCTTAGTCCGCAGTTTGAGTCAACTTCGAGCCGCGTTAGAGACCGATATTCAGACGCTTTACTGTGAGTTTGAAGATCCGCGTGCTTATAAACAAGCAGTACAGTTGGTTAGACAGAGCGGAGATAAAGCAATCTGGGTTGCACCTCCACGAATTACAAAATCTGGCGAGAATTGGATTTTGCAACAGGTGCGCGATTCTCAAGCCAATGGCTATCTGGTGCGGAATTATGATCAGCTTCAGTTTTTTAAGTCCGATCGCTGCATCGGAGATTTTTCGCTCAACGTTGCCAATGCCCTGACCGCAGACTATCTAATTCAGACCTTTGGATTGGAACGAGTCACCGCGTCTTATGACTTGAATATCGCGCAACTGCAAGACTTATTAACGAGCGGTTCGCCTGATTGGTATGAAGTGACCATTCATCAGCATATGCCGATGTTTCACATGGAACACTGCGTTTTTTGCGCCTTCATGTCCGACGGAACCGACTACACCAACTGCGGGCGACCCTGCGAAAAGCATGAAGTGAAGTTGCGCGATCGCGTCGGCACCGAACACATTCTCACCGCCGATGCTGGATGCCGCAACACAGTTTTTAACGGCAAAGCCCAAACGGGCGCAGAATATTTGCAATCACTTGCAAAACTAGGCGTGAATCACTTTAGGATTGAATTTGTCAACGAATCTGCCGAACAGGTTAAACACACGATCGAATGCTATCAAAAGCTGTTAAACGGAGAAATCAACGGCTCTCAACTTTGGCGGTCGTTAAACCTACAAAATCAATTAGGGGTGACACGCGGCACCTTTTAGAAACATCTTTAATGAAATTTATCTATCCCCTACTGCTTCTCGTTTGGCTATTTTGCAGTCCTCCTGCCCAAGCAGAAACCTTAGCAGAGCGAGTTGCCGCATTTCCCGATTGGCAAAGCAAACCCACTGCACAAGCTGCCGAAGGAGATTTAGCCTACCCGGATTGGTTAGCCGGAACTTGGCACGTCAAAAGTACCCTCGTTGATTTGGTAGCACCGTTTGCACCCGACATCATTACTCCAGGATTTGAGAGCAATCGCGAGTATCTTAATCAGCCTGTCGCGTTCGATGTGCGGTTCGTCCAGCAAAGCATTGCGTCTAACAATCCGATTCTGAGAGCGCTGAAATTGCCATCAAAATCCAGTCAGACAGAAATCGTTGCCGATCGTGCCTTCAACGGTTTGAATTTAGCAAAAGCATATCTCGGAGATCGAGCCGTTCTTGCCGTTAAAGTTGATCCGAGTTCTCCCAATCGTCAGATTACGTTGCTGCGCGGCGATCGTCAGTTGGTCTCGATCGTCAACTCAAGAGCCGTCGAAACCCCTGCCCCTAACCAATTCATCACGACAGAAATTTTTCAGCAAGTCTTTCGCGGGATGTCTCAGCCCTATCTCAACCAGGTCGAGACGACGACAGCTTATCAGAGAGGAGATACGATCGAGGCTGACCAAATCACGGCGGTTTATCTCTCTCCTCAAGACCCCAGTTATTTCAAAGTTGGAGAAACCCCTGTCGCCCTTTATCGCTATCGTCTAGACTTTCTGCCGATAGATGAGAGAAAATACGAGACCATAAAGCGTTAGGAGTTGAAATGCAAGCTCAAGAGCAACGCTACTACACGCCTGAAGAATATTTAGACCTCGAAATTAACTCAGAAGAACGTCATGAATACATCAACGGTAAGATCATTCTAAGGACAGGCGGCACACCTAATCACAATACAGTTGCACTCAACCTCAGTGCTGCTCTAAACGTTGCTCTCAAGCGCCAGCCTTACGAAGTGTTTATCACCGATCAGCGTCTCTGGATTCCTGAAAAACGAATTCACACCTATCCTGATGTGATGGTGATGGCTCAACCGATCGAGTATTCAGAAGGACGAAGAGACACATTAATCAATCCAGTGGCGATCGCAGAAGTGCTATCGAAGTCTACAAAAAACTACGACAAAGACGAAAAGTTTGCTGCCTATCGCACGATTACAAGTTTTCAAGAATATGTCCTGATTGATCAATACACCCTGCACGTTGAGCAATATTGCAGAACTGACTTCAAGAAATGGACGTTTCTAGAATACGATCTTGAAGATGACACGCTAGAATTTGCCTCCGTTCCGTTTCAAGTCGGGTTAACAGATCTTTACGATAAAGTCGATTTTGCAACAGAAGAATCCGCAGAACCGTAACGCAGTGAAACAGCACGTTACAGAAGATTTCACAGAAGGGTAAGAAAGTAAACTTTATTGTCTTTGGCACCCATCACAGAATTAGCTCTGCTATCGTCAGTGGAATAGCGGTATCGAATTTGGCATTTTCATTGGTTCACGAACGTATTGAAGAATGCGAGACTTTCTGAGTCACTAGCGACTCTCTCACATTCAAAGCAACCTCTCTAAATATTTCAACTATCAAAAAAGTTTTAGCCTTCTCGCTTAGTTCCTGCAAGCGACCTGAATTTTAGTCTTCCGAACCTACTACTTCTTTCAATTTAGATATGAATCATTATTGCGAACAATGGATTTCTGACTGGTGCCAAGACAACGGATGGACAGACTGGTTTCGAGAGCGATCGGGCTATTGGGCATTTCCTCCCAATGCAGTCATGCCCGTGCCGATTCCAACTCAAGTGTTAAGAGCCATCAAAGCCGAACGAGGACTCACCGTTAGCGAACGAGTCTGGGGTCTATCCGCCGTGGTTAGCACGATCGTCGCTGCCGCTTCGGGCTATTTCTTCGAGTCACCGATGCCGATCGTTTTAGCATTTGCCTTTTGTGCAGTTGTGGTTGCTCGGATGGAAGACGACGATTAACGCAAAATCAATATTGTCATATTTATATTTCTCTCCACTCACGCCGCAGGACGCTATAGATACAGTCGTCCCAGAGTTCTCCATCTAATTCATGGTGTTCTCGCAATACTCCATCTTGATGGAAATTTAGTTTCTCAAGTAGCCTGATCGATGCAGTGTTAAATGCAGCGGTTTGACAATATAACTTATTTAGGGTTGTTGTTGAAAACAGATGAGTGATGGCTGTGAGCAGCATTTTTGTACCGATTCCTCGTCGTCTAAATTTGGAATTGACCGAGTAGCCAAACTCAGCAGATTGATTACGAGCGTTGATATCAAAATATTCAAACCGTCCGACCAGTTCATCAATTCCATCCATCCCGAATGAAAACGTGACAACCTCATTGCTTCGAGGAACTCGCTTACCGTTGAGGATCGGGCGACAGGTTCGCTCCTCAAGGCGGCTAAACTGGCTCTCTGCTGCAAGCATATAATTATGCTCATCGGATGCTAGTTCAAAATGCATAACTGTCACAGATCTCTCAAACAGTTGCCCTACTAATTGCTTTCGACCAGCATAACGCTGACCGATCAATTGCGAACGGATATCACCACCCGTAACGCAAGCGGCATAAGTTGGGTTTAACCATCGTCGATCGTGGTTGCCGAGACCTCAACCGCATCGACATCGATCGTACCCGCCAGCGTCATTCGCTTAAAGTGTCCCTGTTCAACCTGCAAGGCTTCTCCGCAGTTAGGGCACTGAATCGCCGCCCCATTAAAGCCCGTAGATTCATGACTGCAAACCGGACAAGCATCCTGCACGACATTTTTTCGCAACCACCAGCGAAAACCCAAAAACGCCACGATCGGAGCAAGCATCAGCAGTGCCAGCAGCACAAAAAACGACTTGACTAACCAGCCCAGCCCCAGCGCCGCCAATAACCACGCAAACCCAATAATGGTTAAAATGCGCCCAAAGCCAGTAATACTTAATTGAAGATTGTTGAGGCTGTTCTGGTTCACAGCAAACTCCTATAAACGCAAAGTCACGATCGGTCTTCTTTAATCTAACCAGAGACAATCAATTTTAGGAGACGGCTTTCTCTACCTAAATCAGGTTTGATTTCCGATCTCGATTCACTATTGATTAAGAATAAGTGATCTCGCGAGTTTGCTGACCACTCTCCGCAAAAGTTTAATAACCACTAATCCCAGAAACCCAACTATGTCACACGTTTTTTTAGCCGGAGCCAGTCAGGGGGTTGGACGAGAAATTCTCAACGGGCTGCTGGCTCAAAATCACACCGTCAAAGCCTTTGTGAGATCAGAATCGGTAGCGGCTGAATTGCAGACAATGGGCGTTGAAACGGCGATCGGAGATGCCTTAAATCCTGAACAAATTACTCAAGCGATGTCAGGAAGCCCGATCGACCTCGTGATTAGCACGATCGGAGGCAAGCCCCAAGACGGAGAGCGCTCCGACTACAAAGGCAACCAAAATTTGATTGATGCTGCCGTCAAAGCGGGCGTGAAGCGATTTATTTTAATCACCTCGATCGGCAGTGGCGAGAGTGCAGCGGCTCTTCCTCCTCAGGCGTTTGCAGCGTTAAAAGACGTATTGGCAGAAAAAGAAAAAGCCGAACAGCATCTAATCGCCAGTGGCTTAACCTACACCATTATTCGACCCGGCGGACTGAAATCTGAACTCGCGACTGGAAATGGTGTCCTCACCGAAGATCCCAAAATTGCCGGAAGCATTCACCGGGCAGACGTGGCTCAACTGGTTTGCCGTTGTGTGAATAGCGATCGGGCGAACGATAAAACTCTCTCAGCACTCGATCGTGCTATGACCTATAGCCCTGCCCCCTTTGAGGAATTCACTCCTTAAAGGGCAAAGTTGAGCCATCTCAGACAATCTTTTTCTCTGTCCTTTACGATATGGGACTATCAAAAGCTTGAGCTAGACCACAATCTGCTCAAGACTTGAAGGGTCTGACCCAGCCATTGCTCATCGTTCGATCGAGCACCACACGCGCGATCGCAAACAGCAAAATACTCTCTAGTGCCATCACCACAAATGGCAACAAAACGCCCTGCGTCATCACACCCACATCAATCTGCGCCAACCCGCGCACCAGCCCAAACGCCAAAACTACACCCGATTTGAGATGTGAGTTTTGGTCTTGCCGAATTACATAGCGGTAGGTGATGCCAAACAACACGCCTGCAATCACCGCGATCGCGCCACTCACTAAAAAACTAATCCCATCTGCCGTTTGCAGACTTGACAACGGCTCAAACCGAGTTGCCAAAATTAGGCGATTGATCAAAGATGCACCCGTGAACGCGATCGCCACCGCTAGCGATGCTACTACTCCCGCCTTGATTGACTCAATTCGCTCTACAAACGTCATGTCTGAATTCATGCTGCGCGGACGATTCTCAAACCCAAGGTAAAGCTATCACGCCTTTGAATTATGATAGTGATTAGCATCCTTTCGTAATGTTTTTACTATCGAAGCTATGGATATTTTGACTTTGGGTTGGGTTTCAATGCTGGCTGTGTTTACATTCTCAATTTCAATGGTCATCTGGGGTCGCAACGGCTTCTAATTACCGTGTGGGGGCATTGTGGAATCGACAGAATTTAGCGTTCTCGTGATTGTTGCGTTTGTGTTGCTAATCAGCGTCACAGGGGGAATTGCCTACCTGACCTTAAATGATTGGCGCGATCGCCGACGACAAGAAAAAGCAAGAGGAAAATAACCTCTTTAAAATCATCAAAGGCTCCCGATTTCAACGAATTGGGAGCCTTTGATTTTGATCAATTCACCTTTCTCGAAAACCAGACTTTTAAGATTCGCTACGAGTCAAACTAAAGCCAGAAGAGAGTTCTTCGCCGTAGCCTTCTTCGCCGTGTTCACTAATATCAACACCCTGAAACTCAACATCAGGATTGACTCGCAGCCCGATCGTGGCATCGAGAGCCTTGAGAATCACAAACGTGCCGATTCCTGCAATAGCGTAGGTAATCACGATCGCAATTAGCTGAGTCCCCAGTTGACCCGGATTGCCATAAAACAACCCATCGCCGCCCGCAGAGTTAACCGCCTTGGTTGCAAAAAGTCCAGTCAAAATTGCGCCTACTGTTCCGCCAACCCCGTGAATTGGGAAGGTGTCGAGAGAGTCGTCAAACTGGATTTTTGCCTTAAAGCTAACTGCAAAGAAACAAGCCGTTGCCGTGATCGCACCAATCAAAATTGCGGCAACGGGGGTTACAAACCCTGCGGCAGGCGTAATGCCCACTAGCCCTGCAACCGCACCTGTCGCGATGCCAACTGCTGTAGGTTTGCCTCGCAGCACCCATTCTAAAATCACCCACACGAGCGCTGCTGCCGCCGCCGCCGTGTTAGTCGCCACAAACGCCACCGTTGCCAATGCGCCAGAAGCCAGTGCGCTTCCTCCATTAAAGCCAAACCAGCCAAACCACAGCAAGCCTGCACCCAGCAAAATGAAGGGGACGTTGTGCGGTGCAGTAGGTTGATCCGGATAGGTTTTGCGAGGACCAATCACCCAAGCCGCTACCAATGCCGACACACCCGAACTGATGTGTACGACCGTTCCGCCTGCAAAGTCGAGGGCATTTATGCCGCCATACAAGCCGAGGAAGCCGCCTTTTGCCCAAACCATGTGAGCAAAAATCGGGTAAAGAATGCTCGACCAAAGCACAATAAACCAGAAGTAAGCCTTGAAGCTAACGCGCTCGACGATCGCCCCAGAAATCAGCGCCGGGGTGATGATGGCAAACATCGCCTGATAAATCATGAATGTTTGGTGAGGAATCGTCGCCGCATAAGACACGACTGCATCGGGTGGAGTACCTTTCAGGTAGTCAGTGGTTTCTAGCCCGACCCCATTTAAGAACAACCACTGCAAGCCCCCAATAAATGGAGTTCCGGGTGCAAATGCGAGGCTATAGCCCCACAAGATCCACGAGGTGCCCACAATGCCCATGAGAATGAAGCTCATCATCATGGTGTTGAGAACGTTGCGCGTTCTAACAAAGCCACCATAGAAAAAGGCAAGCCCAGGAGTCATCAACAACACGAGGGCTGCCGCGATCAGCATGAATCCCGTGTCTCCCGAAACTTGAGCCGCTGCTGCCGCATCTGTCGCTGCTTTGATCGGATCGTCAGCAGCCAAGGCACTTGAAATCAAAGGACCATTCAGCAGTGCTAACGCTGCCAGCCCCGTCATTAAGATTTTATTCAACACTGGACTTTCAACCTTCAACGCCAAGAACTCTAATTCGGCAATAGACCGAACTTGATTGATATGATTGAATTCCACAGCTTTACACCACTTAATTCTGTATAGCCGAATACTTTTTCATTTTTATCAACCGACTGTTACCTTTTTTACACCTCTTTAGAAAAGAGTTTATTGAAAGAATCGTTGGGTCACTTAGTCAAATGAATTTCGCTCAAACAACGACGGAAGGGGAGTATAAGTCGTCGAACCATACTCCCCTTTCTGACTTGATGAGCCAAAAATCTGCTCTTTTCAATTCTCCTCAGGCTTAGGAATCTCTTATGGGTAAGGATTTGTCACATTTGAGATGTCGCCAGACGAAACATTCGCTCGGCTCGAAGACATTCCTGACGTATCTTTCGCGAAGCCTGCGTATGCCTCCATCCCGTGTTCGCCAATGTCCAACCCTTCAAACTCCTCCTCAGCGCTGACACGAATGCCCAAAGTCGCCTTGAGCGCAAACCAGAAAATGCTAGATAGCAAAACGGTAGCCCCGCCCACAGAAATGGTTCCTAAAAACTGTATCCAAAGCTGACCGATGCCGCCCCCGAACAACAGTCCGGCGGCGGGTGCAGGTGCCGCCCCAAACTGTCCAGCTTGACTAAACAAACCAAGCGCTAACGTGCCCCAAACGCCATTAACCAAGTGAACAGAAACCGCCCCAACCGGATCGTCAATGTGCAGCTTGTCAAAAAAGCCCACGGCAAACACAACTAAGATGCCCCCGATCGTGCCAATAATCGCTGCCGAAGTGACACTGACAAACGCACAAGGAGCCGTCACTGCAACCAATCCTGCCAATAGACCATTGATAATCATTGAGAGGTCAGGGAGAGGTCAGGCTTGCCCAAAACCACCCAGGCAGTGATGGTGGCTGCAAGTGCCCCAAATGCCCCAGCAGTGTTGGTCGTCAACGCAATGTGAGCAATCAGTGAGCCATTGCCTACACCCATCGTCGAGCCGGGGTTAAAGCCAAACCAGCCTAGCCACAGAATCAGCGCTCCTAGAGTGGCAATGCTCATGTTGTGAGCAGGCAACGCATTTGCAGAGCCATCTGCGTTGTACTTGCCGATTCTGGGTCCAAGAAAGGCGGCTCCCATCAAGGCAGCCCAGCCGCCAACTGCGTGAACGACCGTCGAGCCAGCAAAGTCATAAAAGCCTAAACCTGCCAGCCAGCCGCCGCCCCAAATCCAGTGCCCGGTGATGGGGTAAGCGATTCCGACCAGCAGCAGGCTGAAGATCAAAAAGTCAAGAAATTTGATGCGCTCTGCCACTGCGCCCGACACGATCGTGGCGGCTGTTCCAGCAAATACGAGTTGGAAGAAGAATTTTGCGCCGAGCGGAACGCCCGTCCAGTTCAGCGCTGAGAAAATGCCCTGATAGGCATCTCCGATCGCGGGGCTGTTGTCTGCACCCGACAGGAAAAATCCGCCGCTGGCACCCAAAAAGCTATTGCTGTTGCTGAACATGATTCCAAAGCCGATCGCCCAAAATGCCACGGTTGAGAGCGCGAAGACGACTAGGTTTTTCGTCAGTACGTTGACTGCGTTTTTCTGGCGACACATGCCCGTTTCGAGCTTACAAAATCCAGCATTCATGAAAAACACCAGCATGGCGGCGATCATCACCCACATGGTGTCAATGCCGACTTTCAGTTCGGCAGTTGCCTGAGAAATACTTTCTAGCGTCGGCGGGGTTTGGGTCATTCCGGCGTAGCTCCACCCCAGCACGATCGTCAGTGCAATGGGAATGCAGGCTTGCCAGCTTGGAGTCAACCGTTTGGCATACCAGCTTGGAGAGAACCATTTAGAAAATCGACTGAATGACTGACGTTGCCGTGGGACAGGCTGAACTTTTTCGAGCATTGCTCGGTGCATCATGACAAGCTTTTCTGGGTGAGTGAACAGACGAACCTAGTAACAAAGAGGGGACAGTTCCACCTAAGACACTAGGGCGTACATAAAAACAAAGACATAAATGAGGGTCTTCAAGTTACTTCCAAAGAATTCAATTTTTAGATGAAGTTCTTTAGAATTACGATTTGTGAGGACTAAGCATTGACTTTTCTCAATTGTTTAAGAAGCTACGATCGTGCTGAGTTATCAAATCTAGAAATGGGTTGACAAAACCGCTTTTGATAGTAAACTTGTAC
>Ga0209512_1001537_pt1 | contig 27925 bp, 31 predicted proteins | sample frozenSSSSmetaG_FD_184142 | JGI IMG/M metagenome (GOLD analysis project Ga0209512, IMG submission 184142) | Glacier valley bacterial and archeal communities from Borup Fiord, Nunavut, Canada, to study Microbial Dark Matter (Phase II) -... | ecosystem: Environmental > Aquatic > Freshwater > Ice >...
CGCCGTTCGCCCTCGCCCCGCCGTTGGCGCTGGCTCTGAACGGCGACAGCGGACGCCCGGGCGCTCGGTGGCCGCGCGCGAACTCGTGGTACTGCTCCGCGCCCCGGCGCTCCTCGCCGAACTCCGGGTACCGCGGCGGCGGGCTGAACTCGCGCGAGCGCCGCTGCCGCGCCGCGTCGTCCGGCGCGCGGTACGAGCTCTGCGGCGGTGGCGGCGGGGGGTATCTGATCTGTTGTGGCGGCGGCGGTGGCGGCGGCGGCGGCGCACCGAGCGCGCGGTCCGAGAACTGGATGTGGCTCTTCGGCCCCGTCTTCGCGATCTTGGGCCGGATGAAGCTCTCCTCCTCGTCGCTGTCACTCAGCGTAACGGGGTTGTGCCGCGCGGACCCCTTGATGCTGAAGCCCCGGTTGCTCGCAGGCTTGGGCACGATGCTGTAATCCTTGCCCGCGGACAGCGCGCGGATGCCGGCTGCGGCGTCGACGTAGCGCTCGCAGTTCGCCACCGACCACGTGTGGCCCCCGCTCGCCGGCGCGCCGCGGTGCAGCCCGCATTCTGGCCCGAAATGCCCCGCCGCGCCGCAGTTGTAGCAGTCGATCAGGAGGCGATGCACCCTGCGGATGGCGGTGGCCGAGGGCTTGAAGCTGCGCCAGAGGAAGTGGCAGGTGGCTTCGGTGTGCGCGGCGGACGCGCAGATGGTGCATGCGGTGCCAGCCTCGGAGGATGTGGCAGCGAGTTTCTCCGGACAGGAGGACTTGAGGTGGCCGCGGGCGTGGCATTTGGTGCAGCGGATGTTGAGGGGACAGGCGGTGATGAAGTGTGTGCCGCGGAGGTTGCAGGTTGTGCAGGTGAGAGAGGGGCAGGTGGAGGTTGTGTGGCCGGTCTCGCCGCAGGTGAGGCAGAGGGTGACGGTGCCTGGGTGATTGGGATAGTATGTGCGAATCAGGAGAAGCTCCGCCTCGGTGTTCATGTGGGCTTCCGGCTCTGGAATGCGCTGCTGGTGGTCAACTTCCGTGACATCTGCGGTCTCGGTCATCGCTTCGCCCTCTTCTCCGTGAATGGCCTCGGGTGAAGCCACAACTGCGTCTTCGAGACGAGGAGAATAAGAATCCTCGGATTCGGATATTGGCGGCGCCGGGATCTCGCCTTGTTTGGCTTCTGGAGCTTGAGGAGATACTTCCACTGAAGCTTCTCTCTCGGCCAGTCCAGATGATGACGCATCGCTCTTGATCTCATGATTGTCAACCTCAATTGAGGATACGTATGATGATCCACTCGACTTGGAGGAATTTGAAGGAGTCGGATCATAATCTTCGTCCGAGTCTGCAACGGACGTCTTTTTGCTCGAAACTTTGGCCTTGCCCTGTAGATGAGCGGCGCTTGCAGCGGCATCAGGAGCGCTTATTGCCTTGTCCGCTACCACTTTCATCAAGCTCTCACAGTCAGCTAAGCTGGCGTGCTCACCCTTCATCTTGCAGAAGTAGCATTGGCCTATCTCAGGGGAAACGTAGCTCTTCCAATTAGTACTGGGGTCACCAGGGATCTTCGCTGTATTCGGGATGCTCAGTTGCCGCGCCTTTACCTGCGGCACCGTTTCGAATTCGATCCCCCAGTTATCAACGGGTACTTCATATATGGTTGCCTCATAAAGTTGGAACTTAGTCGTTCGGAACGCCATTCTGATAGCATCATAAATATCCTGTATCTGAAGCGTCGCTGTGTTGACCACACGGTACATCCTTACCCCTCGTCTAACTTTGGCGTTTCTCAACTTATTTTTGCAGAAGCCGGCCCAATCATTTCTCTGGATAACGACATCCAATGCATGCTTGCGAAATTCTCCACGATAATGCCTTTCAATATATACTTTGGTTGCCTCTGTGATCGTTGAATAATCAATTCTGCCCAGCAAATGGTTATTGTGCGCAAGAAATTGTGGAAGAAAGTTCTTGTGGAGATCCTGGATCAGATATTGGGGAATGCCGTCCTTGACGTTTCTCGCCTGAGGGACCGGAATTCTAACCGCGATATCTCCAACTTGGGCCGTAGTGAGTCGAGGAGGAGACTTCCCATCTACTCCTGCAGGATCCAATAGCTTACTGGTGGCGACAGTGAGGGCTGTTTGTGCTCTTTTCCGGGCCTTTGACTCTTTGGCTCGTGTCAAGCGCGAAGACTTCTGAGCAGGAGCATCTTCAGCCGCATTGGAGTCAGATTCAGCAGCAGCAGCCCGCGCATTGGAATGAGCCTCAGTGGCAGATTCATCGGTCCTGTGCTGCAATATGGATGGCTTGCTGCCCGTGGCTGTCTTCTTCAACGTCGGGGCACTGCGGCCGAAAGAGGTGCGAACGGTGGGTAGGACGCCCTTATTCCATGATATCCCAGTTGACACTGCAGCTTCGGGACGGCCAATGCTGATCTCCTGCTTGGCCTCCGTCTCCTGGTCGATTTCATGTCCATTGATCGTTGTCTGGAGTTGCGAGGGGCTCATGCCCGTCTCCTCGGCACCTCTGCCATTTGGTCTCCTGCGCTTGCGACTCTTCTGTGGCTGGCTGTTCGATGAATCAATGCTTGATGTGGGCTCATTGACGTTGTCATCCAACCGATGAGATGCGCGTTTTCGTCCCACGGAGGACGTCCTCGAGTCTGGCTCGTCTAGGGGAATCTGTGCCTCCATGGTCATGGTGAAGATGATTGGGGGGGTATTGACCTCTGAAATGCTTCTATTCAGACATAGTTTGCGTGGCAAGTAGGATGAGAGGAGGATTGAATAGTGAATCGAATAGCGAATCGAATAGTGAGTTGGAAGGTGAATCAGAGCATACAATACAGTGGCTGAGCTGCTCTGGTTCTAAAGGCGTGGTGGTGAAATTGCAAGTCCTGGAGTACTGGAGTTTTGGAGTTTTGGAGTTTTGAAGTTTTGGAGTTTTGGAGTTGCCAATGACGACGCAGCCTCTCCCTCTCGGCCACCGTAGTGGGCTTATCTTGGTCGGCGGGCACGGCTCCGGCAGTATTTCAGGCCGAAGCCAAGGAAAGCAGGCAGGAAAGCAGGCAGGGGTTCTTCCGAACACGATGCAGAGGACGCAGCACTCTGGAACGAACGAACGAACGAACGAACGAACCGAACCCCAGCAGCCACCTCCACATACATACATACATTCCATATATATACATACATACATTCAGGACCAGGACATAGGAATACTTATTATCACCACACTCTTGCATCCTTCCACTACATTACTACGACAACAAAGAAGAAGACAACTTTGCCGAAAGGAGTCCTTTTGACCATTATATAATTCACAGCCTCCGACACCCCGAACTGGCTTTCCAATCGCTCTTTACCTTCAGCTAGGTAAGCAGTTCAATCTGACCTTTGGCCTTTGGCCTTTGAGCGTTGAGGATCCTCCTATGCAGTCCTGCCGATCACAAAACCTCCTCTTGTCTTACCTCCAAACTTGCTCTGTGAACTCTCCTCCGCTTTTCATCCAACGGACAAGTGCTGACATCTATTTACGCGCAGTTTCAAGCATAACCACCGCCACCTGTCACCCACCGGCATCGACCACCGCGAACACACAGTATCTTCCTTTCTTCCATACATACCTACATACATACCTACACACACACGCTCACTCAAAGCGTGGCCCAATATATCCACCATTTCTTCCTCGACCACCGCCAAGCTGTCTCCGCCATTGCTCCTCCCTCGCACCGTCTCTTACGACGTGAGCACAAACCCCCCACGTCCAGGCGACGCATATCGAACTATGACTGAGCAGAAGACGGGGAGGAGAAGGCGCTCGAGCAGTTTATTATATCAAGAGCCACCGGAGACTGTAGAGCAGCTGAGTGACCAGGCTGCGTTGCCCAACCTGAACGCAAACTGGGTCAATGCCAAAGGTTAGTGGCAATCTTCAGCAAGAGCACGGAGATGTTGGCAATGAGGCCCAAGATCCATATAAACTGCAGTATTGAGTAGAACTCCATACTGCCAGCTTCATCTGCGATCCAAGCCAGAGTTCCCATTCAGTCCTGGGTGGCCAATTTCTCGAAGCACAAGCTAATGACTGATTTCTATTTATAGGTGCATGGACTATCCACATTGTTATTATTGCCTGCCTCAAGATCTTCTACGACATCATCCCTGGCGTTTCGCAGGAGACATCGTGGACCTTGACGAACATCTCCTATATGTTCGGTTCTTACCTGATGTTCCACTGGGTTCGCGGCGTTCCTTTCGAGTTTAATGCGGGTGCATACGACAACCTCAACATGTGGGAACAGATCGATAATGGAGACCAGTACACCCCAGCGAAGAAGTTCTTGCTTAGCGTTCCCATTGTTTTGTTTTTACTCAGCACGCATTACACACATTATGACTTTACGTACTTCACCATCAACTTCTTGGCCGTCTTGGGGGTTGTAATACCCAAACTTCCTTCTGTAAGCATTCCTGTCACGTCTGGCTACTTGGGATCCACTTGCTAATCCTCAAAACAGAGCCATAGAATGCGTGTTGGCTTGTTCTCTGGAGGGCCAGAGGACAGGTAGTGGTTAGGCCATGGGCCAGGCGTTAGGATGATTGTTTGGTCTACGCTCCACCACAATGTTTCGATGATGGGTGAATGGACAACGTCCCACTTGGCGACTGCATAGTAGAAATGTCATTTAGATTTTGAATTGGTTTGTCAACTATTGAGCACTTGCCGTGAATCGTCCACTGTGGTCCTGTCAGGGAGAAAGAAGTGGGCTTTGATAAGTATTTGTGGCCCTCTTTTGACAGCCTGTTGCTAATAACTCATCAACAGTCGGATTGGTCTAGCGATATTTATGATGCCATCACTCTCTTAAGACGTACTGATATCCTGGCATGACAATGCTGTCAATGCCCATGTCAGCCAATTGACTGTCAGCCAATTGACCTCCCAATCAAGGAACCGTTGCACTAGCCTCCTGGTTTAAAGTTTGACAGCTCAACTCTATCTGTTCGGATCTCCCAAGGTTCTCAGTTGTTGACAGGCATATCGCGCTTCTCTCTACACTTGACGTCGGCTACAGCCGCATAATATGATGGATCGTTGCAGTCCTAGCAGCATGAAATCCTCAAGATAGTGCTCATCTTTGTGGGAATATGGTTCGATCCATTGCAAGTGCCATGCGAAAGTCAAATAGGTATAAGTTGCACGTTTCCCCTCTATCCCTCGATCTTCTCTTTTTATTCCTCACGGTCACGCTATAGCACACCTGCTGTGTGTGTGTTTGTTGCTTTCGTTGACTGCTCATCGTTATCCAATCGTTACTCTCATTCGTTTGCAGTATCTGATCTGCCAACATGCGGACGTCTGTGGTCCTGGCTGCGGCACTGTTAGCTGCCTATGCCGACGCAGCGGTTCCTAGTCCTCATATGGATCATATCCCATCCGGTCAAGACATATCCCAGGCTGGGGCCACTTCTACTGAAGGGTGGAGATTTTTTCTATGGAGAGGAAATGGGGCTTTTATGAGCACAGCATCTCTCTCTTCGGGAATTGATCCCCCAGCAACTACGTCTACGGAGTTCCTGTCCAGCAAAACTTCCCCTCCCATCCACACTGAAACAACAACAACAACAACTGAATCAACGTCCCGGGCTACCATTGTTACCACTAAATCCAGTACAACTAAATCAACGTCCCCGGCTACCACGACTACCACTGAATCCAGTACAACAACTAAATCAACGTCCCCGGCTACCACGACTACCACTGAATCCAGTACAACAACCAAGTCAACGTCCCCGGCTACCACGACTACCACTGAATCCAGTACAACAACTAAAGCAACGTCCCCGGCTACCAGGGTTACCACTGAATCCAGTACAACTGCCGAACAAGTCACCTCTACCCTCCAGACCGAATCTGTATTTACGTCGATTATCGTCAAGAGTAATACCACAAGCACAATCGAGGCTACTTCGACTATTCAAATCACGCAAACACCGACTGTCACAAGGACACTTGTTCCTCCACCGATCACTAATCTTACGTCCATTGTGGAGTCTGCTACTTCGAGTATACCGCTGTTTCAGAACACCACAACGGCATTACAGACGGTGACCAGCACTCTTCCGGTTCAGAACACGACAACGGCATTACAGACGGTGACCAGCACTCTTCCGGTTCAGAACACGACAACGGCATTACAGACGGCGACTAGCACTCTTCCGGTTCAGAACACGACAACGGCATTACAGACGGTCACTAGGACTCTTCCGGGCACCGAAACCACTTCGGCCACTGAGAGTCTGGTCAATACCACTATCGTCCTCTCGGAAACCACAATTACTACTCAAATCACTCCAGGCACGACAACCAGGACATTGAATCCGCTCATTACGAATCTTAGCTTCAACACCACTTTCACTCGTGCAGTCACTTCAACGGAAACAATCAGCAACACCACAACCGAGATCACCATCCCGCTCTCTACTGGAGTTGTTACGATCTCGACCAGTGTGCCATTGTCTACTGGGGTTACGATCCAGACCACTGTGCCATTGTCTACTGGGGTTACGATCCAGACCACTGTGCCATTGTCTACTGGGGTTACGATCCAGACCACTGTGCCATTGTCTACTGGGATTGTTACGATCCCGACCAGTGTGCCATTATCTACCGGCGAAACTCCTTCCGCAACTGCGGTAACACCCGTGACCAGCACCACCGAGATTCCATCTACTACCGAAACTAAGACACATATCCGTTCTTCTCTCACGTTTGGTCCTTTCTTCAATACGACGATAACCACTATTCCCGTCGTCGCGACCACTCCTGTCTTCAGCAGCATCCCGCCCTTCCTCAATACGACCAGAACCACTATTCCCGTCGTCCAGACCACTCCTGTGTTCAGCAGCGTCCCGCCTTTCCTCAACACGACAAGGTCTGTTGAGACGACGCCCGTTCCTGTCGAGACAACCCCCGTACAGCCGGGCGTTCAGACCACAAGCCCTGGCGTCCCGGGTACAACCGCCCCAGGTGTTCCAGTCGAGTCCAGCGTTCCCCCAACTGGCGTCCCAGGTACAACCGTCCCAGGTGTTCCAGTCACGTCCAGCGTTCCCCCAACTAGCGTCCCAGGCACGACCGTCCCAGGCACGACCGCCCCAAGCAGTGAGGTTTGCACTACTTGCGTACCCGGATCCGTCACTACAGTAAGTATTCCTGGAACACCAGGCCCAAGCGGTGTTGTCGTCAGTACGCCAGGTGTCCCTGGAGCACCAAGCGCAAGTAGTGTCGTTTGCACTACCTGTGCACCTGGATCCGTCACTACAGTAGGTGTTCCTGGAACACCAGGCCCAAGCGGTGTTGTCGTCAGTACACCAGGTGTTCCTGGAGCACCAAGCGTAAGCAGTGTCATTTGCACTACCTGCGCACCTGGATCCGTCACTACAGTCAGTGTTCCTGGAACATCAGCGCCGGCCGGCAACGTCACTACACCAAGTGTTGTCGTCAGTACACCAGGTGTTCCTGGAGCACCAAGCGTAAGCAGTGTCATTTGCACTACCTGCGCACCTGGATCTGTCACTACAGTAGGTGTTCCTGGAACATCAGCGCCCGCCGGCAACGTCACTACACCAAGTGTTGTTATCCCTACACCAGGAGTCCCTGGAACACCAGGCGCAAGTAGTGTCATTTGCACAACCTGCGCACCTGGATCTGTCACTACAGTAGGTGTCCCTGGAACATCAGCGCCAGCCGGCAACGTCACTACACCAGGTGTTCCTACAGCACCAAGACCAAGTGTCAATGCCACCACACCAGGTGTTCCTGGAGCACCAGCGCCAACCGGCAACGTCACTACACCAAGTGTTGTCGTCCCGACACCAGGAGTCCCTGGAACACCAGGCGCAAGTAGTATCGTTTGCACTACCTGCGCACCTGGATCTGTCACTACAGTAGGTGTCCCTGGAACATCAGCGCCAGCCGGCAACGTCACTACACCAGGTGTTTCTACAGCACCAAAACCAAGCGGCAATTCCACTGCCCCAGTTGTTCCTGGAACATCTGCACCAACAGGCAACGTCACTGCAGGTGTTTCTACAGCACCAAAACCAAGCGGCAATGCCACTGCCCCAGGCGTTCCAGGAGCACCAACGCCAACCGGAGCCGTTCCTACAGGAGGCGTCCCTGCAGCACCAGGACCAAGCGGCACTGCCAGTGCCCCAGTCGTTCCTGGAGCACCAGGTGCAAGCAATGTCGTTTGCCCTACCTGTGTTACGCCAGCTGTTCCTGGAGCACCAACGCCAACCGGGGCCGTTTCCACAGGAGGTGTTCCTACAGCACCAAAACCAAGCGGCAATGCCACTGCCCCGGGCGTTCCAGGAGCACCAACGCCGACTGGGGCCGTTCCCACAGGAGGTGTTCCTACAGCACCAAAACCAAGCGGCAATGCCACTGCCCCAGGCGTTCCAGGAGCACCAACGCCAACCGGGGCCGTTCCCACAGGAGGTGTCCCTGCAGCACCAGGCCCAAGCGGCACTGCCACTGCCCCAGTCGTTCCTGGAGCACCAGGTGCAAGCAATGTCGTTTGCCCTACCTGTGTTACACCAGCTGTTCCTGCAACACCAGCACCAACCGCAGGCGGGGGCGCCGGCAGCTCTGCACCGGTCCCCATTTCCCCAGCAAGCGCCGCGCCCAGCGGTGGCAGCCCAGGGGCACCGAGCGCTACTCATCCAGCAAGCGCCCCGCCTAGCGGTGCCATTCCGGCCGTACCGAGCGGGTCTGCACCGGCAAGCGCCGCGCCCAGCGGTGGCAGCCCAGGGGCACCGAGCGCTACTCATCCAGCAAGCGCCGCGCCCAGTGGTGCCATTCCGGCACCAGGTGCAAGCAATGTCGTTTGCCCTACCTGTGTTACGCCAGCTGTTCCTGGAGCACCAGCGCCAACGGGAGCCGTCCCTACAGGAGGTGTTCCTGCAGCACCAGCACCAACCGCAGGCGGGGGCGCCGGCAGCTCTGCACCGGTCCCCATTCCTCCACCAAGCGCCGCACCCAGCGGTGCCAGCCCAGGGGCACCGAGCGCTACTCATCCAGCAAGCGCCGCGCCCAGTGGTGCCATTCCGGCTGCACCGAGCGGGCCTGCACCGGCCGCTGGTGGTGGCCAGCCTGGGACTTCCGTCAAGCCTGAGGTTAGTGCACCTGCACCGAGCGGTGTTCCGCCTCAACAGCCCGTGACCAGCGCCCCGGCGGGAGGTGTTGTGCCTCCAGCGGGTAGTGCTAAGCCGCCGGCAGCCACTAGCATTATTAGTGGTGCGGGGAGGGTTAAGGGTACGGCGGCAGGAATGGCGATGGCTGTTGCGGCGGTGGTGTTGATGATTTAGGTGAGCTGAGGAGGAAAGGAGGAGTGGAGAGAGGAGAGGAGGAAAGAGGAAGAGAAAGCAAAGGAGAGATGTGGAGATGATAGGAAAAGAAAGGGAGAAGGGGAGCAATCCCGCCGGCACGCGAAAATCGGGCTTTAATAGTTCTTCTTGCGGAGTTTGGGCGTTGGGGAATAAAAGTACAGGAGAAAGGGAACACTAACCCTAACCCTAAGAAAGGGGAGAGGGTGGGAGGGGTGTATTCTGGTAATGTATATACCTCGCGGCGACGCGGTAATATGGGGAGATATCTAGAGGGATGGTTGTGTTTATGGGTTTGGGATTTTCTTATACTAATAGTAATGAGCGTTATGTATAGTAATAGGTAGACAAATGGCAAGATGGATAGGCTTGTAATGAGTTGATGGTTTAGAACAAGTGCCCTCTTCCTCGTCTGTTTTCAGCAGGACAGGAAAAAACGATTAAGTTTTTAATAGCTGTAACTCCAACAATCATATAACATTTTTATGCCTCCCATATCGTGAGCAGCGAGAAGCCTCACATACTGATGATACTGTGTATGCATCTCAGTAAATCCCCTTTTAGCCCCTATTCAATCCCTCCGCGCTCCCCGACCAATCACATCCAATACCGCTCTACCGACGCTACTCTCCTGCGCTTGTGCGTTCGATGCCCCGAAGCGGCAAAGCGTTCCTCACGCCTTCTACCCCACCACACGCTGATAACACCGACGTCAAAGGGTCGGAGGAGAGAGCTCTTTACCCCACCATATAAAGTAATCGGCCTTCCGCGTCCGATATATTTCGTAGCTCAACGTCAACTCCTCTCCTCCTCTCCTCCCTTCTATTGCGCTCATATACAACTCGACGCTCTTATATATTTGCGAATTGGCTTGGAAAATTAGACGCTATGGTTGGAACTACCGGTGCATCCCCGTATGAGGGAAAGGTGAGTGAGCTGTGGATGGATACGTCATGATGATGAACGCTGACTTGTGGTGAAGACAATTACTTGTAAGGTTAGTTCTCGACGCAGCCAGCACGATGGATGGCGATGCCGAGCAGGAGAGAATGCATGTCCATGCTGATATTGATATTACCAGGCTGCTGTTGCATGGGAGGCTGGCCAGCCGCTGTCGCTTGAGGACATTCAAGTCGCGCCACCGAAGGCTCACGAAGTCCGCATCGAGATCTATTATACTGGTGTCTGCCACACTGGTATGGGCTCTATGCACCGATAGGAGGGGATAGGATGAAGCTGACAAGAGTAGATGCGTACACCTTGTCTGGAAAGGATCCGGAGGGTGCGTTCCCAATCGTCCTCGGCCATGAGGGCGCCGGCATCGTCGAGTCCGTCGGCGAGGGTGTCACCTCCGTCAAGCCAGGCGACCACGTCGTAGCCCTCTAGTGAGCCCTCCCTGGCCTCTTGTGTCGTATCTGTGAGTCAATCATTAACAACCACCAGCACTCCCGAATGCAAAGAATGCAAGTTCTGCAAATCCGGCAAGACCAACCTGTGCGGTAAAATCCGGGCCACCCAAGGCCGCGGCGTCATGCCCGACGGCACCTCACGCTTCACATGCAAGGGCAAAGAGCTCCTCCATTTCATGGGCACCTCCACCTTCTCGCAATACACCGTCGTGGCCGACATCTCCGTCGTCGCCATCACGCCCGACGCGCCTATGGACCGGACGTGTCTCCTCGGCTGCGGAATCACGACCGGCTACGGCGCGGCCGTCGAGACCGCCAAGGTCCAGCCGGGCGACAACGTTGCGATTTTCGGCGCCGGCTGCGTCGGACTGTCTGTCGTCCAGGGGGCTGTGAAGCAGGGCGCGGGCAAGATCATTGTCGTTGATGTCAATGGCAGTAAGAAGGAGTGGGCGGAGAAGTTCGGAGCGACGGACTTTATCAACCCGAATGATTTGGGAAGCACTACTGTGCAGGACAAGCTGATTGAGATGACTGATGGAGGATGCGATTTCACGTTCGATTGCACGGGTAATGTGCATGTGATGAGGGCGGCGCTGGAGAGTTGTCACAAGGGATGGGGAACGAGCATTATCATTGGTGTTGCTGCTGCGGGACAGGAGATTGCTACAAGACGTGCGTTATTACCTTCCTCCTTGCCTTCGTTCCCTCCTTCCTTTTCCCTGATCCTCTGCCACCAATCCCTCCCATCTCGGACAACGAGCTGACTCAATCCCAGCCTTCCAACTCGTCACCGGCCGCGTCTGGAAAGGCTGCGCCTTCGGCGGCATCAAAGGCCGCACCCAGCTCCCGGGCCTGGTTGACGACTACCTGACCGGCAAGCTGAAGGTGGACGAGTTCATCACGCACCGCAAGTCGCTGGACGATATCAACGCAGCATTCGAGGCGATGAAGCAGGGCGATTGTATTCGTTGCGTGGTGAACATGAGGGAGTCGGCGTAGGGGCGCGCGGGGTCTGCTGGTGGTGCCATGACGTGTAGGGGAAAGCTGTGATGGACGTGGAGGTAGTGGAGGGAGGGGGGGATATATCATGGGATCATTGGCGGATCTCGAGTGCGATGGAATGAATGTATATCGATGAATGAATGAATGATTCTACCAACTGTGTGCTCAGGTGCAGCGATGAGATCTTGACTGCGTCTTTTTGTCTTTTTGTATCTTATTTGTCTTTACGAATGGTTGAATATGCCAAAGGACTTAGAGAAGTATCTGAGGAAATGCATTGATTGACTTTGGAAATTGGATTTGGGGATGAAAGTCGATGGGGTTGGACGTTTGATTGGTAAAAGGGGGTTAATGAATACGACGAGGAAGTAACTCTGGCAGATGTCTGAGATGCAAGGAAGATGGTCAGAGGTGTTGATGATCGAGTGATCGCACGTCGAGGTGACAAGATGATTGCGATGAAGGGGGATCATCGGGACTTCCTCTCTTTATTCTTTGGCAAAATAATAAAGATGCAGATTAATAAAAAGCGTTGTTGTCATTATCAGCGGAGACCCGACCTGCGCCGGACCGGAACGCAGCCATCCGTGACACTATCGCATCCCCTCCATCCTTATCGGTATCAGCATCATCGAGACATATGACAACCTCAGTCTGCCCATCATAAATGCGTCGATTCACGAATCGCCTCTTCCGCACCTTAAAATCCTATCCTATCCTCTCCCCCCTCAGGCCCTTGACGCCCCTCCACGCACGCAGAATCTCCAGCATGTCCCAGACTCTCAAGCAGCCCGTGAAGCTCGCCCTGGTGCAGCTGGCCAGCGGTCCGCGCCCCTCCAGATCCCAACCCCGTCCCTCCCCGCCCCAGTACTGACACGAGTCTCCCAGGCGCCGACAAAGCCCTCAACCTCGCAAATGCACGCACCGAGGCCCTCGCCGCCGCCCAGGCGGGCGCGAAAATCATCGTCCTCCCCGAATGCTTCAACTCGCCCTACGGCTGCGAATTCTTCCCCACCTACGCCGAGACGCTCCTCCCGTCGCCCCCCTCCCCGGCGCAATCCCCGTCCTTCCACGCCCTCGCCGCCATCGCCCGAGACGCCGGCGTCTACCTGGTGGGCGGCTCGATCCCGGAGGCGGACGCGGCCAACACCTCCGCCGAGGCCGGGCACGGCAACCGCTTCTACAACACGTCGCTCGTCTTCGGCCCCGACGGCGCGCTGCTCGGCACGCACCGCAAGGCGCACCTCTTCGACATCGACATCCCGGGCAAGATCACGTTCCGCGAGAGCGCGGTGCTGTCGCCGGGCGACCAGGTGACGCTGGTCGAGCTGCCGGGCTACGGCGCCATCGCCGTCGCCATCTGCTACGACGTGCGCTTCCCGGAGCTGGCGACGATCGCGGCGCGGCGCGGCGCGTTCGCCCTCGTCTACCCGGGCGCCTTCAACTTGACCACCGGCGCGCTGCACTGGGAGCTGCTGGGCAGGGCGCGCGCGCTCGACAACCAGGTGTATGTGGCGCTGTGCAGCCCGGCGAGGGTCGCGGGCGCGGGGTACACGGCGTGGGGGCATAGTCTGGTGGTGGATCCGTGGGCGAAGGTGGTGGCGGAGGCGGGGGAGGGGCAGGAGACGGTGTGTGTGGAGTTGGTGCCCGAGACGCTGGAGGAGGTCAGGAGGATGATTCCGCTGCGCATGCAGAGGAGGTGGGACATTTATCCGGATGTGAGTAAGGTGGCACCGTAGGATGGTGGGAGAGAGGGGAAGGGCCTGTGTTGTGAGAAAGAGATGTGGTCGGAGATGTGTATTATGGCTTTGGCATTTTTGTCATCATTGCTAGCTACACAGGTATATCTATAGACAAGAGCCCCTAGAAGTCCACAGGATTTCACGAGCATGTGATGAGCATGCAGTCTGTCTGAGAGATCTGAGGACGAAGGTGAGAAACTCGATTAACGGCTGAAGACTGAAGCGACCAAAGCATCGTTGAGGCACACGACCAAACGTCAGGGGTAAGTGTCTCTCCGTCTCTTCATATCCTCGACGCACACTCTGCGCTTCCTCGACCTACCCTCTATAGTCCACCAAGCGCGTAACTGACACGAGGCGTTGCACATACATCGGACTGGCAGATGATAATCCAGACCCCGAATCCTCCCCCATATACCGTAGCTTACTTCTCTCTCTCATGCCCCCATCTGCACCACCACACAACACACTCCCCACGCCCCTTCGCCAACATCCATCACCCACCACGTGCGACCCATCACCGCACCACCCCGTCTCCCTCATCCTCCGTCCCTCTCCTCCACGCCCTCGAAGCTCCTACTGCGCCGTGGGCAACGCAGCGCACGAACCGACGCCCCCCGCCTGGCTCACAGCCCATCTGTCTATCTGCCCTCGCATCTGCAGTGGAATCCACTGGTGCGTGGACCATGCTGACGAGACAAGAACGTGTGGTCTGGTGCGGGAGTGCCAGGGTGTTGAGCGGCGAGACGAGGAGGGGGAGCTTGGGTTGGTGTGATGCGGACGGGATGCTGTTGGAGCGTGTGGTGGCTGGGGTTTGAAGCATGTGTTGGCTGGGATGTCATAGTACACTATCCGTATGTATGTACCGAGATGAGGGCGGCGGAGGAGTGTCGTCTAGACGAGGAGCAGGGTGAGCAGGATCGAACGGAAGAAAGGAGGGGAAACTGGGGAAGGGAAAGCTTGATGAGGGAGGGATTCATCCAATCATCCAATTAGCCCCGGCAATCCTCCTCCTGTGCTGTGCATACATACATCTCCCCTCTTCTGCCCTTGCCCTCCCCTGCTTCCTATCCCCCTCAACGCTGCCACGGGGGCGAAACCTCAGCGATCGCTCGCTCGCTTGCAGCAGACAGGAGTCAGACTCTCTTTATATAAAATAAAAGCCCCATGCGGAGATTCAACGGGCCATTTCTCGGCGGCGGTGGAGTGAGCTCTGCTTCTGCGAGTGTAGAGTATGCTGGATCCGCCGGTGTATGTATAATGTAGGTATACATGTCATGGCAGTGCGCAGATGCAGAGGCGACGAAGGGATGTATGGGATGTGATGCGTTCGTCAGGAGTTCAACGCGCGGTGCAGGGTTACGACTCCACCATCCATGCTGCAAGGTGCGTACGTAGATGCAATACCGCTTCATCAGAATAGAGCAGGTAGAGAAGAGAGCGTCGTGTGTGCAGGAATCTCGCGGATGAATTCATTGAGGATTAATGGATATTAAAGGCGAGTAGATGCAGATCCTCGTGCATCCTACTTCGTACCAACATACCTCCACCCGCTCTTCATACCCCATCATTCCTGTCCCTGCTTCCACAACACAACACAACCACACCTGCACAGTCTTACCCGCCCCCGCCCCCGCCACACCGAGATCGCAAGACGGGCGGGGTTGAGGACTAGCGGGGCGCATGGCATGGCATGGCATGGCATGGCGGCGTCGGCGAAGGAGTGTGCAATAGACACAGACACAGTCCATGTACTCGAACAAATCGAATACGCATGGATAGTGTATAGATATCGACACTGGTAGACACCGTATTCTTCCATGTCCAATCGTACAGTCCACCACACCGTCAGAAACGAACAGAGCCAGCGCATCCATGCGCAAGCATTGCCGCAAGCATGTTGTGTCGGAGAATACAGGACGGCGTCTGTGTTTCACGACACGACGTCCGAGGCGAAGACGCATCAGGAGAGCAGCGCAGGGAAGGGCAGGGCAGAGCAGAAAGGGCGGTCGTCAAGGCCAATCGTCCATTATCGCGACCTATGTACATTATACACCACAGGGCTCCCTCACGCCCGTCTTCTCTCCCCCCTCCCTCCTTGCTTCGCCCATCTCATATCCAGTGTCCATCCACCTCCTCCGATCTGATTTCTGCTCTCGTCGCCCGCCTCGCTATCCGCGGGCTGCAGAGGGAACCGCTCCTAAATACACCCCTCCCTCCCGTATTCCTCCCCCCTCCCTCCGCCTCCCAAAATCTGGGGTATGTTCAAGAAAAAAAGAAAAAAAACCCCCCAGCTCGCAATCCCCGATCTAGACAGAATCGAAAAAAAGATCCCAGAACAACAATGCAGGCAACAAAAAAATGGGAACGTGACACAGAAGAACAAACAAGGTCTGAAGACACCGTGGAACCCCAAGGACAGGCAGGACCCACAACGTCGGGAACCGAGCGGTGCGGGGAAGGCGGAAATGGAAAGATGCGGTTGTGGCTGGATCCGCGAGGGCGGGGCGGCGGGGGTACTGTACAGCAAGAGCAAGGCGGCGAAGGATGGATGGGGTGCGACGAGGGGAGGGCGTGGGATCGTGGCACCGGTGCTTGGCTTCGTGAGAGAGTCGTTGGAGTCGTGAAAGGAAGGAATGCGCGTGTGGAAGACCATCGGATGATGGGTGGAGGCGTGAGGTAGAGCGTCAGGAGTCGCGTGATATAGGAGGTGTCGTATTATACCATGCGGCTGCTATAGACCAGGATCGATGAAGGCCGAGATTGACGTAGAGCTGGGGACTGTCGCAAGTAGGCGTGAACTTGACTTGATCCGGGAAATGAGATTACAGGACGAGTTGGTTCAGGTTCCGCTGGATGATCATGTCCTGGACTGAGTTCATCGTGATTTTGAGCAGGTTCGTGTCGGTGGCGTTGGTGAAGTGGCCGTAGACCTCCTTTTGTGGGTTGCGGTTCAGACCACGGAACTTGTCCATGAAGTACTTGCTAGTCGTCTTCCAGTCGGTTGGGTCGCCTTGGAAGTCGGGAAAGCCGTGATTGGTGATGGGATTGTTGAGGATTTTCTCCTTGAAGAGATCCATCTTGTTGAGGAAGAGGATGAGTGCTGAGCGTGTGAACCACTGCGAGTTGGCGATGGATTCCCAGAGCATGAGAGCTTCTTGCATTTGGTTCTGGCGGATTGTTAGTAGATGCCGGTAAGGGTCTGGCATATATACATACTCCATCTTTGTCTTCCACCAGGCATTGATCGTATCCACTGATGGCTACCAGGAATAGCAAGCAGTTGACATTTTCGAAACAGTGAATCCACTTCTTCCGCTCTGATCGCTGCCCACCAACGTCGAACATGCGGTATGTCAAAGTGCCAAGGTCGAAGACAGTCTCGGTGATACCTGTCGTCCGTAACCTGGACCGGAGCACATCTTGATCTGTGGGTACGTAGTCGTGGGCAAATAGTCGGTCCACATCCTCGAAGAAGCTGCAGGATGAAATCCGGGGTCAGAATTGCTTTTACCAAACGGGGTGGTAGGTGCAGACATACTAGTTCAGGTTGTCGTGCAGTGCAAACTCATTGCCTTTTGCAATGGCTCGCTGGACTCCGGCGTCGGACCAGAGTCCTTTGAATGCTCGCAGATACTCCGTGGGTAATGAATCCTTGGGTCCCAAATCGTGGTCCACTAAGATAAGGGCGATGTATTGCTGGCAGCGGCCCCAGGTGTCAGTCAAACTCTAATGTAAACAAACGAGAAGACGTCGCGCTGGGGTGAGGACGACCTACACTGTTGAATTGATCATCGAACTCGATTCCCAGCTCCTCCATGGCGTCCAGAACGACCTTGAAGGCGCTCAGGATGTTGTTGAATATGATTGCACGCCATTCGTCCTTTTCCGACCTCGAGAAGCCCTGGGCGTAGATCAATCGCATCTGCTTCAAGACCGTCGACTTGCCGGACTCTCCCGCACCTGGACGACGAGGGATAAGCTTGGATCCTCAAGTGAAGAGTAGTAGTTGCGCCTTGCTTGTGTTGCTTTCGAACAGCAATTTGCAGACGGAATGAATGTGGTTGAGCTCACCCAATAGCAGGAGTTTGACCTCGCGCGCCGCCCTCTTCTGGTCGGCACGGATCAGCTTCTCAATCTCGCGATTCTTCAGGGCAGCCTCCTGGTCCACGTCTTCGCCGCCGCCGCTGCCGAAGCACATCTTGAAGCAGAGTCGATTGTGTTGAGTTTGAGTTTGAGTTTGAGGTGTTGAGGTGTTGAGGTTAAGGTTGAGGTTAAGGTATTGAGGTATTGAGGTGTTAAGGTGTTAAGGGTGATAGTTCGATCAATAATGTGGGAAGTATAAATGGTGAAAAATGAGTGGTGTGTGAGGTCGAGGTGCGAGTGAGTGTCGTGATGGGATATGGAGTAAATAGAGTGAATAGAGTGAATAGAGTGAATAGAGTAGTGTATAGGTATGTACTGTAGATACATACATGTAGGTATATAGGTATATAGGTAGATAGGTACACTAGGTTTGTGTGGATGTGGTTGAAGGACACACCTATGTACAAGCAAGAATAATGTAAAGGGGCAGTGATATGCGGAAACTTATGTATGTACATATGTATGTACATATGTACCTCTCTTCTGCAGCAGTCACATCGCGTGGCAAGCCGGGGATCACGGATGACAGGTCGCCAAAATATACACACAGACTCTCTTTACTCTCTTTCTGCAGCACAAGGTACATATGGTACTCTACAGTATGTACATACATCCCTTCTCTGAGATGAGATGAGATGAGATGAGATGAGTTGTGAAGCCCTTCATTCCTGCTCCAACGCTTAAGGAGCTGGTGTGATATCGTGGTTTGACTCGTACATAACGTCTTAACCCCTAACCCTCTTTTCTTCCCTTTTTAATGGGACGCCGGTTGAGGCATCGCGACGAGCCGGCGGGTCAGTAGTGGCCGACTAGTCGGCGCTGGTCGAGCAAGACTCGAGGGGATCTTAGTCAGGTCTTGCGTCTTCGTCTTGGGTCTTGGGCTTGGTCTTGCGAAAGCCTCAGAGATATGGCATACACTGTACACAGTGCACACAGTGCACAATCCGATTCCTTGGATAAAGATACAAGCAGCATGGCTGATGAGGACTCGAGGTGCAGCTATGCAATGCAAGTCTCCTATATCCCTTGAGCTCGAAGGATGCATGCAATACTAATCGATGGATTGTCACAGCAGCAGCCATACGGCACACGTCAGGTCGCACATACAGTACATACAGACATACACACATAGGTACCTAGGACACCCATAATTGCTCCGAGACCAGAGCAAATGAGACCAGAATGGACGTGCTATGCTATGCTGTAGCTGTAGCTGTCCATGTCTCTCCGCAGTTCGAGCAGTGTCATAGCGATGTGTGGAGGGAGCACACGGTCGAGGACTCGAGCATGGCATGACGGATCACTTCGATTATGAGACATGCATCTGCATACAGTATATATCTACACACATACATACATACATACATACATACATATGTAGGTACATATCACACGAACGCTCACCGACGATGCGGTAGACCTCAAACAGGTCAACTACATATGTACATATAAGTACTCTCCACAATGACCGCTCGGCGAGCAATCGAGTCTCGAAGGTCTCGGCAGGGACTTGCGGAGGGCGGGATGGTCGCGGGAGCATTAATAGAGGCCTGGACAGGTCAGAATCATGGGTGAGGGTGAGGGTGAGGGTGAAACGTCAGCACTCTATCTGTTTCCCAGCAACTCTGACGACGGACAGACAGACAGAACAGAGATTTCTGCACAGACTCCATTTACCAATTTGTTTCATGACTGGTCTTGTTCTAGGACACATATCTAGGACACATATGTACCTAGGAGCTGCACACCTTGATGACTGCCAGCCTGGGCGCGCCAATGCGCAATCAAAGCCTGGCAGTTGAAAGGAGAATCTGGCGCAGTCCTCTGCTCTCTCTAATCTCTTCATCTCGAGCCGAAGCCCCCAAATAGGGGAAAAGGGGGAAGGGGGACTTTGATCGGTTCCGATGTCTCTCCTAAGAATAGCCCGCGGAGGCCAGGAGTGGTCTAGCCCTGTTTTGGGGGTGTCTCCTCCGAACAACGGCTGTAGGGCCGCACAGAGGTCACAGAGATATGTATGTATGTACATGTACATAGGGACTGACTCTATGTAACTGATGAGGACGGAGATGGCCTTGAAACCTCGGATGTGCATAATGCTAGGTGAGAGCTTGAACGCAGATTGTCAGACGGATGGCTTGACGGGAGGCAGAGAGGGGATTGGGGATTGAGGATCTGTGGAAGGGGGAGACGGTGATATACAAATATACATATATGAACGGAAAATGATGCTGTGACAGTACGGAGTACTTCGTAGAAGCACATACAGCACATCCATATGGGATTCTGCTCCTCCTCGCTTCGCTTCCTCGACATCACAGATCCATTATTATTCAGGGGATGATCTCGAATAGATTAGCACTGTCAAGAGCAAGTACATATGTACATACAGATATGAAGGATTTCGCAAGGCCATGCATGTCAATTTCGTCAATTTTTGCTGGCGATGCCACTTGCGACTGAGGTACACGATACATACATGTGCTCTGCCCCGTGTATCGTGATTCGCACGTGTCTGTCATGTGTATGGCAGTGGTAAGTGCGCAATCCCTCCCTCGTCCCTCTCTACTCCATTATTCCTTATTCCCTCCTGAGTAAGGCCGGTGAAGCAAATGGAGAGGCTCCTTTGCCGCTCAATAATATCTCAATAATACCTCAATAATACCTTAACAATACCTCAATAATACCTCATCGCTGCCCCTCCTGCGAATCTCCGCCAAAATGACCCCACGTCCCGATCTGACGAACATAACCAGGCGTCACAGGCGGTGACGGGCCAATCTGCCAATCTGTCAATCTCCAAACAAAAATTCTGCTTCTGCCCGCCCTTCCCACACTTAGCCTTACGCTTAGCTCCAAACCATACATTTTCACCTCTCACCTGCCTGACGTACGATTGGGAACGCAGAAGAATTCCACCAGACGAGACCTGGAATAACAGAGCATCATTGCTACCAAATTCCTCATAAGACAACATCTCTTCACCTGTTACTGTCATCTTCGCCCTCATCACTTGAAGATTCGTGCTCCTGCGAGATCTTTCTCCACGTCAACCCTCAAGATGTCTGAGATCACCCACCCCACCATCAAGGGTAAGTCAACAAAAACAACCCCTCTCTCCACCTCAGCCATAACACCATCTCGACCTCTGTAGAGCTCTGTCATAAGCTCTACAGCTAGTCACCTCTCACTCTGCGCATTCACGAGCGAGCAGAGGACCTTCAATGGCAGCTCGTGGATATGCCTCACTACCCCGCACTTCCACTTCCAAATACGACTTCAGATAGAGCTCATACTGACATGTCTGCCGTCAGATGGATGGTTCCGCGAGATCTCCGACATGTGGCCAGGCCAGGCCATGACCCTCAAGGTCAAGAATGTCCTGCACCACGAGAAGAGCAAGTACCAGGACGTCCTCATCTTCGAGTCCACCGACTACGGAACCGTGCTCGTCCTCGACAACGTCATCCAGTGCACCGAGAGGGATGAGTTCGCATACCAGGAGATGATCGCCCACTTGGCCCTGAACTCCCACCCGAACCCGAAGAAGGTCTTGGTCATCGGCGGCGGCGACGGCGGTGTCCTCCGCGAGATCATCAAGCACGACTGTGTTGAGTCGGCCACCCTCTGTGACATTGACGAGGTAGCCATGCCTATATCCCGACTCCGTCTCCACGAATCAAGCTAACCCCGTAGGCTGTCATCCGTCTCTCCAAGAAGTACCTCCCAGGCATGGCCATCAGCTACCAGCACCCGAAGGTCAAGGTCCACATCGGCGACGGATTCAAGTTCCTCAACGACTACAAGGACGAGTTCGATGTCATCATCACCGACTCCTCCGACCCAGAGGGACCAGCCGAGTCTCTCTTCCAGAAGCCATACTTCGAGCTCCTGTTCGGCGCCCTCAAGGAGGGTGGTGTCATCTCTACGCAAGGTTGTACGTTCTCCTTGGTATAGCGTGCCTTTCTGCTCTTCTTGTTTGCTTGGTCTGTCAATCATGTCGGATTTTCTGTAGCATGCTTTCTAGCGGTGTACAGCGCGACGGCGTCTTTTCTTTGCTCCTTTCTGCGTTCCGCCTGCATCTCCTACGAGTCCACTTCCCGCGCCCCTCCCCCTCCCCACTAACTTAGGGATTTATTCCTCCACTTCAGCATGCTGACTTCCCCCGCAGCCGAGAACCAGTGGCTGCACCTGCCCATGATCACCAAGCTCAAGCAGGACTGCAGGGAGGTCTTCCCCGTCGCCGAGTACGCCTACACGACGATCCCGACCTACCCGTCGGGCCAGATCGGCTTCATGATCTGCTGCAAGGACGCGACGCGCAACGTGCGCGAGCCGCTCCGCAGCTTCACGCCGGAGCAGGAGGAGTCGCTGCTGCGCTACTACAACGCCGACATCCACAAGGCCAGCTTCATCCTGCCGACCTTTGCGCGCAAGGCCCTGGAGTAGGGGGTGCGTGGACGGGATGGAGGGTCATGACTTGATGATTAGAGGGGGGAGGTGGAGGCTTGGTCGCGGGGATTTGAGCTTATCTTGCCGCGGGGGAGGGAGGGACACATCTGGCTGGCTGGCTGCCTCGTCGGCTGCCTTTTGTCTTGCACTTAGGAAAAGCAGATCATGCATGAGCTTAGATGCGAGAATGAAATGCACTGTCGGATGATTTGCGGGCATAGCATGGCATAGCACGTGAAGTGAAGTGAAGTGAAGTGATTGGGATACGAATGAAATCGCAGGTGATGTGTCTGTAGGCGACGATGTAGAGTAGAGTAGAAGACCCATATGCGGAGCTCCATGACGGGAATTATCAGTCAAAAGCATGAGCGACGGGTTTAGTAGACCCCTAGACGTCGTCTTGTCTTTGTCTTTATCCCCAGGTCCTCTTCTGTCCCCTCACCTTCCTCTCTTCCCTTCGATCGATCGACATGACGCCGCACCCGCTTCCGACAACAATCCCGCAGACACAGAGTCTTTGCATCGCATCGCAGTGGTCTGCGCGGTAAATTGGGGAATCAGGGAAGCAAGCGAAGCAGAGCGGAGGAGCAGAGCAGAGTCTTTCGCAGACGCGTCACAGCGCGCGAGGCTGAGCCACGATCCCACTTGTTTCTCGAGTGGCGGGGGCGACGACGTCATAGGCGAGGGTGAGGCGAGGGCGAGGGCGAGGGTGAGGCTTGGCGGGTTAAGTGCTGTGGTGGTTGTGTGTGGTTGGGACAGGACGGGACAGCATAGGACGGGGCGGGGCAGCACTGCACTGCACTGCACTTCTCCGTCGGGAGGGTGAGGATGTGCTGCTGTGGGGAAATGAGGAGTGGCGATGGGAGATGGCAGACGGGAGGTGGGAGATGACATGATGGGCCTGCCCCATTATACACCCTCGACGTCCCCATTGAACGGGGTGCGTGCCTCATATCATTGCTGTGCCATTGGTCTAAGGTACGCGAAGAGGGGAGAGGATGGAATACAGCGTGTCCCCCAGCCACAGCCACTGAAGAAAACGCAGGGTGCAGAGGCAAAAGGAGATGAGACGAGAAAAATGGTCGGGCTGGCTGTCAGGGGTTCCACTGCGTCCCGCGCGTCATCGGTGTGCGTGGCAGAGCAGGCTGCGCTGCTTCAATTTTCACCGTCTTCCTGCTTCCTGCTGGTGCTGCCAACTTCAGCTGCAGTCCATCGAGATGTGGGAGGATAAGTACTGCGTCTCTTTCTTGCCTCTCGTCTCTCTTTCTCTTTCTCTTCCTCTTCCTCTTCCTCTCTCTGTACTCATCCGCTTCATACAACCTTGAACTTCTGCTACCCGACGACTTGACATCTACGAACAATAGAAGAGAAGACCTGAAGAGAAGACCTGAAGAGAAGACCTGAAGAGATCGTCGAAATGGGACTCTTCCACCACCTCGGCACCTTCCTCCTCCTCGCCTCCGCCGTCCTCCTCCTCATCGCCACCATCTCCGCGCCCGTGGTGAAGAACATCGCCCTGCTCAAGGTCGTGCTCGCGAATAACGACGTCGTCTCCTTCGGCACCTTTGGCTACTGCATTCAGGGGTATGTCTCCCCTCTCCACCCATCCCTCGCATCCCCCATCTCCTAGCCGCTGACGACCATCCAGACAATCCGACTCCTCCTGCACGAAGGTCGCCATCGGCTACCAGCCCCTCGCCCTCCTCGAAACCCTCACCACGGCCTCCTACGGCACGGCCGCCAAGAACACCGCCCACGCCCTCACCAGCGTGCAGATCCTCCACCCCGTCGCCTGCGGCCTCGCCTTCCTCGCCTTCCTCGCCACCCTCGGCAGCTCCGTCATCGGCACCCTCTTCGCCTCCGCCCTCGCCGCCCTCGCCTGGCTCGTCGCGCTCGTCGTCATGGTCACCGACTTCGTGGCCTGGGGCATCGTCAGGGACAAGGTCAACGGCGGCGCCGCCGGCGCCGCCGCCCGCTTCGACACCGCCATCTGGTGCGTGCTCGCCGCCGTGGTCGCGCTGTTCTTCGCGAGCTTCGCCGTGCTGTTCAGCTGCTGTGGGCAGAGGAGGAGCAGGAGCGCGGCGCGCATGAGTCGCGCGAAGGCCGAGCCGGGGATGGCGACGCAGAGACGCCGCTTCTGGCAGAGACGGGAGAGGTACTAGACCTGGGCTTCGGGGTGGGGATGCTGCGGCGATGTGGCCGGGGGTGTAATGGAAGGAAGGGCGATGGATGGATGGAGAGGATGAAGAGGTTATGAAAATCAGAACGGTTGTATGTGCTCGATGAGGGGTGTGCGATGACGAGGACGATTGATGGAAATGCCGGCGTTCAGATACCATCCATGACATGATTGCACAGGTAGCGCCTGCGCCTTAATTGTATGACTTAGTCTCAAATGATACCATTTCACTGCTGCACGCTGAGAATATCCGTGATGTTGCAGTTCCGTCTCCGGCTCCAGATATGCGTATCCGATTCCCTAGATTTGTGATGACTTGTGGGTGAAGGGTGACTATTATAATTACTATTAAATAAAGCTAGGATTTAGATAATTGTTTTTGAGAGGTGTTTTACTTTTATAGAATGCTTATGTTAAACACTATTAGTAAAATATAATTCTATACTATATACATTTACATTTAATCATTCTACCAAAGCTTAAGCTACATATACAATCAACAGTTTATTTCAACTAAGAAAGTAACAAATAAATCATAAATAATAACATAAATCACAGGACAAAAAGTTACATATATGATATTTCACTCTCCAAGATTTTTCATACATGATAGAATCCCACCCCTCCCCACGAAACTACCGCCCCAAGTCGGCCGACTCAACCTCGAACCCGCCAAAATCCGCAACCACCTTCCCTCACACACGACGTACAGGACCGACGTCTAGGAAATCGCACCTCCTCCTCCTACCCGACATTCGACGCCTATGTGCGCGCCGGGCGTTAGAGAAGTAGAAGTGAGACGGGCGTCAGGTGCTGCCGGTTCTACGCTTCTTCGAAGGCGAGGCGGCGAGGCGTCTCTTATGCGTTGGTGTTGCATGGGTGAGATGGGATGGTTCGACGGCGAGATGTGAAACGTGGCGATTGATGATTGATGTCGGGCACGTTGCGTTTTCGTTGTCGCGTGTCTGTCTGCTTTGTCTTGCTTTCTCTTGTTTGGGTTTTCGAAATGGACGACGAATTCGTCGTTTGACGGCATAGCTTGCTGTGCATGTGCTGCAATTTCGTTACTTCCTTGTCCTTTCGCACAGCTTTCATCAGGCCTCGACGACGTCGGCTTCCAATTCTTCTCTGTTCATCATCATCAAAACCGTCCGCTTCGACGTCATCGCTCTTTATCGTCTGGACACTCATCAGACATTCTTCACCGTCACTTACCCTTCAGCCGCTCCGATCAATCCACCTCCCTCTGTACACGGATCCGGAAAACGCCATCTTTAAATCAACACCCACCGTGTCTCCCGCCTCCTCCTACCCCATCCCATCTACAACATCTTCACGATCCTCCGCCCGATCGTCCAATTCGTCCCACCGCACTACGTCGCTTCTCCGAAGGGGCGGGTTCCAGCAGTGCTGCGGCGTCGCGCGCGTGGTGTGGCTCGACTTCCTCCTGTTTTGCTGTCGTCGGTCCTTGGTCCTCTCCAGGCGGATGTTCGTTGAGTGTTCCTTCTCGCAGTTTGGGAGGTGGTGCCTGGCGGATGAGTGAGGAGGTGAGGGTTGAGGCTGGTAATGGATACAGCTTGTGGATGCGGTTGGGGAGCTGCAGAAGAAAGTTATGGCGTTGAAGACAGCCTCGAATGGAACGGTTGGGGAGCTGATGAAGGAGGTTATGGCGTTGAAGGCCGCCGTGAATGGAACTGTTGTTTGAAGAGAGGCTTGGAGGGAATATGGAGTGGAGACGGGACATACTGGGAGAAGGATGCTGAGAGAACTCACCTTGGCTGGTATTTGGGGAAGTCTTCGTACTTTAACTTGGAAGATCACACAGTATCCATAGCGTCTCAGTTGAACTTTTGCTCAGAGCAGTTTACATGGATACATTAGAATGTACATCTCGTTCTTGAAGCCTCTTCAGCATCTCATTTATCTGATTTGCCCACCAAGGCACAAGGTACGTACTGTAATTGCGGGGAAGCTTCCGATCAGATTAGCGAGATCTACTCCCTGACGGCGGCTCATCCACATCGTCGGATTCCAACCAACACCAACATTAATCTCAGGGGTCCTACCATCCATGACCATCTCCATTTCCACCAAGCAATTTCCTTTCATCCATCCCAGCTCTCATCTCCCCTGGCGGACCTTCAAGACATATCCTCGCAGAACCTCCCTCGAGGACACACTAATAAGTCATGCGCACCTCGCGCATCTCCCAAGACACGACCCGGGCCCTCAACACCTCCTCCGCCGCCTCAACCCGCACAACCCGCACCACGCGCTCCTCCCTCGCGCGCTTCGCCCTCAAGCCCGAATCCTCGCCGCCGCCTCCTGACATCGAAGATGCCATCCCTCGCGCCACCAGCACACGAACGGCCCTGAAGCGCAAACGCGCGTCGCCATCGACGAAACCAGAGGTCAAGGACGAGATAAAATCCGAATCGGCATCCGACATCGATTCCGCGCTCTCCTCTCCACCGAGCAGCCCGGAAGCGCAACCGGCGCCGAAGCGCAAGGCCCGCCAGCCCGCGCGGACGATCAGGGCCGAGAACGGGGACGTCGGCGTCGCGCCCCCCTCAGACTGGGAGAGGATATACGACCTGGTCAAGCAGATGCGCACGCAGGGCCCCGCGCGCGACGCCGCCGTCGACACCATGGGCTGCCACGCGCTGGCGCTCAAGACGGCCTCGCCGCGCGACCAGCGCTTCCAGACGCTCATCGCGCTCATGCTGTCCTCGCAGACCAAGGACACGACGAACTACCTCGCGATGCGCAATCTGCAGACGAACCTGCCCGCGTGCTCCGCGGACGCCTCCCCCGGCCTGACCCTCGAGAACATCCTCGCCGTCGACCCCGACGCGCTGAACCACATGATCTGGAGCGTGGGCTTCCACAACAACAAGACCAAGTACATCAAGGCGGCCGCGTCGATCCTGCGCGACCGCCACGCGGGCGACATACCGGACACGGCCGAGGGGCTGATGGCGCTCCCGGGCGTCGGGCCGAAGATGGCGTACCTCTGCCTGTCGGCGGCGTGGGGACGCGTCGAGGGCATCGGCGTCGATGTGCACGTGCACCGCATTGTGAACCTGTGGGGCTGGCATAAGACGAATGGGCCGGAGGCGACGAGGATGGCGCTGCAGGCCTGGCTGCCGAGGGAGAGGTGGGCGGAGATTAATTGGCTGCTGGTGGGGCTGGGGCAGACGGTGTGTACGCCGGAGGCGGGGAGGAGGAGGTGCGGGGAGTGCGAGGTGGGGCTGCAGGGGCTGTGTAAGGCGAGTGATAAGGCGAAGGTTAATGTGGGGAGGAGGGCGAGGGAGGAGGGGTTGAAGGTCGAGTATGAGCGGAAGAGCGGGGAGGTGGAGGAGATGAAGGCTGTGAAGGAGGACGAGGGCGGTGGTGAGACGGTCGTCGATGCGGTACCTCGCGCCGTAGGAGGGCTTCACAAGGCGGAGACGAAGGTGAAGGTCGAAAGAAACGATATACCACTGAGCGCGGCGCTGAAATTGGAAGAGGACGAAGAGTTGGGGAGGGCGTCTGGGAAGAAGGTCACGCTCCCGTAGCCAGCTGAAGCATGTGTATATGCATATGTACAAACAGAGTTGCACAAATCAATGATTCACCTCACTCATCG
>Ga0209512_1001538_pt1 | contig 27922 bp, 45 predicted proteins | sample frozenSSSSmetaG_FD_184142 | JGI IMG/M metagenome (GOLD analysis project Ga0209512, IMG submission 184142) | Glacier valley bacterial and archeal communities from Borup Fiord, Nunavut, Canada, to study Microbial Dark Matter (Phase II) -... | ecosystem: Environmental > Aquatic > Freshwater > Ice >...
GAATATCACATTATCAGTTGTGATTTGGATTGAAAATCTATCTTCATCTTGATGATGGATTTGCGCATTTGCAATCCCGAAAATAAGTGCGAATGCGATTATTACAATTAGCAAAAATGTTTGATTTGCTTTTTTCGGATTAATTGGGTCTGGTCTATTCATTGTCTATTACGAATTTAATATTAAAAATTGTTTTTGTTTCTCTAAATTTCTTCACTCCGTTGTAGGATAGATTATTTTCTTTGGCATAATCAGGAATTGTTTGTAAGTTTAGATACTTGCCAACTGATTCAATGAATTGAACTAAGTCATTATTTGTGAAATTACCATCATACATTTTATCGTCTAAAAATGATAACAATTTTTGTCCGTTGCTTGATATTGTTGGCTTTGTCATGTTGGTGCAATTTATTGAATTACGGTTAGTAAGTAGTTATCGCTAATTGCTACCACCACGTTCTAAAACGACTTTCACAATTAGAAACTTGTTATTTTCAAACTGATTTTCTTTTTTTTGAGAAAACACATAACTCAATGATTTCTCTTGTTTTTCGTCAAATCCGATGCTACGGCAAAGGATAGGTAAAGAACCGAACAACCTATATTGCTCGGTTTCTTTAGTTTTTAAAATGAATGGCATTTTTAAAATAATTCAAAACCATTAGTAATTAATTCGTCTGTACTAGATAGAGTTATTTCAAAAATACCTGTTTCGTCTTCAACTTTAAAAAAATTGATTTCACTGTTTTTTAATTTAGTAATAGCATCGTTGATTGAAACGTTTTCTGCCATCACTTCTGCTCCATAATTTTCGTCGTAAGTGTAAGTTGTAATTGTCATAATTTCTAGGTTTTTGAATTTGCCGTGTAAATCACTTCCTTAATTCTTTAGCAAATATATAACATATTTTCTAATAAACAACACTTTTTATAAAATATTTTAATTATTTTCTAAAATAACTTTTGTTGTGCAACGTGATTATTAATTCTTTGCATTGCTTTATCAAAATATTTTTTGTCTAATTCACACGCTGTAAGCTCAAATCCGTAATCGTGGCAAGCGATGGCTATACTTCCAGAACCTAAATGCGTATCGAGTATTTTATATCCTTGTTTTGCGTAATTTTCAAGGATGTATTTATATAGGTCAACAGGTTTTTCAGTTGGGTGAATCCTTCCTCCAAATTCATTATTACAATGAATGGTATTATATCTAAAAAAGTCAACTCTTGTTTTAAAAGAAGTAAAAGCGATTTCGCCATCTGAAAAACGAACTCCTTTCCCCATTTTTTTATCCCAAACTATTACGCAAGGATTTGGTGGAATTAACCCAGAAAAATATTGACCTCCCCAAATAATATAATTTTTAGAAACTCGAAATAATTCATCGAAATATTTTTTATTCGGTCTGTTTCCTAATGAAAAACCAGTAACTCCACCTCTATCAATTTCCGCAACAGCATAACCAACAGGTACAAATTTTTTATTAACAGTGCAATATTTATTTCCTTCCATTCCATAAGGCGGATCAACTATTGCAAGGTCAAAGTAATTATCAGGATAACGAGCCATAAGAGCCATATTATCCTCACACGTTATTTTTAACGACCCACAACTAGCGATAACAGCCGTTTCAAGCAATTGCGGGATTTCGGTTTTATTTTCAAGCATAAGGCTTAATTTTAAGTTTGGGTATTATTTGTTATTTTTAGGTCTTGAATCCCCGCAACTGCGTGAAGCGGCGGGAGCGTTAGCACTTATTTTCGAGAACGAGTACTTACAACGAGTTCGGATTTACGAATAATGCAAATTTCATTCTCGAAAGGCGTTTCAAAATTCCATCTATCAAGTGTAAATTTTGATATTCCTATTTCGTGAGTATTACATAAGATTGTCAAATCTCCGTAATAAAAATGCGTTCCATTTTCTTTAAACTGAATATGATATAATTTCTTATTCATATCTTAAAACTTTTGGGAACATCGTACTTTCTTCTGCTTTATCATCAAACCATTTAACGCAGAGCAATCTCCATTCAATTAACCAAATATGTTTTTGAACTTCTTGGGAGAGGTATTTTACTTTATGGGTTTGCTCTTTATTATTCCACAAACGCCATAAAATTTTAGTCCATTTAGACATCCAATCTTGATAGTATTTTAAATCTTTTTTCATTGTTCATTATTTTTTTATGTTCATTGTCAATGAACGTTAGTAAAAAATGAACAGCCTAATTAAAGGCTGTCATTATAATCATCTGCGAAGTCAGACGCTTTGTCTAAATTCATAGACTTAAATACCACTTCGGTATCTTTGTCTTTAGCAGTGATACTTAACATATCTTGCTCGTCAGTAACATAAGCAGAAGAACCATCGAAAATAACATAATGTAAACTCATAACTCGTAGTGTTTAGAAATTGCCGTGAATATCACTTCCTTATTTCTTTTACAAATATAGTGATTAATATTTGTATAAACATAATTAAATTACAAAAATAAATGTTAAAATTTGTAAATCGTAATAAAAACAAGTGCTAACACTCGTTTTGTGCTATTGCAAGTCTTGTGGTTTATTCACATTCACGTTCCGCATCAACTTTATTTGTAGCCGAAAATATCCAATTCCGAACTTTGCAACAGCCACAAAGCGAGGGGACGTTATAAGGCAGTTTAGAGAACCGAAAAACATAAGATAAAATGGATAAAACATATTTAAAAGAGATTGCCGAAAAATATGAAATAGCACAATATGAAAGAGAAAAGTCTAATTTTGCATACTTTAAATCCATTTCCACGCTTTCTGTTGCTTTAATTGGTTTATTAATTGGATTAAAAGCGTCTCCGATACCGAATCTATATGCGAAAGTTGCCTTTCTGATAACAATAATTTTAATCGCACTATGTATCCTTTTCTCATTAGCAACTCAGTTCTACGAAGTAGTTTTTTGCAATCAGTTGGTTGAATTAAGAAAAAATCAACTACTAAAATATATTGAGAACCCAAACGGAAATAACGTGAGAATAGACAAAACAGAAGGATCAAAAGTTTATAAATTTTGCGAAAAAATGACATTTTTGAGTTTGATATTATCCATAATATCATTGATTTTTTATGTGTATTTTTTAGAATTTTAACCATAATAATTAATTTAAATTATGTTTCCGACTTAAAAACGGTGCGGAAGCGAAACCGAAAATGATGAAATAAAATATCAACATTATTATTAGATTTTAATTGCGGTTAAAACCTAGTTTGTTTACCCAAACTAGGTTTTTTTGAGGCATCTTGCCTACTGAGATAATCTAAGTTTAACTTTTAATGTTGTGAAAACATGGAAACAATTATTGCTTTAGCATTCGTATACTTAATTGTGTGCGAAGCCAAAAAATGAAAACAGAAACCAAAATATAAAACTAATTATACAGAATTTAATTAAATCTATTATTTCTTTTTTATTCATAACTAAAAGTATAAAATTATGTTTCCTTAATATCGGTGGAAACACGAAACCGAAAATGAAACCGCCTTATAACAGCTGTCTGTGGCTATTGTGGGATTTAGTGGAATTACCGTTTCGCATCAACATTCTGCAAAACCGAAAATTGAAAGGTTACGAACTCCCACAACAGACCACAGGCAGCGGGACGTTATCACTCATTTTGCAGAACGTGTGCTGGTAACATAGAACGACTTCCGAATGATACAGGTTTCATTCTCAAAAGGTTCTATAAAATCGTACCTGTCAAGCGTGAATTTAGAAACACCAATGTTTTTCCACGTATTACAAAGTATCGTTAAATCACCGTAATAAAAATTAAATCCGCTTTCATTAAACTCTATGTGAAATATCTTTTTCATAATTATATTTCTTTAAAAGCTCCATTATTTACAGGATTAATACCGTTATTAATTAACTCTAAGCAAGTAATGGCTCTTTCGCAACTTAATACTTTCCTGTCTCTTTTTTCTCTTGCCTCTGGGTATTGTTCACAATCCCAATTTGACAAACATTCTTTTAATTGCCTTCTTTCTGTTTTAAGTATGTCTAAGGCGTGTGTCATTGATACGTTCATAATTAATTTACTTTTTTGTTATACATTAAAAAATAACATTTTCTTGCTACATAAGAAGCATCTAAATGCGTAGAGATTAACAAATTTTGAACTCTTACTGATAAGTAAGTATCAAAATGAGTATCATAAACAGATACTTCTAAATCACTTACTTCAAGAGCGATCAATTTGATGTTCTTTGCAGTTAATCCTGATATAGTTTGAAAATGTGTCATAGTGAGTAAGTTTAAGATAATAACTTCGTTGTTGTTATCTGAGTACAAATATAAGCATTAATATTTGTATAAACCTAATTAATTTACAAATATTATTAATAAAAATTGTAAATAAATAAAAAAACGAGTGATAACAAGCGTTTGGAGCAAGTTGCAGAAACATTTTCTTTCTATTCACGATTGCGGTGGCAACCTGCACCAAGCGCAGCCGTTATAGGCAAGACTACGATTCCGTTTTAAAGTCACCATCTGCATCGCAATGAACAGGAGGATAACCTAATTTTCTCAATGTATAATGCCTAAAAGGTCTGTTTATTGCAAACATTATAACTTTTGCGGGTATTCCGAAAATTACCACAATCATTATCCAATATCCGCAAAACCTCCAAAATCCTCCGCTAACTGATTCTATTATTATTTGATGTATTTCTTCCATTTTATTTATTAATTAGTATTTAGTTGTTAATTAATCCGTCCAGCCTATAACAGCAACTACAAGCCAGTAGCCGAAATATAGCAACCGCATAGGCTACCGTCTTGTAGTTGCGAAACGTTAGTAGCAAGACTACGTTTACTTCTTCCAATTGAGAAATATATCCGCAATACGATTTAAACGCCATTCACTTTGTTTTTCTTTAATAGTCATTGGATATGGTTCTTTAGTAGTATCATATACTTTACTGTCAACCAAAGAAGCCTTGAAGCTATCAAAATATATTTGATGGTATTCAACGGGTATTTTACTAAAATCGGCAGTATGTTCTATTTCTAGTTGTGTATTTGTCCCAACTATTTCTATAACGCTTTTTGAAGTAACTTTACCAGTTCCCTTCATTGTTATTTTTGATTGTAATTCTGAATTTATTTCTAACATAATATTTAGTTTTTAATTAATCCGTCCAGCTACTAATAGCAGTCTTGACTTACCAGCCGAAAGTGTGTTAGCGTATAGGCTGGCATTTCAAGGCTGCGAAACGTTATGCCTAATACTACGATTCTGACTCAACATACTTATTTTTAAATTGTTCAAACCATTTTTCAAAAGCATCATTTATTGATGATGTAATATTTGAAGCAAATCCCGCACAAAATGCCTTTCTCATATTTTCCTCACTATAACTTCTTTGTTCTTGCCATTTTACTCCTTCAAGAAAGGGTGTTCTATGACCTCCTTCTCTACCTCCGTAAGAATACCTTTTAGATGCTTCTTCAAGTGTTTCTAATTTCATATTTTTTATTTTATTATTAATATTTACTTTTGCCGTACTAGGCATAACAGCCGTTTCAAGCAATTGCGGGTTTATTTCTTTATTTCCAAGCATCGATCTTTAATTTTAAGTTTGGTTACTATTTGTTGTTTTTGGGTCTTGAATCCCCGCAACTGCGTGAAGCGGCGGGAGCGTTATCGCTAATTGCTACATTCGTTTTCAAAAGAGCGATTGTTGCGCAACGTGATCGTTAATTCGTTTCATTGCGTTGTTATAATATTCTGCATCAAGTTCGCACGCTGTAAGGTCGTATTTGTAGTCGTGACAAGCAATTGCAATTGATCCTGAACCTAAATGCGTATCTAAAATTTTATCCCCTTCATTTGCAAATGTTTTTAATATAAATCTGTATAATTTTGTAGGTTTTTCAGTTGGATGAATCCTATCTTTTCCCCCTCTTAAATCATTAAATGCACTACAAATGAATTTCTTACTGCTTTTTTTAAATGAAGTCCAAGCAAATTCACCATCTGCAAAATGTGAACCATCACCATTTATTTTATCCCAGAACACCCAACAACCACTAACGTCTAAACAATCAGTAAAGTAATTACCACCCCAAACGATTTGATTTTTAGAAACTCTTTTTAGTTCGTTGAAATATTCTTGTGTTGGCTTAATATCCCATTGCTTTGCTTTATGTTTCGGTGCTGTCTTATAACTATTTGGGCGTGTAGGTTTAGTTATCTTCATTCCTATTTGCATAATTCCGTATGGCGGGTCTACAATAGCTAAATCAAAATAATTGTCAGGGTAACGAGCCATAAGATCCATATTATCCTCACATGTTATTTTTAACGACCCACAACTAGCGATAACAGCCGTTTGGCAAGATTGGGTATCTGAATTAACTGAATTACTGTTTTGTACTTTCATTGTTTAGTCTTAAATTTAATTATTTGTTTTTTATTTATTCCCAACCTCGCCAAGCGGCAAGCGTTAGGGATAACCGCCTATATTGTAGATTCATCCTCTTTTAACCACACTTGCACGTCACCTCGCATATCTGTTGTTATGCCTATTTTTGTTTTGCACCCTTTACAATTTTTATAAATTAAACCTTTTTCGCTTTTATAAAGTATATCGTAATAATCAGCTTCTGTATGCGGACATTCGCATTTTGGGCATTTAAAATCAGCATCACAAATCGTTAACAGTCCATTTGGTATTTTAATAGTTCTTGACATTAGTATATTTTTAAAAATTAATATTTCGTGGTATATCCCTAACATACGCTTGTAGCTATATGCAGAAACTCCCTGCTTTTATTCACGATTGCGGTGGCATACAGCTACAAGCTTTTCCGTTATGGCTCATTATAAAGAACCACCGTGCTTAATTACAAAATAGAGTTTATCAGGTTCAGCACCCCAATCAGGATTTCCTGTTCTTATTTCAATTCCTTTGTGTTCTAGTTTTAAAATTCTTTCGGGATCTCCTGTTTTTGGGTAACCTAAAGTTATTGTGTTTTGAGTAAATTTTTTAAAACCTCCTTGATACTTTATTATTTCAGGTAATGATTCTGAAAAAAAACCTGTGATACGTTCTCTACCATCTGTAGCAAGCCTATCATTCCAAAATCTTAAGTCGGCATTATCAACCAATCTATTAGCCCAATAAGGTGTTATTTCTCTGTAATCTTCGGTTTTTATTCCCGCCTTGGTCATTTCAAACCATTTAGTTTTTAATGATAATTGTAAATTTTTCATATATTATTTATTAGTTAATTAATCAAGAACGAAGCCATAACACACGATAAGTGCTATTTGCCGAATGTAGGTTTCCGCATAGGCAAACAGCCCCTATCGCGGTAACGTTATGTGAGATTGCTCCAAATCAATTTCATAAGACTATTTCGCCATCAAATCGGCTAACTCTTTTTGCTTTCTGATAATTTCTCTTTGTTTAAAATCTTCTTTGTTCAAATCATAATATTTTTTTATAATTGAATCGTAATTATTAAATACTTCTTTTGCATTTTCTAATTTAAAGTAAAGGCTTTTGTTTGCACTATCACAATAATCAGGATTAAACGATTTTAATTCAAAAAAGAATTTTTCAAAGAAAATAGTTGGATAATCTCCACCAAAAATATATGCTCCAGTAGGATAACTAAATTTAATAAGTCTTTCTCCTTTTGGTTTTTTACCGTTATCCTCCCAACTTATAGTTGTTCTTTCGCTATCAATAAAAGTTAAATGAACGTTGTTTTTTAATTCTTGATATTGAATGTTATTTATTCTTTTTTCATCAATTTCAAGTCCGTAAACTTCTCTTAATTCAAGTCCGAATAAATGGTTATTGGCTTTTAATTCTAAATCTTGAAAATCAAAATTTAATAAATCTTTGTTTTTACGAGCAATTTTTAAAATGCTATCATAAACTTTTTTTGTTTCTTGTAATTTCATCACGTTTTGTTTTAAAAACCCACAACCTCACATAACAGCTAGTAAGCAATAGTTGGGTATCGGGTTTGATTTATTAATTGTTTTGTACTTTTATTATTGTTTCTAGTCAGAATAATTGTGATTTTTAACCCCAACCATCGCCTACTAGCATAACGTTATCAGCAACCGTTGGAGTCGCTTATAATTCGTTTTCTTTTCTGAATATTTCCATAAGTTCACTTATTTCGTAAAGTCTTGACTCATCTTTTTTGTGAGTCCAAATTCTTAAACATAAAGTGCAGTTTTGTATTAACCATTCCTGAAATTCAATAGCGAATTTTTCTGCAATTTTAATACAACCGTAAGTATATATTTGATTGTCACAGTAATTTCCGTCTGATTCAAATTGTTCTTTTAAAGTCATTTTTAATATTTTTAAATTAATGTTTAGTGGTATGCTGATAACAGCTAGTACAACTCACCGCCGAACCTACGCAACCGCACAGGCGGCGTGATGTACTAGCTAGGCGTTATCAGGAATACTACGTTAATGCTTTTTCAAGAGCTTTTTCAGCAGCCTTAATAAACATTCTTACCGCTATACTTTCTTTATTTGGTAATGAATTAGCAAGTCTTAAACCGTGTTGTAACGCCTCTAAAATATCAGGCGATGCAGCGATTAGTTTGGCGTTTATATCTTTAACTTTGCACCCTTCGATATTGAACTCCAAGCCAGAATAAGCTACTTTCCATTCTCCTTTTGTTCCTTTAAATTCTGTTTTCATTATATATTTAGTTTTAATTAATTCGTACTCCTGATAACCCACGATAAGGTCTATTTGCCGAATTTATGTTAGCGTATAGGCAAACAGCCCCTATCGTGGGAACGTTGTGCGAGATGCTGTTGGAGCGGCTAAAGATACCATCTATCGTTTCTTCTTACTACTGAATTTCTTTCAATAGATATAACTTCTCCAGTTTCTTCATCAATAAAATTTTCTTTCCACGTTACTTTTCCTATCAAAACATCTTCGTAAACTTTTTTTCTATTTTCAAATCTTGCTATTTTTTCTATTTTTTCAGAATATTTCCGATGTTTATCTGAAATTTGAATAGATTCAATTTCTAATAAACAGTTTTTGTTTTTTAACTCTTTAATTTTAAGATTGTTTAATCTTATTTTTTCTGCTAATCTTTCTCTTTTTGTCATGTTTTTAAATTTTGATTGTTGATTAAAAAAGCACCACCGCATAACACACGATAAGGTCTATTTGCCGAAGCAACTTTGTAAATAGGCAAACAACAGCCCCTATCGTGGGATCGTTATCAGGAATTATCTAAACGAGTTCTAATTCACATATTTTTAACCATCGTACTTGGCTATCATTTACTAATAACCAATCATTATCTTCTACGATTATTGTAGGCTCTAACAATACTTCGGTTTCTAAGTCTTTTCTAACTTTTTCAATTAAAGATTTTCTATCGTTAGAAATCCAATTATTGTAAACACTCCACTCTCTTACGAATGGCAAATCAATTGATTTTATAAAGTAATATTTCTTCATTGACAAATATTCTTATTTTTAATGATTTGTGAATTTCTTTCGTTTTTATCATTTTTTACTTTTAATATCATTTTGGTATGGTTTAGAAAGCTCATTCACTATTGATTCAATTTCGATCGGGATTAACTTTAGTTTTGTTTTTCCTAAAAACTTTTTTTTGCGACCTGCGTTACGTTCATTGTGTATTTTTTTCATAATTATATTTTTATTGTACAAATATAATATTATTAATTTAACTAGCAAAATTAATTAATAATTTATAATTAATATAAATAACGTTTTTAATTTGCACACTTAAATTAAAAACATATATTTGCACTATAAACTTTTAAAAACTTCAAATTATGATTAATTCAAATGAATGTTGGGAAGGATACCCACCAGAAGAAAAAGAAAACGAATGTGAATATTGCGGTGAACCTTGTGATGTGCGTTTCTGCTGTAAAGAATGTGAAATGGCATATATTTCCGATAATACAGATAGAAGCGATGACTGATATAGAAAAACACGAAAAAGCGATTAGAGTATTACAAGCAATTGACACTACAACTAATAGGATCTTTAGAAAAGAATCTGACTTGAAAAAATATGGTGAGAATGATATTTTAGGATGGGCCAAATGGGAAGCTAAAAAAATTGAATCACTGAAAAAAGTAAAAGAAAAATTAATTAATTATTATAATAAAAACTTTAAAATATGAGCGCACAAGAACAACATCAAGATTTTTTAATGCTTCAAATAAAAGCGTTACAGACCGAAAATGAAAGGTTAAACAGCGAACTTAGAAAAGTCAAAGAAGTGGCTTTTAAAGTGCAATTAACTGACCCGAACTTTGACAAACCACTTTCTGAATTGGAAGTAAATTATCAAATAGTAAAACCAAATTAATTATATTATGAAAAAAAATGCACCTTATGTTAAAAAGTATGTGAATGGAGTTTTAGTAAATCCTATCACAAAAGAAAATCCTTACTTAAACGCTCCTAACGTTTCCTTTAAGAAAATGCTTGAAAGAGCAAAAAATTCTACTTCAAGATTTTGGGAACAAAATAGAAATAAATTTTTTACAGGCAAATCAATTGTAAAATATTAACTATGGAATCATTCGCAATTATTATCGGTGTGGCAATCATCGTGCTATTAGCTTGGGGAATCAGGCTAATTAGAATTGACCTTGAAAGAACCGAAAAGGAAATTGACAAACTTGTTCAGGAAAACCTGAACCTGATGTACGAGAATCACGAACTTAAAAAACGAATTAGAACTAATGGAATCAAATAGAGAGTTGTTCCTTGAAATGCGTGAACAAGAAGAAACTAACAAAAAAGAAAACTATGAATATTTATCAAATTGAACAGGATTATCTTTCGTTATCAGAACAGATAATTGAAGCAGGAGGCGAGTTATCTCCAGAGATTGAAACCTCCCTTGCAATAAATAAAGAACAATTGCAAAACAAAGGCATATCGTACGGCTATGTGATTAAATCTTTAGAAAGCGATGTTAGTGCTATTGACGAAGAAATTAAGCGTTTAAACGCTCTTAAATCGAGCCGTAACAAAACAGTTGATTTATTGAAAAACACAATTAAAGATGCGATGCAAATGTATGGGATCGAAGAAATCAAAACCGCTACTTTGAAAATTAACTTTAGAAAGTCAGAAAGTGTAGAAGTTGAAACTGATATAATTGATGATGAGTATTGCAATTTCAAAACAGTAAAAACTCCAGATAAAACAAAAATTAAAGAAGTTATCAAAAATGGCGATGCGGTTATCGGAGCTTCTTTAAATATTAATTGGAATATTCAAATTAAATAGTTATCTTTACTAAATCATAATCCAGTTGGATGGGGTCGCCAACGTAATTCGACCTCTTAAATAAATATATTATGAGTACATCAAATCGTAGAAACGCCTTCGTTTCTCCAAGTTCAAATCCAGCAACTAAGTTTATTGACTGGAAATCCAATGACAAACAGTTTTCTTACTACGACAAGGAAACTAAATTACAAGTTCCAATTCCTTTACCGTTTAAATTCATAGCTCTCGATGAGATGCACACCGTTAAGGGATGGTCCGATAGTTGCCAAAGCGCAATTTATTCCAACGAGGTTAAATTCATTTCAAAAGAAATTATGACGGTCAAACCTTTTAAAGGAAATGAAATTGCAAAAGGGCTTTATTCTGAAATTAAAGAGAAAGTAAAAGCTGCAGGAGCGCACTATGTAAAATCAATTTACATTATGCTCGAAGATGGTTCACTTGCCAACTTGCAACTCAAAGGTGCATCGTGCCAATCTTGGGGTGACTTCACAAAAAAGAACCGTTCACGATTACCAGATGAATGGGTTACGGTTAAAAGTTCAACAGAAGGTAAAAAAGGAGCTGTAAAGTATTATACTCCAGATTTTGAGTTTGACAAATCACTTTCTGAAACAGAAATGGATCAGGCAGATGAAGCTTTTGGAATTTTAGAAGTGTACCTGAAAGCGTATCTTGTGAAAGCTGAACCAGGTGTTGCAGAAGCTCCAGAAGAATCTGATCCAGTTGACGAAGATGAATTAGAGTTTTAATAATACCATCAGTTTGTGTTTGACTATTTGTCTAGCCACAGACACAAACTTAAAACCACCTTAACGGGTGGTTTTTTTATGCTAAAATGTTTTTTATATCAAAATATTTATTATATTTGTATTGCTGCAACAATTTAAGAAGACATTAATCTAAAAGGGATAATGAAACCAACGTTGCAGTAGGTGGATTTATCCCTTTTTTTAATTTAATTTAATTTATTATGAAGTTATTTATTACCAATCAAAAGGAGTTTAAAGATATGTTTGATAGCGAGGATTTACGAAATTCTACTAGAAACTATCTTACAAGTAGTCAAATTCATAAAAAGACTTTTGCTATTTTATATGAAGCTGTTAATAAAGACGGGAACATTCCTATCGGAATTACTCTTAATTATAGTGACGGAGAAGGTATTGTTATTTTTATTTTTCAAAATAAAAAAGACGATGTTTATTTTTATGAATATTCTGGCACGGGTTCTTAATTATGGAAAAAGATAAACTAAAGTTATTTTGGGAAAACTTTTCTTTAATAACAGTTTCAGACAACAAAGTTCCAAACTTTCCTTGGAAATCTTGCCAAACAGAAAAACAAACCCTTAAAAGTTTTATTAAGAATTTTGAATATAAGGGTGGTATAATAAAAAAAGACGGAACAGAAATTCTTGCAACTACCAACTTCGGGATAGTTACAGGCTTTGATTTTCTTGAAGTTGTTGATATTGATTTAAAAGTTTTATCAACAGCTAAAGAACAGGTCGCTTTTTGGGATGAGTATTTAGGATATTTGAAAGATAATATTTTAGATTTTGACGACAAATTTGTAGTTTATAAAACTAAAAACGCAGGTTATCACATTCTTTATAAATCAAAAAGAGTTGAAGGGAATCTTAAACTTTCAAAACTTAAAGGGCATAAAGAAGCCATTATTGAAACTAGAGGAATTGGTGGTTATGTCTTTACTTATCCAGAGAATAAAGTTTCAAAGAAAAACTATCATCAAATTGAGTTTATATCTGATGATGATAGGGAAATTTTAATGAGTTTTTCTAAAATGTATGATTACATTAATGAAATCCCAATAGAGCCTGTTAGAGAGAAAAAAATTTATAAAGAAGGCGACATTACCCCCTGGGATGATTATAATCAGAAAACAACTATTTTTGATGTTGTAGGACCTGAATTTTCAATAGTTGCTAATCAAAATAAAAGATATGTAATTAAAAGACAGGGAGGAACTTCTCCTCATTCAGGATATATTTTTAAAGATACTGGTTGTATGTATCTTTTTTCAACAGGAACAAATTACCCGCACGAAAAATTAATAACTCCTTTTCTTGCCTATGCTTTTAAAAATCATAATGGTAATTTTTCAGAAGCATCTAAAAAACTTTATGAACTAGGTTTTGGGACTCGATTTGTTAAAAAGGAACTAGAGCCTGAAAAAAAAAATGTCTTAGAGAAAGAAGAAAACATATCTATAAATGAGGATGATCTTAAATTTCCTTTAGATATATTTCCTAAATCAATTCAATCTTACATTATTGAATGCAATGAAACTTTAGATAGTTCCGTTGATTATATGGGATGTGCTGTACTTTGGCTTATTTCTTTAAGTATTGGCAATTCAATGCAAATAGAAGTAAAAAGAGGGTGGAATGAAATAGCTACATTATGGCTTTCAATAGTTGGAAAAGCTGGTATTGGTAAAACCCCTTCCATTTCAAATATTATATTTCCACTTGAAAAAATAAACAATAGAGAAATAGCCAACTTTATAAAAGAATATGAGAAATACGATTTTTATGCTAAACTGTCTAAAAAAGAACAAGAGGAATATCCAGAGGTTACAAAACCGAAAAAGAAACAGTTTATTGCAAATGATATTACTCTGGAAGCGTTAGTTGATTTACATCAAGAAAGCGACAATGCAGTAGGTGTTTTTAAAGATGAATTAGCTGGTTGGTTCAAAGATATGAATAAATATAAGCAAGGCTCTGATTTAGAGTTTTGGCTCTCTTGTTGGAGCGGAAAATCAGTAAACCTAAATAGGATTACTAGAGCAGGTTCTTTTGTTGCAAAACCCTTAATATCTGTCTTAGGAGGTATTCAACCAACTATATTTAGTAGTTTTTATACTGATGAAAACAAAGAAAATGGTTTTATGGACAGGATGCTGTTGTCATATCCTGAATTAACTGTTGAAACTTACAACGACAAAGAAATGAATTATGAAACTATACAATGGTACAGCGACACTATAATTTCATTTTTTGAAACTGTTAAAAATAAAATCATAAAAAGGGATGAGGATCAAAAGATACAGCCTATAATTATTCGTTTTGGAAAAGAAGCTAAAAAAGAATGGATTAGGATTTTTAATAATATTACTGAAACACAAAATTCTGATATGGAAAATGAGTATATGAAATCAATGCTCCCAAAACAAAAGTCATACATTCCTAGATTTGCATTATTAATACACTCTTTTAACGCAATAGGCGAAACGAATTATAACTTTGAAGAAGTATCAAAAGAATCAATTTTAAAGGCTGAAAAGCTGTCAAAATACTTTATTGCAATGGCTAAAAAAGTAAAATTAGATAGTGTTGAGGTTTCAGATTTGAAACAAGTTATCAAAACTCAAAACGGTAAAACAACCTTAGAAAAGTTAAAATCTATAGCTGAATTGAATCCAGACTTCAATAAATTGAAAACGGCTGAACTTCTAGGAATTTCCCGACAACAAATATATAAACTAATGAAAAAAGTGTAAACAACTGTAAACAGTTTACACTAAAAGGTTACAGTAACTTCTTAGTGTTTATAAGGGCTAACAGCGAAAAGTGTAAACGTTTACAGTTTACACTAAAATAAAAATAAAAAAAAATAAATAAAAAAATATTTTTTAAAATTAAAAAAAGTGTAAACTGTTTACACTTTCAGCCGTTAGACCCTATAAACATTGAAAAAAAAGTGTAAACACCACTGTAAACTGTTTACACTTTTGTTTACACTTGTTTACACTTTTAAATTATGAATCCATTTGAAAATATTAATACAAATATAGATGAACAATCAAGAATCAGAGGAACAATTGAAAGTGAAATTAGAATCTTTGAGAAGCGAATATTATCAATTAAAAGAGAAATCGATAATCTTGAAGGACTTGTTGAAATCAACACCTACTATTCGGACAAAAAAACGGAAAACTTCTTATACATAAATTAATTATGAAACTACGAGACTATCAAATTAGACTTTCAAATGAAGCCACAGATATTTTAAAAATACATAAAATAGTTTGTCTATGTATGGAAGTCAGAACTGGCAAAACTTTGACGGCTTTGCAAGCTGCTCAAAATTACGGTGCTAAAAATGTTTTGTTCGTTACTAAAATAAAAGCATTTTCGTCAATTCAATGGGATTATGATCAGATGGATTATGATTTTAAATTGAATATCATAAATAAAGAAAGTTTACACAAAGTTGAAGGCAATTTTGATTTAATCATATACGATGAATTTCACGGTTTTTCAGCATATCCGAAGCCGTCAGTATATCAAAAGTTAGCTAAAGACAAATACAGTCATTTACCTATGATTTTGCTGTCAGGAACACCAACACCTGAAAGCCACTCCCAATGGTATCATTCATTTCAATTGTCAGATAACAGTCCATTCAAAGAATATTCAAACTTTTATAAATGGGCAAAGGATTTTGTTAATGTGAAAATTAAACATCTTGGATATGCTCAAGTCAATGATTATTCAGATGCGGATATTCGACACATCGAAAGAAGAATTAAATATTTTGTTTTGACTTTCACGCAAGCCGAAGCAGGCTTCACATCAACAGTAAACGAAATGGTGTTGGAAGTTGAAATGTTACCAATTACTAACCAAATTATTGGAAGATTGAAACGAGATTTAGTAGTTAAAAATTCAAATAATCAAATTATATTGGCTGATACTGGTGTAAAGTTGATGCAGAAAATACATCAATTAAGTTCAGGAACGGTTCTTTTTGAAAATGGAACGAGTAAAGTTATAGATTATAGTAAAGCAGAATTTATAAGAGATAACTTTTCAGATAATAAGATAGCTATATTTTATAAATTTAAAGAAGAATGGAACGCTTTAAAAACTATTCTAGGGGATAAATTAACTAATAATTTAGAAGAATTTAATAATAGCGACAAATGGTTTGCAGGACAATTTTTAAGCTCAAGAGAAGGAATAAGTTTGAAAGCAGCCAAATATTTAGTTTATTATAATATTGATTTTTCAGCCACTACATATTGGCAAAGCAGGGATAGATTGACGGAAAAAACAAGGCTTGAAAATCAAATTTTTTGGTTATTTTCAAAAGATAATGGAAAGAATAAATCAATTGAAAGTCAGATTTATAAGTCTGTTCTAGGAAAACGTGATTATACTTTGTCAATATTTCGTAAAGATTTCGGTGTAAATTCAGAAAAATTTAAACAAATACCTAGTAGATTTAAAATATAATTTTGTATATTTGTCTTTGTAGAGTGGAAGCTACAATTTAAGACATTATAAAAATCCAATACTGATAGAGACTTCCACCTCTTGATGTATTGGTTTTTACTTTTATGGAAGTTTGGAAAGATATTATAGGTTTTGAAAATTTTTATTCAGTAAGTTCTACTGGTAGGGTAAAAAGTTTATCAAGAGAAGTTTTTCACATTAAAGGAAACTTGAATTTAAATGAAAAAATATTAAAACAAGGTTTATCATCTAATGGATATTTATCGGTTTCTTTTACTATGTTTAGAAAACAAAAAACCTTTAATATTCATAGATTAGTGGCTGAAGTCTTTATTAAAAATGAACTTAATAAAAAAGATGTAAATCATATAGATGGAAACAAATTTAATAATAATGTTTATAATTTAGAATGGAGTACTAGAAGTGAAAACTTAATTCACGCATATTTGATTGGTTTAAAAGAAAGAGGTGAAAAACACCCTAATGCTAAACTTACAGAAAAACAAGTCTTACAAATAAGAAGTATTAAAAGTGTATCTCACGAAAAAATTGCTATTGACTATAATGTCACTAGGAAATGTATTAGTAAAATATTAAATAGACAAACTTGGAAACATTTATAATATGGAATCACAAATACAAAGGAAGATTATAATACAACTAGAAGTAGCAGGTTACTTCGTGGTTAAATTAATTAAGACCAACAAAAATGGCATTCCTGATTTATTGGCGGTCAAAGAAAAACGGACAATATTTATAGAAGTAAAACAAGAACACGGAAAACTATCAGAAATTCAAAAACATCGTATCAATGAAATCAAATCAAAACAAATCGAGTGCTACACATGGACAAGTTTCGGAATCAATTTTGATAAAGGAGACCCGTATATATTTAAACTTTGAAACACAAAATTCAAAATTAGGTCGTCCGTTCCGTTTAAGTGGAACTAGAAAAAATTTACAGCTCCCAGAAAAATGGATAGACAAGGTTTTAAAAAACCATTGGATTCATTCCTTTATTTATTTGGACGAACAAGGTGGATTTTTTGAAGTTGAAATAGATTATTACGATAAGTTTGTTTCTCTTACTAAAAAATAATGCAAACTTTTTAACCGAGTTGTTGAAATAATTTATAACTTTGAAACAATGAAAAAATTAGCAATATACATAAGCAATTACAACGTAATTGGAGGAGTTGAAAGGTTTGTAGAGAATTTTTGTAAAAGAATGTCAAAACATTACGATATTACTTTTTTTTATGACTGGTGCGAAAATGAAAATATGCTATTAGAAATGTCGGAGTTTGTCAATGTAATAAAAATTGATAAAACAAAAACATATACTTTCGATTATTTTGTAAACAGCACGGCTTGGGGATTCGAACCATACAATAACATATTAGCAGCTAAATCAATTCAAGTCGTTCACGCTGATTATCGCCACGTTATTGCAACTTGGAATTTTAAATACAACAAGCATAAAAACACGACCCATCACGTTTGCGTTGGGGAAATAGTAAAAGAAGCTTTTGAGGAGGCCACACCTTACAAATGCGACGCTGTTATTTATAATCTATTAGACAATACCATAAAGTTAGAAAAGAAGCTTAAAAACGATGTTTTATATTTGGTTACTTTGTCAAGACTTTCAGGCGAAAAAGGTTTTAAAAGAATGTTGCAATTGGCAAATCAATTGGAATCAAAAAATATTCCGTACATTTGGAATGTTTACGGGAACACATCCAGTAATTTTGCAAAAGGAATAGTTAATTCATTCTCAAAAACAAACGTAGAATTCAAAGGAGTTACCCGGGAACCGTTCAAAGAAATTAACAAAGCTGACTATTTAGTCCAGCTTTCAGATACAGAAGGATTTGCTTATAGTGTTTTTGAGGCAATGCAATGCAGAACACCATCTATAATAACTCCTTTTGCAAGTGGTAAAGAACAAATTACCCACGGAGTAAATGGTTGGATAATCCCATTTGATATGCAAAACATAGATTTTGAAAGTATATTAAGAAAAGATTTGGATGCACCAAAATTTAAAGAACCTGGATCAGAAAAATCTTGGATAGATTTTTTAAGTAAGTAGAATTTTTTGTATATTTGTCTTATAGGAGTGGACGCCTAATTAACAATTTTATAAAATTCCAACACAGATAAAGACGTCCACCTTTTGAAGTGTTGGTTTTTAATTATATGGAAATTTGGAAAAGTATTTTAGGTTATGAAGGTTTTTACGAAGTATCTAATTTAGGCAATATAAAAAGTTTGAATTATAATAATACTAAAAAAGAAAACGTTTTAATGCAAAACATTGGAAGTAACGGCTATTTTGTTGTTAGTTTATCTAAAAACAATATTAGAAAACAAAGAACTGTACATCAAATTGTTGCTGAGAGTTTTTATAATCATATTCCTAATGGAAATAAATTAGTTGTAAATCATATTAATTTTATTAAAACAGATAATAGATTAGAAAATTTAGAAATAGTAACTAACAGAGAAAATTCAAATAAAAAACATATTAAAAGCACATCTAAGTACACAGGTGTTTGTTGGCATAAACAACATAATAAATGGGTGGCTCAAATTGTAATTAATAGCAAAGTAAAACATTTAGGATATTTTTTAGACGAGTTAGAAGCGAGTAGATCTTATGATAAAGCATTAAAATACTTATTAGAAAATGGTAAAACTTAAAGTACTCATTTCTTTCTTCGATATTGAAGGTGGATTCAAAAGATTAAAGAATTCAGAATTTGAATGCTCTAAAAAAAGAGCAAAAGAATTATTGAATTATAAAGATAAATTAGTAGAAATTTTAGAGATAAAGAAAGTTGAATAATCAATACTTATTTCAATGGCAGGTATAGGAGGTAAAACAATAGGCGCAGGTCGTAAAAGCAAAGTAGATGAAGAAAAGGTTAATAATATTTTTATTAATGCCTTAAAATCATTGTACGATGTAGAAAACGATAACGAAGCGAAAGAGAAGTTTGTAAAAGAAACATTGTTATCTTCTCAAAGAGGTCAAATTTTTATAGCGGAACATCTATTTGGAAAGCCAAAAGAAACAGTTGATCAAAATGTAAACATTAATAGTTTTGAATTAAAAGATATTATTAAATTCAAATGATAGTTTTAAATAAAAAGTATGAAGTATTGTTCGAAAACGATACTCGTTATTTTATTTTAACAGGTGGGCGTGGATCTAGTAAATCATTTGGGGTTGGTACTTTTACCAACCTTTTGTCATTTGAATCAGGTCATAAAATTCTATTCACAAGACAAACAATGACTTCCGCACACTTGTCAATTATTCCAGAGTTTCAAGAAAAGATTGATTTAATGGAACTAAATCCTTTTTTTGATGTAAGAAAGTCTGAAATAATTAACAATCAATCAGGAAGCGAAATAATATTCAAAGGAATTAAAACCTCATCAGGTGATCAAACCGCAAATCTTAAATCATTACAAGGCGTTACCACTTGGGTATTGGATGAAGCGGAAGAGTTGACAGACGAAACTACTTTTGATAAAATAAACCTTTCAATCAGGCAAAAAGGCAAACAAAACCGAATTATATTAATCCTAAATCCTGCTACAAAAGAGCATTGGATATACAAGAAATTCTTTGAAGATAGAGGAGTGCAAGAAGGATTCAATGGAATAAAAGACGATGTGACATACATTCATACAACATACTTAGATAATATTGATAACCTTGACCAATCATTTATAAATGAGGTCGAGCAGATGCAAATTAAAAACCCTGAAAAATACAAGCATCAAATCCTTGGCGGTTGGTTAAACAAAGCCGAAGGTGTTGTATTTACAAATTGGCGCATTGCAGATTTCGAGGAGCATTCGGTTTCAGTATTCGGTCAGGATTACGGATTTAGCATTGACCCCACAACATTAGATAAAGTTTCAATCGATTCAAAAAACAAGCGTATCTTTGTAAAAGAATATCTTCACGCTTCGGGATTGACAACCTCGCAAATATTTGAAGAGAATAAAAGGCACGCTGTTAAAAGTTTAATCGTGGCGGATAGTGCCGAGCCTCGTTTGATTTCAGAATTGAAAAGCCGTGGATTAAATATCAAAGGAATTGAAAAGCCTAAAATTATTGACAGGATTGCATTGTTACAAGATTGGGAGATAATAGTTGCCCCTTCTAGCATAAACATTATTAAAGAATTGAACAACTATGTTTGGCACGACAAAAAAAGTCAAACCCCGATAGATGATTACAATCATCATCTTGACCCGATAGGGTATGTATTCTGGGATTTAATAGGAAAACCAAAACTAAAACGTACGGGCGGTGGATATATCAATTAATCAACAACTACAGCAAATAAATCAAGATGATTTTAATTTCTTGGTAAAAAATGGCAAACGTTCAAGTATTTTACTTAATTTTGAATTCGATAGTTTAATTTATTGCAAGTGGAGTTTCGTTAAAGAAACTTTGCCACAGCTATTTTTAAAGAATGATTTTGAACAATTGTTTTATTTGATGCTGAAAGATAGAGGGTTATTTCCGTTCTTTGTTGAAGTTCAAAGAATAAAAGTTAATGAAGCAATATCATTTATCCTTTGGTTAATTGACGAAATGAAATCGATAAATGAACTTGAAAGCCAATATTTAAAAAGTGACCCTGATATTAAAATGTTGCAAGCTGGTATTAATAAGTTAGACCAATTTGGAATATTAAACACCTTGGACAATTTGGCGAAAGGCGATGTTTTAAAATACAATGCAATTAGGCAAATGCCATATAATGTAATTTTCGATAAGCAATATATGGAAGTGGTTAAAAGTGATATTGAAAAGAAATTAAGTAAAATTAAATAAATGGATATAGTAGCATTCTGGAAGCAGCAAACTGATATTTGGAACGAACAAGAAAAATGCGGTTTGTGTTGGGAGTTTTCAGCCCCACTTGTTGCGAGCCAAATAAACATAGTTCAAAATGAAACCTGCTGCGTAAAGATATTTTTAACGGATGTTAAGTTCCGGGAAGATAAAGTTTTAAATGCAGTTACAGGATTGACTACTTCTAAAAAATGTATTTGGAATTTTTCGTTATATGCCTTGGTAAAAGAAAACCTTGGAGTTAATAATTACAACGAAATCAAAGGTCATCCCGTGGATGAAAGCAAATGGAATACTATATTTTATCCTTTGATAAATTGCCTTGGTTGCGATAATCTTTTAGACTTATGCACTATTTTAGGTAAACAAATACAGGTAACTCAAAACGGAGACGCTCAATTGATTCACAATTATTTAGATGAAAATTATAACGGATGGAAAATAAATTATACTTTTAGTGAGATTACCTGATGAAATAATAATACAAACAATGCAGGGAGTTGTTGACAACTTCTTGAAACCTAAATTTATTTCTTTGGGAATGAACGCCACGGGAAAATGGTTGGAAAGTTTGGAGGCAAAAGCCGTAAATGGTAATGGCGAAATATGGGGGATGGATTATTCATATTGGTTAGCACACGGAAGAAAGCCCGGAACAATGCCACCAGTTAGTAAGTTGATACCTTGGGTAAATGCAAAGTTTGGAATAGGTGGTAAAGAAGCGATAGGCATAGCGTGGGCGGTTGCAACTAAAATAAAGAATGAAGGCACAAATTACTATCCAGATGGCACGGATTTATTGGAAGTTCTAAATAGTGATCAGGTTAAGAATTATATTTACTCACAATTTAAAGAGGGAATCACGGTAGAAATAAACAAAATACTAATAAAGCAATTAAATGATAATTTCGCACACTCTTAATAACAATGGTTATTTTATCAATAATGAAATTTGGTTTGAAATAACAGCAGACTTGCCAGTTACTTATTTTCGTTTGGTATTTATGAATTTATCGAATTCAAAAATTAGTACACAGTTTATCTCATACACCAATCCAGATAATAAAGTTTTCATTAATATTCAATCGATTGTTAAAAGTCTTTTTGATGTTCCAAATGGCTCCACAAATAACGCTGGCAAGATTCAAATATCAATTACCACAAATGAAGGCACTAATCTAACTTTCACAAAAGATTTTATCCGTGGAGGAAAAAGAGTAAACGATACCAATCAAACTATATCACCAAACCAAACATTAAGACTTTCGGCTAATTTACCAGTATGGTCTGGATTCCCAATTTCAGATTATTTCCTTTCTAGTTTATATTTGATTCAAGAGCAGCTTTTGGCTGATGTTACGAATATTGATTATAAACGAATCAAAGGATGCAATAATATTTATTTAAAATTCCTTAATCAAAAAGGCGGATATTCGTATTGGCTATTTGAAAGTTATTCAGAAAAAGAAACATCTTCAAACCTTGGGTATTTAGTAAATTCAAAAACAAATAACCTTTTAGATTTAGGAAACCAAAGCAAAAGCGATTTACAAATTTACTCTAAGATTCCAAAAGAATATCGAGACTATGCAAAGGACATAATTATCAGTCCAGACATTTACGCATATCAAAATGGAGGTTGGAAAAAGATATTTTCAAAAGGAAATAGCGTTGAGTTTGACAACATCAAAAAAGTTTACGTTACCAATTTAAACATTGACTTGAATTATCGTTTTAACCCGAGCTTATTATGGTAGAGTTAATCGTGAACAATAATAAAATAGAACTATCGAAAGAAACATCGATAAAATACACCAAGCAAATATCCGACATCTTTGATATTGCCAGCGTATCCTGTTCGTTTACTAATTCATTTGATTTCGACAAGTCGCCATCCAATAGCCAAACTATGCAACAACTTGGAATGAGCGGAGACAGTTCAATTATTCCTTACCAAAAGAACAATGCTATTTTAAAAGTTGATGGTTTTGATTTGATTTCGCAAGGTTGGTTTGATGTTTTGCCAACAGAGGAAAATTACAAAGGCAGAATCATCGATGGAATGATTGATTTTTTCAAAGCCATTGAAAATAAAACAATGGGAACTGATTTGAACCTATCGAATTTCAATCACGAAAAATTATTATCTACTGTAATTGCAAGTTTTACAAATGAGTACTACAATTATTTAGTCGCCGACTATGGAGGTAAAAATATGATTCTTGATAAAATAAACATTGATTATTTAGCACCTTCCTTTTCAGTACGCAAACTTTGGGAGTTGATATTTACTACTTTTAATTTTAATTGCAATTACACCAATCTTTCTTATTTAGACGGATTATACATAACATACCCTAAAGATGTTTCAGAAGGACAAACAAATGAATTGATTGCAACGCTGATAAAGAATCCATATACAACAAGGGCAATGACATATATTGGAAACAATAATTATTCTCCAGTTGTACAGTATTTTTGGGATTCTAATGTAATAACAGAAGGTTCTTTAATTAGTAATTGGCAATATGTTATTCCAGAAACTACATCTTATTATTTCGATTTAACCGTGGCGATGTATTGCTATTTTAGAAGAGTGAATTATTACAATAGGCAAATTGACGTTCAGGTTGAAATTTTGAAAAACGGAATTAAAATAGGCTCACTTATAAGTAATTTTGTTGAAAGCGATACGACTGGAGAGGAAAGAAATACAGCTTTTAATATATCTTGTGACGCAGGAGATGTAATAGAATTATCAATTTGGGTACCTGGCTATTTGGTATTTAGAGGAGTCGGATTCAAACCGTTTGAATGGAAGCATCAAAAAACAGATTTTAAGATTTACAAAACTGATCTTGGAACTACTACTTTAGAAAATGAATTAAAAGATTTTTCAATACGAGATTTTATAAAAGAAAGTCTTTGGAGAACAGGATTAACTCCAGTTTTAAATAAAAATACAAATGAAGTTGATTTCATTACTTTGGATAGTAGATTGGATTTTGATAATGCACAAGATTATTCACACTGTTTTATTAGTAGAAAAAGCGAAAGTTATCAAAGTGACTACGCTCAAAAAAATATATTCAAGTTAAAAAAGAACATCGACACAGATACTACAGGAGATGGTTATTTATACGTTCCAAATGTAAATCTACAAGATGAAAAAACTTTAGCACAATCAAAAATATATGCGCCTGATAAAAAAATAGTCACTTCATTTGGTTCTTTTTCAACAAACCAATACAAGATTTGGGAAACAGAAACAAAAGACAATGATGGTGTAATTGAAATAAAATACAAAGGATTGTCAGGTCGTTTCTATTTTTTAAGAAAAGAAGTCTTAGCAGGTTCATTCGCTTTGGTTTCTGAAAAATTAATTGACACAGCTACAGTAACATCGTTACCTATTGCAATTAATACGGACACTTTATTCGAGGAGGCTATTTATAAAAACTATGCTGAATATCAAAAGATATTTACTAACTTTCGAATTCACAACATAGATTTAGCAATGACCGTAAACGATTTTATGGGTTTAGATTTAGCGTTACCCGTATATTTTAAACAGGAAAACGCGTACTATATTTGCAATAAAATATCTTATGAAGACGGCGGAAAATCAACAGGCGAATTTATTAAAATAAACAAATTATAAAATGGCAGAGGTTATAAATTTAGCGGCTTTTCAATTAGATACGTCAAGACTTCAAAGTAATCTTGACCAGTTGCAAGATACTTATTTTGATTTGCGTAAAGAGCAAAAAGCATATACTGACCAATCGAAAGAAGTTCAAAAGCAAATTGACGGATTGGCAAAGTCTCAAAAAGTATTGACTGATTCCGCTGCCGATAATTCAGAGGCTATTGCTGCCAATGATAAAGAAATGCAAGGACTGCTTAAAACTCAAAAAGACTTGTACAAGTCAGAGCAAGGATTGGCAACTCAAATGGGTACTGTTAAAAAAGAAATTAATCAAACCACAACACAATTAAGAGCGTACCAAGATGCAGAAGGGAAAACCAACTCTTTAATTGATTTAGGTAATGCAGCATTGAGTCGTCAGATTAAAAATAAGAACGATGCACGTGCTGCCAATATCGCATTGAACAACGTGGCTAATCAATTAAATCCAAATATAGCAGAAGAAGCAAAATTGTTGGTACAGTTGAACGCTCAAATGGATAAGAACACGAATTTCATAAAAGAAAATAGTTCAGAGACAGCAAAACAAAAAATGAATATCGGTAATTATTCAAGTGCATTAGAAGGATTGGATGGTGTTTTAGCAAAGTTTGGGATTAATGGACAGGAAGCACGTACCGTTGTTTCTGGGTTTACTTCCGTTGTTTCAAAAGCTGGAAATGACATAGTTGATTATTCTAATAGCGCAATTAAAGCAACAGCCTCAACTTTAGGTTTTAAAACAGCTTCGCAATTAGCTTCACAAACGCAAGCAACACAAGTAGTAGCAACCGAAGCTCAAACAGTTGCTAATGCAGGACTTGCAACAACTACGGTAGGAGTTACAGCCGCCACAACAGCGTCGACTTTAGGATTAAAAGCATTTACAATTGCATTGGCAAGTACAGGAATTGGTTTAATTGTTATCGCTTTGGGTGCGTTATTTTCTTACTTGAAAGATTTAGATCCATTGCTTGACAAAATAGAACAAGGATTTGCAGCAGTTGGCGCAGTTGTTCGTGTTTTAGGAAGCGCAATTGCCAATTTATCATTTGACGGTTTGGGAGAAAGTATGAGCAATGCAGCCGATGATGCGATTAAATTAAAAAAGGCTCAACAAGATTTGCAAGACATACAAAATAGTCAAGAAGTTGCTAATGCCAAAGCATCACAACAATACGACGAATTGATTTTAAAAAGCAGAAATAGAACTTTGACCGAAAAAGAAAGGATTGCTTTTTTACAACAAGCCGAAAAAATAGAAACGGCAAACTATACACAAAGGCAAAATTTAGCAACAGCAGAATTAAACCAAGCTATTAAAAACGCACAAATAAAAGGGCAACTTTCTAGTCAGGAATTAAAAAACCTTCAAAGAAATACGTTAGCGTACGGTACTTATTTATTGAATGCTGGCAAAATAACAGCGGAAGATTTGGAAAATATTAAAAAAGCTGAACTTGGTAAAATTGCCATCGATGCTGAAAGCACTAAACGCTTAGAAAAAAATCAGAACTTCCAAGATAAGCTTTTTGAAGATGCTGAAACAAAAAGGCAAAAAGCAATCCAAGATAAACAAGCAGAAGTTGATAAACAAAAACAACTAGACCAAGAAACAATCGATCGAGCCTTAGAAAAGTCACAAGCTGAAATAGATTTATTTATTGCGCAACAAGGATTTAAGAAAAAAAGTTCACAAGATGAAATTAAATTTAATAATGCTTTATTGCAAAAAGAACTGTCCGATTTAAAATTGCAGTTAAAAAATAAAAAGATTTCACAAACTGAATACGAGGCTGAATTATTAAACTTAAAAAACGAAACCGCTTCAAAAAATGTTGAAATTGTTTTAGAAAATGCGTCTTTGGAAATAGATGCTCAATTACAAAAGAACGCTACTATTTTAGCAAACGATCAATATTTATCCGATGAACAATTGCGAATTAAACAAGAAGCGTTATACGGACAAATGCTTTTAGAAATGGATTATCAAAATCTATTATTGCAAAACGGAAAAATAAATCAGGCCGAATATAACGAAGCTATAAACCGATTAAATGAAGAAAATCGTTTAGCAAATATTGAACTCACAAATCAAAACAAAGCATCTGAACAAGAAAAGCAATTAATAGATTTAGAGAATAAAAAGATTGTTGATGAAGAAAACTTCATTTTACAAGCTGAATTAGATAAAGAGAGAAACGCAATTAAGCTAGAGCAGGAATTAGAAACCGCTAAAAAATCAGGCGCAGACATTCAATTGATAAAAGACAAGTACGCTCAAATGGATAAAGACATTGACACGTCAGTTATGACTAATAAGCTAAATTTAGCCAGTCAAACATTTGGACAATTAGCGTCTATTTTAGGGGAAAATTCAAAAGCAGGAAAAGCAGCCGCAATCGCACAAGCAACAATAGATACTTATTCGGGAATAAATTCAGTATGGGCTACAAAGTCGATACTACCTGAACCATTTGCAACAGCTCAGAAATTAATTAGTACCGCTGTCGTGGCAAAGTCTGGATTTGATTCCGTTAAGAAAATAACAGCAACAAAACAGCCAACGTTTAAAAAGGCGGCTTATGCAAGTGGTGTTATCGGGTTGCGCGGCGCAGGAAATGGAACGAGCGATGACATATCAGCAAACCTATCAGCAGGCGAAAGTGTTATAAATGCACGTTCAACTTCAATGTTTGCCAATGAATTGTCCGCTATAAATCAGGCAGGTGGAGGTGTGGGA
>Ga0209512_1001539_pt1 | contig 27883 bp, 21 predicted proteins | sample frozenSSSSmetaG_FD_184142 | JGI IMG/M metagenome (GOLD analysis project Ga0209512, IMG submission 184142) | Glacier valley bacterial and archeal communities from Borup Fiord, Nunavut, Canada, to study Microbial Dark Matter (Phase II) -... | ecosystem: Environmental > Aquatic > Freshwater > Ice >...
ATCCTCGGTTGTGTTGCCGAAGCCGTTGGGCTTGCGCCAATCCGCCGCGTTCTTGTCGTGAATGGCAGCGGCGCTCGCCTCGGCGGTGCCGGCGATGATCTGGTCGGTGAGGCGGGATTCGACGAGAAACAGGTTTCTAATGACCGTGCGCAACCTCTCCGTCCGCACTTTCAGCATGCCGGTCTGGCCCGAAGCAAGGGATGATAGATTTTTCACCGCGAACCGGGCAGCATCGAGATCGCCATTCCATAACGGTTCGATGCACTCGCTCAGTTCGGTCGGTGCCTCGGGCGGGAGTTCATCAATCTCGCGCTTCGTCATCCACCGTCCGTCGTGCCGCACCAGGCCATTTTCGCGCTGTGCCGCTTCGAACATGACCTTTTCGACATCCGCCAGTTCGCGGGCCTCGTCCTCACGCCTGCGGGTTTCCCGGATTCCGGCGAACGTGTCGTGCGGCATCCAAGCTCCCTCGAAGCGGATCTGACCGGCATCGAAGCGGCTGATATGGGCGGCAATCGCGGTGGCCTGCTTTTTCAGCAGAGGCGCGCTCCCGGGATAACGGGCTGCGAATTTCCGCAGGTCTGCCAGCGACTGGCGCAGGTAGCCGACGTCCTTTTCCGCCATGATGAAATCCCGGATTCCGTCGGGAAGCTCGACGCGTCCCACCAGTTTCGAGCGCAGGATGTCGATGTTGGTTTTGCCGCTCACGATCCGCAGATAGGGGCCGTGGGAATCGATGATGCGAGAATAAACCACCGCCTTTGCCGAGGAATCGCGATGATAGATCTGCTCCTTGAGAACCGCCACGCCGGCCGACCGCGCCGCGCAGATGCTGAAGGAAAAAGCGCAGAGAATTAAGAATGGATGACCGGGTGATCTCATGAATTTTCCTCGCCTGCGCACACTATGCCTGGATTTGTGGGACGATCAAGAACGCTTGTCGTGGCGAAATGCCGACGGGCGATCCCGCCATTTCAATCTTCTGCACTTTACCCGCTCCGGATTCGCCGCTAATTCCCTCCCGCGATGCACGGATTTTCCTACAAAAACGGTTCCCTTTTCTGCGAAAACGTCGAGCTCCAGGCGCTGGCCGAGGAGCACGGCACCCCGCTCTATGTTTACTCGGCGGGCACGATCCTCGATCACTTTACCCGCCTTGATGCCGCTCTCGCCGGTGTCGAGCACGAGGTGGCCTACGCGGTGAAGGCGAATTCCAATCTCTCCGTGCTGCGCCTGCTCGCCACCCACGGCGCGGGCTTCGACATCGTTTCCGGCGGCGAACTTTTCCGCGTCATCAAGGCGGGCGGCGATCCGGCGCACTGCACGTTTGCCGGTGTCGGCAAGACGCGCGATGAGATTGTTTACGCGCTCGAAAAGGGGATTTACTCCTTCAACGTCGAGAGCGAGGAGGAACTCCGTTATCTCGACCAAGTCGCTGGCGAACTCGGCATGATCGCCCCGGCCGCCGTGCGTGTGAACCCGAACGTGGACGCGAAGACCCACAAATACATCTCCACCGGCAAGTCCGAGAACAAGTTCGGCGTCGATTTCACCGCCATCGCCGATCTCTACGACCGCGCTTCGAAGGAACTGAAAAACATCAAGCTCCGCGGCCTTCAGATGCACATCGGTTCGCAGCTCACGTCCATCGCGCCTTTCATCGAGGCGGTGGAAAAAGTCACTCCGCTCGTCCTCTCGCTGAAGGAAAAGTACGGCATCGAGTTCTGGTCCATCGGTGGGGGTATTGGAATCATTTACAAGGAATCCCTCGAATCCGGCAGCGTCGATTGGTGGGAAAACCAGCCACTGGAAGAGCGCCCGCTGACCATCGCCCGCTATGGCGAGGAGCTTGGTCCGCGCCTCAAGGATCTCGGTTTGAAAATTCTGCTGGAACCCGGCCGTCTCATCGTCGGCAACGCCGGCGTGCTCATCACCAAGTGCCTCTACGAGAAAAAAGGCTCCGCCAAGACCTTCAAGATCGTCGATGCCGGCATGAACGATCTCATCCGTCCCGCTCTTTACGAAGGTCATCACGAAATCGTCCCGCTGTCCGAGCCACCTACCGCCGAGCGCCTCAAGGTCGATGTCGTCGGCCCGATCTGCGAGAGCGGCGACTTTTTCTGTCAGGACCGCCCGCTTCCGGATTTCCAACCCGGCGAATACATCGCCCTGATGTCCGCCGGTGCCTACGGCTTCGCCATGGCCTCGAACTACAACTCACGCCCGCTGCCCGAAGAAGTCCTCGTCGAAGGCGGAACTGCGACAGTTATCCGCAAGCGCCAGACGCTGGATGATCTGATCGAAGGGGAACTCTGACGGACCGCGAATCGAGAGCCTGCGTTAGTAGGCATCGTCAAAATTGGCGGAGCCCAGCGGTCGGCCTCGAGATGAATTCATTTCGCCAGTCTGAGAAGGCTCTGATCTCCGTTCATTCCAGGGAAACTGGCAATGAAACGTGGTGGAAGCGAAGCAAGATCTGAATCCGGGAGGCCCTGTTTTCAGCGTCTTTTTTGGCGCAAGATTTCTTCATGATTCACGCAAAATTCAAAGTTCAAAGCAACTCAGGTGCGATCAGCCGGAAGCGTTCGTTGGTGGCGGTGTATCGTTCGATAACGCCTTTGCGTTCCAGCTTCACAGCCATGCGCTGGACTCGTTTGGCAAATTCAGCCCTCGGTCCGCTTCGGGTGCGGATGTCCATTGCTTTTAATACCTTGGTGGGGAGCGACTCCACGGTGCAGGTCCGGTTGGGACAGTTGCCCAAAACGCCTTGGATGATCTGACGGATAGTTGCGTCATCCACATCGTCAACACGTCTCGGCACGAGCGATTTTACAGATGACTCGGAATCCTGCGCATGATTGGCGGGTAAATCACGATCACCTGGTGCATCATATTCTTCAGCAGCCTCCTCCTCCTGCGTTGTTTCCGGTTCAGGCAACTCTTCCTGCGGAAATCCATAAACTTCGCGATACTCCACAACGTCGCTCAAGTCGGCATCCATCCCTCCGATGGGATCGACACCTTGTTCTTCCAGCGCTTCAACGAGGCTACGAAAGCATCCCTCGGGATCACGAACCCAACTGGATCCCCAGCAGCGCCAAAAGCGCCAACCCGCCCGCTCAAGAGTCCTTTGGCGTTGCAGGTCGTCCATCCAGACATCGGGACCGTGGTATTGATCGCCATCGCACTCAACCGCGAGCCTTCGGCCTGCCGTTCCTTCAACGACAAGGTCGATCCGGTAGCCACCAGCCCGCACTTGAGGCAGGATTCGATAGCCCGCAGCGTTTAGTTTATCATAAACTTCGCTCTCAAAGGGGGACTCGCAGCGATCCCGGCCTTTCTTCTCCACATCGCGCTTCAGCGGATTCGCGAAATGAGCCAGGAGCTTCGAGCGAAGGTCATTCGCACTCAGGTCCTCGCGTTTAAAGCTGCGAAAAAGGTAGAGCCTATCCCTGGCTCGGGAGACCGCCACATTGAACCGCTGCTCATACATTTTACCACTTAGAGCGCGGGCGGTGTCTCCATCTGAAACCATGGAAAGCAGGATGATATCGGCTTCCCGCCCCTGGAATGTCATGGCATCTCCGCAGCGAATCCGATGGGCGAGAATCGTTTCCTCGCCAATTTCTGTTACCAACAGTTCCCGGATGACCTTGGGCTGATCGCCTCCCAGCAAGGACACGACACCTATACTCCGATTGGCGAATCGGGGATCGCTGGTCAGAGCTTTGATTTCATTCACGATCGCCCGCGCCTCCACCCTGTTTACCTTACCACGGCCATCGCGGGCTCCGTCCTTCACATAGACATCGACGAGGGGTGGTGTGATGCGTTCGGTCGCGGTCGGGACTCGGAGGCACTTGATTTCGCCTCCGTAGCACAGTTGGTTTGAAAACTCGATGATAGGCTCTACGCAGCGGAAATGCTCACGCAGCCGCACCAGATCACTCGCGAACATCACGCAAGCGAGATCGTAAATAGATTTCTCGGGGGTCATGACGTCACCAAATGGAAGTTCATGCAAAACACCTTTCTGAAAACGTTTTATATCAGCCTCTTTCATGCCAACGGCTGAGGGACTAACCTGTTTGTCGTCCCCCACGACTAGCAGCTTTTTTCCCCGCAGAATTGCAGGAAGAGCCCACATATCACTCTGGGATGCCTCGTCCAGAACGACGAGGTCAAACGAAGCTAAATCAGAGGGTAGGCTTTCCGACACACGCCAATGAGGCATGATCCAGCAGCGGACCGCTTCGTTGGCACGGAGCATTGCTTTGCGAGCACTGGCACGGTGCCGCACAGCCCTCACTCCAGTCCCCGCACCGATATCCCTAATCGCTGCCATGTATTGCTGGAGTGCCGACATGAGCCCCCTATCTTCATCTAAGGTTTCTTTGAGCTTCAGCCGAGTGCGCTGCTCGACCATCGATTCATACGCCTTTCCGAGGTCATTCTGGAGGACGATCCGCTTCTTGGATATTTCCAGCATCCGTTCGCGGCCATCGATGGCGATCAAGTGTCCAAACTGCCGACGCCACCTCCAAGATGAAGCCCAATCTAAAGGGAGAACAGAATCTTCACTAGCGACAGCCGGAACGGTGCGCAGTTGCTCTGCCCAAATGGGCGCTCCGTTATGCTCAATGGCCAGAGTGACGCGATAAATCGTCGCCAGCGACGGCTGAAGTGCCCGGAGTTGCGACAACGAGTCCAAGATTGATGACCAACACTATTCAATGGATTGTCCGTTACATTCAGAATTTCCCAGGTCGCACTCAAGCTGCTTGATTGCTGCCGCGAAGACGGGCAGCGTGGATTGCTTGAAGAGACCGGTGAGGTGCGAGGCCCAGAGCTTGGCGTTTTCCAGACGTTTGCGGCGGACTCGAAGATCGATTGCAGTCGCCAGCCTTTCCATTCGATCTGGATCATCGACAACGCCATCTGTCCGCACATCGGCAAATACCGCTTTGACCTCTCTCTCCAAGTTTGGAGCGAGTTCGCTTACCCACCGTTCTACCATCGCCATCTGACCCAGGATTTCCTCAGTCATCCTCAAAGCTTCCGCCGGGGCCGCAGGGAGTAGCGGCGATGGACAATCCGCTCTGAGCGCGTTCCAGCCAGCAACTACAATGCGGGTTTGTTTGCGCAGCACTGCGTGGATTTCGATCCGCCGCCAGTCCTCAGGGGAACTTGGTGACTGACCATTGAGTCGGATTGTTTTCAGCCGTTGTTTCGCTGTTTTTCGGCCCAAGGACAACATGCTGAAAGCTGATTTGCCTGCGGCCCCATTCCTTACAGCGTCAAGCAGATACTTGTCGTGATCCCACTCATCCAGCCATTCGATAGCAACTCCGATGAACTGCTTCCTCGCGGTTGCGAGACGATCCAGCTCGGCCCTTCCCTTTTGAACGACCGAGAAAGCTGGCGAGGCTGCGTATCGGTTCTCTTTCTCGTATTCTGTCTTTAGCCAAGCGACCCAGGGGTCGGACAGCTTGCGTCGGGTGGCAGCAGCATCACGGAGCAGGCCGGCTGTCCTCTCGGCATACTCCAACAAGCAATCGAGGCGCTCGGGGTTTGCCAGATCTTCCCTCGATGGAGCTTTCAGACTTTCGATGGATTTGTCATCCAGCGTTCGATTGAGTTTCTGATATTCGAGAAGCTGCCGATGAAGATCAGCCATTTGAGAGCCTGATGGCACAGATTCTACGCTGGGAAGTGGTGCTTTGAGGTAAACGATGTCATCGCCTGCCATTTGCCGAGCCTTGGCCAGTGCAGCCATGTCAGCGTCTGAAACCGTGACCTCATGATCCGGCCTGCTATCCAGTGGGTCTGGGAACCACTCGTGCGCACTTGTTTGCTCAAGCACCGCCTTCGCCATATCGGCAGGCTTGAGTCCGCCGAGTGATCCGGGCGCCTCATCCATGTTCTTCTTCGCCCAACTGGCGAGTTCCCGGTCAACCTCTGCGATTCCCTGATGCAATTGGCCGATTCGTGAATGAAGGCGGTCTATCTGACGGCGCACGTCCTGAGGGTTCAGAGTGCTAACCTCAGTGGTGATCTTGGTCACGCCCCGTTCCAGTTGCTCAAACCCGTCCCGTTCGCTGGTAAGCAAACTAACCGTAAGTTCCCGGACCGCTGCAGGAAGCATATCCCGGAGCACTGCGAGAGCAGACTCGCCCTTCGAGGTCACGAGCACTCGCTTTCCTTCGGCTAGATAGTGACAAATGACATTGGCAATGGTGTGGGTCTTTCCCGTGCCGGGCGGACCTTGGACGACAACTCCATCTGAGTTCTCCAGCCGGTCAATGATTTGAATTTGCTCTAAGTTGAACGGCTTCGGGAAAAACAACTCTCTTGCGGCACCCTGACTGCTGCTTCCGCCTGTGGACTCACCGCCGGACCAGCCCGAGGAAAATCCGGTCGAGGACATCCCGCGCCACGTCTGATTCTGTCGAGGTGGTGCTTGTCCTGCGGGTGTCTCCACCAATGCCATAGGGGCACCTTCAGGAACTTCCTCGCTCGCGACCTTTTCTTTGAGACGCCGAACATCATCGACCAAAAAATTAGTGCCCTTGCGGCGGGCGAAAATCACCCAAGTATCGGTGATGGTCAGTTGTTCGCTAGCCTCCGGGACAACACCCTCTTGATAGGCGGATTCCCTTGGCCAGTAACGGGCTTGCCGATCTAGCGTGCCCGCCGCTCCTGAAAGAATTTGCTCGAAGGACGCCTCTTCAAAGGGGGTTACGTGGTTGTCTGTGTTGTCGAGAATCGTGCGTGCAGCCTTTTCATACGCGGGCAATCCAGGGTTCTCCATGGCTACGAAAATGTCGGTCTCCAGCAGAGTCGGAATATCGCGAGGCCGGATGCGCAGAGCCATATCTCTGCCCACGGGATCGATTTCCACTAACCTGCACAACAGCGGATGACGCACCGATTGATGTTTCTCCGGCTTCTAAACGGCTACTCCTATGCCCCAGACCAGTTCCAGCGCGGTCTCGGCCCCTTCTGTTTCGATGGCCTGCAGGAGATTGAAGAGCTTATCGTAATAGGCAATGCTCCGACGTTTGGGCTTTTCGATGGTTGACCACTCAGACCACTGCTTAGCGAGATATGCAGTAAAGGCAGTCTCCCGTTCAGGCGCGTCGTCGAAGTTGATTTCTTGCTCTGGCTCGGTGGGATGCGGGATCGATTCGCGACGATGCGGCTCACGCGAGGGATCGTCTGAGACCACAACCCAAGGCACAAGCTCGACGGGCAACTGAGGTGGCTTTGTGGGCCGCAACCGGTCAAGCGTCAGCCAAACCTCTCCTGATTCGTCCGAACTGTTCAGGGAGAAACCCGGTAATTCTGCGACATCCTGTTGCCAGATCATCAAGGCCTGATGCGAGCCAATATCGAAAACAGGCGTGCGATTCAGTCTGTCCCACTCCTCGAGGTATTCGAGCATGGAAATCAGGCGCTGTTGGTGTAATGAAGGCATGTGGCTTTTGAGATTTTTTGCAGGAAACTGCTAGGGTGCAAAGGGATTGAAGAGCCTCACCCCGGTGCTCTGGAAATCAGAGATATTTCGCGTGACCATCGTCAGGTTGTGGCGATGGGCGGTGGCGGCGATTTGGCTCTCGAGTGAGGGAACGGTCGTGCCCTTTTTATCCCATGCGGCCACCAGTTGGCCCCAAACGTGAGCGGTGCTGGTGTTGAAACTGAGAATGCGGCCTTCCATGCGTTTGCAGAGGCCGGTGAACCAGGATTGCAGGGCCGTTTTCCGCTTCCCGGCAGGCAGGTTCTCGATGCCACGCCGGAGCTCGCCGATGGTGATGGTGCTCAAGTAAAGTTCCGGCTCGTGTTCGCGCAGCCAAGCGACGACTTGGGAATCCGGTTTGGTCCTGGCGAGTTCGCTGAAGACATTGGTATCAACGAGGTAACTCACAGGGAAAGGGCCTTGGTGGAGTCTTTGGCCCGTGGAGGAATCTCAAATGGGTAGGGACAGGCGATGAGATGATCCACCAAACCGCGATTGGGAGGGCGGCTGATCCGGCGGAGGGTGATGGTGTCCTCATCATCGATAAAGACTTCAAAATCCTGCCCTGGCTCAAGATGCATCTGCTCCCGCACGGCGCTGGGCAGGACAATCTGACCTTTTTGTGAAAGAACCGTGGTCATTGTGGGAAAATCTTACTTTTTTACGTTGGGAATGCAATTTAATCTTTGCAACTAAAAGTCGGGTGGATTTCTCACTCTGTTTTGGGCAGGCGTTGAAACGGTGACAAGCCTTGCTCTATCATGGGTGCAGTGCCTTGGTGTCGGTCCGGGCAATGACTGATCGCTGCGGTATTTCCAATTGCCATTCCTTGACCTTGGCCGGGATCGGGAAACACTCCGCCGCCATGAGCGGATGGACGGATGAAACGCTGCGGAAAGCAGCCACGTGGCAGGCATTCAAGGAGGGCAAATCCCTGTTCGAAAGCGGGCTCGTCGCCACGGCCGAGGCGGGAAGCAGCGGCTGGCAAGGCACGGTGAAAGTCGGTGCCCGCCTGCTTCGCGTGAGCGTGATCGCGAAATCCGCGACGAACATCGAGGCCCGCTGCCCCTGTGCGGACAACCAGCGGACGGGCGCGGTCTGCGCTCACGCCGTGGCCACCGGGCTCGCGGCGATCGCCCCGAAAGCCGCTCCAAAATTCCAACAGCCACCTGCCAGGGCGGCCGCCGCAGCAGCACCGGCCGCCGCCGCGTGGCAGATTCTCCTGCCACTCAACTGGCGCGACGCCCTCAAACGCGGTAAGCTCGCCGCCACTCTCGCGCTTTCTCCTGATGAGGAAATTTCTCCCGCCGACGATCGCCTCAGTGCCTGGCTGGCGAAGGAAAAGGTCGCTCAAAAGTCGATTCTCAGCCTGAACATCGACGGCGTCCGCGTCCCGGCTTTCCTCGAATCCGTGGCAGATCACCCGCGCCTCGCCGCAGGAAAAGACCGCCTCCTCATCCAGATCCGCTCGGGCGAACGGCTCCACCTCACCGCCGCCGGCTTGGAAAACGACCGGATCCGCCTTGTTCCGGATGCGGATTCCGGGCCGTGGATCGAGATCGGCGGATCGTTCTGGCACATCGGCGAGGAAACCGTGACCCGAATCGGCGAGGGCACCACGCCTGCGGATCTGGCGAAATCTCTCGGCCAACTTTCCCAAGGTGAGACGGTAGAAATCCCCACCCAGCGCTTTTTCAACCAACTCGATTCATGGCAGGAATGGATCACTTTCCCGAATGGTTCCTGGCTCGATTCGCTGCACTTCGTTCCCGCCACGGCCAGCATCGAGCTGAACCTGGAAGGCTCGCTCCAGCACCTCGAAGCCCAACTCCTCGTCCGCTACCACTCGGCTCCACCCGTGCCGCTGGGAATCGGAAAAGTCGACGGCCTGCCCCGCCTCGCGGGCGACCGCTGCGAGGTCCGCGATCTGGCCAGTGAAGAGCGCTCTGTGAATAAGTTGTCGAAAGCGGGATTCCAGATTGAGGACTATTCAAGCGGTCGTTGGGTGCTTAAAGGGGAGTCCGTCATCCTGCCGTTCCTCACCCAGACCCTCCCGCTTCTCCGCCAGCAATGGACCGTCACTGAGGGCGAGCGCTTCGGTCATGTCCAGAAACAGGTCACCGTCGTATCTCCAAAAATCGACATCCTCGGCTCGGGCACCGACTGGCTCAGCTTCGATCTTTCTTTCCAAACGAGTGATGGAGCGTCCATTCCGGCTGCTGAAGTCCGACAGCTCCTGCGCTCGGGAAGAGGCTCAGGTCAGACCGCCGGCGGGAAACATCTGGTGATCTCGGACGATATCGCCGGAGTGATTGATCCGCTCTTTTCCGAGCTCGATCTGCGCCAGGAAAACGGTCATTACATGGCTTCCGCGCTTTCGGGAGAGCTTGTCCGTGAAATCCGGAATAAACTCTCTAAATCACAGATTAACAATGAATCGAATGGCCTGTTAACATACGAGAAACCGGCCACCTTGCATGCGGACCTTCGGCCGTATCAGGAGCATGGCTCGCGCTGGATGTTCGACCGGGTCGAGCGCTTCGGCGGCGCGCTGTTGGCTGACGATATGGGCTTGGGGAAGACGGTTCAAACGATCGCTTTGATTGAGCGTTTGTTTCCGCTCAAGATCGAAGATTCCGGAGTGGTGATGGTGGTGGCGACCACGTCCTTGCTGGGCAACTGGCAGGCGGAATTCGCTCGTTTCGCGCCCGGCCGGAAAGTCAGGATTCTCCATGGTGCCAGCCGCGACGCGGAGCGCGAGCGGGTGCAACCGGGCGATGTGGTTCTCACCAGCTACGGCACACTTGCCCGCGATCTGGCTTGGCATTTGAAGCGCCAATACCGCGCGGTGGTTGTGGACGAAGCCAGCCTCATGCGGAATCCGGATACCGATCACGCGAAGGCGATCGCGAAATTGAAAGCGTCCCGGCGGATCGCGCTGACCGGCACGCCGATCGAAAACGGCGTCCGCGACCTTTGGGCAATCTTCCGTTTCATTCAGCCCGGCTGGCTCGGCACGCGCGAGGAATTCAAGGATCGCTACGAAGCACCGCTCCTAATGCCTGAAACCGCTGCCGGAGTGCTGGAACGGCTGCGGCTCAAAACCTCGCCATTTTTGCTCCGGCGGACCAAGGAGCAGGTGGCTCCCGAACTGCCGTCGAAACTGTTCATCGACGAGTTCTGCGACCTCAGTCCGGACCAGCAGGCGGTTTACAAGGCGCTGCTCGTCGAGGGTAGAAAGCGAGTCGATGCCATTTCCGATTCCGGCAACAAAGGGGCGGCGCGGATGCAGATGCTCACCGCGCTGCTGCGTTTGCGGCAGACTTGCTGTGACCTCGCGCTGCTCGGGAACGAAAGATTCAATCAACTGTTGGTTTCGAGGCGCTCGGCCAAGCTCAACCGCTTGCTTGAACTGATCGAAGAGGCTGTAAACGGAAATCATCGAATGTTGATTTTCAGTCAATTCCAGACACAGTTACGGGAAATCGAGAAATGCATCGCGGAGCGTGGTTGGGAGAGTCTGAGGCTCGACGGCCAGACTCGGAACCGCCAACAACTGGTGGACAAGTTCCAACAAGCGGATGGCCCGCCGGTTTTCCTGATCAGCCTCAAGGCCGGCGGCTACGGCCTGAACCTGACAGCTGCGGACACCGTCGTCCACTTCGACCCGTGGTGGAATCCGGCGGCGGAAGCTCAGGCGACCGACCGTGCCCACCGGATCGGCCAGACCCGGCCGGTGACCGTTTACCGCCTCCTCACCCGTGGGACGGTGGAGGAAAAGGTCGTCAAACTTCAGGCGAAAAAACGCGAGCTGGCCTCGGCCATCGACGACGAAAGCGGAGTCGGCGACGCGGCGGGATGGAGCATGGAGGAACTCGCTTCTGTGATCACGGGTGATTGAACAAGCCCCTCATTCCGAAATCGCTGGTTTCCAAACGTTTTCATGGTTGCGGCGGACCGTGGTTGCTGCGTCTCGCAGCAACGTCACATTGCGGCGAGGCGCAGCAACCACCTTTTCGCATGGCCGGGCCCTGAGACATAGAGCACTTCCAACATGAAGTGGCTCAGGGTGAATGAAAGCAGTTCTGGCCATCGTTCCGGGCTTTTGGTAACTCAAGAGGATGGTCACGAACATTTCAGAACTTTGGGAAACTGAAGGGAGGCCCGCCGAAGTGAATGGGGCGAAAAAGGTGCTCATCGGCCTACTGGTACCGCTTTTGTTGGTGGTCGTGCTGGTGGCGGCGGTTGTGATTTGGCGGATGCCGTCATCGGATCTCCGCGTCCGAGTGAAAACCGAGAACGGCATCCGGTTGCCCGTCTCCGCGTCGAAAATCCAATGCCGGGGAGATGCGTGGACCGGGTTTCTTGACCGGAATGCCTACACGGTCTTCGAAATGGATCGCGGTGAGCAGGCGGATTTCGTCGCGAGTTTGAAGGTGGTCAAACGCGAGTTGCCGATGAGCAGGGTTCCGGCCGACCGATCGCCGTGAACGTGCGCGGCGAAAACGATTATTTCAAAAGTGATGCGGGGCTGTTTGAGAAAACCTGGCCGGGTGACCTGGTCCCGCTCGAAATGCTTTTCTGTGAATCTCCCATTGCGGCCGATATGCTCCATGTTGAATTTTGGGAGCTTCCGAATGCACGTCTTTTAGTCAAAATTCACAGCAACTGGAACTGAGGGTCATTCGGATTTTCCCAGAACACTCTTCGCCAGTTCCTCCACGCGGGTGTCGGGTTTCAAATCGGCGGTGATGGCTTTCCACGGCAGGGTGAACTCGACGATGCCTTGGGCGAAGCTGGCGATTTCATAGGGATCGTAGCTGAAACCGATGCCGCCGGGCGTGAGGAACCAGTTTTGGTTGAGCTCCAGTTTGTCTTCGAAAAGGCCGGACTCGGTGAGTGGGGAGCTCGGTTTCTGGCCGCAGGCGGTGCGGATTTCGATGGCTCCGAGGGTGGCCCAGCGGTTTTCAAATCCGGGGTTTACGAGGTCTTCGAGTTTGAGCGGCTTGCCAGTTTCCGCATCGAAGGTGAGGTGGGAGGTGCCGTAATTTTCATGCGCGCCGCCAGTGTAGGCGGAGTTGACCACGCTCACACAGATGAGGTTGGATTCGTTCATGACGACGTTCATCGTTGAAGATTGGGAACCGAGATAGGCTTCCTCCCAGTCGATGGCGGCTGGTTCTTTCGTGGAGGCGGCTTTTTCCACATCCGCGAGTGATACTTCGGCGGGAGCCTTGGGCTTTTCCTCGCCCCAAAGTTCGCCGGCACCTTCCCACGCCACTTTGCGGAGCGTGGCATTGATCGCGGGGAGGCCGGGGGCGTCGCCTTTGAATTGGAGCAGATCGACCGCCTTGCTGTCGCCGATCTCCTTGCGGTCGCGCTTGCGGCTCCAAGAGCATTCGTAGTGGATCATTTCCACCCGGAAACTGCCGGCGGGGTAGGACTCGGTGAGTGTGATCGGCAGGGATTTTTTCCCATCGGACGATGACCAGGTGCCGGTGATCTTGTCGCCCTCGATCTTCACCTTCCATTTCCCGGTGAAAATGGTCTTGTCGCCGTTCCAGTGCTCGTTTTCGAGAAATACCGTGGTCGTGGATTTTTCCTCCGGCTGCGTGAGGGCGATGGGGGTGCCGATCTTCTTGTAGGCGTAGCTGCCGGTGTAGTCCTCGCCGCCGGTGTCGTTGCCAGTGGAGTGCAGGGTGAGGGTGATGGCGAGGTCCTTGCCGATGGTGCCCTCGTACCTACGGATGTTGTCTTTTGGTTCGTCCTCGGCCAGGGCGAGGGCGGCGGTGCAGAGGAAAAAGAGCAGTTTCACGTGGGTGAAAATGAAGGATTTCCAATGCCCGGGATAGGAAATTATGCGCACCCCGGATTCGGGCTTGCGCCCTGAAAGTCGCTTCTATTGACTCCGCCATGGCAGAGATTTCTCTCGGACTTTCATTTGACGACGTGCTTCTGGTGCCGGCTATGAGCTCGGTTTTACCCGGTGAAGCAGACCTTTCCACCCACGTCACGGCGGGCATTCCGCTGTTCCTGCCAGTCGTTTCGGCGGCGATGGACACGGTTTCTGAACACGATCTGGCGATCGCCCTCGCTCGCGAAGGCGGCATGGGCGTGATCCACCGGGCCTGCCCGATCGACGAGCAGGCGGCGATGGTTTCGCGGGTGAAACGCTCGGAAAACGCGGTCATTCAGAAGCCGCACACCGTCCGCAAGGAAGACACGGTCGATCACGTCCGCGCGATCATGGCGAAAAATGGTTTCTCCGGATTCCCCGTCATCAATGCCGACGGTCACCTCGAAGGCATGGTCACCGGCCGCGACGTGCGCTACCTCGACCGCGCCGACGCCACCGTGGCCGACGTGATGACGCCGCGTGAAAAACTCATCACCGCGCCGCAGAACACCGGCCTCGAGGAAGCGCGCCGCATTCTCTATCAAAACCGCATCGAGAAGCTTCCGCTCGTCGATTCAGCGGGCCGCCTCGTCGGACTCATCACTGGCTCGGACATCGAGAAGCGCATCACTTTCACCAATGCCGCGAAAGACGACAACGGCCAGCTCCGCTGCGGTGCCGCCGTCGGCGTGGGCCCTGATTGCATCGACCGCGGCCGCGTGCTAATCGATGCCGGAGCGGACGCTCTTTTCATCGACGCCGCCACCGGCCACACCCGCCACGTGATGGAGGTGATTTCGAAACTCCGCGCTCTATCAAACGTGCCGGTCGTCGCTGGCAATGTCGTCACCGAGCAGGGCGCACGCGACTTGGTTTCCGCCGGGGCGAGTGCGGTGAAAGTCGGTGTCGGTCCCGGATCGATCTGCACCACGCGCGTCATTTCCGGTGTCGGCATGCCGCAATTCACCGCCATCCAGAATGTCGCAGGCATTTGCCGTGAGGCGGGCGTGAAAGTCATCGCCGACGGCGGCATCCGCTACTCCGGCGACATCGTGAAAGCCCTCGCCGCCGGTGCCGATCTGGTGATGTTAGGCTCGTTACTCGCCGGCACCCGCGAAAGCCCCGGACAGACAGTGCAGTCGCAGGGCCGTCGTTTCAAAACCTACCGCGGCATGGGCTCCATCGGAGCCATGCAGAAAGGCGCGGGCGACCGCTACGGCCAGAACAGCTCCGGCAAACTCGTCGCTGAAGGCGTCGAAGGCCGCGTCCCCTACAAAGGTCCGCTGTCAGACGTCATTTTCCAACTCATGGGTGGCCTCAAATCCGGCATGGGCTACATCGGTGCCTCCACTCTGGCGGATCTCCGCGAACGCGCCAACTTCGTCCGCGTCACCGCTGGCGGCCTTCGTGAAAGCCACGTGCATGACATCGTCATGACCGAGGAGCCCACCAACTATCAGCCGCTCAGCTAATGTTTTCCACCGCAGAGGCGCAGAGGTCGCAAAGGATCGCAGAGATTTTTTCGTTCATTCCTTTGCGTCCCTCTGCGACCTCCGCGTCTTTGCGGTAAACTCTTTTTCATTTCAAAAAATGCACGATTCCAATCATGTCGCCGTTCTCGATTTCGGTTCCCAATACACCCAGCTCATCGTCCGTCGCGTGCGGGAGCTCGGTTATTTCGCCAAGCTCTACGCCATCGAGGACTTTCCGGACATCGGCAAACCCGGAGCCATTATCCTATCAGGTGGGCCGAAGAGCACCAGCGAGGAAGACGCGCCGGATCTCGATTTCGAAGCGCTCAAGTCATTCAACGTCCCCGTGCTCGGCGTCTGTTACGGGATGCAGCTTCTCAACATCAAGTTCGGCGGCAGCGTGGAGGCGAGCAACCGCCGCGAATACGGCCCGGCGGATTTGTTTCCGGCGGCGAGCGTCGGACTTTACGAGGGGATTTCCGCCTGCTCGCAAGTCTGGATGAGCCACTCGGACACGGTGAAAATCCTGCCGGAAGGCGCGAAGGTCATTGCTTCCAACCAGCACGGCACGCCGGTTTCACTGCAATGGGACGATCTGTTTTTCGGCATCCAGTTCCACCCGGAAGTCACGCACAGCCACGAAGGTCTCAAAATCCTGAAAAATTTCCTCGATCACGCCGGCGACCTGCTGCCGTTCCGCATCGACGATTTCAAACGCGAGATGATCGACAGCATCCGCGAAAAAGTCGGCACCAAACAAGTTGTCTGCGGCGTGTCCGGTGGAGTGGACAGCACCGTGCTCGCTGTTTTGCTCAAGGAGGCCGGTGTGAAAACCCGCGCGATCTTCGTCGATAACGGCTTGCTCCGGAAAGACGAGGCGGCGGTTGTGCAGGAGAATTTCAAACGCATCGGTCTGGAAATCGAAACCGTCGATGCTTCGGAAAAATTCCTAATCGCCCTGGCAGGCGAGGGCGATCCCGAAAAGAAGCGCAAGATCATCGGCAATATGTTTATCGAAGTCTTCTGGGAGGCGGTGGGCGATGCCGAGATGCTTGCCCAAGGCACGCTCTATCCGGACGTCATCGAAAGCGCTTCCAACGCGAAGTCCAAGGCCTCCGTCATCAAGACCCACCACAACCGGGTGGCGAAAATTCTCGAACTCCAAGCAGAGGGAAAAGTGTTGGAACCTCTCGCTGAACTTTTCAAAGACGAGGTCCGCGAACTTGGCACCGCGCTCGGCATCCCTCAGGACATCCTCCAGCGCCACCCTTTCCCCGGCCCCGGCCTGGCGGTCCGGTGCCCCGGCGAAGTAACTCCGGAACGCCTCCGCATCATCCGCGAGTGCGATGCCATCTTCATCGGCAAGCTCAAGGAGCACGGCTGGTATGACAAGGTCTGGCAGGCCTACGCTGGCCTCATCCCGGTGAAAACCGTGGGCGTGAAAGGTGACGAACGCAGCTATGAATGGGCGACGAACCTCCGCGCTGTCGTCTCCGAAGACGCGATGACCGCCGACTGGGTGGAGCTCCCGGCGATCCTCCTCCGCGAGACCAGCCACCGCATTCTCAACGAGGTAAAAGGCATCAACCGCGTGCTTTACGACATCTCCACCAAGCCTCCCGCCAGCATCGAGTGGGAATAAGGAGGGGCGACATTCCTGTCGCCCTCTTCCTCGTTTCATCCGACTCAAGACGCGACAGGAATGTCGCGACTCCTTATTTTGCATGACCACTCCCCCCGACAACCGCGCGGTATCCACCTTGTTCCGTGCCTTCGGCGGGGCTGGGAAGATCGTCGTGGCGGATGCGTCGGTCCTGACGGATCAGCCCGCCATGCATTGCGGGGAGCTGCGGGTGTTATCGGTTCTTATTCCTCTAACTGTATTGGTGGCGGTTGGTGATTTGCTGGTGAGATGGCTCGGACTCGTTCCAGGGCTCCTGCTCGCCACGCCAGTGGCGTTTCTCTTGCTGAACATTCTGCCTTTCTTGCTGGCTGGAAAAAATCCACGGCTCCAATGGCAATTGTGGTTTTCCGCCTGTGTCCTGTGGTCGGTTTTTCATTCGGACCGTCCGGGTGTGGTCGGCTTGCTCTCCTATGCGTGGATCGCCATCGCAGTGATGACCTTGGCGGGGGCCTGCCTGTTGGCATGGCGCTGGATGATGGAACTGTCGGGAAACGCGGGTATCGCTTTGCGGTTCGCATGGGTCGTCGTGCTGCATGCCGGTGTGGTAGTGATAGGTTTTAATTTCGGATGGCCTCTCGCGCTCGCCGGTGGCGCGGCTATCGCAGCCGGGATCTGTTGGGCTGTGCTTTCGCCCTATTGCCAATGGCTCGGTCCGGTTCAACTGACGGCCGATGATGCCGAAATCCTCATCACCATCGACGACGGTCCGGACCCGCACGACACGCCGGTTCTGTTGGATCTGCTCGACCGACATCAGATAAAAGCGGTCTTCTTCATGATCGGCGAAAAGGTCCGGGCGCATCCCGAACTCGCCCGTGAGGTCGTGAAGCGCGGCCATGAAATCGGCAACCACACGATGACCCATCCTCAAGCCAGCTTCTGGTGTGCGGGGCCATCCCGAACTCGCCGCGAGATCGAGGATTGTCAGAAAACGATCGTGGAAATCACCGGGCAGACCCCGCGTCGGTTCCGCGCGCCGGTCGGGCATCGGAATCTTTTCACTCATCCCGTGACGAATTCGTTAGGCCTGCGGGTGATGGCTTGGAACCGCCGTGGGTTCGATGCGGTGGAGAAGGAGGCGGGAAAGGCGCTGGCGAGGATTCTGCCGGAGCTGAGGGGCGGTGATATTGTTTTGCTTCACGAAGCCACTCCCATCGCGGAGGAGGTGCTTGGTGGCGTGTTGCAGAAGATCTCTTCGTTCGTAGTTCAACCCTTGAGGGTGTCTTCGTTGCGTGATGAAGACACCCTGAAGGGTTGAACTACGAACGAAGAGTCAGCGCGCTGTCGCCACGCTTTCCAATGCTTTCACGCGCTCTTGGATCGCGAGACCGAAGCGGTCCATGCTGACGGTGTAGTTCCACATGTTGGCCTCATCGCCTTTGAGCCGGGACTGCGCCAGCCACTCGCGTTCGGCGGCGGGGCGGAGCACTTCCGAGCGGCCGACGAGGGCCCGCACGATCTTCTCCGGCTGTGGACTCAAGCTGAGCGGAAGAATGCGGTCCGTGGCGGATGACGGCAGCACCCAGAAGACGCGCAGACCGGGGCTTTCGAAGTAGCTGGTCCACCAGGTCTGCACCATCGCGTCGGCTTCCGAATCGAGCAGGCCGCAGGAAAGCAGGCCATTTTTCATGGATTGATAGATCTCCGCCGGGAACTCACCTTTCGCCGGAGCGAGTTTGTTTTTCTTCAGCTCGGTTTTTTCGCCTGCTTTCAGTCCGCCGGCTGAACTCCATGAAACCGCGCCGCCGTTGTCCCTTTCGAATACCAGATAGAACGGGACGTCGCCGCCGGTGTTGTTCGTAAGATGGAGGGTGTCATCCTCGGAAACGGTGGTGACGAGGCCGGGTTTGAAATTTCCAACACCTCGATAGAAAAGGTAGTTTTCCGTTTCACCCGTGCTGGTGCGGACGACGTTGGCCTCGGGCACGCGGGCGCGCAGCCAGTTGACGGAATCGCGCGGTTTGAAGGTGAGGGTGGCGTGGGATTTCTCCGGAGAAAGCACGTCCACGGACCACTCGATACCGCCCTGATAGGGTTTGGAGAAATCGATATTCCATAGCGCGCTCGGGACCGGTTGTTTCTCCGGATCCGCTGCGGGCGGTGGTTCGGGAAGCGTTTCACCGCCGCTGCGGTTCGGATACCACTGGCTGATGGTGCCGCCTTCGAATCCGACTTTTACCTTGGCATGGAAGGCTGTGTCCGAGTGGAAATAGATCACGGGTGTTTCCATTTTGACGGTCACTCCGGAGACGGGGCGTCTGCCGAGGCCTTTGGTCAGGGAGTTGAAATTCGGATAGCCGTGGGACTTGATCACGCTCGCGAGCTTGTCCTGCGGGGTGGACTGGCCGTTTTCGAATCCGAAATGGGCGTGGACGAATGACGGCAGCGTTTCCTCCTCGCGTTGCAGGCCGGACAGCAGCACTCCGTCCGATCCGGAAACGGTGGTGAAGGTGCCCCACTCGTGAAGCTGATAGGCACCTGTGGCTTGCAGGCCGAGCACGGTCGCGGCGAAGACGTGGATTGGCGTTTTCATGACATCCGGAATCTCGCGCCTCGACGGAGCGGGGACAAGAAGCATCCGCCGCGTTGACGGAGAATTTACAGAACAAGAAACTTGGAGATTTCCGCAAATTTTTCCTAAGACCTGCGGCCCACAGACGTTTGTTACCTCACATGATCCATCCAAAATCCCTCGCGATCGGCGGGGCGGCCACTGTTGCCGCAATCGTATCCGCCCATGCCCAGGCTTCCGCCAAGCCGACTGTTTTGAACGACCTCGTCGTCGAGGACTACGCGTTCAGCGAGGAAAGGCCGGTGGGCGAGTTCGGCCAGCCGCAGTGGGTGAAGCAGCGCCGTTTCAGTACCACCCGCGTTCACTTGCAGAAGGATGCGTGGGAAATCGGTGTGGAGGAATGGTATCGCGTGAGAACCTATGACGGCGGTCGCGTGACCCAGCGCTCGCAGACTGAAATCGAAATGGGCCTGCCCTACCGCATGCAGTTGGACATCTACGAAAAGGCGATCCACGACAACGAGGACGACAAGGGCTGGCAACAGGATGAGGTGGCGGTGGAACTCCGCTACGCTTTCGCCAACTGGGGTGCGATACCACTGAACCCGGCACTCTATTTCGAATACGCCTTCGCTCATGAGGGCAGCGACGTTCTCGAGACGAAGCTGCTCTTCGGCGATGACTTCCGCAAGGGCTGGCACTGGGGTGTCAACCTCATCCACGAAACCCAGGCATGGGGTGAGCGGACGGACGAGTTCGCCATATCGGGCGGTATTTCAAAAACCCTCATCGACAACTGCTTCTCCGTCGGCGTGGAAGGAAAATGGTCGCACGTCACCGACGAGAAATCCGAAGCCATCTTCGGGCCGTCCGTGCAATGGCGTCCCACCGCGAACACCCACCTCGACCTCGTCGCCATGGGGGGTCTAACTGACTCCTCGCCTAACACCGAATGCTGGCTGATCTTCGGCTTCGATTTCGGCAAAGGCAGCCACGAAACCAAGGGCTACAAGCCGACCACCGTCGCAGGAAACTGATCCCTTTTCATCGATCGGTTGCTGAATCCAAAAGCACGCGTTGTGAAATCCACGGCGCGTGCTTTTCTGTTACTTGATCCAGAAGCCGCCGACCTTGCCGTCCTTCAGGCTGAGCGTGCCGAGCATGTCGTCGCCACCGTCCTTGAAGGTGAATTTCCAAAGGGAAACCGCGTAGCCCGTCTGCTTCAGTTCGCCGAGCCAGGTGACTTCGTAGCCGCTCTTGAAGCGGGCGGAGAGTTGTTTGCAGACCGAATCGAACATTTCCTTCTTCAGTCCTTTGAATGCGGCGTCACCATCGGCCACGAAGGCGTCGTAATCGCTGTTGACGAGAGCTGTTACCAGCTTGTCGGAGGCATTTTTGGCCTCTGCCGGAACATCGGCGGCGAAGGCGGACGATGCGGAGAGAATCATTGCGCAAAAGATGGACAGGGTTTTCATGATGATTGTGCTGGAAAATCGGTTGCAGGTGCGTTCACCCTAACGGGTATTCGCCATCGTCGTCCACGCCCATCCAGCCGAGGCGACCGAAGGCGCGTTTGATGGAGATGGTGGGTTCACCTTCCTCCTCGCCCTCGCCGTGTTCGATGGTGGCGGAGCTGCTGAGTCCGCGGTTGGATTCGATGCTGATGACGGTGGTGTAGCTGTCCAGATAGATCCAGTCACCCCAGGCCTTGGCTTCGTGGCGCGGTTCGAAATGTTCCTTGCGCAGTGAGGCCAGCACTTCGGTGATGGTGCTGGGGGTGGCGTCGTCGGGGAGTTTGATGAGAGTTTCCATTAGGAAGAAGGGGAAAGCGATGGGGTGGACTGTGTAAAGGGTAGGACGATTTAGGCAGCGGGTCGAGGATCGATTGCAAAACTCGCCTCGCAAAGTCTGGCGTAGGCACCGCTCTCCGCGATGAGTTCGGCATGCGTGCCTTGCTCGACGAGGCGGCCCCGGTCGAGCACGCAAATGCGGTCGGCCTTTTGGACGGTGGAAAGGCGATGCGCAATCACGAAGCAGGTCCGGTCGGAACGAAGGTTTTCGAGAGCTTCCTGGACGAGACGCTCGGTGCGGTTGTCGAGGGCGGAGGTGGCCTCGTCGAGCAGCAACAGCGGCGGGTTTTTCAAAAGGGCGCGGGCGATCGAGAGCCGTTGTTTTTCACCACCGGAAAAGCGCACGCCGCGTTCGCCGGCGACGGTGTCGAGTCCCTGCGCGCTGGCATGGACGAAGGAGGCGGCGTTTGCGGATTCGAGGGCCGCCCAGAGTTCCTCGTCGGTGGCGTCCTTTTTCGCGAGCAGCAGGTTTTCGCGAAGGGTGGTGTTGAAGAGGAAACTTTCCTGGGTGACGTAGCCGAGCTGGTCGCGCAGCCATTCCTTGGAAAGCCCGGCGAGGGGACAACCATCGATGAGAATGCGGCCGCCGGTGGGTTCGTAGAAGCGCGTGAGCAGGTTGAGCACGGTGGATTTGCCGGCTCCCGTGGCACCGACGAGCGCAACGGTCTGGCCGGGTCTTGCTTCAAGCGAAAGGTCGTTGATGGTGGGGGCTTCGTCCGAGTAGCCGAACGAAACATTTTCAAAACGCACGTGGCCCTTCAGTTCCGGCAGACGCTCGCCCTCGGTGATGTGCGACTCGTCGGGTGTGTCGATGATTTTGAAAACGCGCTTCGCCGAGACCACGCCGCGGGTGAAGGTCTGTGAGAGGGTGTTGATGCGCGAAATGGGGTCGAACAATGAACCCCACGCGGCGATGAAGGAAATGACGGTGCCGGTGGTGAGCTGGCCGTGCAATACCCACCACGCGCCAAAAGCGACCATCAGGATGATGCCGGACTCGGCGATGAACGAGACGCCCGGCCAGACGAGCGACTGGCCGCGCATGACGGTCATGTGTTTCTCTCCGACGCGGCGGGATGCCTTGTCGAAATTTTCAAGAGCTTCCGGCTCCACCGTGTAGGCCTTGATCTGGCGGATGCCGGATAGATTGTCGTGCAGCACCGCATTGAGCGCGGAGGTGGCTTCGGACGAGGCACGCCAGAGCGGCTCCGAGCGGCGGCTCCACCAGGTGGTGATGATGCCGATGAGGGGCAGGGGAATGAGGGTGACGAGCGTGAGCTGCCACGAGTGATAGAACATGTAGCTCATCACGATGAGGAACTGCAGGATGGCGGCGATCGCCTGGTCCACGCCCTCGATGATGACGCGATTGGTGGTGGGCACGTCGTCCGCGACGCGGGACATGATCTCGCCGGACGAGGTCGAGTCGAACCACTTCACCGGCAGGCGCTGGAGTTTGTCGTAGAGTTCCACACGGATCAGGTGCGTTAGCTTGAGTTCGAGGGAGTTGTTGAAATACGTCCGAAGGGTGAAAAGCAGTTGGCGGACGAGGATCGCGCCGACGCCGATGGCTGCGGTGGGGAGGATGAGGTCCGGCCGGTTTTTCCCGATGATCACGTCGATGAAGCGCATGGTGATGCCCGGCAGAACAAGGACCAGCGAGGTGCAGACGACCGCCATGGCTAGCGAAATCGAGCTCTGGAGGGGAAAGCGGAAGGTGTGGCGGAGGATCCGCGCGAGAGTGGACATGGGCGCAGGTTGCCCCGGGATGTTGGAAAGGTCCAATCATGAATTGTGCCGTGGTTGACCTCCTAATTTCAAGGGCCTAAAATCTGGTTTGTTTAGTAGCGTATCAGGCTGCGAGAATTTATGGCGAGCGGCAGACATTTCGGCGTTGATCGTGCGCTGCGTGGCAGGCAGGCCACCATTTTACGCCAAATATGCCGAAGAATTGACAGTTCCTCGATTTTTGGCCTACGACCCCGCTTTCGGGGCGTCGGGTTTGTTAGGAGTGGTGATTTCCAGCAAATCCGACACCAAACGCCCGATTTCCAGTTCCACATCGCAACCAATCGCGGTGAGAATTTGGATTAGTTCGACCAGCTCAACCCTCCGCTCGCAGGTTTCAATCCTGCTGACCAACCCGTGTTCCCTAGCGAGCAAACGAGCCAAGTCGCGTTGCGTAAAGCCTTTTTGGCTACGCAACTCGGCTATGCGCTTGGCGATGAGCCAACCCTGCACAGAATGAATGGATTTGGGGAACAAGAGGGTTCATCATGGAGAAAATTTCCTTGCTCCCAAAATGGAGGCATATTTGATTGCATGCTGTTCGAACATTCCACGCCACTTTTTACTTCACTTCCTGTCATGAAACTTAATGGCTTCAGCCTTCGCTTACTGCTACCGGCGATTTTCGGCTTCGGACTCAACCCTTTTAGTCGCATTACAAGCTGTATTCTCCCAGAAAAGTTCCCGCCGCTGCGGGTCGAAATCGCAGCAACTTTCAGTCAAAACTGAATCGACATTTGCCAACCTTCAACGAAACTGACCCGAAATTCATGAAATTCCTATCTGCATCCTTCGCCTTGCTAGGAGGATTATTGCCATTGTGCGGCCAAGAAAGAACCACGCACAAATGGGTTGTTGAAATCCCCGGCCCAATCTGTGACGGCAAGCCGTCGGCACCGGTGCCAAAGCCCGAACCGATTGATTTCACGATCAAGCAATCCCGGATAACGCGCATGGCAGTGACGGAAGCCCCGGAAATGCCGGATCTTCCCCCGATCAAGGGTGTCATCAACGTCACGGTGCAATTGGTTAAAGACCCCGGTTTGCCAGATCCCCCTCCGCCCTTGCCGCAGTTGCCACCGGATGACCCGGCTGTCGTTGCCCGAATGGAAGAATTCCGTCAAAATTACCGGGGGACAGAACTCGTGTTCCTGTCGGCCACCGTTTATGACCACTCACGCACCCTGTTGCGGATCTATCCTAACAGAAAAGCTGAGGGCGAGATCATCGCCTGGTCGAATCTTGATTTCAATCAGTTCGGCGGATTCTCCAGTTACCGCGTCACGGGAATTGATGGAACCTTTCACGACTGCGGGCTGCTGATGGGAATTGGTAATGAGAATACCGCTGCGATGGAAGCACGGCTCGCCAGATATGGGAAAAATTACGACAAACCGGAGAACCCAAAACTACCGGATTTAGCCGCGAGTGGTCCGGCCTTTTTGGTGATTGATGGTCAGGCGGATGGTGAGGCCATGGATACTTTATTACAAGTTCACGACTTGTACCGAAAAGAAGGAGCAAGGATCGAAGCCGCATTTCTTGCAAGGGAGAAAGCCTACGCGGAGAGACATGCCTATCTGCTAGCGCACCCGCCGGTTCCCGAAAATGTGAAAATCCAATTCTGGAAACGCGATAGGGCCGCCGCCTTGCAACAAAACAAGGAAAGGGCAAACGGACAATGAGACAGCGCCTTCGATTCATCAAAATTGCGGCGGTGTTTGCTTTTTTCAGCCAACCGCTGATTGCCGACACACAGATTTCACTCACCCAAGGAACTTCGGGAAGCTGGAATGCGGATTGGAACGGACTGACCAATAGGACGGATTTTTTCCAATGGTCGCTTGACCTCGTTGACTGGCATTTCGCCCCGGTGGTTGAATACGGTGGGGGCGTCAAAAGCTACGGTTTCACATCTTCGACCGCTAAATTTTTCGTGCGCCTCGAGCACGCTTACATCCCCAGTTCCGATCCAGAGGGAGATGATTATGATTACGATAGCCTGAGCAATATCGACGAAGTCACCCTGCATGATACCGACCCCTTGAAGTGGGACACCGACGGTGACGGGTTGGGCGATGATTGGGAAATCGCAAACAATCTTGACCCAAGAGACGATGGCTCGATCAACCCGGACAACGGAGCGAATGGAGATCCCGACGGCGACGGCGTGGTAAATCTCGATGAATATTGGTATGAAGGTAACCCTCACCTTGCCGATACCGATGGCGACGGACTTTCAGATAGTGACGAGCTGTATGTTTATTTTACCCTTCTCAAATACGCGGACTGGGATGGAGACGGCCTGAACGATTACGCCGAGGTCATCACCTATGGGACTGATCCTTATCGGACGGATACGGACAAAGACACACTCAGTGATGGAGACGAAGTGTTGGTTTATTCCACCAATCCGCTGAAAGTGGATAGCGACGGTGACTGGATGTGGGATGATTGGGAATTGGATCATGGGCTCGCCCCTACGAACGCTGCAGACGGCCTGGATGACGCAGACTCGGACGGCCTGACAAATCAACTGGAGTTTGTTTTCCTTGATAAGGGATTCGATCCATTCGTCGCTGATTCTGCCAGTTTTCCTTGGTCAGAAGATCCCGACTACGACGGCCTCACCACAGCTCAAGATTACAACATTTACCACACCCACCCGAGACAGCCTGATACCGACGGTGATGGACTCAGTGATGGTTGGGAGATACTCTATGGCTACCCGGCCTTGATCAACAACGAGACGGATGCCAACACTGCCAATGATCCGGATGCCGATCCTGATGGAGATGGGCTGAGTAACGAGGATGAGGACCAAATTGGAACCGACCCGAATAATGCAGATACCGACAGCGATGGAGCAAGTGACTTCGCTGAAGCGCAAGGTGGTAGCAATCCGAACAATGCCGCCAGCACTCCTGGAAATCCAGGTGGCACGTCCGGTGGTCCGGTGACTCCGCCGCCCCCTATTGTTTCCGTGCAAGTTAATTTCGGCGATCACAGCGAGAGTCACTCGGAGAAATACAGGGTGTCCCTTGAACCGCTTGAGGGCGATGCAAATACCCAGACGCGCTATCGCAGCAATCGAAATTATGGTGAAACGCAAATCGAGACCTTCCAAGTTCCTGCTGGTTCAAAATACAAAGTCACACTCACCCACATCGGCACCGATCCGAATTACCACGATGATCCGAGACCGGATTATGATTACACGTTGGAATTTCCATCGACTCCCATCGCGGATCCGGCAATCGCAGTCATTACTGAGGATCCGTCTGGGATACTTGGAGTTCACAATGAAGGTGATGCCTTTTTCGCGAGCGGCAAAAATGCCACGCTTAAAATCCCATGGCTCACCTCCGAAACAAAAGCTGTAACGCCCATTGATAGAGCGCGGCTAAAGCTTGGTGTCGGTGAGGAGGTGACACTCAAGATTGCGCCTTCGGCACCTAATATCACATGGAGCACTTCGGTCGGGACATTAGACAATACCACCGGCACCGTAGTACTTCTCACGTTGGCAGACGCAACGGGACCAGCAACAGTGACGGTCAACTATCCAGGAAAAACGTTCACAAAAGTTTTCACAGTTTACGCCCCAACGGGAGTGGATAATGCAACAGTTGTAAATACCATAAGCTATCCAGTCGCCAAAGCAGGAGCCGGAATGTATTTGTCTCCTGTGACGGTCGGCCCGACAGATGTTTCATTCTACAATGTTCAGATGCTGGAAGTCGGCCAGGGGGCATCCAATCTCACGGGCACATATTTCACGACTCATCCGCCGCCACCTCACGACGCAGCTCATGGAGCTGACGAATGGATACCACTTGATCAGTCCAACCACTGGGACCCCAGATGGGATTACGCTAGATTGGGACCGGTAGATTGTCCATCTCCCTGGACCGCGGCTGGTAGTTTCACTTGGGATATTCCGGCGAAATGGAAAGTAGTAGGGCGTGGTACCGAGCACCTGATCACTGGCTGGAATCAGGTGCTCTCAATCCAAGCAGGAGGTACGGCTTCAGTTCAAAAGTTTGGCCACACCGTCACCCGCACAATCTATGATGCAAACACATCAAACTAATTGAAATATTATCACCATGAAAAGTAAATCTATAAGCATCTTACTCGCGATCACGGCAACCTACGCAATGGCGGAATGTGCCGACACCAAACATGTAATCGATGCCGTCTCCCAAAAGGCGACCGCAGGGGATATTCGCGGGTTAATGGCAATGCAGCCCGATTTTGAAAATCTCTGGAAACAGGATTCAACCGGATATTTGGAAGCCATGAAACTCAATACGCATGCTTTGATTGCCGCACCTGATCCAGAAGCGAGGAAAAATGCGTTGAACACGTTTTCAAGCATTTTAGAAAAAACCAGCCCAACCGACACCGTCGCTGCGACTGCTTACTTCGAGCTTAAATGGAAAATTATTGGCGATTATTTCAATCTTGTGGAAGTAAGAGAGAATAAGGATCGGTTGATGATGGTCGCCAGCTTTTTGGGTGAAGTCCGCTCCCGAAGGATATCTAACTATCAAAACGGAGGAGGGATTAAGCCGGCGCACTTGATCTTGGATAAGGAAGGGGTGGACAAGGCAGCGGATTTGCCAACAGAAGTTCTGAAGGAGGCATATGCCAAAGCAGTCAAAGAAAACGAAGAAATCACAAAAATGAACCGACTTCAGACCATTCTCTCTTCGGTAGATTGGGGTCTTACGTCCTATCTACAAGAATATGCCAAAGTGTTTTTTGCCAAGAAACCAGAAAATCGCGAATTTTACGATGAACTTGCAAAACGCGCCAAGTTGACCGACGATGAAATAAAAACCCTCAATACACCCAGATAAAAGAATCATGAGTTTGACATTCAGGTTAGGAGTTTTGCTCTTAATTAGAGCCTGTCCCAAAATCAGCGAATTTCAGCACATGCCGAACCATGTGTTCATTCAAACAGTTAAATGTGATTCGATATTTCTGGAAACTGCCCGAAACGCCGTATGATCGTCGGATTCCGCTCGCAGGACCGGATTTTTGACGCGATTCGGGCGTGGCTCTCCCCAGCCTGTCGGCCTTGGGTTTTGATCTTCAAATTCGCGGGGCGAAGCACGTCAGGCGGCCCGCGCTTTGGGCGGGCGGACTTTTTGTTC
>Ga0209512_1001541_pt1 | contig 27851 bp, 22 predicted proteins | sample frozenSSSSmetaG_FD_184142 | JGI IMG/M metagenome (GOLD analysis project Ga0209512, IMG submission 184142) | Glacier valley bacterial and archeal communities from Borup Fiord, Nunavut, Canada, to study Microbial Dark Matter (Phase II) -... | ecosystem: Environmental > Aquatic > Freshwater > Ice >...
AGGCCGGTAAAGCCCAACAATAAATTGAAGGCACAGGCAAACAGCGCAAAGCACAGCAGCTTCATGACAAACACGGGGTACAGGCCCATCATCGGGGCGAGCAGCAGCAGCCCCAGCATGGTCAGGTAGGTGATGCGGGTCAGTTTGGCCGCGTTGCTCATGGGGCTCTTGGGGGTCTTGGTCACAGCTTGCGTCGCAGTTGCAGTCATGGTTTCACTCATGGTTCAGGCCTCCTTGCCAAAGAGGCCATTGGGCCTGACCATCAGCACGATGACCATCACGACAAACACCACAATGTTTGAGGCCTCGGGGTAAAAAACGCGGGTCATGCCCTCGACCAGGCCCAGGCCCAGGCCGGTAATCACTGAGCCCAGAATGGAGCCCATGCCGCCAATGACCACCACGGCAAACACCACGATGACCAGGTTGGAGCCCATCATGGGACTGACCTGGATGATGGGCGCGGCCAGTACGCCGGCCAGACCGGCCAGTGCCGCACCGGCGCCGTAGGTGCACATCACCATCACCGGCACGTTGACGCCGAAGGTCTGCAGCAGCGGCGAATTTTCAGTGCCGGCGCGCAGGTAGGCGCCCAGCCGCGTCCGCTCAATCAGGAACCAGGTGCCCAGGCAGACCACCAGGGACACCAGCACCACCCAGGCCCGGTAGTTGGGCAAAATCATGAAGCCGAGGTTGGTCGCGCCCTGCAGCAACTCGGGTACGTTGTAATTCTGGCCTGACGCGCCATAGATCTCGCGGAAAACTCCTTCAAAGATCAGCGCCAGGCCAAAGGTCAGCAGCAGGCCGTAAATCGGGTCGAGCTTGTACAGGTGCTTTAAAAACAGCCGCTCAATCACCACGCCCAGCAGGCCGACCGCGAGCGGGGCCAGCACCAGCGCGTACCAGTAATTGAGGCCGAACTTGTCGAGCATGATCCAGGCGGCAAAAGCGCCCAGCATGTAGAGCGCGCCGTGCGCGAAGTTCACAATGCCCAGCAGGCCAAAAATGACCGCCAGCCCGAGGCTGAGCAGGGCATAAAAAGCGCCATTGACCAGGCCCAGCAGGAGCTGGCCCAGAAAAGCTTGTAGGGGTATACCGAAAATTTCCATGGAAGCCCGTCAGTTCACGCCTTGAGAATACAAAAAAGTGGCCGCACGCCAACGCGCGCGGCCACCGGGAAGGTCAACTTACTTCTTGAGCAGCGAGCACTTGGACTCGGCCACCGTGGTGAAGGCCTGCTCGCCAGGAATCTTGGCCACGGTTTTGTAGTAGTCCCATGGCGTGGTCGATTCTTTGACGCTCTTGACCTGGAACAGGTACATGTCGTGAATCATGCGGCCGTCGGCGCGGATCTGGCCTTTGTTGTAGAAGTCGTCAATCTTCATGGATTTGAGCGTGCTCATGACCTTGTCGCCGTCCGTCGTGCCGGCGGTCTGCACGGCTTTCAGGTAGTTCATGGTGGCCGAGTAGTCGGCGGCCTGCAGGCTGGAAGGCATGCGCTTGTACTTGGCGAAAAAGCGATTGGCGAATTTGCGTGAAGCGTCATCCTGGTTCCAGTACCAGCTGTCGGCCAGTTGCAGGCCTTCGGTGTTGGCCAGGCCCAGGCTGTGCACGTCGTTGATGAATACCAGCAGGCCGGCGACCTTCATGGTTTTGTTGATTCCGAACTCCCGCGCCGCCTTCATGGCATTGGTGAAATCGCCGCCGGCATTGGCCAGGCCCAGGATCTGGGCTTTGGACGACTGGGCCTGCAGCAAAAAGGCCGAGAAGTCAGACGCATTGAGCGGATGGCGCGCCGTACCTGCCACGGTGCCGCCATTGGCTTTCACTACGGTGGCAGCGTCGTTTTCAAGCGAGTGGCCAAAGGCGTAGTCGGCGGTCAGGAAATACCAGCTCTTGTTGCCGGCCTTGACCAGTGCCGTGCCGGCCACCTTGGCCAGCGCCACGGTGTCATAGGCATAGTGAACGGTGTAAGGCGAGCAGTCTTCATTGGTCAGGCGCGCCGAGCCGGGGCCGATGGCCATGAAGGGGACCTTTTTCTGGGTGGTCACCTTGGCCATGGCCAGCGCCGTGCCGGAGTTGGTGCCGCCCACGAGCATGGTCAGGCCTTCCTTGTCCATCCATTCGCGGGCCTTGGAACTGGCGATGTCGGGCTTGTTCTGGTGGTCGGCAGAAAGCACTTCCACCGGGCGGTTCAGCACCTTGCCACCGAAATCCTGCACCGCCCACTTGACCATTTCAGCACCCGCCGGGCCGTCGATGTCGGCGTACAGGCTGGACATGTCGGTGATCATGCCGATGCGGATCGGACCGGTGCCTTGTGCGGAAGCGGCAGCGCCGAAACCGATGGCCAAGGCTGCGACAATTATTTTGAGTTTCATGGAGGTCTCCTGGTTAATGTTATGAGAGCGAGGGAAAGAAAAGGCAATGCGGGCCGTCCGCGTGGACTAGACCCCCAAATACTCCTGCAGCATGCCCATGTTCTGGGACAGCTCGGCTTGGGCAAACTGCTTGACGATCTGGCCGTGTTCCATGACGTAGAAGCGGTCGGCCAGCGGTGCGGCAAAGCGGAAGTTCTGCTCCACCAGCACGATGGTGTAGCCCTTGGCTTTCAGCGCCAGGATCATTTCGGCCAGCTTTTGCACGATGACAGGCGCCAGGCCTTCGGATATTTCATCGAGCAGCAGCAGCCGCGCGCCGGTGCGCAAAATGCGCGCCACGGCCAGCATCTGCTGCTCGCCACCTGACAGGCGCGTGCCGGGACTGTTGGCACGCTCCTTGAGGTTGGGAAACATCTGGTAAATCTCGTCCAGGCTCATGCCGCCTGGCGCAACGGTGGGCGGCAGCATCAGGTTTTCTTCGGCCGACAGGCTGGCAAAAATTCCGCGCTCTTCAGGGCAGTAACCGACACCCAGCCGCGCCACCTTGTGCGGCGCCAGCTTGAGGACTTCTTCGCCGTTGATCTTGATCGAGCCCTTGCGCGCGCCGGTCATGCCCACAATGGCACGCATGGTGGTGGTGCGGCCGGCGCCGTTGCGGCCCAGCAGGGTCACCACTTCACCTTGGTTCACGGTCAGGTTCACGCCATGCAGGATGTGCGATTCGCCATACCAGGCGTGCAGGTCTTCGATGCGGAGCAGTTCTTTGGTCATCAGTGCGCGCCCTGCAGTTCTGTGTTGGTTGTGCCCATATAGGCTTCAATCACCAGCGGGTTTTTGGCCACCTCGGCATACGGGCCATCGGCAATGATGGCGCCGCGCTGCAGCACCGTGATGCGGTCGGCAATCGACGACACCACGTTCATGTTGTGTTCGACCATCAGGATGGTGCGGCCCACGGAGACTTTCTTGATCAGCTGGGTCACGCGGTCCACGTCTTCGTGGCCCATGCCCTGGGTCGGTTCGTCCAGCAGCATCAGTTCGGGCTCCAGCGCCAGCGTGGTGGCCAGCTCCAGCGCGCGCTTGCGGCCGTAAGGCAGGCTCACGGTCAGCTCGTTGGCAAAGTCGCTCAGGTCGACTTCGGCCAGCAACGTCAAGGCGCGCTCGTGCAGGTGATGCAGGGTGCTCTCGGCTTTCCAGAAATGAAACGAGGTGCCCAGGTTGCGCTGCAGCGCGGCGCGCACGTTTTCAAGCACGGTCATGTGCGGGAAAACGGCCGAAATCTGGAACGAGCGCACAATGCCGCGCCGCGCCGTCTGGGCCGGCTTTTCAGCCGTGATGTCGTTGCCGTTGAAGACGATGCTGCCGTGGGTGGGCGTCAGGAACTTGGTCAACAGGTTGAAAAAGGTGGTCTTGCCGGCGCCGTTGGGGCCGATCAGCGCGTGAATGTGTCCGCGCTGGACTTTGAGGTCGACATGGTCAACGGCCACGAATCCCTTGAATTCCTTGGTCAGACCTTTTGTTTCGAGAATGAACTCCACTGACAAATTATTCTCCGGCTGATGGGTTTAAATTCGCGGGCCGGCATGCGCAGGGCATCCAAGAGCGGACTCAGGTCCCGTAAATCAATAAGTCATCGTAGAGGCATCACACCGGCCGCGCCATGGGCAAGACCCTTAAGTAGTTTTACGTGCGAGAAAGGCCTGCGCCGGGGTCACTGCGCCTGATTTTGCGCGGGCTCGCCTTCTGGCCGGGGGCGGCGTCCAGGAGTCCGGTCTGTCTGCCCTTGCTTTTGCCGTTCCAGCTCTTGGTCCCTGCGCGGCATCTGGGGTGGCTGTTCTCGGGCCTGGCGTTGCTGGGCTTGCTCGGCGCGCTGTTGTGCTGCCTGCTGCTGCTGCTGTTGTTGTTGCTCGCGTCTCCTTCGCTGCTCGGTCTCGATGGCGCTGCGGTCGGGGGCGGGCGTCAGGATAGGGCGCTGGGCGGGCGGCTGCGCGCCGGCCGCAGCCGGTGCCGTCGGCACGGTCGCCCTGGCATTGCCCTCGCGGGCATCGGGTCGTGCAGTGCGCTGGCCGTCGCCCCGGCTGTCCCGGGGCTCGTCGCGACTGCGCACCACCGGCCGCGCCATCACAGGTTCTGGGGGCCTGGCGTCGGGCGCCACCCGCTCCGGCCTTTCACGCACGGCAGCGCGCTGCGGTATCGCGCGGGGGTCAGCGACCACTTGGGCGCGGCCCAGCTCGGTCGCGCTCAGGGGTTGCGGGTTGGCGCGCACGGGTCGGCTGCGGGCAAAGTCTTCCCGGCTGACCGCCGTGACGGCAGCGGGCTGGCGTTGGTAGCGGTAGCTGTCAGGGTAGATAGGGGGCAGATTCACGGTGTTGTTGACCACGATGCTGCGGTTGATTTCCGTGACGTAGCGCGGACTCGCCCGGTAAGTCGGGCGGAAGGCCTCGCCCGGTGCCAGCGGAAACCAGCCTAGGCCAGGCTGCGCCAGGCCGCCCGCGCCGATCGAGAGGCTCCAGTTCAGGCCGCCACTGCTGCCACCTATAAAGGCGACCAGCGCCGGGGCATACACCGGGCGCGGCGCGAGCTGCCCCGGCACCCAGGCCCAGCGCGCCCCGATCTGGGCCCAACGGCCATAGTGAAACGGTGCAAAGCCCCAAGGCGCGTCATCGACCCAGGTCCAGCCCCAGGGCGCGATCCAGTCCCAGTGGCCCACGCGGTAAGGCGCCCAATTGGCGGGCAGGGTGCGTGGCAGCCAGACGGCGCCATAGGCCGGGTCCTGGCGCCAGTCGCCATAGGCGTCGAGCTGCTGGTAGCCGATGGTTTCCCGCGGCACATAGCGCGCCGAGACCGACTGGTCTTCCTGCCGGTCCCGGTCGGCGGCCCAGGCATCAAAGCTGTCCTGCCAGGCCGCGCCCGGTGCCGCGGGGGTCAGCCGGGTGCCGCTGTAGTGGGCCTGCTGCTGCTGGCCCAGGTTCACGGCCGCACCGTTGTCACCGTAAATGACGCCGCTGCCCGACTGCACCACCACCCGTGTGGTGTCGCTGGCGGGGTCGACATCCAGCCGGTACGCGCCCGGCTGTGCAATCACAAACGCCAGGTTGGGCGTGTCGATCTCCAGCCGCTGGCCTTCAAACAGGGCGCGCACGCGCAGCTGCAGCGTGCCCTGCGCCAGGCGCAACTGGGTCACGTCGTCGTCCAGCGCCAAAAAGTCCAGGCTGGTCTGCGCGTTCATGCGCAGCGCCGTAGACCCGGTGTGCAGCTCGGCGCGCCCGCGCGGACCCGTCCACAAGCTGTCGCCGCTGGTCAGTGGCCGGTTCAGCCGCGCCGGTGTCCACGCGTTGCCCTCGGCGGGGGAAAAGCTCACCGCGCCCTCCAGCAGGTTGAGCCGGGCGACGCGCGCGGGCGGGTCCAGCGGCGGGCCTTGCGCCCAGGCGCTGCTGTGCAGCGGTCCCAGCAGCGATGCGGTCAGCAGCACCACAAAGCCCGAGAAAAAGCGGGAATTGCCACTTTGGGGTCCGAATAAACCAGCGAACGATAGGGACATGCTGCACGCTCTCTTTCTGTCGTTGCGAGCCCGGGCCATGGGCCCGTGGCTTGAAATGGGCGGCTCATCGATCGGAGGGGGTGATCGATGTGACCTTAGCCCATACAACGCATGAGAAGTGGGATGGACTGCTAAGCGCAGGTAAAGAGTGCGCCATTTGGCGGCTTGCTGAAACTAAATGTAAGGCGTGGTGGCTGGCGGGATGCAGACTGCCTGCGGCGAATTTCATAAACAAAATAGGCTTATGGCGCATATTGGACGGTCATGGATAGCTATTAAAATAAGAGCAAGCCAAGAGCCGGCCTGAAAAACGCCTTCCATGTGCGACCATTGCGCCCATGCAAAATTTTTGGCCCTCCAGCGGCTTTAGCCGCCTCCAGCGCACCGAACGCGGCTGGCTCAAGCCGACTGACGACTACTTCAGGCTTTTTCTGGCGCGGCCTGAACTGGTGCCCGTGCCCGAATCCTGCCATGCCGAGCTGGCCCTGCACGCCGCGCTGACGGCTGCGCCTTCCCGGCCCGTCAGCCCCGCTGAACTGCAGGCCCTGCAAGACAGCGATGCCCAGGGCAGCTACACGCTGTTTCTGCGTTTTCGCGATGGCCTGCTGGCTGCCGGCACGCTGGAGGCTTATTACCTGGGCCTGTTCGCGGCGGGCGGCGCCGGCCGCATCACCATACCGCCGTTGTTCATTGACTTGCTGGTGCAGGCGATCACGCACAGCCTGCTGGCGGATGCCCAGGACGCCTACACGCTGCGTGCGGGCGAGCTGCTGTTTCGCAGCCAGCGCATCAGCACCGAAGGTGGCCAGGTGCTCAGTGGCGACCGTGAAACCATGGACATGCTCAACGAAACCGGGGGCCTGGGCGACTTTGGGCGCTTTTTGGCCGAAGCCAAGGCGCCGCTGCAGACCCTGACCGTGCAGGTGCTGAGCGATGACAATGCGCGCGACTACTGGCAGCAGGCGGGCCGGCACCGGTTTTTGCTCGACCTGAGGCACGAAGTCACCAACGACCTGAGCCACGGCTTGGTTTTCACCCTGACCCGCGCCCGCTCGGGGCTCAAGGCGCTGGCCGGCGTGCTGCAACTGTGGGTGCAACATTTCCTGGGCGTGGCCGTCACGATCCGGCCGCTGCAAAAAATCGATGACGCGGCCTGGCGCTGGCATCTGGGGCTCGATGCCGAATCGACCGCGCTGCTCAATGATCTGTATGAGGACCGCGCCGTCGACCCGGCCCGCATGCAGCGCCTCGTCAGCCTGTTCCGGCTGGACTTTGCCAACCCCGCCGAGATGCGCGCCGACGTGGCCGGCAAACCCGTTTATCTGGGCTTGAGCATGGACGCGGGCCAGGTGCTTCGGCTCAAGCCGCAAAACCTGCTGATCAACCTGCCGCTGAGCCCCACCATGTAGCCGCCTGACCATGACCAACATCCTGACCCTCACCATGAATCCGGCGGTGGACCTTGCCACGTCCACCGCCACCGTGACCGACACCCACAAGCTGCGCTGCAGCGCCGCGCTGCAGCACCCGGGCGGCGGCGGCGTCAACGTGGCCCGCCTGCTGCAGCGCCTGGGCGCGGATTGCGTCGCGCTGTACCCCGTGGGCGGGGTGCAGGGGCAGCAACTGCGGCAACTGCTGGCCGGGGAACAGGTGCGCAGCCGCTGTGTTGAGATTGCCGGCGAAACGCGCCAGAATTTTTCAGTCCTTGAAACGTCCAGCGGAAGGGAGTTTCGTTTTGTGCTGCCGGGCCCCACGCTCGCGCCGCCGGAGTGGCAGGCCTGCCTGGACCTGTTTACCGCGCTTGACGCGCCGCCGCGCACGCTGGTGGCCAGTGGCAGCCTGCCGCCCGGCGTGCCGACAGACTTTTATGCCCGGCTGGTGCGCCTGGCACGGGCACGCGGCACCCGGGTGGTGCTGGATACGTCCGGGCCGGCGCTGGCCGAGGCCCTGAAAGAGGGGGTGTACCTGGCCAAGCCCAGCCTGCGCGAGTTGCGCGAGCTGACGGGCCAGCCGCTGGCCGACGAGGCGCAGTGGCGTGCCGCCGCGCAGCAACTGGTGGCCAGCGGACAGGCCGAGGTGGTGGCGCTGTCGCTCGGCGAGCAGGGCGCGCTGCTGGTGACGGCTGAAAAAACCTGGCGCGCGCCCGCGCTGCCGCAGCAGGTGCTCAGCGCCACCGGCGCGGGGGACAGCTTCGTTGGCGCCATGGTCTGGGCGCTGAGCCGCCAGGCCGGGCTGGCCGAGGCCTTTCGCTACGGCGTGGCGGCGGGTTCGGCCGCGCTGCTGTCGGCCGGCACCGGGCTGTGCAGCAAGGCCGATGTGGAGCGGCTTTACGCCGAGGTTTTTCTTGTTTAGGCATGAAAAATGGCTTTTTCGCATATACAGCGGGCGCTAGAAGCTATTTAAACCATAGCAAGATCAACGCGTGCCAGCATGATGCTGGCGGGCGGTGGAAAAATGGCCGAATCGGCGCTGTTTCACCCACTGAATCCGTGCCGGTGCGCAGTGGCTTAAAATTGCGTGTTCAGCTATTTTTAACCGGAGTCTTCCATGTCCAAAAAAATCAGAGTCGAAGCCGACATCTGTGCCCCCAAGCCCGTGCCACCAAAAGGCTACACCACCGCTACTGGCCATGGCCAGAAAATCAGCCTGGAGCGCGGTTCGCACACCCGCAGCAAAAAGAACCCCGGCAAGCGCCCGTCCAAAGGCGGCTAAGCCACAGACCGGCCGGCGCCGCCCGCGCTTCGCCGATCAAAAAAACCCGAACAGCTGGGGCCCCAAGGCCCCAACTGTTCGGGTTTTTTTTGTGGCTGAACGCCGCTTGCTGATTACATATTGCGGCGGTACTGCCCGCCCACTTCAAACAGCGCGTTGGTGATTTGCCCCAGGGAGCACACGCGCACGGCATCCATCAGCACCTCGAACACGTTCTGGTTGTCAATCACCGCTTGCTGCAGGCGCTTGAGCTGCGCTGGCGCGGCGCTGGCGTGGCGCGCATGGAAGTCTTCCAGCCGCTTGAGCTGGCTTTGCTTTTCCTCATCGGTCGAGCGGGCCAGTTCCAGCTTGTCCTGGACCTGGTCGCCGTGCGGGTTGCGAAAGGTGTTGACGCCGATGATGGGCAGCTCGCCGGTGTGCTTGAGCATTTCGTAGTGCATCGATTCGTCCTGGATGCGGCCGCGCTGGTAGCCGGTTTCCATCGCGCCCAGCACGCCGCCGCGCTCGGCGATGCGTTCAAACTCGGTCAGCACGGCTTCTTCCAGCAACTCGGTCAGTTCCTCGATGATGAAGGCGCCTTGCGTGGGGTTTTCGTTCTTGGCCAGGCCCCATTCGCGGTTGATGATGAGCTGGATCGCCATGGCGCGGCGTACCGAGTCTTCGGTCGGCGTGGTGATGGCTTCGTCGAACGCGTTGGTGTGCAGGCTGTTGCAGTTGTCGTAGATGGCAATCAGCGCCTGCAGCGTGGTGCGGATGTCGTTGAACTGGATTTCCTGCGCGTGCAGGCTGCGCCCGCTGGTCTGGATGTGGTATTTGAGCTTTTGGCTGCGCTCGTTGGCGCCGTATTTTTCTTTCATGGCGACGGCCCAGATGCGGCGCGCCACGCGGCCCATCACGGTGTATTCGGGGTCCATGCCGTTGCTGAAGAAAAAGCTCAGGTTGGGCGCGAAGTCGTCGATATGCATGCCGCGCGCCAGGTAGGCCTCGACAAACGTGAAGCCGTTGGACAGCGTGAAGGCCAGCTGGCTGATCGGATTCGCGCCAGCCTCGGCAATGTGGTAACCGCTGATCGACACGCTGTAGAAGTTGCGCACCCGGTTGTGCACAAAATACTGGGCAATGTCGCCCATGACTTTCAGGCTGAACTCGGTCGAAAAAATGCAGGTGTTCTGGCCCTGGTCTTCTTTCAGGATGTCGGCCTGCACCGTGCCGCGCACGTTTTCAAGCACCCATTCGCGGATTTTCTCGGTTTCGGTGTCGGTCGGATCGCGGCCGTTGTCCGCCTTGAACTTGTCCAGGTTCTGGTCAATGGCGGTGTTCATGAACATGGCCAGGATGCTGGGCGCCGGGCCATTGATGGTCATCGACACGCTGGTGGTCGGGTTGCACAGGTCAAAGCCGCCGTACAGCACCTTCATGTCGTCCAGCGTGGCAATGCTCACGCCCGAGTTGCCGACCTTGCCGTAGATGTCGGGGCGCCGGTCCGGGTCGTTGCCGTACAGCGTGACCGAGTCAAACGCGGTGGACAGGCGCTTGGCGGCCATGCCGTCGCTGAGCAATTTGAAGCGCGTGTTGGTGCGGAACGGGTCGCCTTCGCCGGCAAACATGCGGGTCGGGTCTTCGCCCTCGCGCTTGAAGGCGAAGGTGCCGGCGGTGTAGGGGTAGCTGCCCGGCACGTTGTCCAGCATCAGCCACTGCAGCACTTCGCCGTGGTCCTGGTACTTGGGCAGCGCGACCTTGCGAATCGGCGTGCCCGACAGCGATTTGGTGATCAGTGACGTGCGAATTTCCTTGTCGCGGATCTTCACGACGTATTCTTCACCGGCGTAGGCTTTCTGCATTTCAGGCCACTGGGCCAGCAGCTTGCGGGCGGCCGGGTCCTGGATTTGCTCGCGCTGCTCGGCCAAATCCATAGCGGCTTCGGCGGCGCGGGCCTTGTCGGGCTTGCCCACCCGCAGCATGGCGGCGGCGGCGCGCAGCTGCTGGATTTCCCGGGCCAGCGCGGCCTGGTCTTTGCTGCGCTTTTTGTAGCCGCGCACCGTGTCGGTGATCTCGGCCAGGTAGCGCGTGCGCGCGGCCGGCACCACCGGGCTCTGGTTGGTGCTGTGGCGCACCGGGGTCAGCGGCAGCGTGCCGCCTTCGAGCGGCAGGCCCAGGCTGGCCAGGCGCGGCTTGAGCGCCTGGTACAGCGCGGTCACGCCGTCGTCGTTGAAGCGCGCGGCCATGGTGCCGAACACCGGCATCTGGTCGGCCGGCGTGGTCCAGGCTTCCTGGTTGCGCTGCACCTGCTTGGCGACATCGCGCAGCGCGTCGAGCGAGCCCTTGCGGTCAAACTTGTTGATGGCGACGAACTCGGCAAAGTCCAGCATGTCGATTTTTTCCAGCTGGCTGGCGGCGCCGAATTCGGGCGTCATCACGTACATGGGCACATCGACGTGCGGCACGATGGCGGCGTCGCCCTGGCCAATGCCCGAGGTCTCCACAATGATCAGGTCAAACCCGGCGCATTTGCAGGCGGCCAGCACATCGGGCAGGGCCTGGCTGATTTCCGAGCCGAAGTCGCGCGTGGCGAGCGAGCGCATGAACACGCGGGCGCCAGCAGACCACGGGTTGATGGCGTTCATGCGGATGCGGTCGCCCAGCAGCGCGCCACCGCTCTTGCGGCGTGACGGGTCGATGCTGATCAGCGCCACGCGCAGCTGGTCGCCCTGGTCCAGCCGCAGGCGGCGGATCAGCTCGTCGGTGAGCGACGACTTGCCGGCGCCGCCGGTGCCGGTAATGCCCAGCACCGGTATCTTTTTGGTAGCGGCCTGCGCCCGCACCGCCTGCACCAGCGCTTCGTCGGCCTTGTCATTTTCAAGCGCGGTGATGAGCTGGGCCAGCGCCCGCCAGTTCATTTCGCCGTGGCCTTCAATGGCCTGGATGGCTTTGGGCGCAAAGCCGGTCAGGTCTATGTCGCAGCGCATCACCATCTCGCCGATCATGCCGGCCAGGCCCATTTTCTGGCCGTCTTCGGGGCTGAAGATGTGGGTGACGCCGTAGGCATGCAGTTCGCGAATCTCGGGCGGCACGATCACGCCGCCGCCGCCGCCAAAGATCTGGATGTGTTCGCCGCCGCGGCTTTTCAGCAAGTCCACCATGTACTTGAAGTACTCGACATGCCCGCCCTGGTAGGAGCTAATTGCAATGCCCTGTGCGTCTTCCTGCAAGGCGGCCGTCACGACTTCATCGACGCTGCGGTTGTGCCCCAGGTGAATCACTTCGGCGCCCATGCTCTGCAATATGCGCCGCATGATGTTGATGGCCGCATCGTGACCGTCAAACAGGCTGGCGGCGGTGATGAAGCGCACCTTGTGGGTAGGGCGGTAATTGGCGAGCGCTTTGTAGTCTGCGGACAGGTCGGTCATGATGTTCCTATGCTGTGGCCATTGGCTCCGACTGGAGACCAAAGTTGAATAATATTACGTTTACGTAAACGTCAACTAAAACGTCGGCAAAAAGTTTTTCAACTTGATGAGAGATTCATTTCTCCGGGATCCTGAAGCAAGGGATAACCCTCGGGTATTTGCGGTGCAGTAACGCATGCATGCATACATGAAATATTTTTTGGCAAGATTTAAAAAAATTCATCGAATTTCTTGCTTATTTCTGGTTTTTCTGTGGAAAGTACTAACACGACATAGGGGTAAGTCGGATAGATTCACTGCTCACCAGCCGACTGCAAAGTCGAAGTGGCGTTGTCGCGGTGACTAACGCGTACACAGAATCTATTTATTAATCTGGAGACACCATGAATATTCGTTTTGCCAAATTGGCCATTGCGTCAGCTGTTTTGAGCGTTGCCGGCTTGGCTACCGCTGCTGACCCGATCAAGATCGGTGTGGCTGGGCCTTTCACCGGCGGCTCGTCCTCCATGGGCGTGAGCATGCGTGATGGCGTCAGGCTTGCTACCGAGGAAATCAACAAGAGCGGCGGCGTGATGGGCCGCAAGCTGCAACTCGTCGAGCGTGATGATGAGGCAAAAAACGAGCGCGGCGTGCAGATCGCTCAGGAACTGATCAACAAGGAAAAAGTTGCTGCGACAGTCGGCTACATCAACACCGGCGTGGCACTCGCATCGCAGCGGTTTTTCCAGGAAGCCAAGATTCCGGTGATGAACAACGTGGCGACCGGCACGCTCATCACGCAGCAGTTCAAGGATCAGCCCGAAAACTACATTTTCCGCAATGCCGCGCATGACAGCATCCAGGCCCCCATGATTGTGGAAGAAGCCGTCACCCGCCGCGGCTTCAAGAAGGTCGCCATCCTGGCTGACTCGACCAACTATGGCCAGCTGGGCCGCGAAGACCTGGAAAAAGCGCTGACCGCCAAGGGCGTCAAGCCTGTAGCCGTCGAGAAGTTCAACATCAAGGATGTGGACATGACCGCCCAGCTGCTCAAGGCCAAGGAAGCCGGTGCTGAAGTGGTCCTGACCTACGCCATTGGTCCCGAACTGGCGCAGATCGCCAACGGCATGACCAAGCTGGGCTGGAAAGTGCCGATGATTGGCAGCTGGACGCTCTCGATGGCCAACTTCATTGACAATGCCGGTCCTGGCGGAGAAGGCGCGCGCATGCCGCAAACCTTCATCCAGCAGGCTGACACGCCTAAGCGCAAGGCCTTCATTGATGCCTACCTGAAAACCTTCAAGCCCAAGAACAACCGCATCGATTCACCGGTGTCGGCAGCGCAGGGCTATGACTCCGTCTACCTGCTCGCAGCCGCCATCAAGCAGGCCAACAGCACCGACGGGCCGAAAATCCGCGAAGCCCTGGAAAACCTCAACACCAAGGTTGAGGGTGTGGTGACGACTTATGACAAGCCTTTCACCAAGGCCGACCATGAAGCGATCACCGCCAACATTCCTGTGGTCGGTGAAGTCAAGCAAGGCCGTGTGGTCTACGCCTATGCGGAAGACATGAAGAAAAGCGGCGACCTGCGTGTTAAAGACGCCAAAGCTGCCAAAAAGTAATCCTGCATATTGATTTGAGTTGGTTTTTTTAGGAAATAGGCACCGCGCCGGCTAGTTCGGCTTGCGCGGTGCTTTTTTGTGTTGAGCGCCACCCGCATGCTGCCTGCACGCGCAAGGCAGTGTGCGCTGGCTCTCACTCATTTTGTGGAATTGTATTTATGGAAATCCTGCTTCAACTTATTTTCAGCGGTGTTGCGATGGGCATGATCTACGCGGTCATTGCTTTCGGCTACCAGCTGACCTTTCAGACTTCAGACACACTTAATTTCGGCCAGGGCGATGCGCTGATGCTGGGTGCCATGGTCGGCTTGACCCTGGTCGGCATGGGCGTGAATTACTGGCTGATGCTCCCCCTGGTCATTATTTTTGGCCTGTTTCAAGGCGGGCTGGTCGAGCGTATCGGCGTGCGTCCCGCCATCAAGATCAAGAGCGAGTTCGGCTGGATCATGTCGACCATTGCCTTGGGTATTATTTTCAAGAACGTGGCAGAAAACGTCTGGGGACGGGACGACATGAAGTTTCCCTCGCCGCTGCCCGAGTCGCCCCTCAAGGTGCTTGGTGCCAATGTGCTGCCCATGGAAATTCTCGTGGTGGTCGGTGCCGTGCTGATGATGCTGGCCGTGGAATTTTTCAACCGCAAGACGATTTACGGCAAAGCCGTCGTCGCCACGTTCAACGACCGCGATGCGGCCAAGCTGATGGGCATCAACACCGGCCTGGTGATCACTTTTTCCTATGCGCTGTCCTCGGCTTCTGCCGCGTTTGCGGGTGCGTTGATCGCCCCGCTGACCATGACGGGCGCCACCATGGGCGCGGTGCTGGGCCTCAAGGCCTTTGCGGTCGCCATCATCGGTGGCCTGACCAGCGGCATGGGCATTATTGTGGGCGGCATTATTTTGGGTGTGGCCGAAACCACCACTGGTTTTTATTTGTCCACTGGCTACAAGGACGTTCCCGGACTGGTGCTATTGCTGCTGGTACTGGCTTTCAAGCCTGCCGGCCTGTTCGGTAAAAACGCGATCAAGAAAGTTTGAAGATGAACCGCAAGACTCTCATTGCTGCCGTGTTGGCGCTGGCCTTGCTGGCCGCTGTGCCGCTCATGACCAGCAATTCCTATTACATCCACATGGTCGGCACGATCATGATTTACGCGATCCTGCTGTATGGGCTGGATATCGTGGTCGGCTATACCGGCCAGGTGTCGCTGGGCCACGCCGGCCTGTTTGGCATCGGCTCCTACACCGCTGGCGTACTGTTCATGAAGCTGGGCGCGCCGCTGTGGGTCATCATCCCGGCCAGCATTGCCGTGACGGCTGGCTTTGGCGCCTTGCTGGCCCTGCCGGCGCTGCGCGTGACCGGGCCTTACCTGGCCATGGTGACGCTGGCGTTCGGCACCATCATCCAGATTCTGATCAACGAGATGACTTTCCTTACCGAAGGGCCGCTCGGCATCACGATCCCGAAGCCCTCGATTGCCGGCTACAAGCTCAATGAGCACGACTTTTACTGGCTGACTTTTGCGCTCATGGTGATCTCGCTCGTGGTGGTGGACCGCATCCTGCGCTCGCAACTGGGCCGTGCGTTCGAGGCGCTGCGCGGCAGCCCGGTGGCGTCTGACTGCATGGGTGTCTCCGTTTACCGCTACAAGGTCTATGCCTTCGTCATCAGCGCCGGATTTGCCGGTCTGGCGGGTTGCCTCTATGCCTATTCAGAGCAGTACATCTCGCCCAATACCTACAACTTCGAACTGACGGTGCTGTTTTTGCTGGCGGTCATCATGGGCGGGCGCAAGACGCGTTCCGGCGCCTTGCTGGGCGCTGCCATCATCGTGATCCTGCCCAAGCTGCTGGACGACCTGGAACTGTTTCGCATCGTCGCCACGGTGCTGGCAGCGGTGATTACCGTCGGCGGCATTGTGGGCATCTTCAAGAAGATCACCACGCCCAAGGCGATGGCAGTCCCGGTGGTCGGGACCATCGCGCTGGCCGGTTTTGCCTTCTGGCTGGAGTCGATCACGGACTGGCGGCTGAGCATTTTTGGCTTGATGATTCTGTTTGTCGTCTATTACCTGCAAAACGGCATCGTCGGCTTTGTGCGCGCGCTCTTCCATGTGCGCCAGCCTGCACCCGAGTTCATCGGCAAGGCAGGCGAGGACCATGGCAAGGATGCCATCTCGGTGGCCGCCAGTGCCGGCGAGGCCGGCGGCGACCTGTTGATTGCCAAAGGCGTGCTGATGCAGTTTGGCGGCCTCAAGGCCATCAACCAGGTTGATCTGCGCATCAAGCGCGGCACCATCCACGGCCTGATCGGCCCGAACGGCTCGGGCAAGAGCACCATGATGAACGTGCTGACCGGCATTTATGTGCCAACGGCCGGCAGCATCGACTTTGCCGGTCGCTCTGTGGTGGGGCGCACCTCGTCCGACATCGCGCTGTCGGGCATTGCACGGACCTTCCAGAACGTGCAGCTGTTCGGCGAAATGACGGCGTTGCAAAACGTGCAGGTGGGCTTGCACCACACCTTCAACAGCAACATCGTCGATGTGGCGCTGCACACGCCGCGTTACAAGCGCGAGGAAACGTCGGCCATCGAGCGCGGCATGGGCTTGCTGCGCTTTGTCGGTCTGGCTGATCTGGCCACCGAAGAAGCGCGCAACCTGCCTTACGGCAAGCAGCGCCTGCTGGAAATCGCGCGTGCCCTGGCGCTCGACCCGCAACTGCTGCTGCTCGACGAACCGGCTGCCGGCCTGACCGCGCCTGACATCAAGGAGCTGGTGACCATCATCCGCAAGATCCGCGACCACGGCATCACCGTGATCCTGATCGAGCACCACATGGATGTGGTGATGAGCATGTGCGACACCGTCTCGGTGCTCGACTTCGGCCAGAAAATCGCCGAGGGCAAGCCCGCCGATGTGCAGGCTGATGAAAAGGTCATCGAGGCTTACCTCGGTGGCACGGCCGCATAAGGAAGGAATTCACCATGTTGAGTATCAAGAATCTGGAAGCCGGCTACGGCAAGGTGCAGGTCCTGCACGGCATTTCGATGGAAGTGCCCAAGGGCAAGGTCGTCACGCTGATTGGCTCCAACGGCGCCGGCAAAACCACCACCATGCGGGCCATCTCCGGCATGATCAAGCCGACGGCCGGCCAGATCAATCTGCACGGCAAGCGCATCGATGGCCTGGAGTCCTACACCATCGCCAAGCAGGGCCTGGCCCATTCGCCTGAAGGTAGGCGCGTGTTTGCCACCATGTCGGTGACCGATAACCTGATTTTGGGGGCCTTTCCGCGCCTGACCGGCAGCCGCCCCAAGGGCGATGTGCAGGGTGACCTGGAGCGGGCGATGGAGCTGTTTCCACGCCTGAAAGAGCGGCGCAACCAGCTCGCCGGTACGCTTTCAGGCGGGGAGCAGCAAATGCTCGCCATGGCGCGTGCCGTGATGCTGAACCCTGAAATTGTGCTGCTGGATGAACCGTCGATGGGCTTGGCTCCGATTTTGGTCGAAGAGGTGTTTCGCATCATTGCCGACCTGAAGTCGCGTGGCGTCACCATGCTGTTGGTCGAGCAGTTCGCTGCTGCCGCCTTGAAGGTGGCTGACTACGGCTATGTGCTTGAAAACGGCCGAATCACGGTGCATGGCGAGGCGGCCAGTCTGCGTGACGACCCGGCGGTGAAAGCCGCCTACCTGGGCGGTGGGCACTGAGCCTGCTTTGCTGCGGCCGGTGTTTGCCCATCAGGTGATCTTCAGGCCCTTCAGCGCCGGATCACTGGGCGGGTAGCTCAAATCCATCTGTTGCAGCGTGCTGCGCACAATCGTGGCGATCATCAGGTTGCGGTGGGTCTTGGAGTCGGCGGGCACCACGGTCCACGGCGCCCAGGCGGTGCTGGTGGCGTTCAGCAGATCCTCATAAGCCTGCTGGTACTGCGACCACTGTTTGCGCGCCTCCAGATCCCCCATGCTGAACTTCCAGTTTTTGCTCAGGTCGTCAATGCGTTCCTGCAGCCGCTGGCCTTGCTCGTCCAGGCTGATGTGCAGCATGAACTTGAGCACCACCGTGCCGGTCTCGGTCAGCATGCGCTCAAAGTCATTGATGTGCTGGTAGCGCTGCACCGTTTGCGCGGGCGTGATCCAGCCGTTGACGGGCGGCACCAGCACGTCTTCGTAGTGGCTGCGGTTAAAAATCATCATTTCGCCCGCGCGGGGCACGAGCTGATGAATGCGCCACAGGTAGTCGTGCGCGCGCTCGTCTTCGCTCGGCGCTTTCCATCCCATCGTGCGCACACCCAGCGGGCTGATGCGGCTGAACACGCCGCGCAGCGTGCCGTCCTTGCCGGAGGTGTCGGTGCCCTGCAAAATCACCAGCAGCTTGTAACGTTTGTCGGCGTAAAACAGATTTTGCAGTGCATCGAGCTCAATCGCCAGCACCTCGACAGCCGCTTTGTCGGCCAGTTTGTCCCCGCCGGAAAACGGCGTGGCAGCAGGATCGAAGTCCGCCAGCGACCAGTTTTTCCCTTTTTTTCTGTCATCGCCGGGCGCAGCGCTGGAGGGGGGCGGCTGCCACCGGGCGATCAGTTTGGCGAGCGACTTGAGGTCGGCTTTACTAGGCGGTGCTTCCATTGACGCAGGGGCTTCAATGCGGTAAGAGGACATCCGTGTCTCCGTGGGTTGTTGGCGTTTTCCCCCTGATTTTGCATCCCGCCGGGCGCCCGTGGCGTACTCATTTGCCCCTATCATCTGCCCTGCCTGTTGAGCGGTGCAAGAATACACTCGCTTCTGGCACTCCTTGAATTGACCATACGACAGGTTCCGACATGCCAACCGTTACGCCATCGAATGCGCCCGCGCCGCCTCAAATACACCCTGCCTCGGGCTACGCCGGCGACATTGCGCCGCAGCTTGCCTTTGCCTGGGTGCAGTCGGGCGAGGCGGTGCTGGTCGACGTGCGAAGCGACGCCGAGCGCGAATGGGTGGGCTATGTGCCAGGTGCGCTAACGTTGGCCTGGAAGCAATGGCCTGGCATGGTGATGAACGCCGGTTTCGACGAAGGCCTGAAGGCGGCTGTACCTGCGAGGCAAAAAGTCGTGCTGCTGTGTCGCAGTGGGGTGCGTTCGATCGCGGCTGCCCGGCGGGCCAGCGAACTGGGCATCGAGGCCTACAACATCCTGGAGGGTTTTGAAGGCGATCCGGACGATCAGGGGCGCCGGGGCCTGCGGGGTGGTTGGCGTTTTCATGGCCTGCCCTGGCGCCAAAAATAACGCCAGGCTAAAAATTACACAAGCACAACAGTTTTAATGCTGGGCTTTGCCAAGGGGGGCTGATGGCACGGCGGACAGTTGCCTGTTATTTATAACAGGGGGAAGACGGTAAAAATAAGTGAGAAAGTTTTCAATAAGGTTGTTTTTTATGAACGGAACAACCTTATGCAAGTACTTGAACGCCTCTCCGATGCCTCCGCCAAAGTCCACCATAACCCACCGCTGCTGCCGCGCGTGCGGGAGCGCCTGGAACAGCAATTCATGCCGCACTGGGAAAACCAGTGGGGCGGAAAATGCATTTTGCACGGCCGCAGCCCGGGGCCGGAGTCGATACGGCTGGACGGCAACGACTACCTGGGTATCTCGGGCAACCCGGACATTGTCCGGGCCCAGATTGCCACCTTGCGGCGTGACAACGACAGTGTGATCCAGTCGGGCGCTTTTTTGCTGGACGCCCATCCGTCCCGCGCACTGGAGGCCTCGCTCGCCGCCTGGGTCGGCAAAGAAGACGGCTTCGTCTGCCAGTCGGGCTACACCGCCAACGTCGGCTTGCTGCAGGCGATCGCCGATGAACAAACCCCTGTTTACCTTGACACGCTGGCCCACACGTCCTTGTGGGAAGGGGTGCGCGCCGCGCGTGCACCGGCTTATGCGTTTCGTCACAATGATTCCGCGCATCTATCGCGCATGATCGCCCGCCATGGGCCTGGCATCGTGGTGGTGGATTCGGTCTACAGCACCACCGGGGCCCTGTGCCCACTGGCCGACATGCTGGATGTGGTTGAGCAACACGGCTGCACCATTTTGGTCGACGAGTCACATTCGCTGGGCACCCACGGCCCGCAAGGTGCCGGGCTGTGCGCCGAACTCGGCCTGACCGACCGCGTGCACTTCATCACCGCCAGTCTGGCCAAGGCCTTTGCCGGCCGCGCGGGCTTTTTCACGGTTCCGGCTGAGCTGCGTTACTTCGTGCTGCACCACAGTTTCCCCAATATTTTCAGCTCGTGTCTGCTCCCGCATGAGATTTCCGGGCTGGCGGCAACGCTGGAGGTCATTCGCCGCAGCGACGATGCGCGGGTGCGACTGCACGCCAACACGCGGCGGCTACGCGCCAGTTTGTCGGACATGGGCTACCCCATCCACCAGGGCAGCCAGCAGATCATCGCGCTGGAGGCCGGAACCGAGCCTGCCACCATGGTGCTGCGCGACCGGCTTGAGGAGCGCCAGCTTTTTGGCGCGGTGTTCTGTGCACCCGCCACCAGCCGCAACCGGGCCATGGTTCGCCTGACGCTCAATGCCAACCTGACCGCGTCCGAACTGGATCGGGTGGAGCAGATGGCGCGCGAGATCGCCCCCCTCGTTAAGCCCTGGGACTGGCCGATTGCGCGGCGCGCCCGCGCAGGCCAGCACCATTAATCCTCCAGCGATCGCTCGCCATGGATCGCCAGGAAGCGCTCATGGCTGCGCATCAAGCCCGGGCTGAAGCCGTCTGGGACCGCGAAAAGCGCGCCGTACAGGCAGGTTGAGTCGCCCGCCATCGCGAAGGCCTGGCGCGGCTGGGCTTGGTATGGGCTGCCCAGCGTCAGCTGCAGTTCCAGATCAAGGAGCCGGTTGCCGGCGCTGATGTCCCGGACGGTGGCGTCATTCCAGCCCTGGGACTGGGCCATCTCTGCGAGCTCCTGCAGATTTTCAGCGGGCTCCAGCTGCAGCCAGCGCACACTGCCCTTGGGGTCCAGCGCCAGCACGCCGAAGGGTGCGCCTATGACGACATGCTCTATCCAGCCCTGCTGGCGTGCCAGGTGTTCCAGCGCCTGCGCGATGGCCGGGTCGCACAACAGCGCCTGCTGCGCACGTGTCAGGGTGGCAAGCCAGGTTTGTTGATGGCGTGCATGGCTCAGGTGCCGCAGGTCCCGGATGGCAGCGGTCAGGCGCAGGCGGATTTCCGGGGACTGCTTGGGAATGAACTGATGGATCAGGCCGCGGTTGAAGGCTGACACTGCGAGTTGCTCGTCGGCCCGGCCCGTGAGCAAAATGCGTGAGCCTGGCCACGCCGTCAACGCGCTCAAAACCCGCAGTCCGCTCATCGCGGGCATGGAGTAATCCACCACGCAGACCTCGGTCAGTGCAAAGCGGGTCGTGCCGTCTTCACGCCAGTACTGCAGGATTTGCGGAATCAGGGCCGCCCCCTGGCGCCAGCGGTTGACGATTTCCTGTTGTGCCCAAGTGTCAGCTTCCCAGTCGGGGGTCTCCTGCTGCAGCAGCTCGATGCAGGCCACCGGGCGCAACAGCAGCCGCAGATACCAGTCGGGCGGCATGACTTCGGCCAGCATTTCGAGGTAGTCCCGGTCGTCGTCGAGAAAAACCACGCCCCCCGGGCGGCGGTAGAGGGGAAAAGAGAGGGTTGTCGGGTTCATCACGGGTGTAAAAATCAACGAAAGCGTAGGTAAAACTCGGCCGTTTTGCGCGGCTATCCACCCGCGACGGGGAGCTCAATGGTGAAAATCGCGCCGACCGCATATTCTGATTTCACCTGAATACTGCCGCCTGCACTTTGTACCACTTGCTGGCAAAAGGCCAGACCCAGGCCGTGCCCGGTGCCGCGGTCGCTGGAGAAAAAAGGTTTAAAAATTTTTGACTGAAGCGCCGCATCCATGCCCATGCCATCGTCTGCCACCACGATCCGGCCGCGCTCCTTCAGCAGACCGACTTCGATGCGCAGCGCCCCAAGGGGGTAGCGGGAGTCAGCCGCCGTCAGGGAGTGCAGCGCATTTTTGATCAGGTTGTCCAGTACCTGCGAAAACTGGGTGATGGAAGACCGGAAGACGAAATCATGGTGGATGAGCACCTTCACGCAATCCCGCTGGCGGCTGGAGGGGAAGGGATAGGCGGCGACGACATCATTGATCAGTGTGACCGCAGAAACCGCGTCGCTATGGCGCGGCAGTTGCAGCAGCTTGGCATTGGCAATTTGCGTGTCGATCTGGTGGTGCATGTTGCGAACCAGCGCGTGCAGGCGCCCCGCAAGCTTGTCTAGCTGCGGCGCGCGCGGGTGGTCAGGGTGGCGCTGCACTTCCAGTTGGAGCGCATCGCCAATCAGTGCAGCGGTAGACAGCGGCGTGCGTAGTTCGTGCGCCATGATGGCCATGGTGGTCAGGGTATGGGCCAGTTGCTGGCGCCGCAGGTTGGCCGACGACAGGCCCAGCAGCAACGCGCAGGCCCAACTGAAGCTGATCACCACCGCATCGACGGCATTTTCGGAGCCGATCAGGATGGGATGCTCGGGCATGAGCCAGCGAAACAGGCCCCATGCCACCAAGGCACCGCTCAGGGTTCCGGCTGTGGCGATGCGCCAGTCGGTCAGGTGGTGGTAAATCAGAATCACCGCACAAACGCTGGCGAGCCAGACGGTCCCACCGGCATTGCACAGGTACATCCAGCTGAAAAATAGCGGGAGCTCGACCCAGGTAATCACGGTGACCAGCGCCCGCGTTGCCCGGCTCGACAGGTCGCGGACCACCGGTGGCAGCATCAAGACCAGACCCAGTACGCTCATCAGGCCGCGCAGCCAGAGGGTTTCATAGGGCTGCACCAACCAGCTCGACCAGATCCAGCCGAACAGGGGGTGCCCGACAAACAACGCCAGTCCCAGCAAGCGCAGCCGCCAGGGCGAGGGGTGCAAAATTGGCTCCAGGGGCGCGGGGGTCCAGCGCCTCGGAGGCCACCGCGCGAGCCACGATAGAGCGCGTGTTTTTTTCATGTTAATTTCTAGCCAAACACAGCGTACTGATTAATGACAGTTTTTAACATTTGCGCATATTGTCCCTATTCCGCATGAACACCTAATGCTTGTACCTGTTAACTTTGACAGCATGGCGCTGGATGGCGTGGTCAGCGACTGGATGTGCGCCCTGCGCGAATTTTCGGTGGAAGCCCTGATGGTGTTGGGCCCTGATCCGTTTGGGGGGGAAGCGGCCCGGCTGGTGCTGGCCCTGCATCCCCCGCGGCTGCTGGACGCCGCGCAAGCGTTGGCCGAGAGCCAGGATTTCGGCGCGCCGTGGCGCGACTCCGATGCCCCTTTGGTGGCCTGGCAGGACATTTCAAAGTCGACGTTCGAAAGCATGGGCCGCTGGCGCCGGCTCTGGTTGGCCCACGGCTACCGAAGCGTGGTGCGGATCGCCTTTCCGCTCACGGGCGGGCGCGCCTTCGAGTGCTATCTTTTCAGTCCGCGCGAGTGGCCCGACCGCAGTGAGCCGGCCTTGCTGGCCTGGTCGGCCTTCAACATCTGGCCCTTGCTCAAGCGGGCGCTGGCCGACGCCCGCAACCCCTTGAGTCCGCGCGAACTGGAATGCCTGCGCCTGGCGTTTCAGGGTCTGACGGCGCGCGAAAGCGGGGAAGCGCTGCTGTGCAGCGAACGCACCGTGAACTTTCACCTGGCCAATGCCATGAGCAAGCTCAAGGTCGACAACAAGCTGGCGGCAGTCCAGCGCGCTTGCTGGTTCGGGCTGATTTGAAGCGCGCAGCGGGCGCGTCTGCAGGAAAACCTTTGCAGGTCAGGACAGCAGCGACGCAAATCTGTTCATAATTCAGCGCAATGACTTTTTTAGCACTTGACGTGGGCAACACCCGACTGAAATGGGCCATGTACGACGCGCCGCTACCCGGCGCCAAATTGCTGGCCCAGGGCGCGGTGTTTCTGGAGAACATCGACAAACTCGCGGAAAACGAGTGGCTCACCATGGCCCCGCCGTCGCGGATTCTCGGTTGTGTCGTGGCCAGTGACGCCATCAAGCGGCGTGTGGCCGAGCAAATGGACCTCTGGGAGGTGGCGCCGCGCTGGGTCGTGTCGAGCCCGCAAGAGGCCGGCTTGACCAACGGCTACGACCACCCGTCGCGGCTGGGCGCCGACCGCTGGGTCGCCATGATTGGCGCCCATCATCGGCTGCTGGCGCGCGGCATCCACAAACCCTGCGTGGTGGTGATGGTGGGCACGGCGGTGACGGTCGAGGCCATTGACCGCTCCGGCAAGTTTCTGGGCGGCATCATCTTGCCCGGCCACGGCATCATGCTGCGCGCGCTGGAGTCGGGCACCGCCGGCCTGCATGTGCCCACTGGTGACGTGACCGATTTCCCCACCAACACCAGCGACGCGCTGACCAGCGGCGGAACCTTTGCCATTGCCGGCGCGGTGCAGCGCATGGTCGAAAACCTCACCCGCCATTGTGGCCAGGCGCCCGCCTGCATCATGACTGGCGGCGCCGGCTGGAAGATGGCGCCCAGCATGTCGGTCGAGTTCGAGCTGGTGGACAACCTGATTTTTGACGGTCTGCTGGAAATTGCCTCGCGCCGCTTTGCAAACTAATATTCTTATAGACGGAACACCCCCATGTCAGATTTGAAAGCCGCTTTTGAGCAGGCCATGCTCGACTCCAAAAACATCAGCGAGCGTCCCGACAACGCTACACTTTTGAAAATCTACGCGCTGTACAAGCAAGGCAGCGCGGGCGACAACACCGAAAAAAAGCCGGGTTTTGGCGACATGGTGGCCCGCGCCAAGTGGGATGCCTGGAGCAAGCTCACGGGCACTTCGCAAGACGACGCCATGCAGCAGTACATCGACCTGATGGCTGAGCTGAGCTGAGCTGAGCTGAGCTGATTTTCATTTCTTGCGTCTGTCTTCTCCCCGGCTGAGGGGTGTGATGCATTCAAGAGCAAGAAGACGCGACGTCATCCCCATGCACCGCGTTTGCGGCGGTGGGTAAATTTTCGCGTCTGCTCGTTTCCCTTGCGCCGCATGGCGTCGCGCTCGCACGGGTTTGGTCTGCGAGAAAAAGGTTAAATTGCTATTAATTTAATAGCTAATACTGTAAGTGAGTAAAGCGTTACAGGCGCTTTTTACTTAATAATTAATGGGCTGCAGCGCACCCCGGGCCACGCGTCCCAAGCCGGTCGAGCTGGCGCCTGCGCCAACCCACACCTTCCAAAACTGGATACAGCCTGTCGGATGAAGCCCGTCAAGTTGAACCCGACCTGTGCCCGCTCAGATGCCCTGAGTCGTGGCTGTCAATGGCCTGTCAATGATGTCAAGCGCGCCTGCCGGAGTCGGGGCCAGAGGCGCTTGGCAGCCCCAACTCCGCCCGGCTCGCGTGCTGTGCGTGCCCGCCGCCTCAGTGAACGTAATGCAAGACGGTGTGGAGGCGTTATGGATTTGGTGATTTTGTTGAATTGAAAGGCAAATTTATGTAATAAGATAACAAAAATTACTTGTTCTATTACATTTAATTAAAGTTAATTTGATATCTGTAACAAAATTTATCAATTATGCGTACAAATCTACCCGTTTCCGACATTGAGTATTTGTTGAGGGAAGGTGAGTCCATCGTTTCCACGACGGACCTCAAGGGCAATATCACCTACGTCAATCCCTGTTTCGTGGAGGTCAGCGGATTTACGGAAGACGAGCTCATCGGCTCGCCGCACAACATGGTGCGTCACCCTGACATGCCGACCGAGGCATTTGCCGACTTCTGGACTACGCTGAAAGCTGGCAAGCAGTGGACCGGCATGGTTAAAAATCGCCGCAAAAATGGCGAGTACTACTGGGTGCTGGCCAACGTGACGCCGGTCAAGGAAAACGGCCAGCCAACAGGCTATATGTCCGTTCGCACCAAGCCTGGCCAGGCGCAAATCAACGCCGCCCACCTCGTTTACCGAAAGTTCAAGGAAGGCCGGGCGCAGGGGCTTGCCGTCAAGCACGGTTCGGTAGTGCGTACCGGGCTGGCAGCGAAGGTCGCTGCCTTGCGCAACGTCTCGATTGGCAAACGCCTCGGCTTGATCATGGGGCCTGTGGCTTTGCTGCTGGCCCTGGTTGGTGCTCAGCTTCTGGCCAGTGGCGCAGGCGGCTTGAGCTACTGGGCGGCTGGCCTGTCAGTCCTGGGTTCGGCCCTGACGCTGGTGGGCTGGTACAGCCTGCACGGGGCGATGGTGCGGCCGCTCCAGCAGGCCAATGACGTGGTGTGCGCGCTGGCCGGGGGCGACCTTTCCGTGCGGTGCGAGTCGGACCGCGGTGACGAGATGGGGCAACTCCTTCGCGGACTGCGTCAGTTGAACATCAATCTGCAGGCGGTGATGGGCGATGTGCGCAGCAACGTCGACTCCATCGAGGTGGCCACCCGGGAAATTGCGGCCGGAAACATGGATCTTTCCGGTCGAACCGAGTCGCAAGCCGCCAGCCTGGAAGAAACCGCTGCGAGCATGGAGGAGTTTTCTTCGACCGCCAAGCAAAACGAGGACAGCGCCAAGCAGGCCGACCAGCTGGTCGTTTCTGCCTCTGCCGCGGCCGCCGCTGGTGGCTTGGTCGTTGCCAAAGTGGGTGCCACCATGGGCCAGATCAGCGCTTCCGCCAAAAAGATTGTCGACATCATCGGTCTGATCGACGGTATCGCCTTTCAGACCAACATCCTGGCCCTGAATGCGGCTGTTGAGGCGGCGCGTGCAGGCGAACAGGGCCGCGGCTTTGCGGTCGTGGCGGGCGAAGTTCGCAGCCTGGCCCAACGCTCGGCCAGTGCGGCCAAAGACATCAAAACCCTGATCGGTGATTCGGTCCAAAAAATCGAGGATGGCAACCGCCTGGTCGATGAAGCCGGCCGCACGATGGCGGAGGTGGTGTCCTCCGTGAAGCGGGCCACCGACATCATGAGCGAAATTACGACGGCCAGCCTGGAGCAAAGCAACGGCATTGGCCAGGTCAACCAGGCCGTTTCCCAGATGGACCAGATCACCCAGCAAAACGCCGCCCTGGTCGAAGAAGCTGCCGCCGCGTCGGCCAGCCTGGCGGAGCAAGCGGTCAGGCTCTCGCAGGCCATTTCGGTCTTCAAGCTGGAGCGCACCGCCGCAGGTCGCGCTCCGGCAGGCGCGATGCCGTCTCATTTCAGTCCTAACCGTTCGCTGGCGCAACGCGGTGCCGCGCCTTTGGCCGAAAAAGTCCGCACCGGGCGATGAGTGCGTGTCGCCCACGAGATCCAGGGGTTCTACGGCCTAACGATTTGACTCCGCCTGGAAGGCCGGTTGTCATGACGCATGAAAACAATTCCATCAAGGCCGCCGACGCGGCTTCATTGTTGGCGGGCGTGCTGGAATCGGCCATGGACGCCATCATCACGTCGAATGAACAGCAAAAAATAATTTTGTTCAACCGCGCGGCCGAGAAGATGTTTGGCTGGTCCCGGCAGGAGGTCCTGCAGCAGCCCCTCGAACGGCTGATTCCCGGGCGCTTTCGCCACACACATGCCCGGCAGCTTGCGCATTTCGGTGCTACGGGCGCGTCGTCCCGGGGCATGGGGGTGGCCACCGTCGTCCATGGGCTGCGCGCCAACGGGGAGGAGTTTCCCGTTGATGTCTCGATCACACAGGTCGACACCCCTGACGGCAAGTTGTTCACGGCCATTGTGCGTGACATCAGCGAAGCCGAACGGCTCAAGCGGGTGCAAGTCGAAAACTACGCCCACCTGGCGTCAACCGTGATGGAAAATGCCCGGCTGCTGGAAGAGGTCAGCCAGCTCAATGCAGGGCTGGAGCAAAAAGTGGCCGAGCGCACCGCCGCGCTGGTGCGCCAGGAGGCCTTGTTTCGTGCCCTGGCCGAGCAGGCGCCGCAGGTGGTGTGGACCGCCAACCCGAACGGGGCGGTGACTTATGCCAACCGCGCGTGGTTTGACCTGATGGGCGGCACGCTAAAGGACTGGAGCGGCTTCCAGTGGTTTTCCGCCCTTCATCCTGAAGACGTGTCGGGCGTCAAGGCCAACTGGCTGGCCGCCAATGCGAGCCAATCGCAATTTTCCGGCATCCGGCGCCTGCTGGCCAGGGACGGCAGCTGCCACACCATGGCCTACCGGGCCTCCCCCGTGCTCGATGAGTTCGGTGCGATCGCCTTCTGGGTCGGGATCGATGCGGAT
>Ga0209512_1001542_pt1 | contig 27838 bp, 22 predicted proteins | sample frozenSSSSmetaG_FD_184142 | JGI IMG/M metagenome (GOLD analysis project Ga0209512, IMG submission 184142) | Glacier valley bacterial and archeal communities from Borup Fiord, Nunavut, Canada, to study Microbial Dark Matter (Phase II) -... | ecosystem: Environmental > Aquatic > Freshwater > Ice >...
CAAAGGCTCAAAGGCCTGTGTGAATGCATAGAATCTTCCATGCATGCGCATGGAGATTCTCATCAATTCTCCAAACTGAGAATCCCCGGGTGCCTACAGACAGGCACCCACCTCTTTATTCAACATTATAATCCAATCAATCGCCGAAAAATGCAATAAGCCTGTCCGCAGAGCATTGAATGGACTCAGAATAGGGATGAGGATACTGCCTCCAGTTGTGCTTGAGAAACCTGACAGACTCTACATATATGATAAGATCGTGACATCGACGGAAATCAGGCTCCTCTATCTAGTTCCTAGCACTATCAGTCGGGTTATATGCTGTCGTATGGAACATCATCCCTTGGACCAGGCACCTGAATATGAAGCGATTTCCTATACTTGGGGCGATAACTCGAGGACGCAAGAAATCCTAATTGATGGATGCAGGTTTAAAATTACACAAAACGCGTATGATTCCCTCTACAATCGAAGCTTTTATGCACGAACTGTGCGTGTTTGGATAGATTCAATCTGCATCGATCAGGAGGACCCTATTGAGAAGGCCAAGCAAGTACGCCTGATGACGAAAATTTACAAGCAAGCTTCTCAAGTCATAGTCTTTCTCGGGAACCGCCCGGATGCACATATGATTAACGATGTTCTGGACGAGTTGAACCGAAGACGTAAATGGTACGATGATTCTGTGCTTGGCGAGGAACTCCACAGAGAATATATCCTACAGGAAGCCTCACCTCGTTGGCAAGCCTTCTTGAATTTTCTCGACCAGCCCTGGTTTGGGAGGATTTGGGTTCTCCAAGAGGTAGCAGTCGCAAAGACGGTTCATGCCATCTATGGCAATAGATACATTGATTGGGAAACACTCGTCGAGGTGTTGAGAACGTTCATCAGCGAAATATCGGCCGATTGTCAATCCCTCCTCTACTCAGCAGAGAATTACAACACTCGCCAAGTCTCGAACGCCCCTGCATATGCGTCGATAATGACTACTATAAATCAGCTGCTACAGGAAGGAGAATCCCTTCCTCTCTCGATACTTCTGCAATTAACGCACAGGTTTAAAGCCACAGATCCGAGAGACAAATTATTTGCCTTAATGGGGATGTCTGATCCAGCTTCTTGCGGCCCTGTCCAAATCGATTATACTAAAGATGTTTTGTCTCTATACAGAGAAATTGCCCGTTATATATTTATTAGGGAACGAGGCCTATCTTCATTGCATAATGCTGGCATTGGAAGTCCCAGAAGTCTCACTGACCTCCCTTCCTGGGTACCGGACTGGAGCTGCGCGCTCGCTCAGCAATTGGTCTCAAGGAGCAAATTACACTGCCACCAAAGACCGGAGAGCTGAAATACGAGGAATAAATCTAGATGGAATTAAGGACTGCAATGCCATTGTAATCTTCGGAAATGTAGTAAATCCGATTCAATATTTGAGCACGAAAATGATACATACCCAAAATAAGGATGGTGTCTACGAATCAGAGCAGGACTCGAAGAGGCAATACTCATGGTACGTCGAAGTGAGGGATCTCGTAGAGCAGCACGTTGCGGAAGTGTATGCAAACGGACAACCAAAAGAAGAGGCACTTTGGAGGACTATGATTGGAGATGTAGGGCTTCAACAAGTCCGTCCCGCGTCTAGGGAGTATGGCGACTATTACCGAATCTGGCACCAATTACTTGCGGATATGGATAACTTCGTGATGCTATAAGAAAAACATTATGCCTCCTGGATTCAATACTGATCAAGAGCTCCTGGATGCCATTTTGCACTCCATACGGTTCAAAAGCGCTTTGGGCCAATTCAATTCCGATAACCGATTCTGCGTTACGACGGATGGATACATCGGCATCGTTCCTGCAGGTACACTGCCAGGGGATCTAGTATGAATTCTGTTTGGTGCAGACACTCCCTTGGTAATAAGAGAGGCAACCGATTCGAGTTACCCATTGAAGTCCTACAAGTTGGTAGGAGACTGTTATATCCACGGAATAATGGACGGGGAGGAACTAGAGGCGCAGATGCCGGGAGATCATTCTCTGTTAAAATGGTTGGTTAATAATAAAGCAGATTGGTTGAAAGAGAAAAAACAGATGTGATACCTGTGACATTGTGTAGAATACTAAAATGAATAGTGAGGACCTCATTATGAGGTCGGGATGGACATCACTGTGTCCGTAAATACAGATTGAGACTGAAAGCTGTGAGTATGGAGAATGGCTGGATACGGAGTCCGGAGGCGAATTAACGAGTTTCCGGCTGGCGTCTCCGGACCTAACTGCCCATCGGACCATCCCGAATCCCGATCCGTTCCTGTTCCTCTCAAATCAACATCAACTGGAAATCTCTGAAATTCCGTGGCTTAAGCATGTGCCTCTTTCTACATTTGTGTGTTCAAATATAATCAAATATAAATCTGGTATCAGACACCCTGAGCAGACTTAGAAATCTTGGTATGTAAGGTTGCGATACTACTCATAGAATACGCGCTGCATGCTTACGATGCCATCAATATCACATCGCAAAACCTAGTCAACAGGCATCATTCATATTCGGCGGCTATTGTCTTTTGAACATAAGGCCGGCCTCCAGCGATTTCCTGTTCTTCTGCAAGATGGCTTTCATCTGGGTAGATGAGCTCTGGGGCAGCATCTATGAAAAGTATCCTCCAGGGCTCATTGAATTCGGATGTATGGTATTTACTCAAGTTGTTGGATTTTGGATACCGGGCACCATCTATCTCGGAATCGATCTACTCTTCCCGAATTTCTCTAATCGCCACAAAATACAGTCTGAGCGGCGACAACCTTCTCGGGCACAGATCGTACATTGTATCAAGCATGTTGGACTCAATGAGATTGTGGGATTGTCCATCCAGCTTGCACTCCGTACCGCCTTTGGCTTCCAATACTCTGTCTTCCGTGTCGAGCGACAGCTTCCCGGACTGTGGACAGTTGTGTCAGATATCGTCTATGGGTCACTGGCCGGGGAGTTCGTCTTCTATTACATTCACCGAGCATTTCATCACCCTCTTGTGTACACAAAAGTCCACAAGCAACATCATCAATTCACTGCTCCTATCTCTTTCGCGGGCCAGTACGCCCACCCGGTCGAGCATATCTTTGCCAACCTCGTTCCTGTTATAGTGCCCTTGGCACTTCGAGGGGCCAACTTAGTCTCTGCCACTATCTTTGTCCTGTACGAAATTTGGCAGGCAGCGGCGGATCACAGCGGCTACGACTTTGTGAAATTGCCGCCGACCAAGTTTCACGACCTCCACCACGAGAAGTTCAGAGTCTATTTTGGCACCATTGGCCTTATGGACTGGCTACATGGCACAGATAAGGTGGGATGGGATAAGCCCAAGAAAGCGAAGGTTGATGATGAATAGGGCGTCTCGGTGCGTCCATGGCTACAAGAACATCCAGGCATGACTTATTCGCGTGGCAATCCCGGCTGGGATGGAATGATGGACGATGATTATGATATCGAGGAGTCAATGGGCACAGGCAGTGTGGAGGACATCTGCTATTTAGTGGGCGTTGTCGAGGCAATCTTGTTCGAAGTCGAAAAAATGGTTCTCTGAAGGATGATGCATATAACGAAGAAGGGCTCTCAAATAGAAATAATTATTGATGAAAATTCCTCTTTATTTAGTAATATAAATGGTACCTTTGAATCTCTGAGATATTCCGGCTCGAAGTATCTCCATTTCCCGATTACCTGCGGTACCTCGGGACGTAGATTCCGTTCCATCAGACGCCGAACCCCGCATCCGCACATGAACCTCAATTGGCCGGGCCGGCCCTCCGCCAATTGTAACTTCCATATCAACACCCAGCCCGAGGAACACACCGGAACTCATCCATCTCCTGGTTCCTTTTTCTTTAACGTCCACTATTTTCATGGTGTGATCATATTCTCTCCCGATACCTCCATAGTCAGTCCCGATAGAGTACTGTTTACAGCTCGCGAGGTGGAGTTTGCGCCGTTATGGCCGGCAATGGCATCAGCCCTCCCGGCGGCCCTCCACAAGTTGAAGACGGAGCCTCGTCGCCAGTGCGCGCAGAAGCTCAGCATCCCCCACAGAAAAGGCGCAAGATCTCTAGGGCTTGCGAAGGTTGTCGAGTCCGCAAGATACGTTGCGACGGTGTGAGACCCGCTTGTGGTCCATGCCAGCACCGATCCCAAGGTAATCAGACCTGCGTGTACAATGAAGACGGGCCAAAGGATAGCAGGCAAGAGTGAGCAAATCCCAAAGTACCATGATGCCCTAGACTAACTTGTCACGCGGCAAACAGAAATGCAAGTAGACATTCCTTACTTAATCGAATACAATACCTTGAGGGACTTCTTACACAATCCTCGACATCGCCGGCGGCATCATATGAACGCACGCCCCCTGAAAACAGTGCCAACTATGGCCGGCACAGTTCCAGGTCTAGTGTAGCACCCGAATCAGAAGGCCGCAACTTGGCGGCCACTGCCCCAATTGCTGTGTCTCAAACACATGTCCTGAGCCCAACGCCTCGAGCAGACGCTCTCCCGACAGCATTTATGCGAGCTCAGCCATCTCAACCCCACAGCCGGATGGCAGTGAGCCCAAGTAAACCAGCGGAAGCAATCACAACACCACTCAATTTACTTTCAACTCTCAAGCTTCCACCATTGCTACCACAGAGTGGTATCAATCGGGCTGGGGATGTTTCTAGAATGACACAAAGCTATGATCCGGCAATCGCTGTCACTGGCAACAATATTTCCGCCTCTGCGGCCGACAGTCATGCTAGCCCCGTCAATGCTATGGGATCTTCCATTTATTTGGATAGCCGCATTGCATCTCCGTCCAACGAGTTTTTCGGTGGGTCATCAGCTGCCTACTTCATGCACCAGGTTAAGGAGAGCCTGCCTCGTCAGCCTCATGATAACCCCGCGTCCAGCCGATCATCGAATAAAAGGGCTCTGGCTCCATATCACGTCCACGTTGCTTCTCAGAACTCTGGTGGGAGGAGCAACGACCCTTTTGAGTCTGTGGCATCAGAGTATTTTACACTTCCCACGCGTGACTTAGCTGATGAGTTGATGAAAATTTACTGGACAAGTGTACATTCTCTCTATCCCTTCCTTCACAGACCTTCTATGGAAGATGCATATGACCGTCTTTGGATGCCCAAGAGCGAGGCTCAAAAGCCTTACGGAGACGTTGATTTAGGCTTAGGGTCTACTGAAGCCTCCGGCTGTGGCTCACCTGTTTTTCATTGCGGCCTGAATATCATTTTTGCGCTGAGCTGTCAATTTGCAGGGCCGGACCTGGCTCAAAATTGCCAAGCCCTATCAGAGACTTTCTTTCTTCGTTCCAGAAGGTTACTTCATGTTGATGTTGTGGATCAGGGCAGCATTGCTTTAGTGCAGACTTTGCTGATTATTTCGCAATACTTGCAATGCACTTTATTTTCCAGCAGTTGCTGGACTGCCCTTGGCCTCGCTTGCAGGTTGGCACAAGATCTCGGACTCTATGCTGAAGATCCTCGGACGAAAAGAAGTCCACTTGAACTCGAGATACGTCGGCGCATATGGTATGGCTGTACCGCCATGGATACGTATGTCTGCCAAGAACTTTTTAAACCTCCTGTATACTGACTTATACCAGAGTAACTAGCATGACACTTGGACGTCCAATGATGACCCCTTGTCATTTTACTGTACCCCTACCATCGCACATCGATGACGATGCATCTGTCCAAGTTCAAGATCAATTAGAAAGTTCACGCACTGTATCTTTTCTAGCCTTCTACGTCGAGACAATCAAGCTTTACCAGATATTAGGTAACGTCTTGACGAAGGTATATAAGCCATGGTCTGGGAACACTCCAAGCAGCAACCGAGATACAAAAGACATCCAACACAAAGACCTTGAAGCTATTGTCTCTTTAGATGAAGACCTGTCAAACTTTGAGGAAAACATCATTCCATCCCTTCATTGGGAGAGAGGCGCCCACATTCGAGAGTCCTTGCCTGAGAGCGATCTCATGGTACTGCGCCGGCAAATGAACGTACTTCAAGTTAGGTGAGTGCAGATTAGTCAATTGAAGCCTTCATTTACTAGAATATTGGTCAGATATATCCATATACGAATCCTGCTTCACCGGCCCACATTCCTACGATTTTGCCACAAACTTGGATCAGAATCGAGTGTCAAGTTTTCTAGCCCACGTAGTACCTCAAGCGCAGCGTCGTTCCACGGCAAGCAGAATCTCCGCTCCACATTCTCCATGCAATGTTCTGTAGCTTGTGTACACGCAGCCATTCAACTTACCGTCCTGCTTCATGAATCAGTTACAACCGGATTTGATGGAGCCTGGTGGTACACTATATATTGTAAGTCGTACATCCTTGCCCGTGTTTCTGCGGCTCTGGCTAATACTATCGTAGATATGTGTACAGCAGGACTGGTGCTTACATTGGCAGAATCCTGCTTGCCAATGCACGAGTATTTTGATAGCACAGAGGTACACCGTGCCTGGCTGCTTGGTTGCGAAACATTACGCCTACTTGAAGGACGAGGCAACCCCGCTGAGCATGCCCTCAAAGGTCTTTGTGCGATGCATCAACGACTAGTTCCGAGCAACACAAGCAAGTCCACAGTCCATTTCTTCTCGTGTTTTTATTAAAGCTATTCTTATCCATTATGGGACTCTTGTGGAGATTCGCCGTGTTTCTTTTCTTAGCTTCACTTCTAAATTCAGAATTTCCTGATGGAACTCCTTAAGATATGTTTGCAGCTCACAACCATAACTAACAATATCGCAATGTAGGACCAACTCTGGCCACCACGCCTACTGTTTCTCACGACCGCCTGACGAACCTGGCCTTTGTCGCATCATCACATCGCGTCGAAAAAGACGACGTGATTCACCCGCAAGACTTCGGCACCAGCCATGGCGGCACAAACCAGGACCATTTCGCATCCGAGCAGAACCAGGTTTATCAAAACGACACGGGCCAATTCCCCATGCAGCCGCTGATGGATTTCATGGCGCAGGATATGGACTTGATGTCTTTTGGGCTGTTGGACGAGAGCTGGTGGCGCGGGGTAGCGGAGCCATTTAGTACGTAGGCGGCTGAGGGGCTGGCTCCGAGTACTGAATATTGGTGTTCAGTGAGTGGATTTATCGAAATTGCGACTGGGTTCAATAAGCTCTAAATTAAGAAGTGGTCTTTTCAGCTTGTCAATTAAACCAGATCACAGAGCAGCATACAATCAAAGCCACATTGGATGTGAAGAAGTTTTTACAGAGTAAATAGGGTATGCGATTTGATGAGTATATGCAGTGGTGTGGATGAGAATGAAATGTGAGCTTGCGAGGCCGGCAACAATACGCGCACTGGAAGCGTGGCGCCGATTAAATGAAGCGTCGACGGATGTTGATCTTCGGGCCCAAACTGAAGCAAGAGGGCATTGAGTGCCAGGTTGCCTGTCTAACAGCCCGGCGGTGAATCAAACAGATAACAGAGCTTCTGAGAGTGGACCGATCCGCAGATTGTCTGTGGGTCTGGGGGAGACGGTAGGGATGATCGACGAGAAAGGGGATGGTGAGATCTGATGAGTAGCTTGGGTTGGCCTGGAAAAATACTTGGAAACGAGGGCGTGAAAGGCGAGAAAAGATAGCAGTAGCAAGCAATACGAGATCGGTGTCTGCTGAAGAAGAGGGAATATGAAGTCAATGGTCACGGAAGGAAAGTTGGGGTAGGTAGACTTAAGGAAAGACGGGTTCATTATCTGTGTAAGGAAATTGTGAGATGGATCACGGTCAAAGAAATATGCATAGTCCGAAGAATCTGGCCAAAGATTAAGTCATAGTCGAAGAAACCATATTCCAATATCCATCCAAGGAAATGAGAAAATGTGTCACAAGGAAATGCAGTGAGTGCCAGTAATAGGCCATAGTAGAGAGGTATAGGCGGTTGGTTTTAGAAGAGTATATTTTCTGTTCCTGGGAACGAATGGAGGTGTGATCTCTTACGCCTGTTCTCCGATTGCGCCTGTTGGTATTTCCGTCAAATTGTTGTACATATCATGCACTCGCCACATGTATTTGTCTGAATCGTTCCATGGATTTCGCAGAACTAATATTGCCGCCGCCTCCTTAGAGTCCTTTCTACCCATCTCTGGTGGCCAGCATATGCGCCGTAGTACGTCCAACCCCGGATTGCCTCTGGAGGAATTTCCTCGGTGTGAGCGCGGCTCTATTCTTATTTGTGCGTTCGAGCAACAAGTTCTCCCTAACAGTGTCGTCTCTTCGACTGCTTCACTTCTTCGTATGCGTTCCCTTGGCCTGCTCCTTCAGCTCGTCGATAAAGTGACCTAGAAAGCCCTTCTCATCCGGATTATCTATCTTCGTGCCTCCCATCTCGGCCGGATCCTTGCCATGACGGAGTTCATGGACTTTCTTATGCACATTTCGGACGCCACGATGGAATGTTGGGCTTGCAAGGAGCTGGAGTCGTCAGAGAGGGGTCGAGGACGGAAGGGTGATGGAGATGGATAGCTGCTTACCCTCGTGGTTAACCAGACTTCGAAGACGCGCAGCCACATTGCGAGAGCCTCAGACTCATACCAATGATAGAGGGTGCTTTAAGAGTGTTGTTGTTGACGATCAGTGAAGATGTCTGGAGGTTGATGTGTGGGTTGGAGAGTTCAATTCGACGACCGACAATAGAAGAGCGGCTAAAGGATGGATGGCGGTGCGCGGATAAGATAAACGGTCGGCGGCTCTTGGAGTGTTCGGTGAGGCAAAAGCGGAGATGCTGACTAGGCGTATGTATATGTACGTACCTATGTACCTATGTACCTAAATCCCTGTGCTGTATCATCTTCTTCGCCGAGACATTTCTCTCCCGACCGCCCGGTTTCTACTCTTTACAGGTACCTATATATAGGTATATCTATATCTATATCTATATATATATATATACTGTATACATATACAGTATATATCTTTCTCTCTCTCTCTGATAAACTCCACCATACATACATATATATACATACAAACTGGGCGGACAGACAGACAGACAGACAATTCGACCTTTTCATCCCTCCATTTCAATCCCCACGCACAGGTTCTCTTCCTCCGCTCTCAACTTCGGGAATAATATAATGATCTTTTCAAAGCTCCATCGCCGGCGCACTTGTGCCTGCCGCATTACTGGCCAACTTGCTGTTGCCCTACATTTTGCCTCTTAGCACGAACACCACAGCGACCGCCGACGAGACGCGCTCTTGCTTCCTGCTGTGGCGCGGAGCTTGGGAGGACAAGCTCACCAGCACCCATAAGTGCCCCTTTTCTGGCCGCTTGGTGAGATTGTGAGGGCCGTTGATCTTAGATTCAGAGCAAAGCCAATTCTTTGTTCGGAGGACATCGCGATTCATCGATATTCACCAATATCTTTCATAGTTCATTGTTTCGCAGACAATCAAAGAGAGAGAGACAGAAAACCTTCCATCACCCCTTCCACATCCACACCCATAACGCTCATCACGGCATTGACAAAGCTATCTCCGCTATTCCTTGGCAGCGCTCACCTCCTCCAACTGCTCCTCTCCAAACCAGCCTCCTACTGCAATCCTCTGTCGACGCCAGTGAAGTCTCTAAAGCTGGATCGCATACGTGCCTTTAGGGGTCGGCACGCCCAGCCACGCAGCCAGAGCCAGGACGTCGAGACCAGGAAGTCCTCCAGTGAGAATTCACCCTCACCCTCTCCCTCTCACTCACACGCCTGGTTCCGGAAGATGCGTCGCTCTGCCTCTGCCACCAAGCGGGGACGCTCGCCCACAGACTCACCACCTACAGAGAGAATATTGTCTCCCAAACGTCAGGAGAGAGCCTCGCGATCTGAACCTGTGTCCCGTGACACAAGTCTGACACGTGATCACAATTCAGATCACAATTCAGCTCACAATTCAGAACTCGTCCCCCCACTGCCTAAAATGCCCGCATTTCTGCAGTTGATACCAGAAGGTAAGTAGTTACGCACCTGAATGCCAGATTATCAGATTATCAGATTATCAGATATTCTGCGATCCTCATCTTATACTAACTCGTCTTCCAGAAATGCTCCAGAAATTCAAAGAGCTGAACTGGCTCGAGAAGTCCAGAGAAGACGAAGGTCAAGCCACTCCAACCTCGCAATGGGCACGTTGCGATGAGGAGATCACCAAGGGTCTAGACCGCTTCGGCGACATCTTCGTCTGGAAAGGCAATCGGGTCAAGCTGCAGGTCCCAGATGACCACAACGATTACATCCATGCTTCCCCCCTGACTCTGAAGAGCAACCGCACCGGCCGCGTGAGCAAGTACATCGCCATGCAAGCGCCCAAGAAGCGCACCACAGACCACGTCTGGCGCATGGTGTGGCACGAGCTCGAATCGCCTGCTGTGATCGTCATGTTATCCACCGACCAGTCATACCGATACTACCCCGCCGCGCCCTCCGAGAGCATGACCATCAATGCCGCCGACGAATTTAACGACGGCTTCCTCGCCACCGTGACCTGCGAGTCCGTCGAGACATCCGCCGACGGCATCACTGAGATCCGCAAACTAATCATGACCGTCGAGGGCGAGGAGAAGGAGAAGATCGTCTGGCACCTGCTCTACACGCAGTGGCCCGACTACGGCATCCCGGACGAGACCGACACCGCCTCCCTGATCAACCTCATCGCGCTCTCGAACACGCACAACCTCTCCCCGCAGAACCCGCGCATCGTCCACTGCCGCGCCGGCGTCGGGCGCTCCGGCACCTTCATCGTCCTCGACCATCTGCTCGGCGAGCTGCAGGCAGGCGCGTTCAGGAACGAGCTGGGCAGCAGCTGGGAGTCGAGACGGGAGGATGATCCGGTGTTCGATGCGGTTAATACGTTGCGGATGCAGAGGCCGAATATGGTCCAGGCGCCCCCGCAGTATCGGTTTGTGTATCAGGTTCTCAAGGCGGCATGGGAGGAGAAGTACGGACGGAAGTTGGTGGAGAGTGGCGCGAGTACGCCTGGTGGGAGTAGGCCGGGGAGTAGGGGCGGGCCCCCGACGAAGATTTTGAGGTTGGTGGATGCGGAGGATGTTTTTACGGATTGAGATATTCAATTGTAAGCGAGTGTGAGGGCTGGTCGAGATTTGTACGAGGGTTGTTTGATGCATTCCGCAGCGGATTTGATTTGGCGTTGTATTGGGAGGGAGGCAAAGTGAAAGACGGCTGCAGAAAGAAAGACTGTACATTAGTGGTCTCCCGCGAGATCAGGAGGTGTTTGCGAATGGCGTGTAGTGCGTCATGGTGATTATTACTTGTTACATAAAGCGAAGCATTTGTCCACGTCCGAGGTTCTTCTTCAAACAGCGCAGTGCGAGTAAAGGCTTAACAATCATTTATTCATTAGCACAATACCTTCGCCCGCCTATCCATATACATTCCCAACCCAATTTCCGAAGGATTATCCCACGAAATTCAACGCCCTTTACCGCATTACTCGTCACCATACCCTATACTACAAAACATGCTCAAGCGCGTCCGGTGATATAGTCCCGATTTTCAATCGTCACGCTCTTCGTCATGTGATTCACCTTATACACACCCACCAGGCGGCTCGCAAGCTCGAACATGTTGTTTCGGAGCGAGATAACGATGAACTGCGCGTTCTTCGTGCGTTCTTTGATATAGGACGCCACGATAGAGACCTATTCCTGTCAGCCTTGTTCCGTCTTCCAATTCCCGACTTCACCACAGCGGACAGGGGATATCTTACGTTACGGAAATCCAACGCGGCATCAATCTCATCCATGACATACAGCGGCGTCGGCTTATAATGATGCAGCGCGAACACCAGCGCCAGACTACTCAGCGTCTTCTCCCCTCCCGACAGATTACTGATGTTCTTCCAGCTCTTCTTCGGCGGCATCACACTGAACAGGATGCCCTCCGAGAATGGATCCAGCGAGTCCACGAGCTCGAGCTCCGCATTCCCACCCATCGTGATCATCTGGTACATCTCCTTCAGCCTTAAGGAGATACAGCTGAATCCTTCCATGAAGCCCTCAAGACGCAGACGACGGAGATCATCACACCGCTTCTTCGCGGCGTCGCGCTGAGCAACGGCGCTGGCGAGGTCGGACGAGCGGGCTGCGTGCTCTTCGACGCGGCGACGGTACTCGGCAAGGACGCCGAGTTCAACATTCACGTTCTGAGTCTTCTCCTCGAGGACGGCAATCTCGCCCTTCAGCGTCTCCTTGCTCATGTCCGCCAGTTCATCCTTAGAATACATCTGCAATTCTTGCGCCTCGCCTTCCTCGCCGAGGTCATTCACATTCTGGAGGGACAGTTTGGAGAACTTCTCGTTCCAATAGCGCAGGCGCTTTTGGTTCTCCTGGAGCACTTTCTGGTTTTCTTCCAACTTGTTACGCATTTCGATTTCGACCGCGCGCGTCTCGTTGAGCTCGGCTGTCTTCTCATCGAGCTCTGATTTGAGCGTGGCGAGTTCCATCTTCTTTTCGGCAAGTGCTTCTTTGGCTTGTTCGGCACGCTGCTTTGAGCCTTCAGCTTTCGAGGATTCATGTTCAATCTCCTTCTCTAATCTCTCAAGATCGGCGACGACAGCCTGAAGTTCCTTGGTTGCTTTTGCATGGTCTTTTTGCAGCTTGGTAACATTCTTCTCGGCTTTCGCTTTCGCGACTTCGGTGGTAGAGACGGCTTCATTGAGAGTATCGATCTGTTCTTTCAAGCCATCAACTTTGACCTTTTGTGCCCGTAGTTTCTCGCCACCGACGGCCATGATCTTGTCTTGCAAAGCTTTAATCTCATATTCAACACTTGAAGTTTCGCCATGTAACTTTTCGACTTCTTTGTTGAGCTTCACAATTTCTTTTTCGAGCGATGTGACGCGGCCATTGTCGGCTTGATTGGGCTGGTGTTCCTTGCTCAGCTCTTTGACTCGTCGCTGAGCATCCGCGAGATTACGTGCAGAACTCTCAACTTCAAGGCCGATCTTTTGCATCTTAATCTCCAGTCGTGGAATCTGATCATTGAGGTCCCGCAAGGAGGATTCCAGTTCTCTTTGGCGCTCTTGGAAGGCCTGGAACTCCTGCTCCATAGCATCTCTGTCGACCTCGAGCTTCGCAACTTGCTCTTTTGAGACATCAGCAACAAGCTTGGCTGACATGAGACCCTTCTTGACTGTATTGCCACCACCAGACATGGTACCAGACTTGTCAATCAGTTGCCCATCGAGTGTAACTACACGCCATCTGCGAGCACCATAGGCGATTCGATTTGCTTGAGCGAGGTCCTTCGCCACAAGGGTGTCCTGAAGCGAGTGATAGAATGCGGGGAGGAATTTGTCATGCTTGGCTTTGATCAAGTCAAATAGACGAGGAACGTTTTCAGGAGTATTGATAGGTGACAAGTCGCGCTTACCAAGCTTGTCGAGGCACATAAAGTTCCCTCGACCAAGGTTGTTCTTCCTCAAGTGTTCTATGCATTGTTGTCCATTTTCAACTGTTTCCGTCACAAAGTTGTCGAGGGCACCGCAGGCGGTCGAAATTGCAATGTCGTACTTCTGATCTATTGTGCCAAGATTTCCAAGACGACCATGAAAGCCATCTATGCGGCCAGACTCCATTAGTCTCAAAAGACCTGACAGAACATTGCCCTGTGTTTGTGTGTTAGAAAGGGTTGCACGAGCATCATCGGCCTTTTGCCTAGCTCCCGAAAGTTGAGCGCGATATTCAGGCTCTTTTTGTGCCATTTTATTCAGTTCGCTTTTGGTCCTCAAAGCCTCCTTTTCAAGTTTTGCTTTCTGCGCCTTGCAGTCTTCCAGCTCTGCAAGCTTGGCTTGCTGGCCTTTTTGAATAGTCGCAATCTTCGCCTGCGTCTCCTCGAGAGCCACAGCACCAGCATTTGCTTTCTCATGGAGGATTGTAAGCTCACTCTCAGCTACAGCAATTGCGGATTGCTTTTGATTAATTTTTTCGTTCCAAGGCTCAAGCGACTTTTGTTTCGCGGCGATTTGATCGGAGAATACTTGGGTCTTTCCCTTCAGATTCTCACGAATAGTCGCGAGCTCCTTCTCTTCGCCTTTCATCTGCTTCTCCAGATTGACTATTTCCCTAGCCGACTCTTCAATCTCGCTTGTGCACCTTTCGATGGTAGAAATGACTTCTTGGCCAGAATTTTCGGCAGAAAGAATACTCTTCTCCAATTTCTTCTGCTTTCCAGTCAAGAACTTTTCCTTTTCCTCGAACTTGACATGGTTTTGATCGTAGTTCGCCATTTCCTTGAGTATAGCTTGAGTCTCCTTATCCAGAGCTTCGTATTCTTTTTGGCCTCGCTTGTATTGCTTTTCGAGCTGCTTAATGCCATCTTCATTCCCCTTGTGTTTTTCGAGCTCGGCCTCCAGCTGCGCCTGCATATGAGCAATGGCCTCTTCGGTGACAGCGATATTGTCTCCACATCCATCGATATAGATTTGGTAAAGAGCAGACTGCTTTATAGCAAGCTCATTCTCATCTCTAATATATGCAAGAGCTTTATTCTTCTTGTCTTCGAGGCTGTTCTTCTCCTTTTCAACGTGATGAACTCGACCGCTCTTCTCCACGCAGACTTCATTGAGTATTTCGACCTCGGCAGCAGACTCCTCAATGGGACTCTTATACTTTGACGTGCCAATAATATCCTCCAGATATTCTAGTAATCCATCATCGTGCTCATTGGCAGCCTTAGGCTTCATTTGAGCTATGGATTCGACTTCGCCCTGCAAAATAAGGAAGCGCTTGTGGTCGAGATCTACACCTCTGTCGCGAAGGAGAGTGGTGACTATAGTGAAGTTCGATTCTTTACCGTTTATGTAGTATTTGCTTGCGTTGTTCTTGAACGCCCGTCTGGAAATGACAAGGTCTGAGTTTGGGATGACCTCATGCCCACCAGTAGGTAGATCCATCACTTCCTGAAAGTGCACAGCAACCTCGCAATGATCCAAATTTGGAAAGGCCGCCGAGTTGTGAATCAAAGCAGAAATCTTGCCCTGTCTCATTTTGCTGGCTCGGAAACCGAACACGAACAGCAAAGAGTCGATCACGTTAGATTTTCCGGATCCATTGGGCCCTACAACCGAAGAGAAAGATGCATGGAAGGGCCCAACCTCTTGCCGTCCTGCATAACTCTTAAAGTTCGTGAGTATTAGATATGTGATAACAATTCGAGGCTTTGGTCCAGTGTCCTCCACAACTGGTGCGGCCATAGACCTTGATTTTAACACGATGTCCATAGGTCTTTCTAAAACCGTATCCATCGCGTCGATATGCTTGACTGATATCTCCTGGCTCGCTGGTAGTCGCGATTGCACGTTAAGTGCCTCGCTAATATCGGCAAGAGGGGTCCCAGGTAACTCTGAAGGTTCTGGAGACATTGATGGCTGTGGCGTAGGTAGTAAAGGGGGCAATTCTGGCGCAACAGAGGCCCGAGATGCACGCGTCGGCGCGGCACTTTTCCTCTTTCGAGGTGATGCCCTTTTGGATGGAGATTGCGGTTCTGGTGCTGGAGTTTGCTCGGGATCAAAAATCTCGGATGGCTCGATGCTCTCGGCCATGGCCGCCTTGCGCGTTCTTCCAGAAGTTCTGGGGGTATTCGGTATTGAAGCTGTTGCCTTCCGCCTCGATTGCGTCTGTCTCCTGGGACTCCTTTGTGGCGCTGGCGTAAACTCCTCCTCACTCTCCTCCTTTACTTTCTGGGCGCTTTCAATGAGATCTTCTTCGTCTGAAGAATCTACAATCTTCCGTCGGGCAGCCGCCCTTCTCGATGGCCTCGTGGGAGATTCCATGGTGCTGGTATTAATGTCGTCGGGTCTGTTTACTTTTGGATAGAGGGGCGGTCGGACTTGCAAACGCGTCTATCGTAGCATCGAATGCTTTCTGGGCGAAACAGTCGTTTCAAAAGTCTGATACGAGAAGTCTCTATCGATTTTTACGCGTAATCGATTGTCGGAGAGTCGCTGAGGATGTTCGATGTCATCGCAGTTATTGACAAGGCTGATCAAAACATTGGCAACCGAAGTTCGCGACAGCAACCCGACGTAAGCTAGCGAACGAGGCTGTAACTTCTAGATTGCAGCCGTGCTCAACAAGGCCACCAAACGGCATCATCGCAACAGCTCAAACAACGTCGAAGATGTTCGACATCAGCAATTTCGATGATGTCTTTGCATTTAATCCGAATTACAGCTACGATGAGTCAGCAGTGGAGAGCATTGAGCAGCGGAGAATAGCTTTCGAAGGGCTGTTTGTTGATAAGATCTTGAAAATGGTCGATATCAAGAGACGTGAGCATGGCTTTCCAATATAATTTCACGGGTCTTCTGCTAATTATCGAAAGCGAACAAGCACTATCCGCCGAAAAGCAACGCTGAACTGAGGAATATCCATCAAACCGTTGTCAATGCGAACGCAGCCGAACACACCAAGCTATCCCTCTTGTACTATATCCTCCTTGACTGCGATGAAAAGACGCGGAACAATGCATATTCAAATGAGTTTGAGGAGAAATCATTTATGCCGAAGCGGTATCAGATATTCATGAAAGGCCTCTGGCATATGGATCGGGCAGAATTCGAGGTCGGTCAACATTACAATCATCATAGCAACGTTCTACGCTCACATCTTGCAGCCTGCTCTCCAAAATCTCACACATCCTTCGCTGATCCCTACCTTCCAAGAAGAAATACTGGAGACCTTGGTGAAGAATGCTGAGCAGGACGACATGAGACCTGCTCTGGCCTATTACCACACTGTGCAGCCGGCGCTTGTCAATACACACGCATTAGATCTCTTGTTCTCGGCAATAGCCAAGACAAGTGTGACGGAGGCTTTCTTCTTCCTAAGAGGTCAGTCAGATGACGATCAGCACCGCATGCTCGAATCGTTATTACGCCTTGTCCTTCACGAACCACTGGGCGAGAAGGCTGCAGCGCGTGGAATCGAGCTCGTAAACCTACCGTTCACGAAAGAAGAGGAGAAATTCTTCGAAGAATATCTGACACATGGCGGAGGAAACCGTGTAACCAGAGCAAGGGATTTTGTGATGATGCGAAGGATCAGCACTGGGAGATTCAATGAGGCATTGGCTGTTGATTGCGCAAGAAGTAAGGCAGTCGGTGGTCTCAATTGGGAAGCGTTACAGGAGGGTCTAAGGGAAGGCCTAGGTCCACGTTACGATACTTCGAGGATGCGATAATCTTCCCATCTGGTACAAATGCGTTGGTCAAAAGGAGTTACATAGCACCTGGCGTTCAGGTCAAATACAAAATTTTAATTTTTTGCAGTGACTCAGTGAGTATTCCTAAATGCTGGATTTTTCTCCAGTGATTGATTGCTTATTAGATTAACCAGCAAATTCTAGAATGCTGAATACTGTAATTTCACATATTGAATCATAAAGATGTATCTTCAATATTTGATACCTACTCGCCATCGGGCTTGGCCAAGTACTCACGGAGTCACGTGGCGGCCACAGTGCAGACGTCACCTGATTCACAGTAGCAGACGTGTTTATATTCTTGGCACTTTTGACGCGTCCAACAAAAGCAAGCGGAGCAGCAACAACGTTGCTCCGGTTGACCTCGAACTCTGTATCGATAACAGCAAGGCTGATTAACGCTCAATTCTTTGTCGCTTCAATTGTAAACAACCTTTATGCGATTCCCTCTTTCATTGCGCATACTTACATATCTCTTTATTTGAGGTGTGATATGGTACTCGAGGATGCCGCTTGTTCAAAATACTAGCCCTCGGCAGGAACACAGGGATAGCAGAAGTCATGGTGGAGTGTAAATTCTGGGCTAAAGGGTCTTGCAGGAACGGCAGTAAGTCGCTCTATCATCACATATTTTATTTCACAAGCTTACTTATCTGTTGACAGACAATTGCAGGTTTGAGCACATAGGGCCTCCTGGCAAGGAAGCCGTCAGTGGTGGCGGTGGACGAGGTCGCAATGCTTTCGATGCCCTCCAGAACACGAGCGCCAACCCGATCTACTCAACTAATTATCAAAATCAAAACACCTATGCTGGACGGGGCCAAACCAGCTATGGCGGAAGGCAAGGGGTCCACCAACCTGGACCACAAGCAGGGCCAGCAGCTCCTCAATTGCCATTCGCCTTGAGTAGCGCAGCGATGATCGCAGACTTGTCGACTGAACTGCCAAAATGGATTCTCTCAGCGTATGGACCCGGGCTAAAAGCGCCTGTGCAGCTCTTTGGGGGAGAGGAAAGAGAGAAGAGTTTCGAGGAAATGCGACTCAATCATTACATGCTGCGCGCCCAGGATCAAGAGGCTCTCGCTGTAGGTGTCCTAAAATACCATTGCATTTAGCTCATACTAACATTATGCTAGGCACGTCAACAAGATGAATTGATTCAGAAGGCTCTGGCGCAAAATCAGAATGCGCTGAATAACATCGATGAAGCCATCCAATACGTCCTACGAGGGGAACATGAACATCCAAATCGGATAGACATCGCCGAACAGTATACGAAGGGAATCATAAGCCCCATGCAACCTCCGCAAGGTCCTGCACAAGGGCCTTTAATGACTGGTCCACAGGCAGTTAATGCGTTGGGTCAACCAATACAGCAGCCCGGCGTTGGCGCCTTTGGAACAGGACAATCAGGACTAGGACAGAAGCCCAGCCCCTTTGGCGCTCCTCCGTCTTTAGGCACGAACCAGGCATTCGTGCAACCAGGTTTCGGTGTCAATCCTCTTGCGCAACAGCCGTTCGGCCAACAACCTCCTCAACCTGTCATCCCCAGCGCCTTTGGACAGCCATCACAGCAGCCCAGTGCAAGTCCGTTCGGTGCAATGACGGGCTTTCAGCAGAATGCTCCGAGTCCATTCATCCAAGGCCAAACCCCTCAGCAGCCACGGCCAAGCGTCTTCGGCCAACAACAGCCACCCCAGCCTGGCGCTCTTGGGCCCTTTGGTGCACAGCAACCTCCTCAGCCAACTGCTCCAAGTCCTTTCGCTCAGCAGCCGCAACACGCTCCATTTGGCCAACCAACCGTGAACCCCCTTGTAGGACAAACAGGCAACGCGCCAGGCTTCGGAGGCCTCGTTCCAACTGGTCCACGAGCTGTCAACCCGTTCGCTCCGATCGCCCAACAACAGCAACAGCAACAGCAACAGCCACCCCTCGGTCCACAAGCTGTCAGTCCGTTCACTCCGATCACCCAACAACAGCAACAGCCTCCGTTCAGTTCCCAAGCAGGGATTCCGCCCACTGGTGGTCCCGTCGCCGATCCCTCACCTTACCCTCCCAACTCCTCAGTCCAGCATGCGCATCCCTCAACCTACAGCACCGGGGACGCATCCAACCGGCTGACGATGTTCAAAGGCAAGCGGGTTGTGTATAAGGATGACGTACCTGGGTTTCAGAACCGTGATGGGAGCTGGGAGAAGATCTGGTTTCCGGATGGGCCGCCGGCATTTAATGAGACGACGGAGTTGCCAGAGGAGCGCTATGATCAGGGGACCAAGGATGCTTATCAGAAGTTTAGGGAGACCGGGCAGTGGGAGGGCGGGAAGTTGCCGTTATTGCCGCCGAGGAGGGAATGGACAAAGTGGGATTTCTGAGAGACATGAAAGAGAAAGGCGCAGGAGGCATGGATATGCAGGCAGGGATATGCATTGTCTGGAGTTCGGGATAAAGGATTGTTGGAATTAGGATGGAATGAATTGGCATGTTTAAAGTATAATCAGACGTGAAAGAGTCGCAGCGAATTCGCATTGGATGCAAGAGTTTGTTTTGAGAGTCATGTATATATAGTCATTCGGTGGCACTTGATCTACCCTCAGCAATGCAGAGCGGACTACAGGTCCCCTTACTTTCTACATACATGACGAGTCAGAGATCCACGGTGCATTTAAGCAGCGATGGTGACCTCGACCTCGACACCGGCCTCGATGTTGATGATGATCTGCTTGACGACCTCGGTTGGTGCGTTAAGACTATTATCCTGTCAGTACTGCTGCGTTCCCTCTTCCTACCACTCGTATAGCCGGGCGGGTGGGACTCACTCAATGAGGCGCTTGTGGATTCTCATCTCAAAAGTATCCCAGGTCTTGGAACCCTCACCGCAGGGGGTCTTGCGGGTGGTGACCTTGAGGGTCTTGGTTGGGAGACGGACTGGGCCCTTGACGCGGAGCTCCTTGGACTTGGCGCGCTCGATGAGCTCGGTGCAGACCTTCTCGAGGGAGGCGACGTTGCGGGAGGTAAGGGTGATGCGGATCTTGTGGGTTTTCTGCGGAAGAAGGCCATGTCAGAATATTTATTTCTCGCGATGAGGTGCGATGAAGTGCGGTTCGAGTGTCGGATGAGTAGAACACGACTGGGGAACATACTGGGCCCTCGCCGAACTCCTTCTCTGGCTTCTGGAAAGACATGATGATGACTTTTGGTGATTTATTATCCTCCACGACTCGAACGTTCTGTTACGGCAAAGTGATGAAGGTGATCGTTTGGTGTTAAATGCGATGAGGAGGAGAAATGTCGAGAGCGAGCGAGATTTCGCTTTGGTGGGGGATGAAGTCTTGGCGCTGGTCGGCTAGGGCTGAAGTATTGTCGGCCTCGATAGTCAGGCAATAATGTTTCCGTACCTGTCAAGGTGACCTGTAATACTTCGTAGCAAACCCCGAAATAATAAAATACATCCCGTACTATTCACGCGGCGAGCAGTTGGCAGTTGGAGAGGAAGCCGATATATGGGCGAGGAGAAGCGTGTTTAAGGACCTTTACCACCAAACGCCAGTATAACCTCAAATCCTCAATGAAGTTTCGGGATATGGCTTCGAATACATCAAAGATTCTCCCAGCTGTGGCAACTTTCCCTGAAGCGGAATGGAGAGCTCATATCCTCCCCCACGAATGGGCAGCATGCCTTGACGCCTGGATAGCCCTGGTTGACGCCCATCTATCCCTCCGCCTTGAAGACTTTTTCCAAATATCCACCAAAGATGAATCTCTAACGGCATTTTTAACCTCCTATGTCCGCGAACTCGCCATCTTATCACCTGACATCCCATCCTTCAACGAGGCCGAGCAATCACGAAAGCTGCGGAAAGACGCGTTCTTCCTAATCAGTAGATTGATGGACACAGAGCCGCCTCCCAAGCCGCTGGTGGAATCGATGTTCCTGGCGGATCTTTGCAAAGCATATGGCAAGAAGCACTGTGCGAAGCTCATCACTCCGTTATGGGTTGGACCAAACCCGCAATTCGAATATTCGATAGGAGATTTCAAGGCCAGCTTGACGCCGGACCTTGAAGCTGGTATCAAAGGCAACCCGAGGTCAATAGAGTACAGGCTCAAGCGACTTAATCATCTCCTCCATGCCTCTCCTGAGACGGCCACGTTTTTCATGAGCGGCTCAGATTTCCTGGACGGTTTAGTATCATGTTATAAGCTGACGGATCCACCATTACGCAAAGCTATTATTGCAACCGCATATCTCTGTCTCATTGGTCTTACAGAGGGGGAGAAACCCAGCTATTCGATTCTCATCGACCAGTTATACGCCCTCAAAGCCGCAGCAGAGGCACACAAGGCCGGGCCAACCAACGTGAACGACTCTCTTGTCGCAGAATTCGTGTCAGTGACGCCAATTTTAAGACAAGCCAAAGACCGCATAGAGCGCCATGGCACCTACTCCGTTCGCGCAAAACCCATCATTGCCTCCCTCGAAACCTTCCGCAAACCCGTCTCTGTTCGCCCCAAACGCCTCATCAAGCGTAAAATCAACAAAGGTAAAGCCCCCGCAAAGGCCACTTCTGGCGACGAATACAGCCACGGCACAGCAGGCATTCACGTCCACCGCATGAGTCTCGTTTCCCAAGTCCAAGATCTTTTTCCTGATCTCGGCGCCGGCTTCATCGTCCAACTCCTCGACGAATACGCCGACAACGTTGAACTCATCATTCAGCACCTCCTCGAAGCCTCCTTGCCCCCGCATCTCTCGTCTCTCGACCGCTCCCAGCCTCTCTCGATGACTCGCCAAGCCGCAGAACCACACGTGCCACATCTCTCACCTCGTCCCACGCCGCCACTATCACCCTCCATCCCCACGCGGCGCAACATCTTCGATAACGATGACTTCGACCAACTCGCCATCGACACGTCACGTCTGCATTTCGGCAGGAAGGACAAGGAGAAAACGGCAGATGATGTGCTTAAAGACCGCTCTGCAGCGCCCAGCACAGCAGCTATCCTCGCCGCGCTCGCCGCTTTCGACTCCGACGACGACGAGCGCGATGACTCATACGACATCGCTGACGTTGGCGGCGCCGTCGATTTCGCTGGTCGGGACTCTACGAATCCCGAAGACGCGAGGGATCGCGACGGCAGGGCTGGGTTTGAGATAGACGTTCAGGACGAAGCGTTATTCAGAGCGTGGAAAATGGATCAAGGCATCTTTGCACGAGACGCAGCAACGAGGAGAGGAAAGGAGAGGCAGGCACTGAGAACGGAGACAGGCATGACCGACGAAGCCATCGAAGGCTGGGCATTAATGCTCTCCCGCGACCCGCGCCGACTGCGCCGCCTGGAGAGTAAATTCTCGTCTTTCACTGGGCAACAAACTCAAGTTGCTCCTAGTCATTGGAGCGCGGACTCCGGCACGGAAGGCACGGAGGGTAGCGACATGGATGGTGGACATAGGGGGAGAGGAGCATTCAGGGGTATTGGCAGAGGAGGTGGTGGGAGAGGGAGGGGGAGGGGAGGCAGTGTAGCGGGCCCGCCGGGGCAGGATACGGAGAGGGCGAGGGACAGGAAGGAACAGAATAAGGGTAGGGGCGCGAATCATAATCGGAGAGATCAGAGAGCGAGGAAAGTCGCGAGGGCTGGGTTTCCTGGATAGTGACGGAGGATGTAGAGATATCACCAGTGAAGGATAGAGAGAATATATCATCATGAAACAAGCTTGTTCTCTTTCGTTGAAGTGTGAAAATATGTGATTTGTGTGTTTTACTTTTATGATCCTTTTTATTATTCATCCACGAAACAATCGAATTGCGCTAAATGCCCACGGAGAGAGCGAAGTAATGCAGCTGTATATAAATAGCGCCTTGCATTCCTTAGACATCTGCCTTCGATACCTTTTTTTCAGATCACCGAGTCCTGTATCGGGATTGCTTCAGGCTTATAGGATTTGAACAGTTGCTGTGCTCGCGTGATATTCGCCCTAGGTGAGACACTTGGCCAGATCAAGAGTCTTCGCCTTCGGGGATACTCATCAGAGGCCAGATGCTTGAGCAAATCCCGAGTCTTACAATGTCTGCCAAAATAAGCTGTATAAGCGGGCCCATGGTGTCCATCAACGCTTTCACTCATGAAGGGAAACTTGTTGCGTATGTAGCTAATTTAAGCTCTTTTGAGTATAGCCTCTGTAGCACTTCATTTCCACATAGACCTCGTATATCTATTCGATGCGTTGATCTTTTGTGAAGCAAAATTAGCGTGTCAGGTCGTTGAAGAAATCCTCGAATTTCTGCTTCTTTTTCGGGCGCAACGTTGGCCCCGTAGCAGATTGGCCGTGTCGCTTGCCAGAAGACCTAGTCGTTCCAGAATTGCTCCCGGGGATCAGTTCAAGATCGTCTGGTTTGCTGTCTGGCCTTTTCTTGGGGAGTTTGATTCTCAGAAATCCGCAAGGCATAGAGGAATTCCTGTCAGCCACGCTATGCGGATCTCTCCCTTGAATGTGTTCAAACCCCGGCCCGAGAGTCAAGCTCACTATCGGTGTGGCACTGATAATTCGTCTGAACAGATTCCCTAGACTCGTCACCGCAAGCCCAGACTCTCTCACTCCTGCAATCCGGAGGTCTTTATCAAATCTCATCTCGCCGAGCTGCGCAAACTCCTCTAGATTCTGCCAATCCCACGGCGTTTCTATGGTATTGTCACTATTTAGTCCGAAGTTGTCGCAAAATAGGCGCCAGTCGTTGGCACGCCAGCTGCCATCGTTGATGAGCGACGGCCATTTATAATGGGATATATCTCCGCTTTCGTCATCGGAATCGGGGTGATCGACATCAGAATCGGCGGCAACAGAACCAGAGTCGTTGAGATCAGAGCGTGGGAGTTTGTGGCCCTTGAGATCGAGGATTGGCGGTTCGAGTTCTTTTAGAGCAGTAGCCAATTCGGATGGGTTGTCGGACGGAAGTACTGTCACGTCGCAGCCGTCCCACAGGGTGGGGTTGGGATAGCAGGACTCGTACCTTTTGAAGTACCAGTTTGTTGCGACAGGAAAGGTGGCCTTAGCTTGTTCATCACAGGCTTCGTATAAATCATACAGTGTATCTAGCATGCCAGCCTTTGCAGTCCAGCCGATCGCGCCGGCTTCGTCGCATGCGGCGTTAGTCATGCCACTTGCTCCCGGATAGAGAACTCCCAATGCTGCAAAGGAATTGAAGTGCCTTAAGCTGCCATTTGTGAGGCCATTAAGGAGGCGGAATTTGAGAACTCGAAGCACGGAGAAGGCATTTTTCTGCACTGATAGTTCCGCCCAGCCACGGAAAAGTCTGTCGGCAATGCCTTTCTGGGTCGAATTCTGGGTCAGTGACTGTGGAATGTCATAAATTTCCAGGATTCCAAGATTCACGATGTCGGCAATTTTCATGAGATCCCGCATGGGGAATATGGTGGCGATGGATAACGATGCTATGAAGTCAAATGTGGGGGAAGTGACGGGGATAGTATAAAGACGTAGTTCAGAGTCTGGTGATTCGATTTTTTGGCGGTAACGACGGAGTCCTAGCTCTTTGACATTACTGCTTTTCTCGGAACGCAGCCTCTTCGATAGCATCTTCCACATGTTGAGGTTAAGCTGGGCGCTATATTTCTGGTCAGTACGCGCCTCAAATTGTGAAAAGATTGAAAGCACGAAGAAGACACAAATAGTACGGTCTGACATCCTCAGTTACGGACCTCTGATTAACTCCGGTCCACGCGTCCTCAACAGCGGAGAGTGGAAGGAGGTCGATAACATCGTCTGGTAAAGAATTCACGGCCTCCGGGTTAACCACATGTTCTCCAATCAGTCTCCGCAGAAGATGTGCAGGAAGCTGGTTCAAGGTTCCAGGAGGTAGACGACGTATATTGGCCACAAGGAAGGTGAGTACCATGTCGAATAGTGTCCTGGCACTTCCCTTCCTCTTCGGTACACGATTCTCCTCAACATGCCTGCAATAGCTATCATATGCTGCTGACTCTCCTCTTGAGGGTTTCGAGGACTTGTACTTGGTACATAGCGAAATAGGAATCTTTCTATCCCACCCTCGATCATTGTTTTTGGTGGTCTGAATAATATTTTCTTCAAAAACTTGGCCGGTCTCCTGATCAAACATTATGCGTGTTTGGCTGCGCCATATGCTGCCTGCAAAGTTCCTTAAGAATGAGGTATAAGGAACGGAGAAATGATATAGACAGGACAGTTTCGATCCTTCATGTACTCATGCTCATAGTTTCTCACAGCCCTCAATCTCAGCCCTGGGGTAAACCGTAAACAGCAGCGTTTGTCAGCTCTTCTAGATAGTTGTGTTTGTAGAGAAGAAAACAGAAGAGATATCCACTTACTCGCTCTGATATATCTCTAGACAGTGATTTCTCACAGTTCAATACAACAACCTAATCTAAAAGTGTAGCACATATAATTACATTTCAATAGGGATCGTGAAGCGGGATGGGGCCATGGGCGCATCTGGTCGCTACGTACTCGTCGCTTTCGGGGTGGGGAGCGAAGAAGGCCTGATTAGTCAGGCTCGAGCTCGGGACCTAAGAGTCCGTGGCAATGTACAGTGGCTCACCATAAGTCTACGCCCGTTCTACCTAACCGTGACTTTTCGCGTGCATGCCTCCCACCCTCCCTCATGTTTAGCAATGCCTTAAGCCCCTAATACGCCTCGCCCACCTTTATGTGAGGTATCCCCTAATGGACAAAGCTAAATTGTTTTAGCAAGAGAGTATAGACATAGTTTTAGGGAGATCGTAAGACATAATAGCTTGTTGCGTAACACCTATTAATAGATATTTTTAAACGTAACGTACTAAATTTTATGCATCACCGCCCTACATACTAGACAACTACTATACCTTTCTAAATAAGATAAGAGAGGTATTATAAGGTTTATAAGGACTAAACTAAAGCTTACTATAGTAAATTTAATGTCTAAATGTGTGCTATACGTTTAAAAAGCAACTATCTACTACTTCTTAAAAAAAATCAGTATTTAAAAATAGAGATGTAGAAAGCAACTACTTTTAATAGAAGATAGGGCTATAACATGCTTACAATGGGCTCATCTTTATATAGATAGGACTTAGAATACTAGCAAAGGTAGAGATGGTCTAATGAGTGTTCTATAGATGTAGGAAAGGGGGTAAGTAGGACTTCATTTTTTAACATTAAAGTGAAGATTCTTCCATTCTTTAGAACGTCATTTGCTGTCACAGTCACGCAGAGCAGGTCATGTGGATCTAAAGTGCTAGATTCAATCTAGAGAGAAAAGAAGGAAAAGAGGAAAGAGAGAGGAAAGGAAAGATCTATATATACAGGATGGGGTTCTCGTGCACAAACGCACACCTAGCTAGCTACCTTGCTAGCGAACACTTCTGCCTTATACACGTGAACAACACAACACACAAGCAACACACATAGTGAAGCCTTTAATATTCGTAACACTACCCCCCTCCTCTTCTAGGTTCAAACTCCTATTCGAAGATGTTCATCGTAGCTTCTATGGATATTAGCGATGGAAAGCCTAGGTGATTTTAGGTGCATTAACGAAGTCGGATGTAGGATACCATGTATTGTTAGGTGGGTGGTCCTTCCATTAAGCCTTGTATTAAAGTTTCCTATAGTAGAGTTGAGAGTCTAGGATCCGTTCAACTTCCCATTCTTCTTCACCATCCACAATAATAGGTGGTGGTGGCGGTATGTGTTAAGAAGGTAAGGCGTCGTTAGGGTTGAGTCGTAAGAGGTTGCTGTGGAAGACAGGGTGAATTTTCATGCTCTATGGTAGGTCTAGCTTATACGACGTAGTTCCAATTTAGTTAAGTATAGTGAACGGTCTAATCTGCTTATGATTAAGCTTCTTAGAAGGTCTCTATGTACAGATATTCCTAGTAGATAGCTAGACTTTGTCTCCTACTCTATAGCGTGGTGGTGGCTGTCTCCTGCGATTTGCGAATTCTTCCATGCGTGTTTAGGAGAGGGTGAGCTAGTCTTATAGGAACTCCCAAATGGCGTGCATTTTCATAGGTAGGTCTTGATTTATTAGGCTAGTCCTAGTAAATCCATTATCGTGCAATCCCATAGCATTAAAGCTCATACAGGGCTCAAATCCTCTATTAGCAACGAAGGGACTAATAGTAGTAGCTATAGAAGGTAGGGCATTTGCAGCGAATTTAGCCATGCAAAGCCACTATGCCTAATCATCTTGTAAGTAGTTAATGTAACCTCGTAGGTATCATTCCATTTTAGCATTCATTCGTTCTGTCTGTCCATTAGTTTTAGGGTAGAAAGCAGTAGATAGCTTTGTGGTAATTTGTAGAGTCTTGCATAGTTCCTTCTATACTACAGAGATGAATTGCGGTCCTCTATCTAAGACAATAGTAGTAGGAAGGCCGTGTGTTACGGCTGACCGGTTAGCTGTAGAAAGCTATGTCACGTGGACTTAGAATCACGTGATGGATATAAGGATATTAGGGATAATATGTTATCTAGATATCTAGAGATATCCTGTGGCACGACGCCTC
>Ga0209512_1001546_pt1 | contig 27780 bp, 21 predicted proteins | sample frozenSSSSmetaG_FD_184142 | JGI IMG/M metagenome (GOLD analysis project Ga0209512, IMG submission 184142) | Glacier valley bacterial and archeal communities from Borup Fiord, Nunavut, Canada, to study Microbial Dark Matter (Phase II) -... | ecosystem: Environmental > Aquatic > Freshwater > Ice >...
CTACCGCTGGTGTGGCTACGCCGAGGCTCTCGGCGGCAGCCGCAGAGCCCAGCGTGGCCTGTGCAAAGCATTGGGCAAACCCGTGGACGGCTGGAAGACCGCCGGCGCAGCAGCCGCCTACCGTTGCCTCCTGCATGCCGAAGGCCGCGAGATCAAAGACGCGCAAAATGAGAAGGTGGTATCTCGTGGTGTCACCGCCGAGTCCGCTCGCGCCGTGCTGGCGGAGAAAGGCAGGCTCAGCCCCGCCGAGCTGGTGCACCTGCGCGTTCGCTACTTCTCCGATGGCGTCGCGCTCGGGAGCAAAGAGTTCATAGAAGGCGTCTTCGAGTCGCAGCGCGACTTCTTCGGTCCAAAGCGCAAAAAAGGCGCGCGCCGCATGTCCGAGTCAGATGCGCCCTTCTACACACTGCGCCATCTGCGGTTGAAGCCGCTTGGATGAAGCAGGGGGATGAAAATCGATCTCAGCGACCTGCAGTTCGATCGAAAACTACCTGCTCACGGCGCTGCTCCTGCCGCCGCCTACTTCCCCAGCTTCTCCTTCAAAAACCCAAACAGATCCGGGTACTTCATGTGCCCGTAATCATTGTTGTAATTGATCTCGTGCTCAATGCCTACCGCCTTCAGCTTTTCAGCGATGCCCGCCCCAAAATTCCCCGAATGCACCGGGTCCTTCGCCGGCGGTTTGCCCAGGTTCGGTGTGGTGTCATAAAACAATAGCACAGGCGGATCGTCCGCGCTCGCCAGAGCATAGGGCGAGAAGCGCTCGATCCACGGCATGAGGCTGTCCCGTTTGGCCAGAAACTCCTGCATGCTGCCGAGCCCAAAGGCGTGGTTGCCATAGTCGTTGTTAGGAATCCACGCCTTCATCTGCTTGGGGTCCAGCGAAGTCTGCGGCACAAAGGCCAGCACGCAGCGCAGCCGCGTGGATTCATGCTCGATGGGATCAATGCTCATCGCATTGGCCATGTCGGGGCTGAAGGCCAGCCACAGCACCGTGAAGCCACCCGCTGATCCGCCACAGCCGCCGATACGCTCCTTGTCGATGTGCCACTCGGCGGCCTTGCTGCGGACAAACTGCAGCGCACGCGCTGAATCATCCAGGCAGGCCTTCACCGGCGGCGTGATCCCTTCAGCCTGCGCCTCGGGAATGAAGCGGTAGTTGATCGAAACCACCGAGATGCCGTTCTCCAGGCATTTGGCGAGGAAGTCGGGATTCGCCTTGTCACCCGTCATCCATCCACCGCCGTGCACGAAGAACAGCAGCGGCGTTGGCTGCTCCGCTTTCGCCTGGTAAAAATCGAGCACCTGCTTCTCATGCTCCCCGTAGGGCACATTGACCTGCGTGGGAGCCGGCGTCTGGGAAAAGGCGGTGGCGCCTGCCAGCAGGCAGAGCGTGGCAATGAGTAATCGAGGGGCGCGCATGGTTGAGGAGTGCAGCACCGGCACGGAACTGCAACCCTCAAAAATGACATGAAGCAGAGTATCTCAAAATGCTCCTCATGCTCACTTAGAGAACTCTGCTGCCTGCCCTACACCTCCAGCTGAATCCCCAGCTCAATCACCTGCCGTGGCGGCAGATCAAAGTAACCCGTCGCAGGGCGGGACAGGCGTGACAGCATCACAAACAGCTTTTTCCGCCACGCCGCCATCTTGCCGGGCCCGTTGGTCAGCAGCACTTCGCGGCTCTGGTAAAAGGTGATGCCGTTGCGCTTCACTTTGGTCTTCTCACTCATCGCCGTGCACAGATCATTGAACACATCCGGCGGCTCGGAGAATCCGTAGCGCAGCACCACGCGGTAAAACTCCTCGTGGTACTCGCTGATCTCATGGCGCGATTCTTCGCGGACATACGGTGCATCCGCAAACTTCACACTCAGCAGCACCACCTGCTTGTGCAGCGCCTTGTTGTGTTTCAGGTGGTGCAGCAGCGCCAGCGGCAGGCCGTCGGCGCTGGCAGACATGAAGACCGCCGTGCCGGGCACGCGAATAATGCGGTCCTTTTTGATTTCATCGATCAGATGCACCACCGGCAGCCGCCCACGCTGCATGGCCTGAAACAGAATGGCGCGACCATCCGTCCACGTTTTCATGATCACCCAGATGCACGCCGCCACGGCCAGCGGAAACCACGCACCCTGCATGAATTTGATCAGGCTGCCGGAGACGTAGCCCAGCTCAATGATCGTAAACACCAGCACCGGCAGAAAGGCTTTCCAAAACGCCCAGCCCCAGATGCGGCGGGCCACAAAGAAGAACAGAATGCTGGTGAGAAACATCTCCATCGACACCGAGAGACCGTACGCGGAGGCAAGATTGCTGGAAGTCTCAAAGCCGATCACCAGCGCGATGCAGGCCACCATCAGCAGGAAATTCACCTGCGGCATGTAGATCTGCCCGCGCACATCCGGATTCGTGTGGATGATCTTCAGACGTGGCAGATAACCGAGCTGCACCGCCTGCTGCGTGAGGGAGTAAACACCCGTGATCATCGCCTGCGAAGCGATGATCGTCGCCGCCGTGGCCAGGATGATCATCGGCACCAGCAGCGGCTGCGGCACCAGTTTGAAGAAGGGATGCTCCAGCGCCGCCGGATCGCTGATCACCAGCGCACCCTGGCCGAGGTAGTTCAGGATGAGCGAAGGATATACCAGGATGAACCACGCACGCTTCAGCGGCTTCGCGCCGAAGTGGCCGATGTCCGCATACAGCGCCTCACACCCCGTCACCGCCAGCAGCACCATGCCCATGATGACGATCCCATGGTAGCCATGATGCATCAGGTAATAAATCCCCCAGTGCGGAGACAGCGCCACGATCACCTCCGGATGCTCAATGAAACGATAAAATCCCAATGACGCCAGTGCCGCGAACCACAGGATCATGATCGGGCCAAACGCCACGCCAATCCGCGCCGTGCCGTGCTTTTGCACCATGAAAAGGCCAAAGATGATCGCCACGGAGATGTACACGATCACGTGCTGGGGCAGGGTGGAGCTGATCTGCTTCATCCCTTCCACCGCAGAGAGCACCGAGATGGCCGGGGTGATCATGCCATCGCCATACAGCAGCGCCGCACCAAACAGCACCACCAGCACCACAAAGGCGCTGGACTTGGGGCTCAGGGCCTCCTTTTTGGAGCGCAGCAGGGACAGCAGCGCAAACATCCCGCCCTCACCCTGCGCCGTCGCCTGGCTGAGCAGCCCCAGGTATTTGATCGAAACCATCAGCGTGAGCGACCAAACCATCAGCGAGATCGGCCCGTAGATCATGTCCACTCCATCCCGGCCTGGCACGTAACCCGCATGGGTCAGGCACTCACGCAGCGCGTAAAGCGGACTCGTACCGATGTCCCCGAATACCACACCCAAGGCAACTAGGGCCAGGGTCCAACTGTTTGAGTTTTTGTGTTCTGACATGAGGAATCTTCAGGACAATCCCGAAGCCCTGTTTGAATCAGGGACCAATGCTGTTAGCCAGTGTGGTCAAAGATGCAAGAGACAGTTCGGCGCACAGGACTGTGTGTATGAACAGCTGCATGCACAAGGTAATCACGAGCTTCAGCTCGTTCCGGGCGCAAGGCGCGAAGCCCTGCCATTCACTCACGGCGCTCCCAGCTTCGCGATCTCCTCCTTCTTCAGCGCCCGGTCAAACACCGCGATCTCATCCAGCCGCCCCTCCCAGTTCGAGTCATTGTCGCTCCGCCCGCCGAAGAAGCACTCATGCGGAGCTTTGGCCTCCTCAATCGCCCTCTCCGTCTCAAACTCCAGCGCGCCATTGAGGTAGCCACGCACCTGGTTCTTGTCGCGCACCAGCACCACATGCTGCCACTGCCAGCGCGGGATCTCGGTCTTGCCTGCCACGAGGCTCTTGTCGTTCGTGCCGCTGAAGAAAATCAGCTTGCCCGTATGGCCACTCTTGCCGCCGATGCCGAGGTGATCTCCCATCACGCTGAGCCCATGATCCTGCCCCCGGGAAAAAAGCCAGCCGCTGGTATCTCTCCCGTCATTCGGCATGCCATTCCAAAACCACAGCGAGACAGAGTACTGGCTCCCCAGCCCAGCGAGGCGTGAGCGAATGCGTGCGCCGACCAGATGCGGTGCGCGGTTCACCTCACCCGCGCAAAAACTCGCGGACTTGGGCCCTTCAAGATAGTAGGCCACATCACGCTCATACACCGCATCATGCGCATGAGCACTCGCATCCGCCGCCACCGGACCGGTGAACTCATTCAGCCTCCAGTAAGCCGCCGGTTTCATCGCCAGCACCGCCTTGGCCGCTGCGCCATCGCTCAGCTTCCATTCGGCGCGCGGTTTGTCAGCCACGCGTTCCAGCGCCGCGATGGCTGCCCCCGCGATCTTCGGCTCCGCATTCACCTCCAGCCCGGCGGAGCGCGCCGCCCAGGTGTTGTATCCGCCCCACGCGTGCATCTCCGGCGGCGGGATGTAGCCATCGCCACCGTTCGCCAGCTCGATCACCATGGTGTGGGGCAGGGGACTCGCCGCTTTGATCTTCAATCCCGTGATGGCATACGTTTCATTCGGCGTCGTCGCGATGCCGATGGCCCCAAGCCGCAGCCCCTGCACCACGATCTCCGTCTGCTGCCGCTCATTCAAAAGGATCTGCTCCCGCGCATACACTTCCGTCGGTGTCTTCGCCAGCCGGTCGCCCACCTCCGTCATCACACGCTGCGCCCATTCCAGGCGCTGCTTGTCCGGCGTGCGGTACTTCAAAGTCATGCGAGTCTCCGTCATCGCCACCGTGGCCTTGTCGTCATACTTGATCCCCGCATACGCCTTCATCGCGATGTCCAGCAGGCCGTTCGCGTACTCATCCATGGTCGGCTTCGGCCGGTCCTTCTCCGGGATCGTGTAATCCGTGCGATAGATGTCCCCGCTGCAGCCATGCGACATCATGCCCACCATCTTCCCCTGCGGGTCGATGCGCTTTTGCAAGCCATCTGAAAACAGGCCGAAGTAGTCCGCGCCGATGTCCTTGTCGCCAAAGTAGTGCATCGAAAAATTCGCCAGCACCGCCAGCGGTTTGCCGTCCTTCGTTTGAATCGAGATCAGCGAAAGGTCTGGATCTTCCGGGCCGGACTCACCCGTCACATCATCCCAGTTGCGCCCCGCATGCATGTTGGCCCGCACCGACTTGTTGCCAAACGGATCTTCCACCACGCGGTCCGGCCGGCGAATCCACTGCCGCAGCGCCGTGAACTCCGCCGCATTCGCTTTGGCAAAGCCGATGCGCGCAGGCACCATCGCAGCCTGCGCCGCAGCGATGGCCTCCACGAGCTTCTCCTTCAAAAACGGCACATAATTCGGATCCGGATCCGTGCCCAGACACCCCATGGAAGCCGGGGCGGAATGCGCGTGCGTGGCGGAAATCAGCATGCGATCCGCCGGAATGCCCGTCTTCGCCGCCGCCATCCTCTTCGCATCATCCAGCACCTCGCGGCTCATCATGCAGCTGTCCGCCACCACGAGCGCGATCTCCGTCTTGCCATCCGTCGCCACGATGGCACGCGCATTCACACGACTGGTGATCTTGTCCACGTAGCGGCTCAGCATCCCCCCATTCACCAGCACCGGCAGCTTCGGCGGCGTGATGTCGATGACAGCAGCCCCCGCTTTGAACTCAGCGTGGAGCGAGGTGGCAAGCAGTAGAACGGACAGCGGGAGAAGGAAGCGCATCATGGTGCGTGACAATACGGCGCTGGGTACGGTGCTTATTATGCCCAATACGTCGCCTTTTGTGACCTCCCATCTTGAGCTCCTTGTGAAGAACCACCAGGATGCAGCAAACCCCGCGCGGCGTGGTCCGCACTCTCCGAGTGCGGTCTGGAACTCAGCACCACCACTCCACCACCCCTCACTTCGTCATCTTCAAAAACGCCGCCGCATACCTCTTCCCCAGCTCACGATACGCCGCCGAATCAAAGTGCACCTTGTCCCCCTTGTGGTGCAGTCCTTCCGCCGTCACGAAAGCCGTGTGCGGCACCTCCTTCGGCAGATCCCGGTGTGCCTTGTCCACCAGCACCTTCTCAGTCGACCACGGCGCCTCGTCAAACACGCCCATCTGTCCCGCGATGAACGGCACCTCCGGCGCTTTCACCAGCTCACGCAGGCGCTTCACCAAATCACTCAGCTTGGCAGCATACGTCTCAGCCAGCCCCGCCTGTGAATCGCTCTCGCCTTGATGCCACAGAATGCCTTTCAGCGTCCCCGCAGGCAGCGCCAGCTCCACACGCTTCAGCATGTCATCCCACGGATGGCTCTTGGTCGCAGGATAAAACACCCCCGGCTTCCACGTGTCGATCGGCGATCCACCCACCGCGCACGGAATCAAACCAATCGTCACCCCCGGATTCGCCTCCGCAATGATCTGAGCAAACGTCTTGCCCAAGCCCACGCCCGCCGCCGCCTTGTCAAAGTGCATCGGGTCCACCGCCGGTACCCACTTGCCCTCTTTGCTCAGCATCAGCACCCGCGGATTCACCACCACATCCTGCGCCTCCACCACCCCACGCCCCGCCATGTTCGACTGCCCCACCAGCAGAAAAAGATGAAACTTATCCTTCGCATGAAGGGACGCATCTTCAGCAGCAGCGAAGACAGTGACAAAGAGAGCCAGCAGGCAGATGAGTGAACGGATCATGGTCGGAAGAGTGAGAAGGTGAACGCTCACCCGAATCTCTTTTTGCAGGGGATTTGTGCATGAGTGCTGACGACTGCGCGCAAAACAACGCATCCTGTCACCGAGCCAGCGCTTCGACCATTTTCCATTCTTATTGAAACTTTCTCAATAGACTGACAAAGCCGTTGCTCCAATCTTCATATCCAGGCAAAGGCACAAGGATCTTTGCGTCATTCCGGTCTTGAAGGCCAACGGCCTTCCGTCTTTCAGCCCAGGGGTGCCGAGCTTTAGCGAGTGCTCCCCTGGGTATCAGCCATCACACCGGGAAGCAAACCCAGCAGGCCGCCACACACCAAGGGGGCCAGCAGCGTTTGTGCTGAGCCCCGCCGCGAATTCGCCGCCCTCGGACAACGAGTCCATCGTCACAGTGCATGCCCTTCATGTCAGTTGATGGAGCAGGGCGCAAGGCCTCCATTCCGCCTTGGTCTGCCACCCCTCACTTCAGCGTCTTCCGCAGCCACTCAATCATCTGCTTCTGATAATCCGAACCCAGCTTCTCCCATCCGCCCATCCCATGGCTGCCGCCGGGCACCACGATCGTCTCACAGCTGTTCCCCGCCGCCTTCGTCTTCGCCTCAAAATTCACACTCTGTGAAAGCGGCACCGTCTCATCCTTGTCGCCATGGATTTGCAAAAACGGCGGCAGCCCGCCCTGAATGTGATTCAGCGGCGAAATCTCCGCCAGCCTCTTCCTCGCCGCATCACTCAGCTCCTCCATGCCGATGAGTCCCCCCAGGCCGCCCAGCGCCTTGCGCCGCTCCGCCTGCACCACCAGATCATGCGGCGCATAAAACGGCACCACCGCCGCCACCCGCGTGTCACCTTGGCCCGTGACCCCGGCCCATGAAACGAGATGCCCGCCCGCAGACTCACCAATCAGCGCGATCCGCTTCACATCCACCTTGTACTCCGCCGCGTGCGCCTTCACCCACTTGATCGCGCTCGCCACATCATCCGCACACGCCGGCCACGCATGCTGCGGCGCCAGTCGGTAGTTGATCGTAAACCACGTGAAGCCCGCCTTCGACAGCGGCTCAAACATCGGCTTGATGAACGAATGCTTGTCCCCCTTCGTGAAGCCGCCGCCATGCACCAGAATGCACGTCGCAAACGGCCCTTCTCCCTCCGGCACATACGCATCCAGCGTCAGCGACACATCCCCCGCCTTCGCAAACTCAATGTCCTGCTTCAGCCCCGGCATCGTAAAAGTGTCAGCCGCATGGAGAGCGGTGGTCAGGAGCAGGGCAAACAGCAGGGCGGATTTCATGGTGCGTAACTAACGCCACTTGCAGCAGCGCTTATCGTCAATTCCTCCAACTCCCCGCTGCCGAATCTGCACGAAAGAAAGCCACCGGGTTTGCTGTCTGGCAGGCATGTGCTCTAATGAACTATGAAACAACAGCGTGTCTTGATTCTCGGAGGTGGATTTGCCGGTCTGGCCTGTGCCAAAGGATTCCCCGAAGAACGCTTCGCCGTCACACTCGTGGACCGCTGGAATCATCATCTCTTCCAGCCGCTGCTCTACCAGGTGGCCACCGGTGGCCTCGCCATGACAGACATCGCGCAGCCGCTCCGCTCCATTCTCTCCGATTATAAAAACGTCACCACCTTGATGGACGAAGTGCGCCGCATTGATCTCGATGCCAAACAGGTCCACCTGAAGGAGCAGGTGCTCGATTACGACTACCTCGTCATCGCCCTCGGAGCCAAGACCGGATACTTCGGCCACGATGAATGGGCCGCGCACACGCTGGGCCTGAAGAGCCTGGATGATGCCATGAAAATCCGCAAACAAGTGCTGCTCGCCTTTGAGCAGGCGGAGTGCTCGAATGATCCCCAGACAACCGCACGCTTGCTGACGATGGTCATTGTCGGCGGTGGTCCCACCGGAGTGGAGATGGCAGGCTCGCTTGCCGAACTCGCACAGCAGGTGCTCAAAGAAGACTTCCGTCGCATTGATCCCAGCTTGGCGAAAGTCCATCTCGTCGAGGCCGGCCCCAAGCTGCTGGCGACTTTCCCCGGCGGACTGCCAGACTACGCCTGCAAGCATCTCGAGCACCTGGGTGTCACGGTGCATCTGAATTCACCCGTCAAAGAAGTCGGCGCAGGCTATGTCATCACCGGCGACCACCGCATCGAGACAGACACCGTCATCTGGGCCGCAGGCGTGGAGGCCAGCGGGATCACCCGCACACTCGCAGGCGTGCCGTTGGATCGCGCCGGTCGCATCCAGGTTCAGCCAGACCTCAGTCTCCCCGGTCATCCCGAAGTCTTCGCCGCGGGCGATCTCGTGGCCCTGACCGACACCAAAGGCGTCCGCGTACCCGGCGTCAGCCCGGCCGCTATTCAAATGGGCCACTTCATCGCCAAGACCATTCTTAGCGAAGGCATGTCCGTGCCCCGCTCAGCCTTCACCTATCTCGACAAAGGCACCATGGCCACCATCGGCCGCAGCGCCGCCGTCGTCAGCTTTGCCGGCATGCATTTACGCGGCATGCTCGCTTGGCTCATGTGGCTCTTCGTCCATCTCCTCTTCCTCATGGGCATGCGCAATCGCGCCATCGTCTTCCTCCACTGGGTCTGGTCCTACATCACCTGGCAGCGCGGCGCGCGGATCATTCAGCCCTGAGCCGTGCTCCGCATGCTCACGCCTCCGATATGGACTGCGGTCGCGGAGTGAGGAACGAACGCAGCGCCAGCCAATCGCAGCCGCACTCCAAATAATGGCCCGCATGCTCACGCTTTCGATATGGACTGCGGTCGCGAAGTGAGGAACGAACGCAGCTACCGCTTTCGCCGTCCTCGGTGATTCACGCATATCAGCAAACCCTCGAAAGCGGCAGCCGACAATTCCTCTTAGCCCCGTCATCTCACGCCCACCACGAGACATTCGAAAGCGCCAGCCAATCGCAGCCGCACTCCAAATAATGGCCCGCATGCTCACGCTTTCGATATGGACTGCGGTCGCGAAGTGAGGAACGAACGCAGCTACCGCTTTCGCCGTCCTCGGTGACTTCCTCATACCCGCAGCCACCGAATGCGGCAGCCGGTGCTTATTCTCCAGCCGGTCACCTCACGCCGACCACGAGCCGCTCGAAAGCGGCCGCTCATCGCAGCCCCATTCACTTCACCTCAAACACCTTCGCATCCAGCACCTTCCCATCCTGCACCAGATCCACGCGATACTTCCCCACCGGCAGCCCCTCCTTCGCCGTCAGCGAAGAGTCGATTTGATCACTCACCGCCGCTTCCACATCCGCTGTCGCAAGCTCCTGGCTCTTCTCGCCTTCCACTTCCACCAGCACCCAGACAAACTGCACGCCTTTGGCCAGCGCCTTCTCCTTCAGATTCCACCGCGCATGCAGCTCCGTGTCGTCAGTGGTAAAATACTTCACCTCCTTGCCGGGCTCGCCTTTGCCGTCATCCCGAAACAACTGCGAGGAGTCGAGCGCCAGCTTCGTCTTCCCGGCCATCGGCGCGCCCACCTTCACCGTGAACTTCTCATGCGCCACCTCCTGCCCGTCGAGCTGCAGCGAGACCTCATGCGTTCCCGCAGGCCAGCCACCGGCCGGGATGAAGGCAAAATGAAAGGGCACGTTTTCCTTGTTCTCCTCCATGGTGAAGCTGCGCGTACCCACGTCGTCCACCTTGCCATTCACCAGCCAGGTAGCCTCCAGCCACGACGCCAGGCCCAGATTGCCCACGCCCGTCAGAAAGACCTTGTCCAGACCGTCAAACTCATGCGTCTCATTCACCGGCTTGTGGTCCTCGTCCGCGCCTTTGGCCAGCGCGGCTTTCAGCAGCTTGCTCGGAATCGCCTCCTTCGGCGGCGCGACACGGAAGGGAAACTGCCCCAGCGGCTTACCATCCAGGGTCACATCCGCCCGGTAGCACGCACCCACCGGCATCGGCTGCTTCGTCTTCATGTCAAAGCTCACAAACGTGTCCTCCCCAAACGAGAAGATCACCCCCTTGTTCACCGTCGCCACATCCACCTTCGCCTCCGCCATCAGATCCTCACGAAACATAAACTTCGCCGCCACCACCCCCGCCTTCGGCCTCCCCTTCAGCTCGATCGAAAGATACACCGTCTCATCCGGCTTGAAAAACTCCGCCACATCCTTCGGCGACCGATCATCCTCCTTAAACCCATGGCAATAAACCGCCTTCTTCAAATCCCCCTCCGCCGCTTGGATTCGGCCTTGCCCAACTGCCAGACTGAAACTCAAAACCAACAGCGGAACAAGAGACGTTTTCATGCCCCCACCCAACCACAGTTCATGTCGATCACAAGACGCATGGCGGGTTAGTTTAGCCGCGCTGATGCGTCAATTTTGCCTCGATCATCAATCAAGCTTTGGCCCGCGAGGCTGGTGCAGCCATTGACTTTTTCAAGCCGTATGTTATAGAACAACCGCGTCTTATGACACCCCGCCCCCTCATCATCATATTTCATTCAGCCCGGCTGCGGCCAGGGCTCGGGATGACTATGTCATAGAGGACAGAAGTCAGATATCGCTGCTATCCCCGGGAGCCCTGATTGCCGCCAGTCTGCATCAGGGCCTTTTCATATCCTTCCGGGGAGCAGCACGTTCACATCGAACCTCTGACTCTTATGAAACTCAATACGACTGACTCGGGCCGCATCCGCAACATTGGCATCGCCGCCCACATTGACGCTGGCAAAACCACGCTCACCGAACGCATTCTCTTTTACGCAGGCGCCATCCATGCCTGCGGAGACGTGCATGAAGGAAACACCACCACCGATTTCTCGGACATCGAACGCGAGAAGGGGATCACCATCTCCTCCGCCGCGGCTCCATGCTCGTGGACTCAGCAGCCCGTCGCAGGCCTCACCCGCCTCTTCACTGGCCAGCCTCATCGCCTCAACATCATCGACACCCCCGGCCACGTCGACTTCACCGCCGAAGTCGAGCGCTCCCTCCGCGTGCTCGACGGCGCGGTCGCCGTCTTCTGCGGCGTCGGTGGCGTGCAGCCTCAAAGCGAAACCGTCTGGCGACAGATGGATCGCTACCGCGTACCCCGCGTGGCCTTCATCAACAAGATGGACCGCCTCGGCGCAGACTTCCCCCGCGTCGTCAACGAACTCCAAACGAAGTTCGGCGCCACCGCCTGGCCCGTCCTCCTGCCCTGGGGTGCCGAATCCGCACTGCTCGGCCAGCTCGATGTCATCGAAGAGCGCGCCCTGCGCACCCATGCCGACTCGCCCACCGGCTTCACCGTGGAATCCATTCCCACCGAATGCCTCACCGCAGTCGAATCCGCACGTCGTGATCTCATCCAGGCTCTCGCCAGCCTCGACGATGAAATCGCCGAACTCTGGATCGAAAACCTCCCCGTGCCCGCGCAGGCACTCCGCACCGCGATCCGTCGTCAGACCCTCGCAGGCCGCTTCGTGCCCGTCATCGGCGGCAGCGCCTATAAACACATCGGCGTCTCCGCGCTGGTGGATGCCATCGTGGACTTCCTCCCTGCACCCGAAGAAGTGCAGCGCGTGAATGCCATCGATGCCCCACTCGCCGCGCTCGCCTTCAAAATCGTGCGCCATCCACAGGCAGGCCGCTTGGTCTATGTTCGCGTGTATTCCGGCAACCTCCAAAAAGGCACGCCACTCCTCAATCCGCGCCTCGGCAAAACCGAGCGCTGCGGCAGGCTGCTCCGTGTCTTTGCCAACCGCCGCGATGAACTCGAAAGCGTCCAAGCAGGCGACATCTGCGCCGTCACCGGCCTGAACAACTTCAGCACAGGCGATACCCTGTGTCTGGTAGATCATGCCATCATGCTTGAGCCGCCCGTGTTCCCTGAACCCGTCGTCAGCATGGCCATCGAGCCCGCGAAATCCGCCGACCAGTCACGTCTGGCCACCGCCCTCTCACGCCTCAGCGATGAAGACCCCACCTTCCGCGTCCGCACCCATGAGGAGACCGGCCAGTGCCTCATCTCCGGCATGGGCGAGCTCCACCTCGAAGTGATCCGCGAAAAACTCCTGCGCGAGCATGGCGTCGAAACCATCGCCGGCGCACCGGAGATCGCGTGCCGTGAAACCATCACGCAAAATGCAGAGGCCGATCATTTGCTCAAAAAGCAAAACGGCGGCTCCGGCATGTTTGCCCGCGTGAAGGTCACCGTGCAGCCCCTCGAACGTGGCGGCGGCCTCATCATCGAAGACGCCATCATCGGCGGCAGCATCCCCTCCCAGTTCATGGGCGCGGTGCGCCGTGGCATCACCGAAGCCGCCGTCGCCGGCCCCCTGCGCGGCAGCCCTCTCGTCGATGTCCGCGTCCGCATCATCGACGGCGCCAGTCACGCCAAGGACTCCAACGACCAGGCCTTCCGCCTGGCCGCTGGCGAAGCCCTCCGCGAAGCCGTGCGCCTCGCCGCCCCCGTGCTGCTGGAGCCCGTCATGCAGGTCGAATGCACCGTCACCGACGAGCACCAGGGCGACATCCTCGGCGATCTCAACCGTCGCCGCGCCCGCATCACCGGCATCGACCACCGCGGCACCGAATCCGGCATCCTCGCCGAGGTCCCCTTGGCAGAGATGTTCGGCTACGCCGGAGCCATAAGGAGCCTCTCAAGAGGCCGCGCCAGCTACTCCATGGTCCCCACCAGCTACGAAGTAGTCCCCGCCTCCGTCCTCCCCCGCATGCTCAAAGCATAACTCAGCCCCCCACGCGGAGCCCGGCTCGAAAGAGCCGGGCTCCGTTTTTTATTGAGATTGGACAATGATTGATCCGAATCACTCCGCGTGTTCGAGAACTTTCTGCCACTCGTCCTGCAACTTGTGCGCTTCAATCATTCCCAGCAAAGGCTGGCGATTCCAGTCATCGCTCAAGCCAGTCAACATGCGGCTGATGTCGCGCAAATGCTTGGCGGAGCCGCCTTCACGAAAGAACTGCAGTTTACGGACAATGACGTATTCCGGGGGCGCGAAGCTCACTTTGTCTCCATCAATGTCTCCTTCTATTGCATGAGCAATGCCCCAGGCATGAAGCTCATCTTTGCCGGTCATGTAAATATCGGCTTTGAAGCCAGTTTCATGATGGATGAGATTGAAATGACCTCGTTGATCACGGCTGCGTTCTGATTCAATCACCTCAAGTGGCGGGCAGTAAAACTCTGTGTCTGGAAAGGCCTCCAGCAGGCGTCGCGAATCCTCCCGGCGAAGGAAGACAATGATATCCACGTCATTGGTCATGCGCGGCTCCCCGTAGTAGATCGCCGCGACGCTGCCACTGACCATGTAGCGCACGCCAAGCTCGTTCAGCTTCTGCGTGAAAATCAGAAATGGCTCACGTGACTGCATGCATGAAAATCTCCTTCACCCTTTGCTGCACCTGTTCCTCGGTCCAGTCGGGGAACTGTTGGCGCAAGCGCGCCGCTTTGATCTTCCTAGCTCCCCAGTATAACTGAAATGCCGTGCGCAGCTTCTGCGCGCCGGTCATGCGCCGCAGTGTGGCGATGTATTCAGGGGTGAGGTTGGAGGCCATTGCGCGAACATAGTGCAATGAGGTCCGCTCTGCACAAAAAAAGCGGCTGAGTTTCCTCAGCCGCCTTCGTGAATTTCTATCAGAACCCGTTGCGGCGCAACGGGTCAACTTTAGCCAATCACCTCAGGCCATTCCGTATGGAACATCTGGCCCTCAGGCTTGTCCGTGCGCTCATAGGTATGAGCACCGAAGAAGTCACGCTGGGCCTGCAGCAGGTTCGCTGGCAGGCGGGCGGCGCGGTAGCTGTCGTAGTAGCCGAGGCTGGCGCTGAACGCAGGGACGGGGATGCCGTTCAGCGTCGCGATGCTCACCACTTCACGCCAGTTCTGCTGGGTGGTGCTGAGCACGTCCTTGAAGAACGGATCCAGCATGAGATTGGCGAGAGTGGCGTTTGTGCGATACGCATCGGTGATGCGGTTGAGGAAACGAGCGCGGATGATGCAACCCCCGCGCCAGATGGCGGCGATGCGACCCAGATCCAGCTTCCAGTCCTTCTTCGCACCCATCGTCTGGATGAGATCCAGGCCCTGGGCGTAGCTGATGATCTTGGAGGCGTAGAGGGCGTCGTGCACCTTCTTCACCAGCTCAGCCTTGTCCGTCGTGATGTTCACGGTCGGGCCGGTGAGCTGCGTGCTGGCAGCCACGCGCTGCTTCTTCTGGGAGGAAAGAATACGCGCTTCCACAGCGGCGTTGATCGTGCTGATGACCACGGCGTTTTCAGCGGCGTTCATCAGCGTCCACTGGCCCGTGCCCTTCTGGCCGGCCTTGTCCACGATGAGTTCGACGATTGGCTTGCCCGTCTCAGGATCCTTCTGCTCCAGCGCTTTGCCGGAGATCTGGATGAGGTAGCTCTGCATGTCGCCTTCGTTCCACTCGTTGAAGATGGCGGCCATCTCGTCGGTGGTGAATCCCGCGTGCTTGAAGATGTTGTAGGCTTCGCAGATGAGCTGCATGTCGCCGTACTCAATGCCGTTGTGAATCATCTTCACGTAGTGACCCGCGCCGCCAGGGCCGATGTGGATCACGCAAGGCTCGCCGTCCACTTTCGCGGCGATGCTTTCAAAGATCGGCTTCATCACTTCCCAGGTGGAAGCAGGGCCGCCGGGCATGATGCTCGGGCCTTTGCGCGCACCTTCTTCACCACCGGAAACACCCGCGCCGATGAAGCGCAGGCCCTTGCCAGCGAGGTAGGCGTCACGGCGCTCCGTCGTCTGGTAGAAGCTGTTGCCGCCGTCGATGATGATGTCGTCCTTGTCGAGGAGGGGGATGAGTTGCTCGATCACCGCGTCCACGGCGTCACGGTCGGTGTCCTTCACGGCGGTGGATTTCACCATGATGTGAATCTTGCGCGGCAGGGCGAGGCTCTGCACGAACTCTTCCAGCGTGTGGGCTGCGACGAGGGCCTTGCCGGGGTGTTTGGCGACGAACTCATCCGTCACGCTGGTGGTGCGGTTAAAGACGCTCACTTGGAAGCCGCGGCTTTCCACGTTGAGAACGAGGTTTTGGCCCATCACAGCGAGGCCGATCAATCCGAAGTCACTTTTTTTGCTCATATTTAGGGGCCGCAGACATACCCCCCGGCCCCCGTTTGGCAAAGGGGATTTTCCTCATGCCTGGCATGAGCCGGATTGATGGAATCGGCACGATTTTGCAGTTGTGCCGCCCCCGCGCCTTCGTTTATCCCTGCACACCTCGCCTTTCACCCTGCATCCGCATGCACTGCCACGTTGCCCCAAAGAGAGAGAAATCCCGCCCTTTTTGCCGGGATGTCTCGGCGGCATCCGGCTCATCAGGCACCCATTTCCGCAGCGCAGCGCCCGCGATCCCTCTGACCCCATGAAAATCACCCTCGTTCTCCCCATTTTGCTGAGTCTGGCTGTCACCGCTCTTCTCGCCCGCGATCTGCAAAAAAAGCCCGCCAGCCCCACTCCCGCCCAGCCCCCCGCTGCGGTGCCCGTGGAGCCTGAACCCGTGCGCTACACCATGGCAGACTGCCACCTGCATCTGGTGGATTTCCTTCAGCGCACCGACGGAGCCGCCGCCGCGCTCAAGGCCATGAAAAAATCCGGCGTCACAGATGCCGTCGTCAGCGGCATGCCCCTCGTCAAGCAGTGGTCCGAATCCGAGCCCCAGCAGCCCCAGTATTACCTCGAGGACGACGCCCGCTGCTACTGGTACTCCGCCACCGACATGCTCGTCGCCCGCGAGATCCAGGCCCTCCCCGAAGCCGACCGCAAGCACTTCCACCCCATCATCTGCGGCTTCAACGGCGCCGACCGCAACGCCGTGGACCACGTCCGCCGCATGATAGAATGGAACCCCGGCTTCTGGCAGGGCATCGGCGAAGTCATGACCCGCCATGACGATCTCTCCGCCCTCACCTACGGCGAGACTCCCCAGGCCAACAACGCCTCCCTCCACCGCATCTACGACCTCGCCGCCGAGCTCGATCTCCCCGTCTTCGTCCACTCCAATGCCTCCTCCGTCTGGAAGCGCGAACCCATCTACCTGCACGAGTTCGAGGAAGCCGTCACAAATCATCCCAAAACCAAATTCGTCTGGTGCCACGCCGGCATCAGCCGCCGCGTGGACGTCCCCACCCTCAGGCAGGAAATCGACCGCATGCTGGCCACCTACTCAAACCTCACCATCGACATCTCCTGGGTCCTCTTTGACACCTACCTCGTCAAAGACGGCAAACCCGTCGCCGAATGGCTCGCCCTTTTCGAAAAATACCCCGCTCGCTTCATCATCGGCTCAGACAAAGTCGGCCGCTTCCACGACTACGCCCCCGTCATGCAGCGCTACTACCTCCTGCTCGACGCCATGAAACCCGAAACCGCCAAACGCATCGCCCACGACAACATCCTCGCCATCCTGCCGAAGCAGGGCGCGGTGCTCAAGCCCGCTGCACCACCTGAGAACGAGCGCACCGCCGTGCCCGTGAAAGCGCGGTGAATGCAAAGCCTGGGCAAATGCCGTGGCATCAAGCGCAGAACGCCGAAGCGTGCCGACGCGAAAAGTAGCACGGGCAATCTTGCCCGTAAGCGGCGCTCTCTACACGGGCAGGATTGCCCGTGCTGCTGCCCCGCTCGTTTCTACAGCCCCCCCATTCTCTGGCGTAAATGACTGCCGCATGAGAATCGCTCTTCAGCGACGATGTCGAAAATGAATCTTTGCCCATTCGGTCTCTGGAAAACGCCTGGCATCTTTTTTGGAAAATGACATTTGACAGCGATCCGAGGAAAGTGGCCATTGCGCATGCCGTGCATCAGAAAACGGCAGTGTTAAGGCAGTGGACAGCAGCAAGATCGGCAATGAAGAGCGCCATGTACGTATGCCAGCAAATCAAACGGCTGAAGACAGGAAAACTCAACCTATCCAAGGAGACGAAGCAATGGCTGTCAAGAATCGACCTCTGACCCTTTCTTGTTTTGGTCAGGCAGGTTCGAGAAAATAAGAGGGGTCAAGCCAGCGAATACAGCAGAGAATTTAATCAATATTTAAGTATGATAAAAGAATACAAAGAATGGACAATTGTCGGTATCGGCGAGCTTACGACTAATAAGCTGCCAATTTCAGAACTATCCGAGCTGGAAACAAAACCGCTCGATTTAATCCAATTTTACAAAGATTTTGGAAGAGGGATCTTATGCGGTTTATTCAACTTTGGACCTTTAATTCCAACTGAAACACTCAATCTCTCGGCGGAACAGGTTGAGAATTATCCTAAAGAGGAAGGACAGATATTTGGCGTGGTTCATACCGCACAAGGAGTTGACATATTGTACACGGAAAAAGGAAACTATTATGTTCTTGACGCCTATAATCAAAAACTACAGAAAGAAAATTCTCTAAAAAATTCACTCATAACTGCGGCGAATTTTATTGATTTCAAAGAAGTTTTTGCAACGCCTTATTATTGGACTGCATCTGTAATTATCGAGGCATATAATGCTCATGTAAATAGACAAACGATTTGGCGCGAAGCCAAAAGCCTGAAAGGATTTAACATAATAAAAAGAGAAAACTATCTGGGCAAGTACTTCAGCGTCATTGAGAATGAGCAAAGATGGCAAGCGGATCTCTTCTTTGGAGCGGACAATCAATTTGAGAAGCTGAGGATGGTTTTTGACACGAAGGTTTATCAGCCAGAGGATCGTAAGCGGCTACTGAGTACATTAGATTACCTTTCAAAAGGGACTTTATATGTGGACGAATTGTAAAACGAAAAAAGATGCCATGCATGAATGGCACTCGGTTAAGCACATTCGTCGTGGCATCAAGCCCAGAACGCCGACGCGAAAAGTAGCACGGGCAATCCTGCCCGTCAGCGGCGCTCACTTCACGGGCAGGATTGCCCGTGCTACTGCCCGGCTCGTTTCCTCAGACCTCCATTCTCTGTCGTGAATGGCTGCCGCATGGCACTCATCTTCAGCGATGGCAGGCCTTAACCGAGTGCCATTCATGCCATGCATTCTATACACGAAACCGCCAAACGCATCGCCCACGACAACATCCTCGCCATCCTGCCGAAGCAGGGAGCGGTGCTGAAGGCTGGAACGGCACCTGCTGAAGTGCGAGAGGCAGTGCCGGTGCTGACGCGGTGAAGAGGCATTGCGTCGGCGGTTCGCTTCTTAGTGACTTATCGCCATGCACTTAGCGCGGCTCTCGCGCTTCTTCCTCATTATGCAAATTATAGACATGGCCTTTGCCGTGGTTTTCCTCCAGCAGCCTTTTGGCCTCTGTTGAATCTTTTGCCAGAATGGTAACGCGCTCGCCTAGCTGATCTGGACCTTCGCGCCACACGATGGCATGGTAAAGCTTCTGATCATTTTCTGACATGATCGTATTGGAATAGAGAGCTGCTAACAGGGCTCAGTGTAAGGCAGGAGTCGGACTTGACCCATCAGATAACTCAAGGCACCGGCTGCCCCTTGGCCCCGATGCTGTAAAGCGAGTTCGCCGTGCGCACGTAGATCCGCTTGTCACCAATCGCAGGCACGGAATTCACCGGGCCGTCCAGCTTGCTCGCCGCGAGCTTCTCAAACTTCGGCCCCGCCTTGATCACAATGAGATCGCCCTGCTGGCTGGCGCAGAAAATCTTGCCGTCACCCGCCACCGGGCTGCTGAAGAACTTGGCGCTGCCTGCGGTGCCTTCGATGCGTTCCTCATAGATCACCTTGCCCGTCTTGAACTCCACGCAGCGCATGATGCCGCCGTCTCCCAGCAGGTACATGTGCTCGCCAATCACGAGAGGGGAGGGGACATAGGGCAGGCCCTTCGGAATGTCGAAAGGCACAGACACCGGCTTGCCGCTCTTGAGATCCAGCGCCGCGATCTCCTTCACACCGCCGCCGGTGCCGAAGGTGCAGAAGTAGAAATCATCGCTGATCACCCCGGAGCCCAGGCTGCGCTGCTTGTAGCCCGGATTGTGCTGCCAGTTGATCTTGCCCGTCTTCAGCGCGATGCCCATCACCCCGCTGGCCGTGTCCGCGCAGATGAGTTCCTTCGCGCCGCCCTTCAGCTCATGCACCACCGGTGTGGAGAAAGTGTTCAGGCAGTTCGGGATGTCCAGCTTCCACACCTGCTTGCCCGTCTTGGTATCCAGCGCCACGATGCAGCTCTTCCACTTCTGCTGCTCAGGATCTTCGGTGTACGTCTTGCCATCGCGCTGCCAGTCGAATTCACTGCGCACAATCATGAGGCCGTCCACCACGACCGGAGAGATCCCCGTGCCATGCTCATGGATGTAATCCGCCACATGATCATTGCGCCACACCAGCTTGCCCGTGTGATCCAGCGCCAGCGCCTGGATGTTCGTGCCGCTGCTCCAGTTGATGTAAATGCGCTCCGCATCCACAAAGGCGGAGCTGCTCGCATAGGTGTTGTACGTCTTGTGAATCGGGTGCGGGACAAACTCCTCCTCATGCTTCCACAGCTCCTTGCCGTCCTTCGCGGAAATCGCGATTACCGCGCGCTTCGTCGCGCCCGTTTCAGCCGTCACGATCACCATGTCCTGCCACAGCACCGGCGAAGACCACCCTTTGCCCAGAGCAACCTTCCACACCGTCGTGCTGTCATCCACCACCGCCGGCAGGCCGGTCGTGTTGGCAACTCCGGTGCCGTTCGGGCCGCGAAAGCGTGACCAGTCTGCGGCTGAGAGCGCAGTGACAGAAAACAGGGTGAGGAATGCGAGAGTGAATTTCATGCGAGCGGATAGAACGTGGCTGGTTGGGAAAAAATTGCCCAAAGAGTCCCCACAAAATGGGGGAAGTGCGAATTAAACAGGTGTCTCCGTCGCAGCGGGCGGCGGGACTTCCGGAGCATGGGCATCCGCCACAGGGGCCTCTGCCATCAAGATGCCTGTTTCAGGAGCTGCGGTCATCGGTATGCCTGCCTCGTGGGACACAGCCATCGGTAAGTCTTCAAGGGAAGCCTCAACTGCGGGAGCTTCCACCACCGGCACCTCAGCCACGGGAGCCTCAACAGCGGGAGCCTCAACAGCGGGAGCCTCATCCTTGACCACCTCGCTGCTCACGGGCTCCACCTTCGGAACCTCATTCACCACCACAGCGGGCGGCGGCGCTTGCTCCACCACGGGCGCTGCTGGCTCAACCGCTACCGGCTCCACCGCCGCCACAGCTTTCGACTTGGCCTCCACCAGCGCATTCTTCACCGCCTCCAGCGCCTCGCTCAGGCGATACTCCAGCTCCGCGATCTTATACCCATCTTCCCGCGCACGCTTTCGCGATTCAGCCTCCAGCAGCGCCAGCTTCTCCTCCTGCTCGCGCAGTTTTTTGTCGCTGGCACTCGCAGACGCATTCGGACTCGGGGCGGTCGAAAGGCCCACCGCATTCATGAATTCCTTCTGCACCATCTCCACCCGCGCCTCCGCCGCCTTCAGCGCGCGCTGCAGGTTGGTGATCTTCCCCTCGGCCACCTGGGTGGCCTCGCGCGCCTTGGTCAGCTCCGCCTCGGCGCCACCAGCGGCAGAGTAGGCCGCCTGCTCATCACGGACTTTCTTCAGTTCCACCAGGCTCGCCTGCATCTCCGCCTTGTGCTTGATCACCAGATCCTGGGCCTCGATCATCCGTTTTTCAAAGTCAGCCGCACGCGCATTCGTCGCCGCGATGGCCTGCTCCTGCGCCTTCATCCGGCCCTGCTCCGCCGCCAGCGCCGTTTCCAGATCCTTGATGCGGCTCTGCGTGGGCACCAGCTGCGCCGCCACCTCGCGCGTCGCCGCCAGATCCGTCTCCAGGCGCGTGATCTGCTGGGAGGCATCGTTCGCACGGCGCTCCGCCACCTCCCGGTGAGTGCTAAAACGCTGCTGCAGATCCGCAAAGCTCGTCGCAGCCACCGCGCTGTTTTGGGCATATTCCGCAGCCTCGGCGGCTGCTTTGGCCTGCGCCGCCTGCAGCGCCGCCCCAGATTCCGTGCGCAGTTGCTCCAGCGCCGCGCCCGATTCGCGCTGCACGCGCTTGAGTTTGCCCCCCATCACCAGCCACGTGATCAGCATCGGCAGCAGGACGGCCGCCGCAGCAGCGGCCATTTCCTCCAAAGAGAGAGGGCCGATCAAAGCGAGCATAGCTTTTTCTAACGTAGTTCCTGCAAACATAGCACTATATGAACGCTCCCCCTCTATTCTGTCCAGCACGCATTGCTCCTTGAGCGGCGGATAAAGGCAGCTAGTTTGCGCGCCCTTTCCCCCCAACCCCAACATGTCCAAGTTCAACATCCTCATCGCCGGCAACAACGACCCCATTTCGAGCAAAGGCATCGACCTGCTCAAAGCGGAGCCGTCCTTCTCTGTTGAGGTGAACATGAATCTCAAAGCGGAGGACGCCATGATCGAGGCCTCCCGCAACGCCCACGCCATCATCGTCCGCAGCGGCGCCAAAGTCACCGCCAAGGTCCTCGAAGCCGCCCCCCACCTCAAAGTCATCGGTCGCGCCGGCGTCGGCGTGGACAACATCGACGTCCCCGTCGCCTCCAAGCGCGGCGTCGTCGTCATGAACACCCCCGGCGGCAACACCATTTCCACCGCTGAGCAGGCCTTCACCCTCATGATGGCCCTCTCCCGGAAGACCCCCCAGGCCCACGCCACCATCGTCAGCGGCAAGTGGGACCGCGCCAAGTTCAAGGGCACCGAAGTGTTTGAAAAAACCCTCGTCGTCCTCGGCATGGGCCGCATCGGCACCGAGTTCGCCAAGCGCGCCAAGGCCTTTGGCATGAGCGTCGTCGCCTACGACCCCTACCTCTCCAAAAACCGCGCCGAAAGCCTCGGAGTCACCCTCTGCGAGGACCTCGACGCTGCCATCGTACAGGCTGATTACATCACCATGCACATGCCGCTCACGCCTGAGACGAAGCACATGATCAATGCCAAGCGTCTCGCCACGCTGAAGAAGACCTGCCGCATCATCAACTGCGCTCGCGGCGGCCTCATCGATGACGCCGCACTCGCCCAGGCTCTCACGGACGGCACCATCGCCGGCGCCGCCCTCGACGTCTTCGAAGTCGAGCCCCCACCGGCCGATTACCCCCTCCTCAGCGCCCCGAACACCGTTTTCACCCCCCACCTCGGTGCCTCCACCGAAGAAGCCCAGGAAAACGTCGGCATCGAAATCGCCGAAGTCATCAAGGCCCACCTCCTCCAGGGCACCGTCGTCAACGCGGTGAACATGCCGAACGTCGATCCCAAGGTCCTCGCCGAAATCGGTCCCTTCCTCAAGTTCGGTGAGCTCCTCGGCCGCCTCGTCTCCCAGTTTGCCCCCGCCCGCGCCAACGTCGTCCGCATCAATTACAGCGGCAAAGTCGGCGGTGGCGACACCACCCTCATCTCCCGCGCCGTCCTCAAAGGCTTCCTTGAGCGCGCCGTCGGTGCCGAGCAGGTGAACTACATCAACGCCAACGGCGTCGCCGACAACCTCGGCCTCCGCTTCACCGAAAGCCGCCTGCCCGAAGCCAGCGAATTCGCCGACCTCATCGAAGTCATCGCCAAAAACGACACCGAAACCGCCAGCATCTCCGGCACCTTCTTTGGTAATGAGCCCCGCATCGTGAAGGTGAACACCCACCGCATCGAAGCCCGCCCTGAAGGCACCCTCCTCTTCATCGAGAACATCGACCGCCCCGGCATGATCGCCGCCTACAGCACCACGCTTGGCAAAAACAACGTCAACATCGCCGACATGAGCCTCAGCCGCGACAAGGAGTCCGGCAAAGCCTTCACCCTCCTCACCCTCGACACCACCCCGAGCGCCGAAGTCCTCGCCGAACTGGAAAAAATCCAGGGCATCAGCAAGGTCCACTGCGTCGCCGTGTAAGGCTCGGGCGAATCCTGCTCGTCCTCCTGCTCGAACTCGTCCTCGATGCTGCGACACCGCATCGAGGAATGATGGGTGTTGGCTGTATTCACAGAGCAGCGCCTCCCATATGGACTGCGGTCGCGCAGCGAGGAACGAGCGCAGCTACCGCTTTCGACGTGCTGATCGTCTCACGCATACCACGGGTTATTCGAAGGCGGGAGCCGGTGAACTTCCGCCAGCCGGTCAGCGCACGCGAACCACGAGACGTTCGAAGTGGCAGCTCCACCTTTTCAGGGTCGCGCAGCCGCATTGATTGATTCGCTTCGCTCACCCTTCGGGCTCCTTTCGGTCGTCTGTTTGCCTTCGGCTATCTTCGCTTCGCTACGGTTCACTTCGTTCGGCTCGCTGCCGCTCACCCCTTCGGGGCGGCCTGCGCTTGTCTATTTGCCTTCGGCGGTCTTCGACCCGCTTCGCTCCGGTTCCAAAAACGCTGCGCATCTCCGCGCCCCAAGCCGAAAAAGTGACTATCCGTTCCACAATCTAGCCGCCTTGAGTTCAGGCCCTTCGTAGCGCACAGCGCGAAGAATAGCTCCTCGATGCAGTAACACCGCAGCGAGGAACGATGGGGGTAGGGGAGGCAATGAGATATAGCATTTCCCGGAACTGATTTCGGATAGAGCTGCTGAGCAGACAAAAGCAGCCTTCCCGGTTGATGGCAGATCCAGTTGATGGCGGAGCCATCAAAGCCTGTAGCGAGGGGTTGAGCGGAGCGACACCCCTCGTTCACCGGCATAGCTTTCCTCTCGCTCAAGGCATCGCGTAGCGATGCCAGCACTTGCCTCGCCTTCGCGTCCTTTCTTCCCTGCGCATGCGCATGCGCCGGACATGAGCGCACCGGAAGAGAGTTTGAGCAAACTGCGGTCGGAAGACGTCATGCTTCCTGGAGCTTTCATTCAATCAATCACGTAGCTGTACAAGTCCCCGTTCTCCAGATGAAATCTCAGGCGAATGGCAGCTCCCGCAGGCAGTCCCCCCGTCTGCTTCCATCGGACCTGCAGCTTCACCCCATCCTGCTTCTCGATCACGCTGGACTCCTTGTCATAACCTTCCACCACATTCCCTGCGGCATCCAGCACCTCAACCATGAGCCTGCCGCCTTTGACATCCGCATTCACAAAGAGCGTCTTTCCTGCAGGGACAAACTCATGCGTTTCCACCATGCCTTCCTTCTCTTTCGCCTGCAAGGAAGCCAGCCCATCCAGCCGCCATGCAGCCCGCGCGATCGACTGCGATTTCTCCGGTGCCAGTCCCCCATGCGGCGTGGTCGCGGCCGTGTAGTACATCCACATCTCATCGCCGACGATGACCGGCGAGTTGCACAGCCCGAAGATGCTCCCCGCGTCATATGCATGCGGTCCCAGGGCAATCACCGGGCTGCGGTCAGAGCACCGGTGCCAGTGGCAGCCATCACGACTGTGCACCAGCTGCACATCAATGATGCCCGTGGCCGATCGCTTGCGCCCATTCACCTCGTCATTGCCAAACAAAGCCGAAGGCGGCTCCACCCGGCGGAATGCCGTGGCAAATCCCAGCCACTGCCCCGCATAGGCAAACGCAGACAGATTGTAGAACTCGGAATAGGTGCCGCCCTTGAGCTTCCTGGCGGCCTTGTTGTCCATCTCATCCGCCACCATGACAGGCTGCGGCTCCGACCAGTGTTGCATGTCCTTGCTCACCGACAAAAACACCTGCCGTATCCCGACCACCCGCGGATCGCCCTGGCGTTTGTGAAAGGCCAGATACTCACCCGTCACCGGATCCTGCGACAGCGTGATGGTGTCGCAACCGAGCAAAATCGGCTCGGGGTCCAGCGTCCAGCGCAGGCCGTCCGGTGAATGCGCCGCATAATACAGACGATGCGTCTTGTCCCGGTACCAGTCCACCAGTTCAAACTTGTCTTTGAGCCTCTGCAGTTTGGCCGCATCCTCCCCTTTGCTGGCATTGCCGACCGCCTTGTATCTCTTCTGCGGGTCAGTCTCAAACTTGTCTTCAATGATGCTCGGGCTGTGCAGATTCAGATTCGTGACATTCGTCTTGCCTGCGATCTTGAGAATCGGCCGCTCCCAGTGAACGCCGTCCTTGGAAGTCGCATAGAGCACACTGCCCGGATCCGCATACCACATCCTGAACCCGCCCGTGGCCTCATCACGCAGCACCGTGCCATAGATGTTCACGCGCTTGTCCACAATGCCGCCCTCCTCAATCACCTCCCAGGGCATCTCAGCTTCCAGCACCGGCCGCTCCAGTTTCTTTGCCGTGTGAACCACCCGCGTGAGCCCGCGCTTGGCCAGGATCATGCCATCATCCACAAACAGCTGCTTCTCCCCCTTCTTCAGAGCAGGCGCCGCCGGGCGTTCCAACGGGGCCTTTTGCGCCAGCAGCAGCGCCGGGAATGCGATCACGAAGCCAAGGCACGGCAGCAAGCTTTTGGCCTGTGAGAGCCGTCGCATGGACATGGGTGATTTTCGCGAATTGAGCCAGCTGGGATGCTTCATCTCCCTATACACGTCGCACTCAGACATAGATTGCAGGTAAAAGCAGATGACCATCGCTCCTGCTTTCCGCCACCCGTGGTGGCAGCACGCTCATCTTCTCCAAGGTGCAGGTCCCCAAAGTGCAGGTCCCACCTCCAGCAGTCACCGCGCTCCTGCCTTCACTTCTTCCCAACCTGCCCCTGTTCCACCTGCGGCACCCCGGACTGACCTGGCAGAACCTGTGGCCCCGAAAGCTTCGGTGGCGTCGGCAGCACCGTGCCGTCCGGCGCACGATCCAGCACAAAACCGCTGAAGTCCGCAGGCAGCGGCAGCAGCCGGCCATCCGCCGCCAGCACCTTGCCCTCCGGCACCATCTTGGCGCTCACTTTCGTCATCCGGCCATCGCGAATCAAATACGCCTGCCCACCAATGGCAAACAGCCCCTCCCGTACCGTCGGGCTGATATCCTCCACGAAGTCCGTCGGCAAAACCACCAGCCGCCCCTCCGGCGTCAGCACCTGCCCCTCAGGCACCAGGATCGCATCCACCAAAGCCGCCCTCCCATTGCGAATCAGGTACGTATGACCTTGATAAAACACAACCCCATCAGGCACCACGTTGATCCCCAGCACCGTCGGTTTGACCTCCTTCGCCGGAGGGCTGCCCGTCTGAGCAGACACAGAAAAACAACAAGCCAGCGTCGCCGCAAAAAGAAATAAGGGGAGGGGTTTCATGGTGAGCACAGCCTAAAAAGCCCGCCCAACATCCGCCATGGGGTGTCCACCCCAAGCCGAGAGACACCGAGTTTCACCCCCGCCGATTCACGCTGCCCTGCACGAAGGGCGCTCAGACAAGGCGGTTTTCGCAGTCATCTACGATGCCGGTAGCATTGCGTATTCTGGTTGGCATGACTCTCGATTTTACCACCCCCGCGCCAGCAACGGCACTGCGGATCATAAATAATGCCAGGCATTTAGTAATTGATCCCGCCAATTTTACATCCATATTCCACCCCATGAACCCCGCCCAAACCTCTGATCCCCAGGCGCTCCCCCTCGAAGAGCAGCTCATCGGTGTGAATGCGAAAACCGGCCTCTATCCCGGCGCGCGTTCCTGGTCCGGCGGGCGGTTCCGCATCCTCGGCAAAGGGCCGCTCGAGTCCTACTGCTACCACGTCATGTCACGCACTTGCGGCGGCGAGGTGTTCTTCGACGACGTCGAAAAAGAAGCGCTGCGCCGCGTCATCTGGCGCATGGCCGAATTCTCCGGCATCAAGGTGGTCACCTACTGCCTCATGAGCAATCATTTCCATCTGCTCGCCGAGGTGCCGCATCGCGACACCTGGCTGCAGCGCTTCGACGGCCCCGAAGGCGAAGCAAAACTCTTCGATCACCTGCGCACCCTCTACAGCCGCGCCTACCTGGGCCTGTTGCGCGATGAACTCGCCGACTTCCGCGCGCGCGGCATGGCCGTCCTTGCCGAGCAGCGCTTGGACGCCCTCAAGAAGCGCTTCTGCGATCTCTCCCTCTTCGTCAAAGAAGTCAAAGAACGCTTCAGCCGCTGGTTCAACAAGCGCCGCGGCCGCCGTGGCACCCTGTGGATGGACCGCTTCAAAAGCGTGCTCGTCGAAGGCAAAGGCGACCCCCTGCGCACCATGGCCGCCTACATCGATCTCAATCCCGTGCGCGCCGGACTCGTCAAAGATCCCAAGGACTACCGCTGGTG
>Ga0209512_1001549_pt1 | contig 27756 bp, 26 predicted proteins | sample frozenSSSSmetaG_FD_184142 | JGI IMG/M metagenome (GOLD analysis project Ga0209512, IMG submission 184142) | Glacier valley bacterial and archeal communities from Borup Fiord, Nunavut, Canada, to study Microbial Dark Matter (Phase II) -... | ecosystem: Environmental > Aquatic > Freshwater > Ice >...
GACGAGGCCATGTGCAAAATCCGCGATGCCGGAAAAATCAAGGCGCGTGACCGCATTGCGGTGCTGGCCGCGTTGAACCTGGCGTTTGAACTTCCGGATCGCAGCGCCAGCAGCCTGCCAGCGCAGGCCGAAGCACAGCCCCTAACGCCGGTCGCGCCGGAGACCGAAGCCCCGAGCCCGCAGCTCGGCGCGTTGCTTCAGCGCCTGGACGCCGCCCTGGCTCACGACACCCGCCCGCTTTAACCCTGCCCGGTTAAAAAAGCCCCGGCATGGGCCTACAATAAAGTCGTCTGCGATGCGCGCTGGGCTTTATATTTCCTTGAACCAATGCTCCACGAGCACGGGCTTGGTAAATTGTCAGGCAGGTGTGATCGTCTCGCGTCAGACGAACCCGAAGCCTGACTGCCCTCGCCCACCTGAACCCCGGTTCAGGATGACGGTCCAGCGGCACTCGCAGACACCTTATTCCCCCTCTCTTCGCCAACCGTTCCGTTATTGACCAGACGGCGACGGCGAGTGTTGCCCAAAAACCCAGGCCCCCATGAATCTTGAACCCCTGCTGATCATCGAACTGGCCCTGTTGGGCCTGGGCACCGGTTTTCTGGCCGGCTTGCTCGGCGTTGGCGGCGGAATGATGATGGTGCCCTTCATCACCATCATCCTGTCAAACCGCGACATTTCCCCTGATTTGTCGGTAAAAATGGCCATTGCCACCTCCATGGCGACCATCATCTTCACGTCGCTTTCCAGCGTTCGGGCGCATCACCAACGCGGCGCCGTGCGCTGGGACATCGTCAAGCGGCTGGCGCCCGGCATTGTGATGGGCAGCATCATCGGCAGCCTGGGCGTTTTTGCGCTGCTCAAGGGCTCTTATCTGGCGATTTTCTTTGGCCTGTTCGTGAGTTTTTCGGCGACGCAGATGTTTCTGGACAAGAAGCCCAAACCCACACGCCAGATGCCGGGCACGGCAGGCCAGTTGGCGGCGGGCGGCGTTATCGGCTTTTTGTCGGGGCTGGTGGGCGCGGGCGGCGGCTTTATCAGCGTGCCCTTCATGACCTGGTGCAATGTCGCGATTCACAGTGCGGTGGCCACCTCTGCCGCGCTCGGATTTCCGATTGCCGTTGCCAACGTGGTGGGCTATGCCATCAGCGGGCAAGCGGTGCAGGACTTGCCGGCGGGCTCATTCGGCTATATCTGGCTGCCGGCACTGGGCGTGATTGCTGTGTGCAGCGTTATGACCGCGCCGATGGGCGCCCGCGCGGCCCACAGCATCCCCATGGGCAAGCTCAAGCGGGTCTTTGCCAGTATTTTGTACCTGCTGGCGGCCTATATGCTCTACAAAGGTCTGAGCGCCTGAACGGGCGCCGATCAGGCGCTGTTCGGCGCCGCCATGACCACCATGCCGTCCTCGTCGGCATACAGCCAGTCGCCAGGGCGTATCCAGACGCCCTGAATCTGCACCGCCACGTCGCGTTGACCTTCCTGGCGCCTGTCAGTCGGCAACGGCATGGCGGCCAGCGCCCTTATGCCGGTGCTGCACAGCGCCAGTTCCGCCACGTCTCGCACGCAGCCATCGATGACGACACCAGCCCAGCCGTTTTTTGCGGCCGCAGCCCCGAGGTTGCCGCCCAGCAGCGCGCGGCGCAATGACGCACCGCCATCCACCACCAGCACCCGGCCATCCCCGGCCGACTCAACGGCGACCTTGACCAGCGAGTTGTCTTCAAAACATTTGACGGTGACCACCGGACCGCTGAATTTTGAATGGCCGCCGAAGTCTTTGAAGACCGGCGGCAACACACGAAAAGCGCCCGAACTGTCATTTTTTTGGGCATCGCAAAGATCGCAGGTCGCGAACAACACAGCAGCGTTCTGGTTCATTTTGGAGTAACTTTCCTGAAAATTGAACGGCCATTTTGCCAGCCGGAAAACGACCGGGCCCATTCAATTTGCCTTGCAGGGGCCGCCTGGACACAATTGCGCAGAGGTCAGCCAGCGCCGAATTTCCTGAATTGCTTTGTCAGCCGAAGCCATGCACCGGAGTGATGCCTCCGTACGCCCGTCACACGCAGACCTGTGGTTTTATGGTTTTCAGAGGGAAATCTGCGACTGCAGCGCGCAAATAAAGTGGCTTTGCCCTATGAAACAGTGTTTTTCTCCAGTAGCATGCCGGGAGCCACAAGAGAGAAGTTATTCCGGTGGTGATTTGTCAACGTCTAGAAGGAAAATCAATCATGGCAACTGCAAAAAAAGCACCGGCTAAAAAAGCGCCTGCACCAAAGGCTGCTCCGGCAAACAAATTAGCTGCACCGAAGGCAGCACCCGTCAAGGCGGTAGCCGCCAAAAAGGCTGCCCCCGCAAAAGCGGCCGCGCCCGCCAAGAAAGTTGCGGCAGTGAAGACTGCAGCGCCCGCCAAAAAACGCACGCCTAACGCAGCATTCATGAAGGCACTGACCTTGAGCCCCGAGTTGTCGGCCGTGGTGGGCGACAAGCCTTTGCCACGTACCGAAATTGTCAGCAAACTGTGGGTCTACATCAAGGCCAACAATCTGCAGGACAATACCAACAAGCGCATGATCAATGCCGACAAAAAACTGCTAGCCGTCTTCGGCAAGCCGCAAGTGTCGATGTTCGAGATGGCCGGCCTGATCGGCAAGCACGTCAAATAATCTGCTTTTGCAGATCTCCAGAAGGCCGGTATTCACCGGCCTTTTTTTATACCCGAACGCCAAGGTACTGATCGCGGCGCTGTTGGCTGGCATGCTTCCTGCGTTATTGCCCCCAAGCCCATCACTAAAGGCACGGCGACGCAATACGGGTTACTGGGTAGTTACCAGCCTGCAGTAATACCGTAAAAGAATAGCTTTGTTGCTAAGATTTAAATAGCATCCGTTGCACCGCGACGGATCAAACTGGTACACCCCGCCCACCATGCCGCTTCACGACACCATTGCTGCCCCAAAGGCGTACGCACAGGCAGCAGCGAGTCTTGATGTCTGTTCTGGTAGACCCCGCTGATGCTGCGATTTATTTTTACCCGGCTGAGCCTGGTCATTCCCACCTTCTTGGGCATGACGCTGCTAGCGTTCTTTTTAATTCGCATGGTGCCGGGCGACCCCATCGAAACGCTGGCGGGCGAGCGCGGCATCGATCCAGAGCGTCATGCACAACTGCTCAAGGACTACGGACTGGACCGGCCGGTTCTGGTGCAGTACGGTATCTACATAGGCCGGGTGCTCAGCGGTGATCTGGGCAAGTCCCTGATCACGCAGGAGTCAGTGCTGACCGAGTTCCTGACGCTGTTTCCGGCCACGATCGAGCTGGCCGTCTGCGCCATTTTGTTTGCCTTGCTGATCGGCATTCCGGCCGGGATTCTTGCGGCGGTCAAGCGCAACTCCATACTTGACCACGGCGTCATGGGCGTGTCCCTCACCGGCTACTCGATGCCGATTTTCTGGTGGGGCCTGCTGCTGATCCTGCTGTTTTCCGTGCAGCTGGGCTGGACCCCGGTTTCAGGCCGCATGTCGGTGCAGTACTACATCGAACCGACCACCGGATTCTTGCTGATTGACTCCCTACTGTCGGACGACAAGGGCGCCTTCTGGTCGGCAGCCTCGCACCTGATTTTGCCGACCATTGTGCTGGGCACCAACCCGCTGGCGGTGATTGCGCGCATGACGCGCTCGGCCATGCTGGAAGTGCTGGGCGAAGACTACATTCGCACCGCGCGCGCCAAGGGGCTTCCCAACCTGCGCGTGGTGGCTGTGCATGCCTTGCGCAACGCGCTGATTCCGGTGATCACCGTGATTGGACTGCAGGTGGGTGTGTTGTTCACGGGAGCGATCCTGACCGAAACCATTTTCTCGTGGCCCGGCGTGGGCAAGTGGCTGATCGAAGCCATCAGCCGGCGCGACTACCCGGTGCTGCAGGGCGGCATCTTGCTGCTGGGCCTGATCGTGATGGCAGTCAACTTGCTGGTGGATATCACCTACGGCATCATCAACCCCCGCATCAGGCACCAGCGATGAGCATGGCACCCTTGAAAACGCTCACTCCGCCCGCGCCGCTGTCGCCGCTACGCGAATTCTGGCGCTACTTCAGCGCCAACCGCGGTGCGCTGATGGGCCTGATCATTGTGGTCGGCGTGCTGCTGGTGGCGCTGTTTGCGCCGGTGCTGGCGCCGCACGCGCCCAACCTGACCAACAGTGCGGTGTTTCTTCAGCCGCCGGCCTGGCAGACAGGCGGCTCTTGGGCCTACCCACTCGGCACCGATGCGATTGGCCGCGATATTTTGTCGCGCCTGATGCATGGCGCCCGCCTGTCGCTGGTCATTGGCCTGGCGGTGGTCGCCATATCGGTGGTGGTCGGCACGGTGCTGGGCTTGCTGGCGGGGTTTTTTCGCGGTATTTTTGAAATCGCCATCATGCGGCTGATGGACGTCATCCTGACGCTGCCCAGCTTGCTGCTTGCCATCGTGATCGTCGCTATTCTGGGCCCGGGCCTGATGAACGCCATGCTCGCAGTGGCCATCGTGGTGCTGCCGCACTATGTGCGCATCACCCGCGCCGCCGTGATCACCGAAACCTCGCGCGACTACGTCACGGCCGCGCGCATGAGCGGCGCCAGCCGGATGCGGCTGATGTTCAGCGAAATTTTGCCCAACTGCGCAGCGCCGCTGATTGTGCAAGCCTCACTGGGCGTGTCCACCGCCATTCTGGACGCGGCCGCATTGGGTTTTCTGGGCCTGGGCGCCCAGCCGCCTTCCCCCGAGTGGGGGACCATGCTGGCGGACGCCCGGGAATTTGTCTTGCGTGCCTGGTGGGTAGTGACCTTTCCCGGCCTGGCGATTTTGATCACTGTGCTGGCCTTCAACCTGCTGGGCGACGGACTGCGCGACGCGTTCGATCCCAAACTCAAACGATGAACACGATCCACGCCCTCCTCAGGCCCCTCTTCGCAAGTAACAGCACGGAGACGGCTCTGCCGGGCCGCAGCTGTTGCCCCCAGCGGGGGGACCGGCTACACGCAGTGCGCCGAGAAGGGGGAGGATTTAACTATGGCCCTGCTTGAAATAGAAAACCTGTCCGTCGAATTCCCCTCGCAAAACGGCGTCATGCAGGCCGTCGATGGCGTCAGCCTGTCGCTCGAAGAAGGCGAGGTGCTGGGCATCGTCGGCGAGTCCGGCTCCGGCAAAAGCGTCACCATGATGGCCTTGATGGGCCTGGTGGCTTTTCCCGGCCGGGTACGTGCCGACAAGCTGCGCTTTGCCGGCCACGACTTGCTGGCACTGTCGACCCGCGAGCGCAACAAGCTCACGGGCAAGGATGTGGCCATGATTTTCCAGGACCCCACCACCAGCCTGAACCCGTGCTTCACCATCGGCTTCCAGATCACCGAAGTGCTGCGCCTGCACCTGGGGCTGGACCGCAAGGCCGCCACCCGCAAGGCCATCGAATTGCTGGCGCAGGTCGGCATTCCCGCCCCCGAGAGCCGACTGAAGGCCTACCCGCACCAGTTGTCTGGCGGCATGAACCAGCGCGTGATGATTGCCATGGCGATTGCCTGCAACCCGCGGCTGCTGATTGCCGACGAGCCCACCACCGCGCTCGACGTGACCATCCAGGCGCAAATCCTGGACCTGCTGCGCAGCCTGCAACAAGAGCGCGGCATGGCGCTGGTGCTGATCACCCACAACATGGGCGTAGTGTCCGAAATGGCGCAGCGCGTGGCCGTGATGTATGCCGGCCAGATCATGGAAGAGCAAGGCGCTCATGCGCTGTTCAACGCGCCCCAGCACCCCTACACCGAAGCGCTGCTGTCGGCCCTGCCCGAGCGCAGCGACGGCAGCGCGCGCCTGGCGACGATTCCCGGCATGGTGCCCGGCCTCTATGACCGTCCCAGCGGCTGCCTGTTTTCGCCGCGCTGCAGTTACGCCACCGACCGCTGCGGCAACGAGCGTCCGTTGCTTCGCACCTGGGACGAGGCCCGGGTGCGCTGCCACTATCCACTGGGTGACCCGGGCCGTGAAGCGGCCCTGCAGCACAGGCCGCTGGCCCGGCCGGAGATCCCCGCATGAGCACCGCATCCGCACCGGTGGTCGAGGCCAAAGACCTTCAGCGCGTCTACGAAATCAGGCGTGGCTTCCTGCGCGCCCCGGACCACTTGCAGGCGGTGGGCGGGGTGTCTTTCCGTGTTTACGCGGGCCAGACCCTCGCGGTGGTCGGTGAATCAGGCTGCGGCAAGTCAACGCTGGCGCGCATGGTGTCGCTAATTGAAACGCCCAGCGGCGGCCAGTTGCACATTCAGGGCGTGGATGCCATCCATGCGCCGCAAGCGCAACGCCTGGGCCTGCGCAAAGCCGTGCAGCTGGTGTTCCAGAACCCCTATGGCTCGCTGAACCCGCGCAAAAAAATCGGCGCCATTCTGGAAGCGCCGCTGGAAATCAACATGGCCTTGTCGCCCGCCGAGCGTGCTGCGCGCGCCCGTGACATGCTGGCCAGGGTCGGCCTGCGGCCGGAGCACTACGACCGCTACCCCCACATGTTTTCGGGCGGCCAGCGCCAGCGCATTGCGATTGCGCGCGCGCTGATGCTCAACCCGGCGCTGGTTGTGGCCGACGAGCCGGTGTCGGCACTCGACGTATCAATCCAGGCCCAGATCCTCAACTTGCTGGCCGACCTGCAGCAGACCATGGGGCTGGCCTATCTGTTCATCTCGCACGACCTCGGAGTGGTGCGCCACATCGCCCACGATGTGCTGGTCATGTACCTCGGCCATGCGGTCGAGCAAGGCAGGAAAAGCACGCTTTTTGCGCAACCCCTGCACCCCTACACCCAGGCCTTGCTGGCATCCACGCCGGGTCTGGCCGGAAGCAGCTGCGTTACGCAGCGGATCGTATTGAAGGGCGAGCTGCCCTCGCCGCTTAATCCGCCGGCCGGCTGCGTCTTTTCGACCCGCTGCCCGCATGTGACCGAGCGATGCCGCATCGAACGCCCCATGCTGCGCGAGGTGGCGGAACGGCAGGTGGCCTGCCACCATGCAGAAACGTTTCTTGCGGCGTGAGACCAAACGGTGCCCGCCCTGCCGCTGTCCATTCCACGATTTTCAACGACCCGTGCGCGCCCACAGTACCGTGATGCGCAAATTGGCCACCAGCCCGCTGCCCTGCAGCATTCACCCCAAAGGGAGTCCGTCAGATGATTAAGACCCAACCCAGTGCCCGCCGTCTGCGCCCGGTTCAGCGCGCCCTGCTGCGTGCTGTTGCCCTGCCCGCCGTCCTGACCCTCATGGCACTCTCGCCCGTGTCTGCCAAGACGCTGGTGTTTTGCTCTGAAGGCAGCCCGGAAAATTTCTATCCCGGCATCAACACCACGGGGACGTCGTTTGACGCCAACGAACCGATTTACAACCGCATCGTGGAATTTGAGCGCGGCGGCACCAAGGTGATGCCGGGCCTGGCCGAGAAGTGGGAGATTTCTGCCGACGGCAAGGAATACACCTTCTTTCTGCGCAAGGGCGTGAAATGGCACAACACCAGCAAGAGCTTCAAGCCGACCCGCGACTTCAACGCCGATGACGTGATCTTCATGTTTGAGCGCCAGTGGAAAGAAGAAAATCCATTTTTCAAGGTCACCAGCCCCAACCACTCCTACTTCAGCGACATGGGCATGCCCAAGCTGCTGACATCCGTTCAGAAGGTCGATGACTACACCGTCAAGATCACGCTAAACAAGCCTGAAGCGCCTTTCCTGGCCAACCTGGCCATGCCCTATGCCGCTGTCCAGTCCAAGGAATATGCCGACGCCATGCTGAAAGCCGGCACGCCGGAAAAGATTGACCAGGACCCGATCGGCACCGGCCCATTCTCGCTGCTGCAGTACCAAAAGGACGCGATCATCCGCTACAAGGCCTTTGCCCAGCACTGGGCCGGCAAGGCCAAGATCGACGACCTCGTGTACGCCATCACGCCCGATGCGTCGGTGCGCTGGGCCAAGCTGCAAAAAGGCGAATGCCATGTCATGCCCTACCCCAACCCGGCGGACATTGCCGCCATCCGCAAGGATCCCAACATCCAGGTGCTGGAGCAACCCGGCCTGAATGTCGGCTACCTGGCCTACAACACGACCAAAAAGCCGTTTGACGATGTGCGCGTGCGCAAGGCCATCAGTATGGCGATCAACAAGCAGGCCATCATTGACGGCGTGTACCTGGGCACCGGCGTGGCTGCCAAAAACCCCATCCCGCCGTCGATGTGGTCCTATAACGACGCCATCAAGGACGACGTCTACAACCCGGATGCGGCCAAAAAGCTGCTGGCAGAAGCCGGCTTTCCCAACGGGTTCACCACCGACTTGTGGGCCATGCCGGTGCAGCGTCCCTACAACCCCAATGCCAAGCGCATTGCGGAGTTGATGCAGGCGGACCTGGTCAAGGTCGGCGTCAAGGCCGAGATCAAGAGCTTTGAGTGGGGCGAGTACAGAAAGCGCATGCAGGCCGGCGAGCACCAGATGGGCATGCTGGGCTGGACCGGCGACAACGGCGATCCGGACAACTTCATGTACACCTTGCTGGGCTGCGCATCGGCGCAGTCGGTCAGCGGCAGCAACATCGCCAAGTTTTGCTACCAGCCCTATGAAGACCTGGTCTTGAAGGCCAAAACCGTGACCAGCCTGGCCGAACGCACCAAGCTCTACCAGCAGGCGCAAGTCATCTTCAAGGAACAGGCGCCCTGGTACACCATTGCCCATGCCGTGCAGATCAAGCCCATGCGCAAAAGCGTGATCGACTTCAAGAACAGCCCCTTCGGCCGCCACAATTTCTACGGCGTCGACATCAAGGAATAAACCGGGCCACCAGCCTTGTCAGGCTTTAAATAAAAAAGGCCGGATCATTCCGGCCTTTTTTAATAAAATCAGCCTCCAGCGCATATAGCGCGGGTACTTACAGCTATTATTTTTATAGCTATTGAGCCAGCGCCTTCTGCGTGATGGCGCTCAGCGTACCTCGCGTGCTGATGACTTCGGGGTCCAGCATCACCTCGATCAGCGTGCCCTCGGGGCGGGCCAGCGCGGCCAGCAGCTCGGCCTCGAATTCGCCCGTATGCGTGATGCGCACACCCGCATACCCATAAGCGCGCGCCAGCGCGGCAAAGTCCGGGTTGTGCAAGCGGGAACCGCTGGGGTGCTGCGGGTATTCCCTTTCCTGGTGCATGCGGATGGTGCCGTACATGCCGTTGTTAAGCAGCACGATGATGCTTTTGGCGCCATGCTGAACGGCGGTGGCCAGCTCCTGGCCGTTCATCAAGAAGTCGCCGTCGCCCGCGATGGTGAAGGCGACGCGCCCGGTGGTGATGGCGGCGGCAATGCCTGCGGGGACGCCGTAGCCCATGGCGCCCACGGTGGGCGCCAGCTGCGTCTTGTGCCCTTTCACCAGCCCGTGGTGCCTGTAAAACCGGTGCACCCAGCTGGCAAAGTTGCCTGCTCCATTGGTCAGCACGGCGTCAACGGGCAGGTGCTTTTGCAGCAGGCCGACGATGGCCGGCATGTCGATGTCGCCTGGCAGGTTGGCCGAGGCGGTTGGCTCCAGGTTGGCCAGGTAGTCGGCGTTGGCAGCCGTGGTCCAGGCTTCCCACGGCACTGACATCGGCGCGCTCAACACCTCCAGCGAGCGAGCTGCGGCGTTCATGGTGGCCTGGATCGCCAGGTCGGCCTGGTAGACGCGGTTGAGTTCCTCGGCGCTGGCATGAATGTGCACCAGCTTCTTTTTGGTTTTGGGCGCCTGCAGCAAGGTGTAGTTGCCGGTCGTCATCTCGCCCAGGCGCGGGCCAATCGCGATGATCAGGTCGCTGGCCTTGATGCGTTCGGCCAGTTGGGGGTTCAGGCCAATACCTACATCGCCGGCATACAGCGGGTGGTGGTTGTCAAACGTGTCCTGAAAACGAAACGCATTGCCGACAGGCAGCTTCCAGTTTTCGGCAAAGCGCTGCAGCGCCTGTGCCGACCGGGGCGTCCAGCCGCCACCGCCCGCAATCACGAAAGGCTGCTTGGACGCCAACAGCATTTCACGCAGCATGCGCAAGGAACCGGGGTCGCTCCAGGCCTGCACCGCGTCCACCCGGGCCAAGGGCTGGGCTTCGGTCATCCGGGTCAGCATGTCTTCAGGCAACACCAGCACCACGGGTCCCGGCCGGCCGTTCATGGCGGTGGCAAAGGCGCGCGCCACGTACTCGGGAATGCGGTCGGCATCGTCAATGCGCTCCACGCGCTTGGCCATGCCCTTGGTGCTGGGGCCAAAAAAGCTTGAATAATCCACTTCCTGAAAGGCTTCCCGGTCGCGGCAGTCGCTGGCCACGTCGCCGACCAGCAGCACCATGGGGGTCGAGTCCTGGAACGCGGTGTGCACGCCGATAGACGCGTTGGTGGCGCCCGGTCCGCGCGTCACCATGCAAATGCCGGGGCGGCCGGTGAGCTTGCCGTGCGCCTCGGCCATGAAGGCCGCGCCGCCTTCCTGGCGGCAGGTGATGAACTGAATCTGGTCGCGCCTTGCGTACAGGCCGTCGAGCACGGCCAGGTAGCTTTCACCGGGTACGCCAAATGCATGGGTAACGCCCTGGGCCAGAAGGCAGTCAACGAGAAGGTGGCCAGCAAGTTGTTTAGTCATGCGCCTTATTGTGCCGCGCAAGTCCGCAGCACATCCGTGGCCGCCATGCGTCTGAAAATCCCGCGTTTACTCGGGCGTGCCGGTGTCGCCGTCGGCGCCCCCGTCGGCCACCGCTTGCCGGGCCAGCTCTTCGTCGCTCAAGGGCTGCGCGTCCCTGAGCGCAGCCAGTTCTTCCAGAAACGCCTCGCTGGGCGTTTCGTGCTCCAGCAGCACTTCTTCGAGCTTTTGCGTGCCAGTTTCGGGGTGCACCGAGGGAGAAACCAGCGCCGTCGGCGGCACCGGAAATTTCTCGCCCAGCTCGAACTTCAGCGCTTCTGACTTCTCTTCAACCCAGTGGGCGAAGTCACCGTCTTTGGGGGTGTCTGAATTGCTCATGATCGTTTCCTTCGCTTAATGCGGCTCTGGCGCACATGCCAGAACCTGCTTCATTATGAAGGCCGCCCGCCACGGCGTGGCGCGCCCTGGATGTCGCCCCACAAACCTATTCGTTCCGTGGCCCTTTGACCTGCGTCAACCGCAGCACCAAAGCCGCCTGCCACCATGACTTGTGGCTGAAGTTTTGCCACTGGATCTTAATTTTTAGCCACCCCACCCTGAGGAGAAAAGAGATGAGACCAACAAGCAGCAAGATGAGTTTGGCCGCCGCTGCGCTATCGGTGTTGTGCAGTGCGGCTTTAGCCCAGGCGCCAACCCAAAGCCAGCGCGTACCGAGGGACTTCGGCAAGAGCGAGTTCGAAGCCAGCTGTGCCAGTTGCCACGGAACGAGTGGCAAAGGCAACGGTCCGCTGGTGCCGCTTTTGCGCCGCAGTCCGCCGGACCTGACGCTGCTGGCCAAAAATAACCAGGGCGTCTTCCCCATGAATCGACTGTACGAGGTGATTGACGGCGAGAATGTGCCCGCCCATGGCTCCCGAGACATGCCAGTCTGGGGCCGGGCCTACCGCATCATGGATGCCGAGTATTACTTCGATACCCAATACGATGAGAAAGCCCTGGTTCGTGCGCGCATCCTGTCCTTGCTGGAATACATCAACCGGATGCAGCTTCGCTAGCCGCAGTGGGCAGTCTGAGGCCTCAAGCCACGGCCAGCGCCGTGCGGCGCACGCGCCGCACGTTGAACGCGCTGTCAATCAACACCCCCTGCATCAGCGCAAGGCCCAGCAACACGCCCCGGTACTGGCCGTGGTCCATCATGAGGCCAAAAATCAGGGGGGACACGGCCTGGCCAATGTCCAGGCCCGCGTACACCACGCCATAGACACGGCCCGATGCGTTCTCGGGCGTTGAGCGCTTGACCAGCAGATCGCGCGATGGACCGGCAATGCCGGTGGCAAAGCCCATCACACCAAACAGCACAGGCACCATCCAGGGGGCCAGACTCCCCAGCGCCAGCAGCATCGCAACAGCCGCCGCAACCCCAATGCCGGCACCCACCAAACGCTCGCAGCGGCTCGGGTCCGCGGCCATGAAACCGCCCAGCACCATGCCGCCCGCGCTGCACACCATGTAAACCGACAAGCACATCGCCACCAGCGGCAGCGGCACCCCATGCAGCTGCCGTGCGGCTTCTGGGGCGAAGGCCTGCACTACGCTGAGCACCACGGCGTACCAAAAGAAAAAGGTAAAACACATCCAGACAGCGGGAATCCTGAGAAAGTCCAAGCCGCTCCCCGCCGCTGGCGCACCCTTGATCATGGGAACCGCCTTCAGGGCCAGCTTGTCCCGGTTAAGCAGCAACATCACCAGGACGGCAAACGCCAGCGCCGCAGCCGCAGCCAAAGCCACGCGCCATGAATAGGCCAGGGTCAGCGACACCACCAGCGCAGGCGCCAGCGCCCAGCCCAGGCTGCCCGTGATGCCGTGCACGCTGTAGGCATGCCCCAGCCGGCGCGCGCTCACCTTGCGATTGAGCAGCGTGTAGTCCACCGGATGAAACACGCCATTGCCCACACCGCCCACCACCGCAAAGCCAGCCATCATCCAGTAGCTGGTGCTGCTGGAATACCCCAAAGCAGCTATGCCCAGCAAGGCCAACCCGCTAAACAGCAGCGGGCGCGGACCGAAACGGTCCACCGCAAAGCCCGCCAGCGCCTGCACCGCGCAGGAAACCGCGAAAAAAATCGTCATCAAAAACCCCAGCTCCGCGTAGCTGACGTTGAACGCCTCCTTGAGCCAGGGAAACAGGGGCGCCAGCAGCAACTGGCTGAAGTGGCTGATCAGATGGGCCAAGCCCACCAGGCCGATTACGCCGGCATCCGACCGAAGGGAATTGGCGCTGATATCAGCGGGACCTGCGGGCCCAGGCAGCGTGCTTGAAGTCTTCATGGCGCCATGTTAAGGGCTGAGCGCGCCATTTGACACTTGAAAAACTGCTTATTCCAGGCGCAGCCCTTTGCCATCCGTCACGCTGATGCTGACGGGAATGCCGGCCCGCACGCTTTGCGTGACGGTGCAAAATTCTTCAAACTGCCCCAGCACGCGGTCAAGGTGCGCCAGTTCTGCGCCATCTTTTCCGAGCTGAATCGCCACATCGATGTGCTGAATGCGCAGCCGATTGCTTTCGTTGCGGTCAATGCTGCAGGTCGCCCGGGCGGTGATGCCGCCCGCGTCCTGTTTGAATTTTTGCAGCGAAAACAGCAAACTGGCCGACAGACAGTTGGCCACGGCCGCCAGCAGCATGTGTGTGGGCGCCGGGCCTTCGCCCTGGCCCAGTGGCATGGGCTCGTCCGCCAGCAAATTGGGCATGCTCTCGCCAAAGTCGACCAAAAACTGGTAATTTTGTTTCTGCGTAATCGTGACGCTCAGCATTTCAGCCATGGGCAGTTTCCGTTCAAAGTGGTTGTTTGCGCGCCCGGTTGACCGGCGCGCCACGGTGCGGATCAGCCCTGGCGCACACCGGCTTTTTTCAGCATCATTTCCAGCGGGCAAAACCGTGTGAAGCTGCTTTGCAACAGATTGGCCCCGACAAATGCCGTAAACCACAAAAAGTATTTACTCACGAACAGCGGGCTCTCGGGCACGCCAAGCGCCAAAGAAAGCAAAATAAAAATTCCTGCAAACATGCGAACCATAAGGTTGGTAGTCATCGTCAGTGCTCCTGGTAGTCAATAGAATTTAAAAAAATCACGCAAACTTCTTGCGGTTCACCGCGTAATAAAGCACCGGTATCACCACCAGCGTCAGCAGCGTGGAAACAAAAATACCGAAGATCAGCGAAATGGCCAAGCCATTGAAAATCGGGTCGTCCAGAATGAAGCCCGCCCCTATCATGGCGGCCAGACCGGTCAGCACAATCGGTTTAGCGCGCGCCGAAGCAGAGTTCACCACCGCCTCGACAAACGGCATGCCTTGCGCCACCTGCAGGTTGATAAAGTCGACCAGCAAGATCGAATTTCGCACAATGATGCCCGCCAGCGCGATCATCCCAATCATCGACGTTGCCGTGTATTGCGCGTTCAGCAGCGCATGGCCCGGCATCACGCCAATGATGGTGAGCGGAATCGGCGCCATGATGATCAAGGGCGTCAGGTAGGACCCAAATTGGGCCACCACCAGGATGTACACCAGAACCAGACCGACCGCATAGGCCAGCCCCATGTCACGGAAGGTTTCATAGGTGATTTGCCACTCGCCGTCCCATTTCAGCGAAAACTGGCGGTATGGATCGGACGGCTGATTGATGAAGTATTCGCCCAGCGGCGCGCCTTGCGCGGCAGTCAGGTTGTCCAGCTTGCCGCGGGCAGCAAACATGCCGTATAGCGGGCTGTCCAGTTTGCCGGCCATGTCGCCTATCACGTACGTCACTGGCAGCAGGTTCTTGTGATAAATCGTCTTTTCGCGCGTGGTGGGCTCCACCTTGACCAACTCGGAAAGCGGCACATTGTCGCCACTGCCCGACTTCACGGACAGGCTCAGCAACGAGTCGAGCCGGGCCTGCTTTTCCGGTGGAAGATTCAGACGCACCGGAATGCTGTGCTTCGATTGGCCGTCATGCAGTGCCGTGATGTCCTCGCCGTCGAGTGCGACGCGCATCGCCTGCACCACGTCAGTCGCGGGAATGCCCAGCAAGGCTGCTTTGCGCTGGTCGACCCGCAGCACCAGTTTTTTGGCGTTGTCTTCAATCGAGTCGTCAATGCCGACGATGTCAGCGGTTTCGCCAAAAGCCTGCCGTACCTGCTTGGCCAGTGCATGGCGTCCCGCTTCATCGGGGCCGTAGATTTCCGCCACCAAAGGCGACAACACAGGCGGCCCTGGAGGCACTTCGACCACCTTGACTTTGGCGCCATGGCGCGCGGCAATTTCTTCCAGCGGCGCGCGCACCGCGCCCGCAATTTGGTGGCTCTTGCGCTTGCGCAGGTGCTTGTCCACCAGATTCACCTGCAAGTCTCCAAGCTCCGGCGCCTGACGCAAATAGTATTGACGCACCAAGCCATTGAAATTGATGGGCGCGGCTGTACCGGCATAGCCCTGGAGATTCGTGACTTCATCGATCGTTGCCAGATAGGCGCTCATCTCCTGCAGGGCCGCAGCAGTATTTTCAACCGGGGTGCCAACCGGCATATCCACCACCACCTGAAACTCCGCCTTGTTGTCGAAAGGCAGCATTTTGAGCACCACCAACTGCGCCACCGGCAGGCTGACCGAAACCAGGATCGCCAGCAAGATACCGACCCACAGGAAACGGCGGTTCCGGACCGCTTTTTCATCGGCAAGAAATGGCAGCAACAACTTGTTGAAACCCCGGTGCAGTTTGCTGTCGGCGTGCGCGGTGTGCGCCGCACCGCCGGTCTGAGGTTTCGAAAGCCGGTCTGCCAGCCAGGGTGTCACGGTGAATGCAATCACCAGCGAGATCACCATGCCCAAGCTGGCATTGATTGGAATCGGGCTCATGTATGGGCCCATCAAGCCGGTGACAAACGCCATGGGCAGCAAGGCGGCAATCACGGTAAAGGTGGCAAGAATGGTGGGACCGCCGACCTCATCGACGGCTGCGGGAATGATGTCTGCGAGTTTTTTGTCAGGATACAGCTCTCGATGCCGGTGGATATTCTCGACGACGACGATCGCATCGTCGACCAGAATGCCAATCGAAAAAATCAGCGCAAACAAACTGACCCGATTCAGCGTAAAGCCCCAGGCCCAGGATGCAAACAGCGTGGCGGCCAGCGTCAGCACGACGGCGATGCCGACAATCGCGGCCTCGCGCATGCCCAACGCAAAGAACACCAGCACCACCACGGCGGAGGTCGCGAAGATCAGCTTTTGAATCAGCTTCATCGCCTTGTCGTTGGCAGTTTCACCGTAATTACGGGTCACGCTGACTTCCACGCCCTCGGGTACCACGGTATTGCGCAGTTCGGCAACGCGCTGGGTAATTTTCTCGGCCACCTGCACCGCGTTTTCACCCGGCTTTTTGGTGATGGAAATGGTGACCGCCGGATATTCACTGCCCATGGCGTTGGCTTGCGTCGCGCCGGCCTTGCCCACGCCAAACCAGACGTAATTGGAAGGCGGCGGTGGACCATCGACAATGCGCGCGACATCCGACAAACTGACGGGGTTGCCTTCACTGACACCCACCACAAGCTGGCCGACTTCGTTTGCATTCGCCAAAAAGTTGCCAGTCTGCACTTCCACGGTCGCGTTATCGGCCGTCAGCTGACCGGCCGGCAAAGCCGCGTTGACGCCCAGCAGTGCCCGGCGAATGTCGTTGATGGCCAGGTGGTGGGCGCTGAGCTTGTCAATATCCAGCAGCACCCGGACCACCCGTCCGGGGCCGCCCAGCGTGGTTACTTCACGCGTGCCGGGTACCCGCTTCAGCTCGACCTCCATCGCGCTCGCGACGCGCTCCAGTTCGAAGGCGCCACGCTCGCGGTCCTTGGTCCACAGCGTCAGCGACACCACGGGCACATCGTCAATGCCCCGGGGCTTGATCAGCGGCTCACCCACGTTCAACTCGCGCGGCAGCCAGTCACGATTGGAATTGATCGTGTCATAGAGCCGGACCAGCGCTTCGGTGCGGGGAACGCCCACCTGGAACTGCGCCGTGATGACGGCCATGCCCGGTTTGGACACCGAATAAATATGCTCAAGGCCCTGTATCTGCGAGATCACCTGCTCGGCGGGCGTGGCTACCAGCAATTCGACATCTTTGGCCGATGCCCCGGGAAAGGGAATCAGCACATTGGCCATGGTGACGTTGATTTGCGGCTCTTCCTCACGCGGCGTGACAAGGACCGCAAACAAGCCGAGCAGCATGGCCACCAGCGCAATGAGCGGCGTGAGCTGCGAATGCAGAAAGAATTTCGCGAGGCGACCTGCAATACCCATGATCTTATTTTTCCTTGATCTTCAAAATACCGAGCGCCTTCAAGACGTACTTTTCATAAATCGGCTCGGAGTTGCCTTTTTTCATCTTGCGCATGAAGTATTTTTCAAAAGCTATCTTTGCCAGATGTACCCACTTGCCTTCCGAAAACCAGCTGACATTGCGCGGCGGAATTTGCGGCAATGCCACAAAAGCGATTCCGCTGTCGCCAAAGTCGGCCAGGCAAATCGCGTTCCAGGTCGCCTTCGCACTGGGCTCGCGTCCTTGCAATTGCGCTTGAATATTGTGGGCGGTAGCCGTCACCATCGATTCGATCATGTAGCCCGTTTTGGGCGCGCCAGTAGGCACCGGTGTAACTTCGACCGGCGGTATCGCCACACAAACGCCAACCGCATAGATGTTCTTGAATTTGGGGTTGCGCTGATGCTCGTCAATCAGAATGAAGCCGCGCGGATTGGTCAGTCCTTCGATGCCGAACACGGCATCAATGCCCTTGAAGGCAGGCAACACCATTGAGTAGGCAAACGGCAACTCGTGTTGTTTTTTTACCGCGCCGTTTTCATCGTGCTCGGCCACCAGCATCTTGCCGTCTTCAACCTTCAGTATTTTGGCGTTGCAGATCCACTTGATGTGGCGTTCACGCATCGCCGACTCCAGCATGGTCTTGGAGTCGCCCACACCGCTTAAGCCGAGGTGGCCAATATAGGGCTCGGGCGTTACGTAAGTCATCGGCACGCGGTCGCGGATTTTGCGCTTGCGCAGGTCAGTGTCCATGATGAAAGCAAATTCATAGGCGGGACCAAAGCACGATGCGCCCTGTGCTGCGCCGACCACGACCGGACCGGGGGCCGCCGAGAATTTGTCCCATGCCGCACCGGCCGTGATCGCATGATCGACATGGCAAACCGATTGCGTGTAGCCCTGGGGTCCCAGCCCTTCGATCTCGTCAAATGCGAGTTTCGGGCCCGTCGCAATCACCAGAAAATCGTAGTCAAGCAAACGGCCATCGCCCAACTCCACCTGATTACGCTCGGGATGCAGCCGCTTGGCGCCGGCGCCATCAAAGACGATGCCCTTGCGCGCCAGGTATGGCGCCACCTCGAATTCAATCGCGTCGCGCGTGCGCCAGTTCACGGCCACCCACGGGTTGGAAGGCACAAAGTGGAAAGTGCTGGTGTTGGACACCACCGTGATGCGGTCGTCCGCGCCCAGGAGAGCCTTCAGTTCGTAGGCCATCGGCATGCCGCCTATGCCCGCACCCAAAATGACGATATGAGCCATATAACCTCCGGATGTTGAAGAAGAACCGCTGCGGCTATTTTTCGGCGGGACTTGCGCTGCTGCCTGAAAAAAGACCCGCTTTCACGGGGTCCAGCGCAATGCGCTCGCCCTCGCGCAAACCCGACAACACCTCGGTATAACCGTCAACCGAAGCTTCCCCAACGCGAATTTGCCGCAATTGGGCCTGCCCGCCGTCAGTTTGCACATACACCGCGGTGACTTCACTGCGGCGCAGCACGGCGCGCTCAGGAATGACCAGCTTGCGCGTCACGCCCGTAGCAAAGTAGGCGCGGGCAAACTGGCCGGGCAGCAGCCCAGTGGCGTCGCCCAATTCGAGTCGCAACTTGGCGGTATGCGTTCGGCTGTCTACCAGCGGCACCAGCGTGACCTGTTTGGCCGTCAGGCTGCGTTTTAATGACGGCACCTCGATCTGAACCGGCATTTGCAGCTTTACCGCGCGCAGACTGGACTGCGACAGCGTGGCAACGACGCGCATGCTCGCGGGGTCGAACACGGTCACGAGCGGGCGCCCAGGGCTAGCCATGTCTCCGACCTCTATCGGTGTAGCCGCGACCACGCCCGCATAAGGCGCGGTGATGATGGTGAATGTTTTGGCGGTAGACGCCTGGCCCGCATTGGCCTGCACGGCACCGACTCGCGCCTGCGCGGCCTTGAAATCCAGCTCGGCCTGATCAAGCCCGGCTTTGCTGATGAAGTTTTGCGCAAACAATTGTTTGTTGCGTTCATAGGCGCGCATGGCGTTGGTCAGCCCCGCCTGCGCTTCGGCCAGCTGGCTTTGACTGCCAGACACGACCTGCTCGGCGGCGCGCGGATCGATGCGCGCCAGCACCTGACCGGCCTTCACGCTATCGCCCACCTGGACCCTGAGCTCGACAATCTGGCCGGCAATCTGCGCGGCCAGCGTCGACTGGCGGACGGCCTCTACCACCGCCTCTGCACTGATCACGTCGGGCACCTCGCGGTACACCACGGTGTACGTGGCGGCAGGCGCTGCGGCCTCTGCAGGCACGGCTTGCGCTGCACGCACCTGCGGCGCAAGCGCCCACAGCATGGTGGCGACCAGGCAAGGAATGGCGGCCAAAACGCCAGCGCGCCGGGCCTGCTGGGTGAACGAGTAAGTTTTATTAAGTGTGATCATGGAAGATTCAGAATTTCATCATGATGCCGACTGCGTTGAAGTCGACGCTGACGAGGACATGGGACAGTACAAACCATACAGCGTTCCCAGCATGGCAATGGCGCGTGCGTCGCAGACCTGGTAGAAGATTTTTTTCCCCTCTCGCCTTGTCGAAACAATTTCTTCGGTACGTAACACACCTAATTGCTGCGACAGCGTGGGCTGACGGATTCCAAGCAATTCTTCGAGTTCACTGACGCACGCCTCGCCTTGCGTCAACTGACACAGCAGCAACAGGCGATCTTCGTTGGCCAGCACACGCAGCAATGCGGTGGCCCGGCCAGCGGCTTCGTGCATCAACTCAACATTGAGAACAGGAGAAGTCATAAAAACTTGGTGCAACGATTATGTTATATATTTTAATATAACATATAAAAATACACTATAAAATCTTTAACTGTTGCTTGATCGTACGCACTTGATCGGTAGCGAACAGCACCCAAGCAGGCGCCCATCAGCGGGTATCCACAGCCTTAGCAAAATACCAGCACCGGCACGGGGCTGTGAGCCCGTACTTTCTGGGTCTCGCTGCCCAGCAGGAGTCCTCTCGCCTTTGCGCCCATGCGACGCCATGGTGATCAGGTCGCAGTTCCTGTCCTGCACCGCCTTCAGGATGGCTTCATGCGGATGGTCGCTGGTCGCGGACACCGCCTCGCATGGAACACTGGATAATTTTTTGAATCGCGGCGTCAGACGCTGGGGAACCGTCGGTCGGCAACAAAACATGTTTGAACATTTTTTTCCTTATCACGAGTCGATCCGCGACGCCGCGCCGTGGCATTACGCTTTTTCAGTCTAGTTTTCCAGCGAAGACAGCCGTTTGATCCACATCAAAACAAGCATGGAGAGACGCCGCGCCCCTGGCCTCCCAATGCAGCTACAAAACCAATAGCAATCCAAGTCCACCGGCAGGGGCCAGACCGCAGAGACGTAACGTTGATACGGATCAAGTCTTTACCCAGTCGAAGGTGCTAGCCTCCTTTCCTTAAATACCAGCCGGAAAGGCAGCATAGTATGGATTTGCTCGATTGGGCACGCGGCCCCTTGCTCACGACAGCCATCATCGTTTTTGTGGCGGGCGTGGCATGGCGGCTTTTTTCCCTGTGGCGCCTGCCAGCATCACCGGCCGGTGGTGCGCCCGCGCGCCAGCCGTTTGGCACCGCTGATGCACTCCAGGCCAGCCTGTCGCGCATGATTCCGCACCGGGGGTTTCATCCCAGCGCCACGCTGGTAACCATCAACCCCTACGTTTTTCATATCGGCCTGGCGCTGGTTTTCTTTGGCTATGCACCCCACATCGCCTTTGTCCACCGGCTGACCGGCCTGGGCTGGCCTGCGCTGCCCGACCTGGTGATGTACATCGCGGCGGCGGCCACCATCGTGTCGCTGCTGATCGCCTTGCTGTTTCGGCTCACCGACCCGGTGCTCAAGAAAATATCACGAGCCGATGACCTGCTGACTTGGGCCGTCACCATGCTGCCACTCATGACCGGCATGGCCGTGGTCGGCGAGCCGTCGGTGTCACTGCTGGCGCATGCCAGCCCCCTTTACCGCAGCCCACTGGCGCTGCACCTGCTGAGCCTGGAGTTGCTGCTGGTGTGGTTTCCGTTTGGCAAATTGATGCACGCCTTTCTGGTGCTGCCCAACCGCATGCGGCTTGCCAGATTTCTGGGACGCCGGGGAGTTCGCACATGATTGATATGGCCGTGTTCAAACAATTCCAGGACGCCATCAGCCACCTGGGCGAAATGGCAAAACCTGAAAACCTGACGGATGCCGAGCGGCTTTCCCGCGCCAAGGCCGTGATGCGCCAGAAAACAGACCGCGCGCTGGCCATGGACCTGGAAGCCTGCGTGAATTGTGGCTACTGCTCCGAAGCCTGCCACTTTTACCAAAGCACGCAGGACCCCCAATACACGCCGACCCGCAAGCTCGACCTGCTCAGGCGCGTGCACATGCGCGAGACCTCGGCCTTTGCGCCTGTTCACCGCTTGTTCACGCGCGACATCACCGTGAACGACCTGCAGGAATGGCAGGAACTGGTCTATGACGCCTGCACCGAATGCGGCCGCTGCAGCATGGTGTGCCCGATGGGCATCAATATCGCACGCGGGGTGAACGTGATGCGTGAGGCGCTGTTTGAGGCCGGGCTGGCACCGCTTGAATTGATGGCGGTGGCGCAAGAGCAGGCCGGCAGGGGCACCGTGTTCGGTGTCGGTCCGGCCGAGTTGCTGCGCACGGTGGACGCCTTGCGCGCGCAAGGCATCGTGATCCCGGTCGACGCCCCGCAGGCTGACGTCATGCTGGTATCCACGGTGATCGATGTGCTGCTGTATCAGGACGCGCTGGCCGCTACGGCCCGCATCCTGAATCATCTGGGGGTGAACTGGACGCTGCGCAGCACAGGCTTCGAGGCCGCAAATTTCGGGATGCTGTCGGGCAGCGAGTCGTTGCAGAAAGCCGCGACCAAACGCCTGGTTGACGAGGCGCTGGCGATCGGTGCCAAGACGGTGATCATGCCGGAATGTGGTCACGCCTACCCGGCGCTGCGTTGGGATGGTCGGCTGGACAACGGCGATGCGCTACCTTTCGAGGTGATGGCAGCCTCCGAATTCGTGGGCCGGGAAGTGCAAAGCGGGCGGCTGCGGCTGCAGCCGGGCGATGCCGGCCAGACCTACACTTATCACGATGCCTGCAAGCTTGCCCGCCATGGCGGCGTCGTTGAAGAGCCCCGCGCAGCCATTCGGGCGCTGGGTGGTGATTTTCGGGAGACCGCGCCGACGGCGGAACTCAACTGGTGCTGCGGCGGCGGTGCCGGTACCTTCCTGATCAACCGGGCCGCGCCGCTCAGGCACAAGGCTTGGGAGATCAAGCGTGAACAGATCGACGCGACGGGGGCCAATACAGTGGTGGTGTCTTGCGCAAGTTGCCGCCTCAATTTCATGGCCGGGGCAGAAACAGACCAGTGGCCCACGCGCATTGCCAGCCTGGTCGAGCTGGTGGCCGAACAACTACCCAAGGACAAGGCGCATTGAAGGGCTCTTTTACGGATTACCACCAGCACGTTGCCAGCCCTTCTCAAACTAAGTCATCGGACCATGATCTGCCAGTTTTAAGAACGAAATAAGCCTCTAGCCCAATAACCACGGGCGCTGTTAGCTATTTAAATAGTAGCGCATGCTACTGCTGCGCCAATACCCTCAAACCAGACGCTTGAGCCAACCCATCACCTGCTTGAAACGCGGGCCATACGGTGGATACAGCAAATCACCCCGCGCCCACGTTGACTGCACCAGCACCGGCTTTTGCTGCGTCAGGCGCAAAAAGCCGGCTTCGCCGTGATAACTGCCCCAGCCGCTGTCGCCCACACCGCCAAACGGCAGGTTTTCGTGCGCTATGTGCATCAGGGTGTCGTTCACGGTAACGCCCCCGCTCACGGTGTGCGCCAGCACCTTGTCGCGCGCGGCGCTGTCAGCGCCAAACCAGTAAAGCGCCAGCGGGCGCGGCCGGGCGTTGATGTAGCCAATCGCCTGGTCCAGCGTGTCGTAGGGCTGCACCGGCAGGATGGGGCCAAAGATTTCCTCTTGCATCAGCCGCATGCCGGGCTGCGCGCCATACACCAGCACAGGCGCCATCTGCCGGGTAACCGGGTCGTTTGATTCGGGCGACACGCCTTGCGGGTCAATCACCTTGAGCGTCGCGCCGCCGGCCTGCGCCTCAAGCAACGCCGCCTGCAGCTGGGCAAAATAACGGTCGTTCTGGATGCTCGCGTAGTCGGGGTTGCCGGCAATGCGCGGAAACAGCCGCTTCACGGCGGCGGCAAAGGCTTGCTCAAAGTCGGCTTCGCGCCCACGCGGCAGCAACACATAGTCGGGCGCCACGCAAGTCTGGCCGGCATTGAGCAGCTTGCCGTGCGCAATCTTGAGCGCCGCATCGTTCATGTCGCACGAAGCGTCAATGATGCACGGCGACTTGCCGCCCAATTCCAGCGTGGTCGGCGTCAGGTTGGCGGCGGCCGCCGTTGCCACCTTGCGGCCCACCGCCGTGGAACCGGTAAAAAACAAGTGATCAAACGGCAAGCTGGCAAATTCGGCGGCCACCGCGCCGTCGCCCTGCACCACACACAACTCGTCAGACGAAAAAGACGCCGCCAGCAGTTGGGCCAGCAAGGCCGAGGTCCGCGGCGTCAACTCGCTGGGCTTGAGCATCACGCGGTTGCCCGCGCCCAGCGCCGTGATGACCGGCCCCAGCGCCAGCTGCACCGGGTAGTTCCAGGGCGAAACCACCCCCACCACGCCCAGCGCCTGCCGCTGCACATAGGCGCGGGCCGGCTGCAAATACAGCGGCGTGCGCACCTTCACCGGCTTCATCCATTTCGGCAGATGTTTAAGCGTGCTGGACAGCAGCGTGCGCAAAACAAACAGGTCGGCAATCTCGGTCAACTCCGGGGAACGAAAGCCAAAGTCAGCATTCACCGCCTGCGCCAGCGCGCCGCCGTGGGCGTCCAGCAAGGCCCGCATGCGCAGCAGGCGGTGACGGCGCACGGCCAGCGGCACGTCCACCTGGGCGCGGCTGGCCCGGTGCTGGGCGTCAAACAGGGCGCGAAGACCAGCCGGGCTGATCGGCAAGGGGCTTGAGGTGCGGGGGTTCATGGGCCCATGATAGAGGCCCGCAGCTTTGTACATTAGACGCATGACTTCGGCACCGCCTCGAAGCCTGCAACATCCCAAGGACGCCTCATGACGACCAGCCACACCCCGCGACACAGCCTCAAATATCACGCCTTCGCACTCGCCCTGCTGCTGAGCGCCTGCAGCGGTGCCAGCAGCGAATCGATTGGCGAAGTCGACACCGTGTTCAAGCTCCTCGGGCCCGACCACAAAATCGTGATTGACGCCTACGACGACCCCAAGGTCAGCGGTGTCACCTGCTACGTGTCGCGCGCCAAGACCGGCGGCATCAAAGGCGCGCTGGGCCTGGCCGAAGATCGGGCCGAAGCCTCGATTGCCTGCCGGCAGACCGGCCCCATCAGCTTTGGCACCAAGCCGCTGGCCCAGCAGGAAGAAATGTTCAGCGAGCGCATCTCGTTGGTCTTTAAAAAGCTGCGCGTCGTGCGCCTGGTGGACAGCAAGCGCAACACGCTGGTTTACCTGACCTATTCCGACCGCCTGATTGAAGGCTCGCCGCAAAACAGCGTGACCGCCGTGCCGGTACCTGCCGCGACCATGATTCCGGTCAAATGACACGGCGCTGAATCGCGCAAAAATACAGGCAGCGGATTTTCTGCCAGGGCGCATGATGACTTGCATTTCCTATTAAAGGGCTTCCATGGAATTCAAGGACTACTACCAGATCATGGGCGTGGCGCGTGACGCGACGGCCGACGACATCAAGCGCGCGCACCGCAAGCTGGCGCGCAAATTCCACCCCGACGTCAGCAAGGAAAAGAACGCCGAGGTGCGCTTCAAGGAACTCGGCGAAGCCTACGAGGTGCTGAAAGACCCCGAAAAGCGAGCCGCCTACGACCAGCTCGGCGCCAACTGGAAAGCCGGGCAAGACTTTCGCCCGCCGCCCGAATGGAATGCCGGCACCGAATACGCCGGCAGCGGGTTTGAGCGCGGCTTTGGCGGCGGCGCCAACGGCGACCACAGCGACTTCTTTGAATCGCTGTTTCGCCAGGGCTTTGCCACCGCCGGGAAAAGAGGGGCCAGCCCCGGTGGCGGCCGCCGCACCTTCAGCGCCAAGGGCGAAGACCACCACGCCAAAATCCAGATTGACCTGGAAGACGCCTACGCCGGCACCACCCGCACCCTCAGCCTGCGCGTGCCCGAGATGGACGACCAGGGACATGTGGTGCCGCGCGAGCACCAGATCACCTTCACCATTCCCAAAGGCATACGCGCCGGCCAGCACATCCGCCTGGCCGGGCAAGGCGCACCGGGTGTGGGCCAGGGCAGCGCGGGCGACTTGTTCCTGGAAGTCGAATTCCGGCCGCACCCGCTGTACCGGGTCGACAAGCACGACGTCTACATGGACCTGCCGGTGGCGCCGTGGGAAGCCGCACTGGGCGCAGAAGTGGAAGCACCCACGCCCCTGGGCGCGGTTGAAGTCAAGATACCAGCCGGCTCGCCCAACGGGCGCAAGCTGCGGCTCAAGGGGCGCGGCCTGCCGGGCGTTACTCCGGGCGACTTTTACCTGGTACTGCAAATCGTGCTGCCGCCTGCAGACGCCGAGCCCGCCAAAACGTTTTACGAGGCCATGGCCAAGCAGTTCAGCAGCTTCAAGCCACGTGCCACACTGGGAGGCAAGTCATGACACCCACGCTCCAAGTTGCCGAAATCACCGGCCTGATTCTGGAAGAGCAGACCGAACTGAGCCTGGACGACCTCTGCCGCGCCTGCGAGGCAGAGGCCGACCGCATCATGGAACTGGTGCAAGAAGGCGTGCTGGCGCCAGCCGGCAGCGCGCCGGCCGAATGGCGCTTTAGCGGCCTGCACCTGCAGCGCGCCAGAATCGCGCTGCGGCTGCAAAACGACCTGGACGTGAACCTGGCCGGCGCCGCGCTGGCGCTGGAACTGCTGGACGAACTGGATGAGTTGCGCGCGAGGGTGCAGCGCCTGGAAGCGGCCGGGCGCTGATTCAGCCGCGTGCCCGACACCGCGCGTGATCGCCAGTTTCAGCTTAGGTGTTAGCGCAGCCACTATCAAATCAGGAGCTACTAATACCCGTCATTAATGGGCTAGAAGTCGATTTAACTCTTAATTTTTGTAACTACTTACCTCGCTGCAGGTCAACGGCTTTATCGGTCCCTGGTGTTGGTTTTGCTTGGCGCATAGTTGCTGTGTCTTGTACTTGATGTTTTTGGGATTTTGGGTGTGGAGCGCCTTCCCGGCGGGGGTAACTTTCTTTTCTGGCAAAAAAGAAAGTTACCCCCCGCCGGGCAGGCGCTCACCCCTCAAACCAAAGAAGAACCCACCCAAAGCCCCAAAACAGAAAACAGAAAACGCAGCAATCAAATCGCAAGCGTTAGTAGCTACTAATTTTTAGCGACGCGGGCAGCGATTATTTCCGTCGTTCCCGCGCAGGCGGGAAGCCAGTTTCAGCGCGCATCCCGCTGCCCCGGGCGCGCTGGATACCCGCCTTCGCGGGCATGACGGCTATTTTTAAGGCATTGCTTTGAATGCCAGACTGACGAGCGCGGGGGCCAAACGAAAAATACGCTATTTGACGCAGCCCTGGAGCCGGTTTAGTATTACATCTGTAATAACAAAGGACGGCCATGCACATGCTTAAACTGACCCAAATCGGCAACTCCGTAGGTGTGGTTTTGCCCAAGGAAGCCCTTGCCCGCCTGAAGCTGGGCAAGGGTGAAACGGTGTTTTTGACCGAAACACCAGACGGCTACACGCTGACGCCTTATGACCCGGCACTGGAAGAAGAAATCACGGCGGGCCGAGCGTTCATGCGTGATTTCCGGGACACCTTTCACCAGCTTGCCAAATGACGTGGCGCTGCATTACCAGGTCCTCACTGCTGCTGCTACATGGCGAAAGCCTGGCGGAACATGGCGGCGGTGTGGGTTTGCGGGATGATGGATTGCTGGATTCGGCGCTGGGCCGACCGCTTAATTTGCTGGCCTACGCCGATCCGGCCGAACCGCCGGACTTCGCGGCACTCGCGGCCAGCTACACCGTAGGGCTGGCTAAAAATCACCCTTTTGTGGATGGCAACAAACGAGCGGCCTTTTTGGCCACCGGTCTGTTTCTCTACCTCAACGGCTACCGCTTGTACGCCTCGCAGGCCGAGGCCACGATCACCATGCTCGCCGTCGCCACAGGCGATGTCACCGAAAGAGAATTTGCCGACTGGCTGCGGCATCAAGCCAGGCTGAAGGCAGACGGGCATCGATAAAAGTCGTTCTGACGTCAAAAACATGCTTCAAATCAAGCCTTAGCCGTTTATCTACGGGCGCTAAAAGTTTTGACGGCCAGGTCATGATGGCTGGCGTGGACTTTCGGCGCGGCATGCCCGACGACGTGATTCTGGAGATGGGCGTTGACAACCACACGGCGGTGCTGGCCCTGAAGCACGACCCCAAGCTGGGCGACATGGCGCTGTTGGAAGCGCTGTCGGCACCCCCCCCCGTTAAACGCTCATTGCGCCTGCGGCCCGAAGCTGAACACGCCCGGCGCGCGGATCGGGTCCACATCGACCGCAATGGTGCTCTTGGGCGGAAAACGGCCTTCCAGCAGCAGCTTGGACAGCGGGTTTTCAATCCGCTGCTGGATCG
>Ga0209512_1001550_pt1 | contig 27754 bp, 28 predicted proteins | sample frozenSSSSmetaG_FD_184142 | JGI IMG/M metagenome (GOLD analysis project Ga0209512, IMG submission 184142) | Glacier valley bacterial and archeal communities from Borup Fiord, Nunavut, Canada, to study Microbial Dark Matter (Phase II) -... | ecosystem: Environmental > Aquatic > Freshwater > Ice >...
ATGGATTGCGACACCATATATTTCACAGTACAAATGCTATCTTCTGGGATGGTTCAAACTCGGTTACGTCGTTCAGCTCGGTGGGACCAACTGTACCCGAGTACAGTTTGTGGAAAACCAACGATTAGCATTGTGCTTGTCGGTCTGTAGCGTAAAGAGATTTTATTATTCTTATAAGCACGGCTCTAGTACAGAAATATAACAACCTTACGGCAAACAATTGCAAATCTCGCAAATGCTTTCCAGTGCCATGAACCACACCAAGGGCAGATCATGCGGTGCGAAAAGTACATTGCGCTCCAGTTCTGCATCCTCAGTGCATCTTCCGTGGGCGGTAAGTGTGAGACAGATCTTCGGTGGCCTTGCGTTTCAAACCGATGACTCTCTTGGTTGCCTCCGCGTGGAGCTTCGCTGCAGATTCATGCATCCTATCATTAATAGCAAGCTCGTCTTCTGCGATTAGGAGGATTGTGTGTGTCCTATTATTGATGACTACCTGAAAGCATTCCTCGGGGCTCAGCATTCGCAGATATGTGTTGAAAGCCCTGATTCCTCTCGTCATGTAATCGTTGACTAACCGTTCGATGTTAGACGGATTCTCTAGATCGACTGCGAGTGGTGTTAGGTATTTCCAAGTATCGTCCTCCCATCTGACAAGGTCGATGTCTATATCTCTCTCTAATCGCTCTCTCTTCAATCGGTCTCTCTCTAGTCGGTCTCTCTCCAGTCGGTCTCTCTCCAGCCTTTCCCTCTCTAGCCGCTCCCTCTCTAGCCGCTCCCCCTCCAGCCGCTCCCTCTCCAGCCGCTCCTTCTCCAGCCGCGCTTCCCTTCGCTTTTTACGTTCTAGAAGCTTCCGCTTCCGCCTCTCATGCTCGGCTAGCGTCGAGCTGTTCGTAGGCTGCTCTGGCTGACCACCATCACTCATTCCTTCCGCCTAGGTTTGGCTTGGACCTGCTTCTGGAACAAAAAGGCCCATGTCATCTTCTGCAGGTTCTGGCGCACTAGGTGACCGGTCCGTTCGGGACCCGACCGTGTGCTGTTGAGCATTAGGGCTTGGGTCTCGAGGTAAATCTCCGAAGTCTGGAGCAGGAGAGAGAGATGGAGAGCGGCCATGGCTACCACCCTGGGCAGTAAGCCTCTAGGTCGGCCAGCTAAAGAAGGCGAGATAAACTTGTTTTCGGACGAAGAATTTCGTAATGCCTTTGCCTTGCTGCTCCCTCTCGTCGTGGAGGTGATTGATAAACTAGAATTTCTGGTCCTCGTTGAATTTCGGCCTAAGTGGGGTGCCGCACCTATGAGCTATCCCTACCCCGGATCCCGATGTAACGAGGGGAGGATGCTCCGATGGTGAGGTTTGCTCGGCGAGTGCAGCTGGGTACTGCTGCAAACGCTTTATCCTAGGGCTAGTAAACCCTAGGTGGTTAGCCAAGTTAGCGAAGCGGCGGAGGACGGCTCGATCTGCCATCGCTGCAGGCTGCATCACGCGGTCCTCCTTCACTAGCTCCTTTGGCATATCCGCGAAGTGCCGCATGGCATACGCAATGATCTGCCGGTACCCGAGATCGACTTAGTCTCCGCGCGTCCCCTGCCCATACACAAAAACATTCTTAGCGACCTGAATCTTAGCCTAGCCGTCCATGATCCGAACGCGGCCGTCTTCTTAATCAATAGGGGAGAATAATTGCTTAAAGGCATGAGAGATCTAGACATTGTCGCCCGTTAGCCGCTTAATGCAGTTGGCGAGGCGCTCTAAGTACCCAATGTCTTTAAAGAAGGTCGCGAGAGATGGAATTAGGCCCTCAACGCACTCTAGCCGGCTCTAGATATCGTCGCGCTCGCAGTCGTCGAAAGCGCTAAATACCTCCCCCCCACGCACTCGATTGCGGAGGAACTCCGCGTCCGCTGTTGACGCTCGTGGTGCCTTTAGCTCTAAAGCCTTCACTGTCGTTTAATCGATCTTTCCCATAGCAGCCTTATTGCCACGTACTAGATCAGACCAGACCTGCTTAATGCGGCGGAGGTAGTGTAAGAGTTCCTGTAGCGCGAGAAATCAGCTAAAATCATCCATGCTAGCCCTCTGCCTACCGTATCACACTTCAGAGCCATCATTTTGTGCAGCGTAGTGATCTTCATCCCGCCCTAGAGACCTAGGATGTCGAGCAAGTCATCGAATGCCGCCGTCATTGCTTCATTACGGGTGAGCGTTAGCAGGTACTGCTGCCGCTTGCCTCGCAGGCGCACCTTCCACCGCATTTCAAAGCTGAAATTCTGCTGGAAATGGTAGCGCCGCATCTTGTAGTAGATCTCGCCATCGGAGGGCTTCTCCTCGTTAGAGTATTCTTTGATGAGGCATGTCTTTAGGTCGACGCTTAGGTCTAAGTAGTCACACGTTAGCACGACCCGTAATCTAGAAAGCCTCGATCTTACCTAAGAGGTATAGATCAACCGTCCACTAATCTTCCCCTAGATCGAGAAATTCGCGCCCAGCTTCGATCCTGTGCTAGCCGTGGAGACACTCAAGATGGAAGCTAGTCGGAAATTCGAGCAGGGGATAGTCGGGCAACTCATCATTAGTTAGCAAGTCGTCTGCCGTCTTCCCTAACCGCTGCATTGCGGCATCGAGGCTTTCCTAGTTAATGATCGCAGGGACGTGATTGCAGAAAGGCAGTCGATGACATCCTTCCTTCTGAAAACAATCCACTAGGAAGTCCGCTTGTCTCTTGCTGGATTCACGTGGCTAGTTTTGGCGGAAAAAGAGCACGTCGAGACTAATGTGGGCAGTACCCTTATACTTCAGTCGCCGCTCCCCCTCAATCACGGAGTCCTCGTTTGGGGCTTAAGACTGCTGCATATCGAGGGGCGTGAAGGGAGTGGAATAGAATGGAGACTGGAGGCAGGAGGAGGGTGGAGGGAATGAGTGTGCCCTAGGTCGTGTGGTACTTATACCATCGGTGCATCTAGGCTCCTAAATAGGTACCCCCCCTTTGCTGCTGTTGGTCAAAGGCCTGTCCAGTCCTCTTTCGACTCTAACATGTTCCAAGCCCTTTGTCTTTCTAGCATAAATGCTCCCGTTTGCCCACCTACTGCACACTAGTCGCAGCTGCCCTCATTTACATCGTTCTACGAATAATGGAGTCTCTCTCTGCTAACGATCGACCACAGTCTACTTCAACCACTGCCGACGACCTTAAGCACAATGTTTCCGTTAAGGACAATCGTATGACGAGGATCATCTTTGGCGATGGGCCTAACCTCAACACTAACGAACTAGTCGACACGCTAGAGGAGAGCGTCCCTCCTAGCTTTGCTTCGCTGATCTCAAAGAAGAGAAAGGTTATGGCATCGCAGGACCACGAGCCTAAGCAACGCCGCGATATAAAAGCTTCTCTAGACAGCTGTAAGACAGCCACTAAGTCTAGCCTTAGAGACCTATAGGTCGTGAAAGCTGCCTAGAGCGGTGCTAGCGTGCTCGACCGCACCGTCCAGTTCGAATCGCCATGGCCCCGCTTCTGTGAGAAGTTCGAGTTGAACCTCGGCGGATATGTATCCATCGTAGCTGATCGATCTCCCCCGTACGATATCTTCATGGTGAAGCGCCTAAAGGGACCTAATGCCGCCTAGAGGGTCCGCATGCTACAGAGAGTGCGGCACCAGAACTTCCACAACATGGTTGACTGCTTTAGCTTTGAAGGCTCTCACTATGCCGTCTTTTAGCACCTTCCTGTCACGCTTAACAATATCGTGTACTCGCCTCCCTACCCTACCGAGCTTAAGCTTGCGGCGGCACTAGCACAGGTGCGTCCTACAACTACGATGGGTCGACTTGCTAACTAGTACAGATTGTTAAAGGACTCAAGTATCTCGCCTCGTGCCGGCTCGAGCATGGCTCTCTTAACTGCTCTAGCATTCTCGTCAGCACAGAAGGAGATATAAAGATTGGTGAGCTAGCTGCCTACCCTAAGTCCCCAATCTAACACAGTCATTAGCCGGTTAGGAATGCTGCAGGGAAATGGCACTTCTGGGTCGGGGAAGTTCGCGAGATATGGTGGCTCTAATGAGTATTACGATGAAGCTAATGCAGAAGAGCGCCTACGAGAATGGAGTAGGCGGTGCCCACGACATGGAGCGATGGCCAGCCAACTGCAAAGCTGTTGACTTCCTAGCCAAGATCTAGGTAGCTAGGTCTTTTGACGAGCTATTAGATGTAAGCAAGTCCCTCTACAGGTCGTGCTACGGCTAACTCTATCAGCATCCGCTTTTACAGCTCAGCTGGAAAAAAGAAGACCTCAAATGGATGGTGGCTCTAGCGGCAGTCAGTTCTCACCGAGGCTTCCGGTACCATGAACAGGTGCGAGATGACTTGGAAGCCTAAATTAAACACACTCGTCTGCCTTTGCTCTCCTTTCTAGTATGCGGTCGTGTTAGGGTTAGTTTTGTTTTTACAGCAGTATTTAAAATGTTTGATACGTGGATAAAAGTCGGCGGATTGTGTAGCGATGGAATCACTTGACCTTGGCACGTCTTAGTAGATAAGTGACAATTGATCATATATCAAAATTACTGTTCCCAGCCCTTCCTATAACCGTGTCTTTGCAGACCATTTCTATAATCTACGCCTGTGAAATCCATTCCTTGTAACTTTGTCTTTGCAGACTCCAGTATAACCTTGACGCAACCATATGACCTGTTCTACAGGACCTCTATAAACGCCTTGGGGTATTCGTTGATTTGATGAAAAGTAAGGGCATGTGTAATAAGAGTAATGTAATGAACTAGAAGACATCTCTGGTGGCAGTGTTGCCGTATGAATCGGCTGGCCAGCAGCTTCCGCAAGACTTGCGATAGACACGCTGCATCGGATCTCCTGCGTTGATCTACGAGTGGTATTATATTACGGGATAAAAGCCGATCGAATCGAAATGACATTAGTATTGCTAGACGGAATTGTCTGGGACGAAAAAATCATAGTTGGGGTCCCTAAAAGCCATTATTTGCTTGTGGTAGTGGTCAAACTCGCCTTCATCCTGCATGATGTTGTCGGCTACCAGCCCATCAACACAAGGCCAAACGGATATCGTGGATGACATGGCATAGGTATTGTCCAGGGGTAATAGGTATCCTGCTGGAGAAGAGCCGGGAGTATCTGCTGCTGTGTCAAATATATCAGGGAGAGAATCTGTCCTGGAATCTACATCCATTCTTGGAGTGAGAGGCTCATCGACGTCTCGCAGTGATGACGATGAAGAAGATGCGGGCCGTGATAGGTCCGGAAACGGGGATACATCAACAGATACCTTTTCTAACACGGCGCAATCGCCTTCATACGATCCCTCACTCGTCGACGGGCCTTCGCAGGGAGCGTTTGCTGGAGCGTTTGCTACAGGCGGCCCGAGTGGTTTGAAAATATCACTTAGCGACAAGCTTTTGAAACACTCCGACTCTAGCTCGCTGCGGGACAGTTCTTCGAACCGTAATTTCCGTGCCGGAAGCCTGCCTTTGTCAATATAATACGAGAGATGGTCAGAAAGCCCTTGGAGGTCTTCTTTCAAGCTCGGGTGTCGCTCATCGATGCGGTCTAGAAGGAGCGCAAGATTGGATTCTCTTAGTCGTCGAGCACTATAGATACAACGTTATCTCCAAAGGCCTCGCGTATCTGCACAAAGGCACTTACTGATCTTCTTGCAAGGTCGCGTGGAGCAGCGGGAACAGGGCCATACCGTAGCGCTTTAGCATCATCACCCACAGCTTATTTCTCTGTACCTCGTTTTAAAAACGCCTCTTTGCTTGGGCACGGGCAGCAATGGCGTGTTCAGATGGAAGCTCACCATCCGGGATAATAGTCTCGGGGGAGCACACGTCCAGATACATTTCAATCGGATGTGGCAGGTTCAACTTTTTCTTCTGCTCATCAAATGCTTGCCTCTCGTCAACATACTGGCCATAGAAAAGTCCTGCAAAGACTCGCTGAAGGCATTTCTCCCATCTTTCACCTTTCTCGTGGACGCCAAGGCCATCCCACCACTTCTTCAGACCTGGCCGGCGGCCCGGGTCGTGCTGCTGCGGCTCGTCCTGGTCTGTGTGATCAGCGTGGTCGCCTCTGGTAGCGATAGAATCCCGCTGTAGTGCGAATCGCTCAAGGACAAAAATTATGTCGTGGACAGTCACGGGGGCATCCATCAACTGGTTAGCCTTCGCTAGCAGCTCTTCTTGTACCTGATCTGCCGAAGACCTCTTCTTGGGCTTTTCGGGTTCTGGCTCGGGGGTAGAGGGGTCTGGCATTCGTTTCCGACGACGCGGCGGGTGCGATTTGGCAGAGGGTTGGGAATCCGCGTTGGGGCTTGAAGGCGATGAAACATCTTCCGGAGTCTGGGGCGGCTCTTCAGCGTGGACCGCCTGGGCGACGTCGAGGGATCTGTTGGTCGAGTGCTGGACGGCGCCGTCACCTGCCTCTGCTGGGACAGCCGTCTCCTCCATGACAGGCTCGTGTGGATGGACATCATGCTCCACCCCGCCCTCTTGAACGAGACTGGGGTTTGCAACCGAGCCCTCGTCGGTGTCCGTGGAGTTAGGAGTCCCTGGGACAGAGGCATCTGGCGATGGCCCCTCTTGTGAGGAGACGTGGGTATGCGGTTCATCGGTCGGCAGGCTGTCGTGCTCATACCCGTCCGTTGCGAGACTGTCGGATGGTGTGGCCATCTCCTAGCAGATACCCATCCCTCCATTTTCCTCCTATTCATCTTATAGGCGCCTCTCTGGAATGCTGGGCGATGGTGCTTGCGGAGTCTGGTCGATCGAAATGAGGGTTGCGGCAGGACTGGGCGGGGCGCCGACAACGGCGAGCTTTCCTAGAGCCGCTAACTGCGAGCGGGCAGAGGGTTGACGATCTAAGAACGAAGGAATGGCAGCTTGTCTTCGGTGTAGGTGGATAAAGATGTAGGACAAAACCTGTGCAGCACTTAGTGGCAAGACGACGGCGAAAGGGGCTTTTGAGAACCTTTTCATTAGGAAGATTTTCGAGCAAGTGTTCGAAGGCCTGCTCATCGTGCATAGTTGTTAGTACGTTACCTTCATGCTTTTTGTATAAGCCTTCACTCCTAGTACTTGACGCCTGTGGGCTATTCAAGTCATCAGTGGGAGTGGTGAATGCCATGGCTGAGCAAAGGCATGGAGGAGAGGAGAAGTCGAGGAGAAGTCGAGGAGAGGGGGTGGACGGGATAGGCTCTCCTCGTATCGATAGCACCACACGCGAAGCTTACCAATAGCCGTTAGGCCTCCCCACTAGTTCCTGGACGGCACGGGATCGTCCACAGCCCGCTCCTTATAGTTCTGACAGCGGCGCAGGTTGCGGAGATTGGGACGCCTTATCGATATTGCTTGGAGCTATATAATGTACTGCTTAGCCTAAATAATCTCGGATCAAACTCATACAGTAAGGCTCTCCGAGCATGATACAGTTTTTGGCTCATCACATCGCGGTAACTGAATACTGTACCTCCCGCTTGCCACACCAACGCCACCCAGCGGTACGCAGGGGAAGACGAAGCTAAGAGGCCCTGCCGATTAGGGACCACGCTCCCTAGGGACAGCATATAAAGGCACAACATAGCAGCTAGAAATAAGCGAAATCCATGGTAGCGTGCTCAGGATTAGCACCGCTAGCTCACTATCGGACTAAGCACGGTTGGTTCTTTCTATCGCCCTTTCTAACCAATCGCCTATGGAACTGGCCTAGATCTCGGCCATTTATTTACCCTCGCCCCGTCCACTCTCTCAACTCTACCACCTCACCATATTCACTCGTTTCTCGCGATCTCTTCGCACTTCCGATCATTATGGATTCTATTCAGATCTATGCTATCGCCGCAGGCGGCACCCTTTGTATCTTTGCTTTCGTTAACTTGCTTCCCCTCGTTATTCCACTCATTACTCGCGTCTCTATCTTTATCTCGAAGCATTTTAGGTACCCGTACATCCTTTACTGACACCGAATCCTAGGGCCGTGGACTTGGGCAGGCGTCGTTATACAGCTGGCCTACCTCGCAATCAGCTTGTTCTACGTCTTCGTCGTACTGTCGTGGGACGGCCTTAAGGCCGCTAACTTCTCGGACGCTGGCCGGCGAGCGGGCACTCTCGCAGAGGTCAACATGATCCCCCTCCTCGCTGGGCCTCATTTTGCCTTCCTCGCCGACCTACTTAGGCTCTCGCTCAAGACCATCCGTGACGTCCACTGGTCGGCCGGATGGATGACGGCCGCACTCGTTCTCCTCCATGCCATGGCCGCGGCGTCCGATGGGCCTCTCCCAATCGACGTTTCCTAGAATCTGTTTGCAGTTGTTGTACGTTTCATCCGTCACTCTCCTCGTTGTCTGACTAAATTTCGATAGGGAGCGTCGCTGCTTTGCCTACTCCTCGTCCTCTTGTTTCCTCTCTTCCGCAAGCTCTCGTACGAGCTCTTCCTACGATCGCACCAAGCCCTCGCCTAGGCTTCCATCTACGCGGTGTGGCGACATGTTCCTTCCGACAAGTCTTCCCCGCGCGCCTATATCTACATCACCATGGCGATATTCGCATTCACATCCCTCCTGCAAACTAGCGCTGTCATCGTCCGAAACGGGGTCTTTCGCCACCAACTGTCACGCGCCACTATCACGCACGATGCGGGTGCGGTCAAGATGCAGCTACGTCTCTCTAAGCCTGTGATGATGGATGCTAGGCAGTACATAAACGTGTGGATCCCTTCCGTCAGCTTCTAGTCTTTCCTCCAAACTCACCCGTTCACGGTCATCTCGTGGGACGCTAAGGAGCAGGACACCCTCGATCTGCTAATCGAGCCTTAGAGAGGGCTCACGCGAGAGCTATTGAACCACGCGAAGAAAGGCTACACCATCAACCCTCTTGTCATGTTCAGCGGCCCTCACGAAATCAGCGTATCAATAGGCGAGTACGAGAGCGTCTTAATGGTGGCGAGCGGCTTCGGCATCGCTGCCTTCGTACCACACCTAAAGAAGCTGATCTACGGCTATAATACTCGCGCGGTCCGAACTCGCCGCATTCATCTAGTGTGGCAGATGGAGAATAAAGGTGGGATTGCCGTATGCAAATCCGTACTAAAGCTAACAGATGTAGCTAACGGTCTCGCAGTTTAGGAAATACTTAACAGTGGGCTGAAGGAGGACAAACTGGATGATGGCTGTGTACGTTCAGTGGTACATGACATCCTCCAAACTGCAGCTAATGAATACCTAGACTAGATCCTCTCGATTTCGGCGTATGTTGAATCTAAGAGCTCGCCTAAAACGCCATTTGGGGAACGTGCTACTATGTATCCGGGGCCCGCTCCCTTGCCAGAGATCTTCCTCGCAGAGCTCTTAGGAGATAATATCAATGTCCACGCAGCGAAAGTCGGTGCTGAAGGGGAGAAGGCTTTGGAATAGGGCGAGTCAAAATCCAGTACGCTGCAGGGTGATGTTGAATCTGGGAGTACATGGACGGCGGCGGGAGATAGAAGGATGCTCGTTGCAGGTAAGTTCTCTACGGTCCGCCATGTAGGTGGTGCTGACAGACGGAAGTATCTAGCTCGGAGGTGATTCGAGACGATTTACGGGTGGTCGTAAGGAAGTATATTTGGATTAGGGTGAGATTCGTAGAACTAGATTACCAGCCAAAGCAGATAGGTCACGCTTAGATAGCTAAGGGTTTGGTAGGCCTATTTCGTAAGCCTTAGAGAGTGCTCCTAGCTAGGTGGCACGCCGAAGGGTAGCCTCACGGGCGAGGGGAACGCCTAAGAGTGTGGACTCGCAGGGAGACTCTTCCTAGGACGCTAGTGCCTCTAGGAGGGAGTCCCTAGGAGCACCAACTGCCTAGGCGTATCCTCTTAGGACCTCTAGCGTCTAGGAAGGATCCGCCTAGGAGGATCCTCCTAGGCGCTCGTACACCTAAGGAGTATGCTCCGGGTTCGTCTCTGCTCCGTGGACAAAGCTCCTTAGAGACTCTCTCACCTAAGAGAACACCCCCCGGAGGGCTGCACTCCTCTAAGGCCACCGCCCCCGTGAGCTTTCTCCTATAAGAACTACTGCATGTGACTGTTTTTCTAGGAGGAACTCTCTCCATATCGACTGTAGCGTAGTGTTTCCTCACAAGTTGAAGAGCAATAATTGCAATGCTCTATCCCTAGCACGACAGAGTTTAACAAGATTACCTAGACCGCATGCACAGATGAGAGTCGGAAGACGAAAGGTCTGAGATGTTGAGTGTTCTAGGTGACGCCTCCCTGTAATTTGTATTGCTAAATAGGACTGTTCCTTGTTGTCTATTTAAGCTTCCCGCCCGTGAGTGGGCCGCACGGATTGCTAAGGCTGGTGTGCGTGCAAATAACTTAGTAGAGCGGCGCGGCATTGTCTCCACTGTTCCCCCTAGCGCAGATCAGATAGCTAGCGAGTGAATAAGGTGGTTCTCGCCATTATAAATTGCCGTTGACTCCCCTTCTTTCCCTCCAGCCTCATCTGCCTTACCCGCAATCGACTTATTCACGGCCCTCTAACATTTCCACAATGAGCATTGACACTCCCAAAATAACGCGCCTTAAGACGCTCCTAACGGAGATTCTCCACGCCGTTGTCGACTACCTTCTACTCTAGGAGGTCAAAGATTTTTCCTACGCTAGCAAACGGCTTAGACAAGCCTCTCTGTTAATCCTCTTTCGCTAAGTGAAGTTTAAGTTCTCTTAGGCTGGGATCGAGGGACTCAAAGACCTCTTGAAGTCAAATGTTTGCGGCCATATTGCCTCCTTTACCTACTGTTACGAATATCAAAGGCTTCACTATGTGTGTTGCTTGTGTGTTGTGTTGTTCACGTGTATAAGGCAGAAGAGTTCGCTAGCAAGGTAGCTAGCTGGGTGTGCGTTTGTGCACGAGAACCCCATCCTATATATATAGATCTTTCCTTTCCTCTCTCTTTCCTCTTTTCCTTGTTTTCTCTCTAGATTGAATCTAGCACTTTAGATCCGCATGACCTGCTCTGCGTGACCGTGACACCTACGAAATCACAGAACTGCTAAAGTCTAGTACGTATCTCTAGTCGCTCGCTGAGTTTACGCTAATGCTACTCGTGAAATCAAGTAGAAATACTAGATTTTGACCGTTTTAGGTCCGATATCCTAACTCTAGACAGCCACGTGGATTAAGCGAAAGATATGTACGACGCAGGGTATGAAGCAGATGAATTCCATTCATACATGGCCATATACAAAACCGTGCACGGCATTTGTAGCGAGCAGCGCAGCATCGTTGATGAGGGTGCTGACCTAATTCTATCATCTATCTTCTGTGCACTTCCTCTGTTGTAGGAGGTGAGATTGTCCTTCTGCGGGGTGCTAGAAGATGACGACTAGCTGTTGACCTTAGACATGATCATAGAAGAAGAGTTTTACAAGCACCATCTACAAGTCGTCTCGAGCGCCATCTAGAGTGCTAGAAGCGTAGGCGTTGCCATTCATACCGTTAGCTTGTTGAACTTCAAGCTTCCATTCTACCATTCATAGGAAGAACCTAATCTAGGCCCTCTATTAGAGTCTCTAAGACAGCTGCTGGAGAACATCAAGGTCCTACGCCTACGTTAGGTCTCCGATCGTGTTCTGGAACTGCTGTCTTACTGCGCATCTGATCTGCATCAGCTTGACATGTGTTGAGTGGTGGCTCCTAAAAAGGTCATTAAGGATTTTCTCGAAACCAATAAGAAATCCATTCGCTCTATTGGCTTTCACGACGTTGAAATCCGTGGGTTGAACTGCCTAGATAGCTATACTCCACTGTCGTCAAGCATGCTTTGCCGTATGTGTAAGGCGGTGAGCACTGCGTCCGGCAGAACACCGGTCACGTGACTACCGGCGGGTCCTGGGGTCACATGTTCCCAGTCATTGCGGTACGCTCGGCAAGAGGTGGACCACCGGTGTGGGACCAGAGCATGAGGAGCGAAAGGACTTCTGGTACCGGCGTGGGACCGGAGACTGGGAGAGCAGTATATATATCCCTAGAAGACTGGAGATGGGATCTCCAGTCGTTAGTCAATGTATGAAGCACCTAGTTGGTCCACCACCAGACTCAGACCAGACCCCTTTTATGCTACCATTGTGAGAACCGTACCTCGAACCACCAGTGTTGTACTGGCCGGGTGTTACAGTATGCTAGGTGTGCCACGGTCCACGCTATGCCTAGCGGCTGATTGCAGCTGTCTTCTCTAGCGGAAAGAGGGATGGCGGCTGGTGGTTAGCGACGACCGCTCGCAGCTTTCCATTAGAACTTCTGCTAAGAGAAAATTTGATGACCTGTAACGAGCTAGACTTGGAAGCCACAGACTCTTGCCAAGCTGGCGTCCCCTTGCCCATTTGGTTTAAGCTGTGGATAATAGGGGTCCTCGGTCTATTATCCATATGAGGTTAACCACAGTGGCCTGGGCCAACTAACCACTAAAATCAACCGGCTGGGTTCAGATTTGCCACGTCAGCGCGGCCCGGTTGCTATCAGTAGTTGTCCGCCATTAGGGTTACTTGCACTCAAACAATAAAGGTGTAGTTAAGATGCCGGCTTCATTTCAGGAGTATGTTCATTCTCTCGTTTATAAATGGCTGTTTGTCACAGCTTCTTAGGGCGAGAAAGTCTACAACAGTGGGCTGCTCATACGCCAAGTGGCTAGTGGCAACATGGTGGATAGGGCTGACCTTAATTAAGGATCCTGAATTCGCGAGCCTTCAAGTTTATTGTAGGCAAGTATAATTACCTGTGCCTTGTCTTGATTGGATATTGGCTTCTCAGTTGTATACCCTTGTGAGAGATTATTAATACTATCGGGTGAGGGATTACTAGGACCGGCAAGTGCAGGTGAACTATATTAGGTGGATCCGCGGATGCGCTGCCGAATGGATCTGGCAGAGCCAGAGTTATCTTTGAAGTAGTTAAATTAATCCTTAGGTGGTTCAACCCTTTGAATGAAAGAGGGCTTTGTTCATCCGCGCGTTAGCCAAGACATAGTAGCGTTGTGGGCCCCTGTAAAGCTTAGTCTGCTGATCCATGTTGATCATATTACGTCATTAAATACTAGCGTGAAAATAAGGTGTTTCCAGCACAGCAACGGGGCTACAACGGAGGTGCTACAACGGCCAAGGTGCTAGCACAGCATCTGTCACAGCCCAAATGGGGTAAAGCCGTTCTAGGGTAGGCACATGTGTTTTGTCACGGGCAGCGTGCTAACCCAACTGTGCTAGCACGCGAGGTGTTCTAGAGCGGGAGAAGTGCTACAAACTGCGTGCTGCCCCTAATAAACCCGTAGCACATTTAGGTCAAGCCTAGTCGTGTGCTAGACATGGTGAACACTACGGGTTTGATCACGTGTTGATAATGGCAAAACTGAACAGCTATACCACAAAGACCTTAGACGAGTTACTCTCATGGAGCGCCTAAGCATGCACCCCATGGTCCTAATTATCCCTCACCAGGTGGTCTCGATGATTAGGTGGTCCTAGCGAACCCTTACTAGTCATCCACTAACTCGTCCTTGCAATCGATTCCGTCTTTGAGGTTCCATGGACTTCCTCCTTTGCTTTTAATCTTTCGACTTCACATCAACGTCAACCGCCTCGCCTATTGAATAAGGCTTCAATCATTTGTCTTTAGGCAGATCCATCTAATTAAATTTGTCTCCTAGTTAAAGTAATAACCCTCCTCCGAAATCTTCCCACTTCCGTTACGCAGAAGCGATGGACACGAAACTCCACAGACCCCGACGCAGCCGCTGGAGATCCGCTTCTCCGGAAAGTTTCACAAGTGTTGTAAGAGACAGACATTACTACCTGCGGATAGAGGAGGAGTTTAGTGCTGAATTAGAGAGGCGATCCCGCCTAACCTAAGAGGAAAGGATGGCAGAGGACGGGCGTAAACTACAACACCGGCTCGAGCAAGATGCCGCAATGACAATTCTCCTACAGCCGTCCCCGCCAATACATATGAGACGAGCACATTGCTAGGCAAACGAATGTTTCATCACAAATGCGTCGCTAAGAGGAGATAGCCTGATCATGGCTGATTACCGAATTGCCCTTGTGAGCCATAACCTTGAGTATTTCCACATATCGTGCCTAGAGAAGATGATCGACCTTCCATCGCTAGCGCCGTCTCGATTCAAGCTCGACACGGATGGTTATCGGTGGAATAGCGGCTGGCCTTGGACATGGGGCCTGATGTTGCGGAAATGGTTCCAGCATAGCGGGTGCGTCGACCTCGCTAGGATTGCAGAATACATTAACGCGTACGACACGTTCAAGGCAGAGCTTAAAGCTTTTAGCACACCTCATATCGAATGGCAGCTAACTCACTTAAACCAGTGTACTGCCGATTGAGGATCTTGCGGCTGTCCGCCTAAGCCGGAAGGGCTAGGATCATCGCCAACGCTGGAGGACTACAAAACGGGAGACACTAAGGCATGCTCCATTAGTGAGGTCCTTCAACATCCATATGTGGGAAGACTATCTACGAAGATCGTTATCCAAGGTCCCCTCTGTCCTAGCTTCTTAGTGGTCCTAGAGCAGGAATCAAAGGTGGCTGAGCCTAATAACGACGATGGCTCGCACCTCCGGCTAAGGTCCATAAGCTAGGGTAGCATTTCTACCTCTCGCGAATGACGACGAGCAAAGCAGTATGTTGAACAGCGCCCGCAGGTGACGACGTATAAGCATTGAGCCCACCTCCAGGCTTTTGGTGGCGCAAATTTTAACCTAGAGCTTAGACTCGCAAGCTTATCTTTGAGCGTCCGTCGCTAGTCCTCTTGGTGGTTTAGTCTCCCAAAGTCTGCTTAGTTCTCGATCAAGTAACAGATATCCGCATGCGAAGTAGGCTATCCTAGCCCTTAGAGCTGGAGTGCTAGAGTTGAGTAGGGTTTATATAATATGTATCTTCCGATAAGCAAGTAATTATCACATACGACCATAGACTTAAGAGAACTGGGCATCCCGTCCGCTCTGCTATACATAAACTTAAGATCGGTGGATTAGTAGTTGGGTGGGTGACCACTAGCGAATACCCACTGTTGTATGTTTTTTGTCATTTTATATAATAGATTTTTACCTTCTCCTTAGTGGCGTGTTGCCGTGTCCACACTTTGCTTCGCTAGGAGGCATGATTTTAAAACCGACCTAAACCTTAAAAGGGTAAGGGTCTATCAGTACAATCTTAGAGCATTTTTTTTAGAAAAGCATTCATACAAACACTAGTTCATGGCTATTATAGTCAAATACAGACATCATACTCTGTAATAAATCTATGCTTAGTCTCTATCGCTAGTAATTACCTTATAAATGTCGCGAGATAAACAAGTCATGGGATCTAGGTCTATTCGCATACGAGAACCAAACGCTAAATCTAAAACAGATTAAAACAAACGCACCATGCCCCTTATCACTTCTAACTCTATATCATGCTTTAACCGCCGTAGAATTCTATGGCTAAACCACGACCCTGCCACGCCTAGCCTCGGCGGCTTAAGCATAGCTTTCATTATCCTCGAATTCTGATCTTGTAAACCAACTCTACGTGGTTTTTGAAATACTCCAACTTTTCAAGAACAAGCCCTTAGGACTTGCACGTTAGGTGACAACACTCTATCTTAGCCTTTGGATCTCGTCCTTTAAGGTGAATGTTTTCAACGTGATTCATCATCGTCGCTAGGCGGCAAAATTCGCCCATCCTCTGTCCGTAGCTCTTTGATTCATCCCTAATGCAGAATGGGCACTGCTTCTTGCTGCATTCAAGGGGGAAAAAGGGATTGAGAGGTCCGAGCTTAGGGGACTCTTCTTTAAAGATACTTGGTGGAGGAATGCCAACGCGAAGACGGTATCGCGAGGGAACCTCACGACATTTGCAGAGGGCTAGCATGACTTCGGCGACCCAAATGCGGCACTTAACAGCATTCTGCAGTGTGATACCTGTAACGCGAGGACAGATAAGATTGGCTAGCTGCGTCCTCTGCGGGATCTAATGCTTAACCACTAGCTTAATGTACTCTTCCTCTTCTTGTCCATTGTTATGCCTCTCAATGTCTTCTGTTAGGCGGCGGTGGAAATAATCATCTCGGTATTCTTAAGAGATAATGTTCCGACGCCTAGTCCTAGCACTACCGATCGCGGAGGTAAGTCGCCGAACTTCTGCCTTAATGCTCGTCCCCTAAATTCTGTACGCCCCAGCTTTTAATTGCTCTCACTCCTGCTCAAGTGCAGTGATAATAGGATTAGGAGGAAGCGTAGCTAGGACCTCGTTAGGGACGTGAACAGGTGCGCGAGGATCGCACATGAGACTCATATGCGTTAGCATGCGAAGGACGCCATCTATAGAGGGACGCCTAAGGCTAGTAGACTGAACGTCAACTGCACTTTCTCATTAGCGTAGTGTCCGTTATGTAGAGCAGAGTTTGCATTATGTCGCATTACCTAATCCTAAACAGCATTAGTAGCGGCATCTAGGTAACAAAAAGTCCATATTAGCAAGGGTGATCTCCTTCTTAAGCTCCCATAAACAACTTACGATTAACGACATTAGCTGTTCTACGTTGAAAGCAGTAGCTAGTTAGAATCTCCTTAATGCCTACTATCTTCCTAAGGCGGTTGAGGGGATCATGAAGCTGATTATATGGAAGGGCCGCCTCCGAATCATCTCAGCGAAATATTAGTGTCTTAAGCATTTCCTCCTTCTAGTGTAGCTCTGTGCAATTGACTATACCACGTACCTTGTGCTCAAAGACACGTTTAGGAGTAGTTAGGCTCAGCGCGTCAAATGCGTCATCTGCGAGTGCAAGGGATACGAAGTGCGTAATGGCACAGAAAATCAGGTCGTTAACTTTAGTAAAAAAAAATATCGTTCTGTGAATGTCCGTTAGTTTAATATTAGAAGGTATGTCTAAAGCGGTCGGTCAACTCACGGCTTTAGGCGCTTATTGTGTCCTTTGTGATGAGACAATTTAACCTCTATGGCGAGCACATCGCGCTCGCTATTATTAGGACTATGTACAACTAGTAGGCGGACATCCTTATAGTAGAGCGCATTAAAGAGTCTAGTGTCCCCTTCCACCCTGCCCATATTAACGTCACTTTTGAGATCATCATCGTTAGAGCTAGGATTATCTCTTCGTTTCCTTTTTGCATTAACTAGCTCCGCAGGCTAACAGCCTATGCTAAAGAGAAGGAGTAATATCAACGCAAACTGAACCCAATGCCGCTCTGTAGGGTATACAGATTTGTCACGGGCCTAGTGGCAGTTAAGTAAAAGCAGGAGATCGTCCACCCCTAAGACGGGCTTCGACTTAACAGTCCTATCTAGCAGGAGCGTGTCTATGTACTACTAATATTAGCAATTTTAGATTAAACAGCGATGAATAGAAAGCAGCATACCTTTAGGACCTCCTTTCTATCGTTAGTATTCATGAGACGGCCATTCTCTTTGTTGAATAACATTCTAAACTGTGCTCTATATTGTGACATTGCACCCCTCTTTGTCACCTAGTCTTTATTGAATATATGCTAGATGAATGATATCGTGGTCCCTTTAGAGCAGTCCTAGATCACAGAGCGCTAGTCCCCTAGCTTCTCATCATGACAGAACCTAATCGAGAGTTAGGACAGGTAGCCACTCTAACAGCTTGATTTGCGTATTGTTCCCTTACCTTTTAAACTTGTCTCTAATAACGTTAAGATTGCATTTAGTCTAAGGGGCATACTTACTTTTAATAACAGTATTTAAGTCATCATGCTTGTTTTTAAGGCTTTAGTAGTATCTAGGTGGGCGTTTAGTCTTTGGCTTTAGTTGACGACGTTTAACACGATTATGAAGGCGTTGAATTAGTTGTGGATCAATGGGGGCGTTCCTTCTAGGGACCATGACGACGATGTGCTTGTTCCGCCTTAAGAAGGTGCGATCTTAGCCACACTGTCCTTAAGGGGAGTGATAGGTACAGAGGAGTAGATTGTTGTAGCTAAAAGACGTGACGGCATGTATAGGAGAGATGGGGGGATAACATATATATAGACGATGGGAGGGGAGCTTGAAGTGCTAGAAGGGTGGCTGCCATGTTAGCAGAGGAGTTAGGGAGGGCCGCTTAATGTTAGGGGGCACCATCTGTCTAGAGGTATAATGAGCTAGAAGTAGCAGATTTAGAGATAGGTTAACGGGTTTTGGTTTTTGGAGTTTAGGTACAGTGCCTTCAGTCCGATAATTATCTAGTGGCGGATCGCTAAGCAAGGCACGTGATAAAATCTTAGTGTTTGAGGCTGCGTAAAGCAGCAACTAACGCTAGCTGAAAACAGCAGCTCTAACACTACAATCTTGCATAATCTTATAATTACTACTATTTAAAGGTATATAAAGAATAAAGGCTATACTTTCTCTCATTAGGATAAGTAACTAAATTATGTTATATATATCTATAATTATACTAAGAAGTATAATAGTTGTCATAGTCACGTAGAGCAGGTCATGTAGATCTAAAGTGTTAGATTTAATCTAAAGAGAGAAGAAGGAAAAGAGGAAAAGAGAAGGAAAGGAAACATCTATATATACAGTGTAGGGTTCTAAGCGCATAAGCGCGCGGCTAGCTAGTAAAACAGTACACGTGAATCATTAACAATAAGAGCAACGCCTAAAGCAAAGCTCTTAACCTTTAATATTCATGACAATAGTAGAGGTAAAAAAAAGTATATAAATAAGTTAAATTAACAAAAGTAAACTAATAGTAAGAAGATAGATTATAGTATTAATATTAGTATAGACTACTTCTAAAGGAGGGGGATTATAAGATTAAGCTAATGAGAATAATACTATAGCTATAGAAGTAGTAGTGTTATTATTTAATTAAAGTGTTAATTAAGAGAGATGTTTTAGAGTAGGGAAAAACTAGAGGCTTAAAATATTATGTATAGCTTAACTTTATAATAGTACTTACCCTTACATTAGTAGTATTAGTAGTAACTAATAATTTATATAAATAAGTATATTAGATAAGTGTATACCTTAAGTTACTTAAAAATTAAGATTAGTCTTAGTAAGTTAATTTAGTCATTCACTTAAGTTAATTTAGCTAGCCCCTTATTTATAACTATTAAGGAGGGAAGTAATAAGTAGCCTACTATACTACATTGCTTATATTAAACATGTTATAAAACTTAATAAAGCTATAGACCTAATGTAGATTATAGCATATTAACTTAAGATAAAGAGCTTGTTAATGTTAACTTAGCTAGTGCACTATTAGCTTATAATTGTTAATCTAGATAAGTATTAATATTCCTACTAAGGATGTAAGCCTAAATTTAGAAAGAACGATAGGTGCACGTGATGAATTCATTTATCTACTAAGTGAATGAACGCTAGTGCATACACGCGCATAAAACCTCTACTCAACTTCTAACCTTTTTGTCGTAGTCTACAGCTTTTCGGTCCTAAACTCACCTTCACACTAAGACTAGGTGCTTACATCTGTGAATTAACAACCCAACCTCACAACCTCAATCATTAACATAACAATGGCAACTTCGCAATTAGGCCAGTCGGACGAGCCTCCCTACCGCTCGTACAAAGAGCTTCGAAGCGATCATATACATGTCCTCTTCTCTCCTGCCACTAAGCGTCTCTTCTGGCCTCTCGATGGTGTCTTTCCCACCGCAATTTCCGTCATGAAGACCCCTCGCAGTCCTGACGATCTCGAACCCTACTTCCAACCAGACACTAGAGGTAGTGGCAGCGGCACGTGGCACGAGATCTCGCAGCTGCCTCTCACTGAACCAAAGGTCTCATCTGTTGAGACTTTAGTCTACGACCTCGACGAATGGGAGTTTGATTGGATGGCGTGGCATAGGGATCACGCCGGAGGTGAGTTCGACCCCGAGTATGTCATGTACGGAGATCTTAGCGATGAGGACCGGCCTTACGCGAATGACCCAAAGGAGGACGGCAGCTGGGAGGAGGACTCGGACACGGAGTTTCTTGTGAAATGCTGTGGAGAAGACAGACCGCTTAGGAAGAGAGGAGTAAAGTTAGTGGTCACGTCTTCTGCAGGCAATCACTTTGTCACGGTGCACGACTACGTCAGCGGTAAGTCTGGCTTCTAAGAGTTAGCGACTTTTCTAATGATAATGTCAGCTGTGCATCCCTGGCTCATGACCTTGCGTGAGGATATTTTGAAAGCTAAGACGGTTGCACGCCCTCAGCCTTATTCTGCGTTGGCGCCAACCGAATGGATGGTGAATAAGGGGCCGGAACACAAAATAGAAGAAAAGGAGAGCTGGATTCAGGAGCATGGCGGTGGCCCGCCTCGTACTATGCCTGCCTCCACTGCCGCGATCCTCAATATGATACGTGCGAGTAGGAACAGGTAATTTAGTGTCCATCTTGTCGTCTAGTCCATCACTCAGCCTGACTCAAAACAAAATTCATCAACCACTCTACAGATGACACCTTATTTCACTTCATAGGGAGGTTCCTAAGGAATGCTACCCCATCCTCATATACCACGATCTAAGAACCTTTATGCTAATGAAGGCTTTAATCATTTGTCCTTAGGTAGAGCCATCTAGTTAAATTGGCCTCCTAGTTAAAGTAATAACCCTCCTCTAAGATCGTCCCACTTCCGTTACGCAGAAGCAATGGACACGAAACTCCACTGACCCTAACACAGCCGCTGCAGATCCGCTTCTCTGGAAAGTTCCACAAGTGTTGTAAGAGATAGGCAGTACTACCTATGGATTTATAGAGGAGGAGTTTAGTGCTGAAGAGGAGAGGCGATCCCGTCTAACCTAAGAGGAAAGGATGGCAGAGGATTGGCAAAAACTGCAACGCTAGCTTAAGCAAGATGCTGCAATGTTAATTCTCCAGCCTTCCCCGCTAGGACATATGAGATGAGCACATTGCTGGGCAAGCGAATATCTCATCGCAAATGCGTCGCTAAGAGGCGATAGCCTAATCATGGCTGATTACCGAATTGCCCTTGTGAGCGATCACTTTGAATACTTCCACATATCCTGCCTAGAGAAGATGATCGAGCTGCCATCGCTAGCGCCGTCTTAATTCCAGCTCGACACGGATGGCTATCGGTGGAATAGCGGCTGGCCTTAGACTTAGGGCCTAATGTTGCGGAAATGGTTCTAGCATGGCGGGTGCGTCGACCTCGCCAGGATTGCAGAATACATTGACGCGTATGACACGTTCTAAGGCAGAGCTCAAAGCTTTTAGCACACCACATATCGAATGGCAGCTAACTCACTTAAATCAGTGTACTGCCGATCGAGGATCTTGCGGCTACCCACCCGAGCCGGGAGGGCCAGTATCATCACCAACACTGGAGGACTACAAAACAGGAGACACTAAGGCATCCTCCATTAGTGAGGTCCTTCGACATCCACATGCGGAAAGACTATTCAAGACGATCGTTGTCCAAGGTTCCCTCCGTCCTAGCTTCTAGGTGGTCCCAGAGCAGGAATCAAGGGAGGCTGAGCCTGATAACGACGATGGCTCGGAGGTCCAGCTGAAGTCCGTAAGCCAAAGTAGCATTTCTCCCTCTCGCGAAGACGACGAACAAAGTAGCTAGATAGGCCTATCTTAATTCCTGGCCTCGACTTTAGGCTACTCTCATCATTAGGAAAGACATCCTGGTATGTCCTACCATCTAAAACCCCTCAAAAATAATAAAAGCACCGCCTCCTGGCAGCTCATCCTTGTGACCTAGTCAGCCAGGGATCGTTTAACAATTCCCTTGCCGTCTTTCGCTTCTCCGGTTCCCACTGCAACATCGACTTAATAAAGTTGAGAAATAGCTCTTTATCCTTCCCGTTGAGATTCTCTTCCGCAGCCTCCAGACTACTTGACGGCAAAAGCGGTAAGCGTTTTGGCTCATTCTCGTCTGGTTCAAGCCGTTTGCCATTCCCATCGAACCATTCCACAGATCTCTTGCCCCGCTTAATGAGCTCCAGTGGTGGTGGTCCGAGAACGGAAATCAGTTCTGTAAGATGAGCACGAATTCTGTAGCGGCCTCGTTTCGGATCTTGCCCACTAAAGAGATGTTTACCCTCAAAGATATCCCAGATCTACCGCCAAGTCAGTAAAAGAGAGTTTCACGAACCTATTTTTGCGTGGGAAAACGGTCACTCACCATGGCGCCAACATTCCAGATATCAGCGCTATAACTGCATGGGAAATGAAGCATCACTTCTGGATACACCTGTAAACATCGGGGTAGGCGTCATCGTCGTTGATTTTTGTCCCATATACCGCATTTCCAAAGTCGCAAAGTACTGGCTCCCCAATAGACTCTGGCATATCTAGAGTCCGGGAAACATATATTTCTCGATCCACCGCTTTCTTGCGCGGTGAGGGTTGAGCAATCTCGGCCTCCTCAAAAGCAGCAAGAATAGAGGTATCTTCGATAAGATGAAGAATGTTATTGGCTTTGATGTCTAAGTCAAATAAAATCAGCAGAGATTCTAGCATGAAAGCCAGGAGTAAATTAACCTGTGTGGATCAACTTCCGATCCGTGTGAAGATAGTCTAGCGCTAGTAAAAGGCGTTGCAGGTTTACTCGAAGCAGGTGTTCCGTGAGCCTATCTCGGCCACTCCGTTCGAGGAGTGTCCTTATACTGTCCCAGAGTGGTTCATGTACTAGGCATGGATGTTTACCACCACGATTCATCAACTCAAATGAATCAAGAGCAGTGCGCACGTAGCGGTAGCCAAGTCTTGATTTATTTCCTTGGCTAATGTGCTTATAAATGGCAATCTCATCGGTATCCTGGCCATCATTTGTAAATATTTTGACGGCAACGTGACGGTGGGCTCTGTTTTGAAATTAGCTTCATCTTATGTTAGGGGATGGCATCGCTGACTGTAAATGACGGCACTTTTGGCCCACTTCACGAGTCCAGCCATGAGTGAGATATGCTTAATGATCTGGCGGGATATTTCGATGTAGCTTTGATGGTTTATAGGAAGTATTCAAGGAGCTGGAGGTGGGAATGAATCGATGGAGAAAGGAATTGAACCAGGTTGGGTACACGTGCAACAGTTGGTCCGAGCGTGCAAATGGATACACTGTGAGCCCCCTATATGTGGCCCTCAGCGGCTATGGTCACACCTCTTTGATGAAATCCAGCACATTGACAAATCATCGAAAAGTTATTGTTTCCTACTTCGTGGCCCAATCATCCTATCCGGGGGAGACCTAAGAATTCGACACCTTTGCATTTGTCTCAAATATCCACAGGCTGGGGCTCACGAGGCAGTACTTGGACCAACGAATCAATGCTGGTGAAATCTCCAGAGACGTGTCGTATCATGTCAAGAGCGGGTTGTGTCTCCATGCCGGCCACACGGTCGATGACCAGAACCAACTGTGATTTTAGTATCTGATTGGCATGATTCTTTAAATAACAACGCATACCAGGCTGAAGTACCAGGATGAATTGTATATAAGAAGGCAAAACCGCCTTGTGATTTCTTTTCGCCTTAATTATATTTCCTGCAATATCACATATTCATCAGGCGCCGTTATTCCTTGTATCAAGACTTGCCAGCTTCATTTCTGCCCTTCCGCCTTCGCACCTTACGCTCTTACTTCGCTATATATTTCAAATTTCCTCAAAGAAAGACAAGGCGGCCTGTCACATTTACGAGGACCCAACGGGAACTAGAAAGAAGGGTGACCGTCGAGAATAAGGTTCAATGGGGTTATCTGTTGAACACAGTATTGATGAACTGTGTGCACGGAAGCAGAATGTGATAAAAGCATGTAGAATAGAGTCTAGCTAACTATGAATCTATCTACTATTTATATGCCCAAATGGGCGCTGCCTATTTAGGCATCAGTCGGCTATTGGACTGGAAGGCAGGTGAATACTCTGCTCTAGTGTTTGGTGAATGCATGATGTGAGACATGCAGATGTGAGAACTGAATCCCTTCGACATTATCTGAGACTGGTTCATCGAGAAGGGGAGGGCGATCTTTCAAAGGACGCCACATAACGTGCATTTTGAGAGAAGTCCGTTGTGTGAACTAAAGCTTGTCGGTGGTGGATGTAGATTGAGATGTTGTTGGTGGACGCATAGATGTCGGTGGTGGATGTTTAAATATCGGGGGTGGATGTGGATGTTGAAGTGTTGGGTACGATTATTCAATTGGGAAAGGCCGTCTATTTGTATACAGGAGGTTCGTTCCTTCTTGGTTCGCTCCAAGAAAAACAGTCATTGCAATTAAGAAGAAGGAATTCTAATCACAGGGAAGGGCCATCTTTCCTCTCCTCAGCTATCGATCGCTTGGACGGCGGAAGGTTCAATCAAGCTCATCGTCGTTGCGACAGGGCCGGGAAGGCTGAATGAAGCCTTTTCTTCTTTTCTTGTCGTCGGCCTTGGCGCGAGAAATGGGAATAGAAAAACGCCCGCGCGCGGAACTCTGCGTCGGGCCTAAAAGCTGGGGAATCATCGGCACGCGACGATCTCCACAGCGCGCGCGACGGGCTCGTGATTGGCCAGGGCGGTCGGATTGTTAGGGGTCACAGCCATCTCCGTCGTGACTGGTGGAAATGCTCCAATGCGCCTCTGCAGGACCCTCGTTGCAAGTTTGCCGGCCTGTGCTCGCAGCATTAGCGGCATCCACCACGGCCCACCAAAAAGCTCGAATATCATTTTGTGAGGACGATCATCAGCTAATACTCCCTTTTCGCCGAATAGCGCCGCGTCAAACGCGCGATGCAATGGAGAAAATGGAGAAAATGGAGAAACTACGGAGGTACAGGGCGTAAGTTTTCACGGTGGGACTGGAGAGCGTAGCCAACTAACTAGGATCTCAACATAGGTACGCGAGTTCATGTTTGTACTCTGTAGCCTTTTCATCTCTGCAGTGGTACATTGCGACGAAATGCCAAGTCATTCGTGCTAGCATTGCTCGCCTGACCCACTGTGAAAACTTACGCCCTGTACCTCCGTAGAGCGCTGGAGAAAGGAGGGTGACAGGGTGACAGGGTGACACGCCAGGGTTACTCCACCACCCCATCTGGCTCGAGATGAGCTGCGCTGCCGAGAAAAGATAAGTAGACCTCGTGTCCCACTTCCTCCTCCTCCTCCTCCCCCCCTCCTTTCTCTACCTCCCAAATCATCCGGAACACTCATCAGAAAGTGTCCTCGCCGTGAGTCCTAGCTTGAGGCAAGCATAATCAACCTTCGGCGTAAGTTGATTGATTTCCCCAGCTCCCTTCGCCGGCATCTACCCCGCATGGCAAAAAGCAATCGTCTACTGATATTTCCACATTAATTTTCTCCCACATACTGACATCTTTCATAGAAGATACGAAAGAACAGCCATTATGGCAGATCACTCCTCAGAGGAGAAGGCCGCCGCCACCGACCCTGGCAACGAGGCTCCAATTGAGTCTCATCCCCCTCGCGAGATGACGGCCAGAGAGTATGCTGCCACTCGCCTTTCAACTCTCAAGCCCCCCATGAACAAGGCCCCGAACCCATTCAAACTCCTTGCCATGTTGTCTGGAAAACAATGGCTTTTCTTCTTCGTTGGCTTCTCCGCCTGGGTACATTCTCTCCCCACTTGTCTGCCACACGAAGATACTAATCTTCCCTAGTCTTGGGACGCATTTGACTTCTTCACCGTTAGTTTGACTTTGTCAGACCTCGCCAAGACCTTCGAGAAAACCAACACTGAAATATCCTGGGGTATCACATTGGTTTTGATGTTCAGATCCGTTGGATCCATCATCTTTGGTTTGGCAGCCGACAGGTACGGGCGCAAGTGGGTATGTATTCTCAGACCAAAATAGTTTCCAGTTCTGGCGATTTTCACTCGTCTTAAGACACTGCTGCTCTCCTTCAAGAAGTCTTTTGAAGAGCGAGAAATGTCTTTGGACTGGTGAAATCTGCTTCGAAGCTCTCTTTTGTTTCTCAAAATAGCAACGACTGACTCTGAGATTTTCACAGCCGTTTGTCGTCAACAACATCCTATTTATTGTGCTTGAACTTGGTACTGGATTTTGCCAAACCTACAAGCAATTTCTTGCCTGCAGAGCACTATTCGGTGTTGCAATGGGTGGCCTCTATGGTAATGCAGCGGCAACAGCTCTTGAAGATTGTCCAGAGGAGGCTCGTGGCTTAGTCTCGGGTATGCTGCAACAAGGTTATGCATTTGGTTATCTCTTGGCAACAGCGTTTGCTAGAGGTCTCGTCAACACTACACCCCACGGATGGCGTCCACTCTTCTGGTTCGGTGCATGCCCTCCTGTTTTGATCATCATTTTCCGACTTTGCCTGCCGGAAACCGATGCGTTCAAAGACCGTGAGCTGGTCCGAAACGAACGAGGTAATATTGGAAAGACCTTCATTGCCGAAGGAAAAGTGGCACTGAAGCGTCATTGGTTGTTATTGATCTATTTGGTGCTTCTCATGGCTGGCTTTAACTTCATGGTGAGACTCTTGAAATCCCCGTTTTCAACTAGTACTAACAGAATTCAGTCCCACGGTTCCCAAGATCTCTACCCAACTATGTTAACCAATCAATACAACTTCAGCCCCAACGCCGTCACCGTCACGCAAATTGTCGCAAACCTGGGAGCCATGGCCGGCGGGACCATGGTAGGGTACTCTTCCCAAATCTTCGGTCGCAGATTCTCCATCATCTTTATTTGCGTCATTGGAGGCGCTCTTCTCTACCCATACACCTTCACCTCAAGTAAAGCCGTTATTGCAGCCGCTTTCTTCGAACAATTCTGCGTACAAGGAGCATGGGGAGTTATCCCAATCCACTTGATGGAGCTGTCTCCTGGATCTTTCCGTACCTTTGTCGTAGGAACATCTTACCAACTCGGCAATCTTGTATCTTCGGCCTCCTCTACGATCGAAACCACCATCGGCAACCGCTTCCCTCTTCCTCCAAAGGGCAAGACTCCTCGCTACGAGTACGGTCTCGTGATGTGCATTTTCATGGGTTGCGTTTACGCCTATACTATCCTGCTTACATTCCTTGGACCTGAGTATCTGCGACGAAGCTTTGAGGTGAGGGATGATTCTGATCTCTCTGAAGCTGCAGGTCACAGTACCATTGAGGCGGCAATGGCGAAGATCCATCGTCAGGAGAGGATGGGAATGGGCATTGATACCATTGATCGTGAGGATATTGAGGCGATTGAGAAAGGAACGGCGAGGACTTCAGAACATGTTTAACCTCCACATTGTGAAATCTCAGAAGTTATGAAGGAATGGAATTGCGGTTGCTCGAGAAACATGGCTGGGATCGCTAGGATTTATGAACTGTCTGAAACTTTTGAGAATGAAAATATCGCGTTTTGCACAGTAAATACTCCGCATATGATTCTGTTTCAAAAAGGGATCCCTGACATCGATTCCACGATTGAAAACCCGATGAACGAAAGAGGAAATGAAGTGCGCACGACAATATAAAAGTTCCTCCGATTCACGTGATCGGACAAATTGAATTGCTGCAGGTATTGTTGGAAGGAAGGGATATTTTCGGAATCGAGACCTTGTGCTGAAGAGGAGAATCCTGCCGAATGGATGCTTGATGTCATTGGTGCAGCTGCTGGATCCAACAACACTATCGACTGGCCTCAAGTTTGGAGAGATTCCCCAGAAAAGGCTCAGGTGAGAGAAGAACTCGCTGAGATGCGCCGCACTCTCATCGAGAAGCCTGTTGAAAATGATCCACACTCTCTTGA
>Ga0209512_1001552_pt1 | contig 27733 bp, 26 predicted proteins | sample frozenSSSSmetaG_FD_184142 | JGI IMG/M metagenome (GOLD analysis project Ga0209512, IMG submission 184142) | Glacier valley bacterial and archeal communities from Borup Fiord, Nunavut, Canada, to study Microbial Dark Matter (Phase II) -... | ecosystem: Environmental > Aquatic > Freshwater > Ice >...
ACCCACGCTTACGCGGCTATGAAGTCGGCGGTAATTGGCTTTACCAAGTCTGTAGCGGCTTATTACGCCACCGAAAACATCCGGGTCAACGTACTGGCTCCGGCCTTAGTCGAGACCCCAATGGCGAAGCGGGCCACTGAAGACGACGTGATTATGGCCTTCACCAAAACCAAACAGCCCCTCGACGGCGGGCGCATCGGCCAGCCCGATGACCTTGATGGAGCCGCCGTCTACTTTATGTCCGATCAAAGCCGTTTCACCACCGGACAGGTCCTGACTATCGACGGCGGCTGGAGCGTTTCGGAAGGGCAGGTTTAGCTGAACATGATCCGATGATAGCGAAAACCAAATTAAAGAGAATTGCTGCCGCCTATCAATGGTTAGTGCTGTCAAAATAATTCTTGGAACATTATGAGAACACTTGCAGTTAAACTTGGCCATCTACGAAAAAAGATAGAGGAAGAACGCGGAGAGTTCACACTGTTCGCATTTGTCTTGCCCGAAGATACTATTGCATGGGACTTACTGGTTGCCGCCAAATGGATAGACGACGACCGGACAGCAGCACTACGCTATTTGGTTGAGGAAGTACAGAAAGTAGTTACTAAAGAAGAACTGTTAGCTATATCCGGCATTTTGCTCTCGGATAGTAATGAACTTTATAGCCCAGGTGCAATAGGTTCTGAGACTGGATGGGAAGAAAATAATATTGAATTTTATGGACGTCATGTCCAAAAAGTTTACGTCTTCAACGCACCGATTGAAGACTTCCAGATCGCTGCGAGCCGATAGTTGATTCATGATTGAGACCCCACGTCTGACGCTGTTACCCCTGTCGCTCGATCAGCTCCGGCTACATATCGCCGACAACGTCCAACTGGAAGCGTCGCTGGGGTTGCTACCCGGCCACCGGGAGGTAGACGCCTTCCTGCTGAGTGTCATCACCCATTTTACGGTGCCACGCCTGAAAGATCCCACCAACAACCCGCTCTATCACACCATCTGGATCGCCATCGACCGCGCCACCCGGCAGATTGTGGCCGATGCTAAATTCAAGGGTGAACCCGACGAAGACGACGCAACCGTTGAAATCGGCTACGGTACGTACCCCGCGTTTCAGGGGCGTGGCTACATGACCGAAATGGTAGGTGGTCTACTAACTTGGGCCAGCCAGCAGCCGGAAATAGGGCGGATGGTGGCTGATACGGAAACGGGCAACGCAGCGTCTCAACGGGTGCTGGAAAAGAACGGTTTCGAGCGGTTCGATCAGATTGATGACATGGTATGGTGGGCGTATTCATTTGCTGATGAAGAACCGGAAGTTTCTGTGCTATACATCTGAATTTCTGGTAGTTTTAGGCGAAAATGCTCTTACTCACTCAGCTTAATTCCTAAAACAAGTACCAATGAATTCACGTCGCAAATTTCTTCGTCAGTTGGGCGGCTCGTCGGCCTTGCTGGCGGGTGGAGCCTCGTTGCTCATTCCCGAACACGTCAACGCCCGTGAATACCGCGAAAGCCTGATTGAAAGCGTTAAACCGCGTTCGGTTGCCGACACTATCAATATCGGACTGATCGGCTCCGGTATTATCGGCCACTATGACCTCGACTGCGCCCTCAAGGTACCCGGCACCAAAGTCTTGGCCGTAGCTGATCTCTACCAGCCCCGGCTTGAACGTGCTAAGGAAGTGTGGGGCAGTGATCTGTTTACTACCCGTGATTACCGCGAGGTATTAGCCCGCAAAGACGTTGATGCCGTCCTGATCTGCGTACCTGATCACTGGCACGACCACATCAGTATCGACGCCCTCAAAGCCGGGAAGCACGTTTATTGCGAAAAGCCGATGGTCCACCACATTGAGGAAGGGCAGGCCGTTATCGACGCGCAGAAGAAATACGGCAAGGTTTTTCAGGTGGGTAGCCAGCGGGCGAGTGCATCGGCAGTGCTGGAAGCCAAAAAACGGTACGAAGCCGGAGATATTGGCGAAATTACCTCTGCCGAAGCCTTCCTGGACCGAACTGACGCTCTCGGCGCGTGGCAATATACCCTGCCGCCCGTTGTCAATCCTAAAGACCTCGACTGGGATTCGTTTCTTGGCGACGCGCCTAAAAAGCCGTTTGAGCCAGTACGCTTTTTCCGGTGGCGTAACTATAAAGACTATGGCACGGGCGTGGCAGGCGATTTGTTCGTACACCTGCTCACCGGCCTGCACACCGTTACGGGTAGTCTGGGGCCATCCAGTATCTACGCTCTTGGCGACCTGAACTACTGGAAAGACGGGCGCGATGCGTATGACCTCGTTACGGCCCTGCTCGATTACCCGAAAACAAAAACCAATGCTTCGTTTCCACTGGCTATGCGCGTAAATCTGGCTACCGGCGCGGGGGGCGATATTCATACACGCCTTGTGGGTACCGAAGGCGTAATTGACATTGGCTGGAACTCATTTACGCTGAACCGGCTCAAACGGCCCAACGCGCCCATGTACAGCAAGGGCTACGATGCCCTCTTTACCTATCCGCAGGCTATGCAGGATCAGTTTGTGCGCCAATACGATGAGAAATACCCGGAAGGCAAGTTCGTGCGCACTATCCAGAATGATCCCGTCGTGAAATTCGACGTGCCGGAAGGCTACGATGACCGGCTCGACCATATGATCGTGTTTTTCAATGCCATCCGCGAAAACAAGCCGTCGCTCATCAAAGAAGACGCTGTGTTTGGGATGCGGGCTGCCGCCCCTTCACTGGCTGCTAACCTGAGCGTAGAGCAAAAACGCGCCATTAACTGGGATCCTGTTGCCATGAAAATAAAGCAGACCTAATGAGCGATTGGTAAGTAATGCTGTACGCAACTCACCACTTGCTACTTATCTTGCGTCCATTCTTTTCTCCTGAATAACCTCAAAAATGAAAAATGTTTCTGTTGCGCAGAAAATGAATTTACCCTGGGTCGAGTCGCCTTTTTTTGCGGATTTACTAGCCCAGAAAAACCTCACGCCCGAACAGGGTGAGATGGCTCAGCATTACAACCAGGAAGGCTATTTGCTGTTGCGGCAACAGGTTAGTCACGAGTTGATCGACCGCGCTTTGCAGGCAATTGAGCAGGAATACCCGGCGCGGGTGGGTGAACTGCCCAGTCGCCATCAGGATCTCTGGAAAAAATATGCAACAGTGCGCGAAGTGGCTAGCCAGCCCCAAATTTTCGACGTGTTGCGAATGTTGTACGACCGCGAACCGATTCCGTTCCAGACCCTGAATTTTAAGTTTGGCACCCAGCAACGGGCACACTCCGACACGATTCACTTCAGCAGCACACCCGCCCGGTTTATGTGTGGCGTATGGGTGGCAATGGAAGAAACCGATACCAACAACGGCCCGCTTTTCTACTACCCGCGTTCGCATCGGCAAAAGGAGTTCAACTACTTCGACATCGGTATCGAAGCTGAAGCCAACTATGCGGAGTACCACCACTACGAAGATTTCGTGGAGGAGTTTATGGAAGCTAACGGCTACGAACGGCAGGAAATACATATGCAGAAAGGCGACGTACTGATCTGGTCGTCTAATCTGGTGCATGGTGGTATGCCTATCAAAAGCGACAATGTAACGCGCTGGTCGCAGGTAACGCACTATTACTTTGACGGTTGCATGTACTATTCGCCCCGTTTTTCCGATATGTTTGCCAATAACCTTAACCTGCGGCACGTGGTCAATATTTCTACCGGAGAGACCGTTCAGCATAGCGAAAATGGCAAACCCATCGAGACCATCAATACCGGAAACTTCCGGTATGCCGTAAGTCATCATTTCACGCTGCCGGTACTGATGCGGGAGGTATTCAAAAAAGTAATTGGTAAAAAGCCATTTTAGCCGGGTCGTGTTTCCTGCGCATTTGACCAGACAAATTCAATAAAAATGAGCTGATGGAAGCACTGATCCGACAATATATAGCAGCCTATAACGCCATGGACGTACCGGGTATGCTAACCCTGCTGCACGATGTAGTCGTGTTTGAAAACGTCTCCACTGCCAGTGGTACGACCACCATAAGCGGCAAAGTCGATTTTGAAAAGCTGGCCCGGCAGTCGCTGGGTGTGTTCATCAGTCGGGAGCAGCATATTCGTTCGCTTACTCTGGGCGATCGTACTGCCGCTGTTGAGATCGAGTTTAGCGCGATACTGGCCGTTGACTTGCCAAGCGGTCCCAAAGCGGGCGAGGCTATGATGCTCAGGGGGGTAACTGTTTTCGCTTTCTCCGATCAGAAAATCAGCCGTATCAGCGATTACAGTTAATACGCCCATAGTTGCTCCTGTTTACTACTCACCGATAACCATTCACTGATTTGCAACCCGTACCTATTAAAACGACCGTGGTCGGATCGATGCCGTTTCCGGGCTGGTTAGAATTTGCCAGCCAAAACCTGAATCAACTTGGACCCGCCGATATCAGCGAGATGATCGACGACGCCGTGATCGCTTCTGTTCATGATCAGGTAGCCGCCGGTCTTGATGTCATTACCGACGGCGAACAAACCCGGTTTGACTTCAACCTGTCGTTTTACGGCTATATCAACGGCATTGAGAACAATGATGCCGAACTACGCCGGTTTGGGCCGCCCGCTCACGATCAGCGGGGCAAGCACACTATTGTGGCTCCGCTGACGGCCCCGCGTGGCCTTGGTGTAGTGGAAGAATACCACCGGCTGAAACGACTGGCACCGGAAAGCCAGGGATTGAAAATGTCGATTCCCGGTCCGTATACGCTCAGCGGGCGGCTGTTGCCGGGCGGTCTGTACAAAGACCGGTGGGAAGTAGCCGAAGCGCTGCTGCCACTGGTCAGTAAAGAAATTGCGGATCTGGTGGCCCTTGGCGTACCCGAAATCTGCGTTGATGAACCGTCCATGTCGTGCTATGCCTACCGCGAAGACACAAAGCGGTTTGTGGATATGTTTAACCGGACGGTGGCACCGGGCGTGGGCAAAACCCGGCTTTCCATGCACCTGTGTTTCGGTAACTACAAAGGCCGGTCGGTGGGTAAGAAAAGCCTTGCGCCCATGCTGCCCGATTTTATGGATATGCACGTCGATGAGCTGCATTCCGAAATGACCATCCTGAACTTCGCCGAGGTGCATCTGCTGGAACGCTTCGCCGAGAAATTCGACGTGGCCGTAGGCGTCATCGACGTGAAGAGCTACTACATCGAAACACCCGACGATGTGGCGGAACGTATTCGAAAATGTTTGCCCTACGTACCTGCCGAAAAACTTGCCGTAGCTCCCGACTGTGGACTGAGTCAGACGGCCCGCTGGGCGGCTAAGCAAAAGCTGACTAACATGGTAGCGGGTGCTAAATTGGTTCGGGCTGGTTTATAGCTGACAGTCAGCGGGGCGTAAACTACACTTGCCGCTCACTCAAAAACAGCCTTTTCGGGATGATAGTTGATTGCTATTCAGCATCTTTACTGCAAAGGCAGCTATACCCCCATGTACTCTGGTTTCGTAATCGCGGTGGGAACGGCCGTACTACTGACAATGGCAATTTTCATTGTCATGTTTGTGGCCTATTACCAGCAGAAGCAGGCAAAACAGCAACTGGCTCTCAAGGAGATGCAGGAACGGCACCGGCGTGAACTGATGGCCGCTACGTTTCTGGGGCAGGAAGAAGAACGCAAACGACTGGCTGCCGACCTGCACGATGGTATCGGTACGATGCTTTCGGTTACGAAAATGAGCCTCAACCAGGTAGAGCGACACCTGAACGGAAATAATCAACGCTCCAGTTTGCAGGTGCAGAAGACCCGCTCCATGATTGACGAGACAATGACCAACGTCCGGCGTATCAGCCGCGATCTGGTACCTACTACGCTCGACCGGTTTGGACTGTTGCCTGCCCTCGAAGAATTGGCCGACCGGGCCTCGGAAGGTGGTATGGACGTGCAGATCGACAGTCCGAGTGATTTGCGTGATTTATCGCAGAACATTAGTCTCACTCTGTACCGGATTAGTCAGGAACTCATCAATAACGTAATCCGGCACGCCCGAGCTACCGCCGTAACCATACAGGTGTACTGTCTTCACCCCGACTCCGCAGAGGGTGAGGTGCGGCTGTCCGTGCAGGACAACGGCGTTGGCTTTGATTTTGATGTAATTATGGAAAACAAGCTGGGGGGGCTGGGACTTCGTAATATAGAAAGCCGGCTGAGTGTACTCAATGGCCACGTAACGTTTGACGTGGCACCGGGAAGGGGGTCTAACGTTCATGTACAAATAAGGCTTCGGGATGCCGAGATCGTTTGATTTTTGCGTTAATTTGTTTGCTGTCAGCGCGTTGATTACGACTCATGGCAATAGACCTCTTTATCGACTCCCTTCTATGAGAAAGATTAAAATTGCTCTCTGCGATGACCACACGCTCTTTCGGGTTGGTATGGCCACTATTCTCGGTCAGGTACACGGTGTTGACCTGATTCTCGAAGCTGCTAACGGGCAGGAACTCATCGACAAAATACCCGGCAAGATGCCTGACGTTGTTCTGCTCGACCTGCAAATGCCCATTCTGGACGGTGCTGCTACAACCGATTACATTCGGCAACACTGGCCGCTCGTCAAAATCATCATTCTGACTATGCATGATGAAGACCGGATGGTTCTGCACCTGCTGGAAAAAGGCGTTAGTGGCTATCTGCTCAAAGATGCCGAAGCTGGCGAGGTAGAAACTGCCATCCGTAAGGTGATGGACGAAGGCGTATATCTTACTGAGTTTGTATCGAAGGCTATGCTCCGGAAGATGACCAACAAAACCCGGGTCGATAAGCCAACCAATGCCTTTTATAACAGTAAGATACTGCTTTCGGAGCGCGAAAAAGAAGTATTGACACTCATCTGCGAAGGAATGTCGACCAATGAAATCAGTGAGAAAATATTCCTGAGTCCCCGCACCGTAGAGGGGCATCGGCTGCGGATTCTCGAAAAAACCGGCACCAAAAACACAGCAGGCATGGTGGCCTATGCCTTTAAAAACGACCTTGTCACAACCAGCTTCGTGTAGGGTTACCCCTTATTTCAAACTTTTTGGTCTGGCTGGGCGTATGTATTTTTACATTACTTGCAAATACGTATGAATCACTACACGAAAAAAGGAATTGTTCTCACGCTGACCGGAGGTGTTTTATTTATTTTACTGGCTTTTTGTGCGCCACAGGCCGGCAATAATGTCTCGACCGCAGAAATAGAAGCCGCCAGCAGTGTCGATAAGGTCAGCCATGAAATCTGGGATGGTCTCGCCAAAAAGTACATCAACGATAAGGGGCTTGTTGACTACAAAGGTCTCAAGAAAGACGTAAAAACGCTGGATAGTTACCTGGGGATGCTGGGCAAAAACCCGCCGAAAGATTCCTGGAGCCAGGACGAGAAGATTGCGTACTGGATCAACGCCTACAACGCCAATACCGTTAAGCTGATTCTGGATTACTATCCGGTCAAAAGCATCAAGGATATTGGTAGTTCTATTCAGATTCCGTTCGTTACCACCCCCTGGGCCAAGAAGTTTATTAAGATTGGCAATGAAACTATGAGTCTCGACAACATTGAGCATGGTACGTTGCGGAAAGATTTTAATGAGAAGCGTATTCACTTCGCGCTCGTGTGTGCGGCCATGTCCTGCCCACGTTTGCGCAATGAAGCCTACACGCCTGAGAAACTCGATGCGCAGTTGAACGATCAGGGCAACGACTTCCTGAACAACCCGGCCAAAAATAAGATTGACCCCAAAAAATCGCAACTATCCAAATACTTCGACTGGTATAAAGGCGACTGGAAGGATGACGACAAATCGGTGGTATCCTGGGTAAACAGGTACTCAAAAACCAAGATTAGTAAAGATACAGAGATCTCGTTTTTGGGATATAACTGGGCTTTAAACGAACAGAAGTAGTTCTATTCAGTGTTAGTGAGCAGTTATCACCAGACCTCAACGTAGCTTGGATCTGGTGATAACTGCTTTCTGTTTACTATGATAACCGATGAAACGTATCCTATACTGGTTCCGTAATGATTTGAGGCTGCATGATAACGAGGGTTTTTTTCGGGCCTGTGTCGACGCTGACGAGGTCCTGCCCGTCTTTGTATTTGACCCTGCCGCATTTGCCGAACTACCCGATCTGGGCTTTCGAAAAACGGACATTTACCGGGCTAATTTCTTGATTGAGTCCGTAGCTGATTTACGGGAGTCGCTTCGGGCTAAGGGAGCTGACCTTATTGTCCGCACCGGTCTGCCCGCTCAAATACTGGCCGAACTGGCCGAAACTATTGGAGCCGATGCCGTTTACACCAGCAAGGAGGTAACGCAGGAAGAAACCAATCTGGAATCGGATCTGAGCAAACGACTCAAACCCCTTAATATAGACCTAAGTCTGTTCTGGCAAAGTACGCTGTATCATGTTCGGGATTTGCCGTTCTCTGTGGCTAAAATGCCCGATGTGTTTACACAGTTTCGTAATAAAGTGGAGAAATACGCTCAGATCCGGGAGATAATACCAATGCCTGATCTGATTCAGTTGTCCATGAACGTAAATGGCGAATCCGTTGATCCCGGATCCATGCCGACGCTGGCTACGCTGGGGTTTTCGGCGCAGCATACCGTCGACGTACGGGCGGCTGTTGCTTTCAAAGGGGGCGAAACGGTGGCACTGGACCGGCTTCAACGCTACATTTGGGAATATGAACACATTAAAACGTACAAAGAAACCCGCAATGGGATGCTGGGCGAAGCGTATTCGAGCAAGTTTTCGGCATGGCTAGCCCTGGGCTGTCTGTCGCCCCGACTGGTCAATCAGGAGGTGAGACGATACGAAGCCGAACGCCACAAAAATGACTCGACCTACTGGCTGATTTTTGAACTGATCTGGCGCGACTTTTTCCGGTTTGTAGCCCTGCGTTACGGCGGACGACTGTTCAAGCCGAGCGGTATCAAACACGATCTTAGCAAACGCTGGCGTCGTGACCGGGTTCTGTTCTGGCAATGGGCAAACGGCAAAACCGGTATTCCCTTCATTGACGCTAACATGCGCGAGTTGAATGCTACCGGGTTTATGAGCAATCGGGGGCGGCAGAACGTAGGCAGCTTTCTGGTCAAAGACCTCGGTATTGACTGGACCTGGGGCGCGGCTTACTTTGAAAGTATGCTCGTCGATTACGACCCGTGCAGCAACTGGGGCAACTGGAATTACGTGGCGGGCGTGGGCAACGACCCGCGCGAAGACAGATACTTCAATATCTACAGCCAGGCTACGCGCTACGATGAACGGGGTGAGTATGTAAAGCACTGGCTGCCCGAACTGGCCAACGTACCTGCTCCAGCCGTTCATATCGTTTCGAACTTATCGGCAGATGAGCAGCGGAAATACGGCGTGGTACTGGGCGACGATTACCCCATGCCGATTATCAATCCAAACCAGTGGCTAAAGGCCCAAAAAAACCGTTAGCCCAAAAAGTTGAAACAAATCCATAGTTTTGACGAGTTTTGAACCCGTCAACCACCTTATCTGGTCAACCAATTATGTCAAAAGTAACCATCATCGTCCTCGTTGTTTTGGCCCTGTTCGGCTTTTACGGCTGCAGTTCTTACAACGGCTTAGTGCAGAAAGATACGCAGGTAGAAAATTCCTGGGCTAACGTGCAAACGCAATATCAACGCCGGGCTGACCTGATTCCGAACCTCGTCAGAACGGTACAGGGTGCCGCCAATTTCGAGAAAAGTACGCTCACCGAGGTCATTCAGGCCCGCGCCAATGCCACCAGCATGAAAATTGACCCCAGCAACCTGACTCCCGAAAACATCCAGAAATTTCAGGCGGCACAGGATAAATTGAGCGGCTCGCTGTCTCGTCTGCTGGCCGTGGCCGAAAGTTACCCACAACTCAAAGCCACGCAGAATTTCTCGGAGTTGCAGGCGCAGCTCGAAGGAACCGAAAACCGCATTACCGTAGCCCGCAACGATTTCAACGGCGTGGCTACGAGCTATAACGCTTCAGTGCGGTCATTCCCGAATAACATCTTCGCGGGTATCTTTGGCTTCTCGCGTAAAGGGCTTTTCGAAGCATCGCAGGCCGCCCAAAGCGCACCGACGGTACAATTTTAAGTTATTGTAAAGTCATACAGTGGTAAAGTTGGCTGACGCATGAATCATCTGGTGTCAGTATCCACTGCAGCAACCAACTTTACCACTGTATAACCTGACGACTCTGTAACTTATAAACTATGTTTTCTCCAGCCGATCAGCAACGTATTGTCGAGGCCATTCAGGCAGCTGAAAAGGCTACATCGGGCGAGATACGCGTGCATGTAGAGCCGCACTGCGCGGGTTCTGACCCTGTGACCCGGGCCGTTGAGGTGTTTGCCATGCTGGGTATGCATCAGACTAAATTGCAAAACGGAGTGCTGTTTTATCTGGCATTTACCGACCGGAAGTTTGCCATACTCGGCGATAAAGGTATTGACGCCGTAGTACCGAAAGGGTTCTGGCAAGACACCAAAGAGGTAATGCGTAGCCAGTTTAGTATCGGTAACTACGTAGATGGGCTACAGCAGGGTATTGCACAGGCCGGGCAACAGCTGAAACAGTATTTCCCATACGACGGCTCCTCCGATACCAACGAACTCCCCGACGATATTTCGTTTAACAGTTAACCGTGACCATACGTACCCGATTTTCCTGCCTGATTCGTTCGCTGCTGATAGCCGCACTGTTGCTGTTTACGCCAGTAACGGCGGTGCGGGCGCAGGTCAGTAGTGCCGATTCTGTTATCCCGGCCCGGCCTAATCCGCCCCGGCTGGTCAATGACTTTGTGGGTATTTTGAGCAGTTCTGAGCGTGAGCGGCTGGAGCAGAAACTCCGCACCTACAACGATTCGACCTCCACGCAGATCACTGTTGTCATTGTGCGCACCACGGAACCGTACCCCATTGGCGATTTTGCGTTTCGAGTGGGCCGCAAATGGGGGGTAGGGCAGCAGGGCAAGAACAACGGACTGGTACTGGCCTGGGCTACCGAAACACGAAAGGTTTACATTGCTACCGGCTACGGACTGGAAGGGGCCATTCCCGACGCCATTGCCAAACGTATCATCAGCAACGTTATTGTCCCGAATTTCAAACAGTCCCAGTATTACCAGGGCCTGGACGAGGCCACAACCGAGATCATTCAACGCGCTCAGGGCGAATACAAGGCCGAACCTGACTCTGGCGATGGTGGCGACGGTGCCAGTATCTTCATCTGGATTTTCGTCGTCTTTATCATCATCTATTTTATGTCCCGGCGCGGTGGCGGGGGCCGTAGTAACCGCAACCGGGGCGGGGGCTTTTTCCCACCCGTATTCCTCCCAACTTCTACCGGCTGGGGTGGCTCGTCGGGGGGCGGTGGCTTTGGTGGCGGAGGAGGTGGCGGCTTTGGCGGTTTTGGCGGTGGTAGCTTCGGCGGTGGTGGTGCCGGGGGAGACTATTAGATAACCTGCTTTTCTATCAGCAGAATAAACAGGTGAATCACCTTGATATGGATTTCCTGGATGCGGTCGGCGTAGCCAAAGTGGGGTACCCGAATTTCGACGTCGGCCTGTCCGGCCAGTTTGCCACCGTCCTTACCCGTTAGTAACACTACCTTCATACCTTTTTGCCGGGCGGCCTCAACGGCCCGAATCACGTTGGCCGAATTGCCACTCGTGCTCAGACCCAGCAATACGTCGCCCGCATTGCCGAGCCCCTCAATGAAGCGCGAGAAGACGAAATCGTAGCCAAAGTCATTGCTCACGCAGGATATATGACTCACGTCCGAAATGGCGATGGCGGCAAGGGCGCGTCGGTTGTCGCGATACCGCCCCGACAGTTCTTCAGCAAAGTGCATGGCATCGCAATGGGAACCGCCGTTGCCGCAGGAGATGATCTTCTTGCCGTTGTTCAGCGCGTTGGCCATAAGTCGGGCGGCTGCTTCGATAGCTATATGCTGGTTTGGGTCGGCAAGAAAGGCATCAAGAACCGATTGTGCTTCGGTCAGTTCCTGGCGGATAATATCGAGCATGAATGAGATACTGCTGAAATTTTGAAGGTCAAAGTTGGTCAACCAATCCCGAAAAACCATAAAAAACAACAGCCAACCCTGTAGGATTGGCTGTTGTAGGTCAGACACTCTTGTTTGACTAAGCCGTCACTAACATTTACGCTACTTGATTTGAGCTACATGGTTAGTCGCTTCGCGATGGGTTGGACAAGAGCCGCATCAGCGGATCGATCCAACCTGCGATTATACCGCGAAGCTTTCGCCACAACCGCAGGTGCGGCTGGCGTTGGGGTTTTTAAACTGGAAGCCTTTGCCGTTAAGTCCATCCGAAAAATCAAGTTCGGTACCGGCCAGGTACAGCAGACTTTTGCGATCAACCAGAATTTTGACCCCTCTGTCTTCTACCACGTGGTCCGTTGGCTGTTGTGTAGCGTCGAACTGCAGATCGTACATCAGTCCCGAACAGCCCCCGCCCTGCACGGCCACACGGATGGCGTAATCGTCGGCAAGGTTGTCTTTTTGCTTTAATTCGATGATTTTATTTCTGGCAATTTCCGAGACGGTAACCATAGTCAGTAGAAAATGAAAAGTTTGAGAACGAAGAACACCTATAAAACGGCGTATCTGTTCGTTATCTTACTAACTTTTGCCCAATCCGTAAAGTTTCACTCGTAAGCGGTTCGGGACTTTTGTTCCGAACCGCCCACCCATCGTACATCATTTGCTCAGTTATGCTTACCAATCTTGAACACGTCGGCATTGCCGTCCGGGACCTTGCCGCGTCGAACGAGTTGTTCGCTAAGCTGCTCAATGCCTCACCTTACAAAGCCGAAGCAGTTGAAGCCGAGGGAGTAACTACGTCGTTTTTCCGGGTGAACGAATCAAAAATTGAACTCCTTGAAGCCACCCGGCCTGATAGCCCGATTGCAAAATTCGTCGAAAAAAAAGGCGAGGGGATTCATCACCTGGCGTTTGAGGTAGATGATATCCGGGCCGAAATGCAGCGACTATCGGGCGAAGGCTTTACGTTGCTCAGCGATGAACCAAAGCGCGGGGCCGATAACAAATGGGTGTGTTTCCTGCATCCTAAAGGCACAAACGGTGTATTGGTAGAGTTGTGTCAGGAAATACAGGAAGGAATAAACTGAGCCGAATGCAACCGATAAAAAACCAATTTTGGACGATCCTGCTGGTGTTGAGCGGAGTAGCCGCCAACGCGCAGCTCGTTACCAACGCCGACCGTTACACGCAACCCGGTGTTGACGTGCTGAACTACGACTTTTCTCTTACCCTCAGCGATTCGACTAACCGAATTATGGGTGAGACTACTATCCGCTTCACCCGCGCTGATGACCGCCAGACGGTCTGGTTCGATCTCATCAGCCCCAGAACTGATACGTCTGCCGGTATGCTCGTTCGGGAAGTGCGTCTGGTCAACGGCAAAACGGCTCCGTTTACCCAACGTAACGACCGGGTATTTATCAACCTGCCTGCCAGCCGGTCCGCCGGTGCGGTGGACTCGCCTGCACCAAACCAGCCTACTGATGTGACGATCCGGTACGATGGTACTCCGGCGAGGGGGCTGATTATCAGCCGAAATAAATTTGGCGACCGTACCTTCTTCGGCGACAACTGGCCCAATAATGCCCGGAACTGGCTCCCCGTTGTTGACCACCCGTCCGACAAGGCAACGTGTTCGTTTACGGTCAATGCCCCGGCAGTATACCGCATTATCGCCAACGGTAAGTTTCTTGGCGAAGCACCCGCGCCGGGCGAATCGGCGGCTACGGCCCGTACCGTAACGCGCTGGCAGGAAACCACGCCGATCCCCACCAAGGTCATGGTGATTGGCGCGGCCCGCTTTGCAGTCGATGATGTAGGTTCGGTAAATGGGGTACCGGTGCAAAGCTGGCTGTATCCTAACGATAGCCAGAAAGGGTTCATTGATTACCAGCCAGCCAAAGAGATTCTGCGCTGGTTCATCGACAAAATTGGTCCGTACTCGTATGAAAAATTAGCCAACGTACAGTCCACAACGATCTTTGGCGGGATGGAAAATGCGAGCTGTATTTTTTACAACGAGAAAATTATAGTCGGTAAAAAAGACTCGGACGTTGAAGCGTTGCTGGCCCATGAAATTGCACATCAGTGGTTTGGCAACTCGGCCACCGAAGCCGACTGGTCGCATTTGTGGCTCAGTGAGGGCTTCGCTACGTACTTCTCGGCTCTTTATCTCGAACACGCCTACGGACGCGATACGCTCAACGCGGTGCTGAACCAGAACGAAAAGCAGATTTTCCGGTACGCGGCCAAGCATCCTAATAGCACCGTTATCGACTCGACCACCACGAATCTGGTCGATTTGCTGAACCCCAACTCCTACCAGAAAGGCGGCTGGGTATTGCACATGCTCCGCCACGAAGTTGGCGATGATGCGTTCTGGCGCGGCATCCGCGACTATTACGCAACTTACCGCAACGCCAACGCCCGCACCAGCGATTTTCAGACGTTGATGGAAAAGGCATCGGGTAAGAAGCTGGACTGGTTTTTCCGGCAGTGGCTCCACCAGCCGGGCTTCCCGGAACTGGTCTGGGAATCGCGCTACGACGCGGGGAAGCGGCAGTTGGTGCTTGACGTCCGGCAGATTCAGAAGTCGGGCATGTTGTTTACGGTGCCGCTCGTGTTCAGCATCCGCAACGCCAGCGGCCGCGAGATACAACGTACGCCCAAACTGACGCTGAATCAGCAAAGCCAGACCTTCACCGTGCCGCTAACTACCAAACCCGCCCGAATCATTATTGACCCTGACAACACCGTCCTGATGCGCACCGACGCCACCGAACGCACCCAACCAGGTAAGTAATTTCCGTACCTTGCCAGCCAGACTACGTAACCCGGACGTCCACGTCTGGTAGCCGCAAGGCTAACAACGTAGCTGGTCTTTTCTTAGCCTTGCGGTTACCGGACGTGGACGTCCGGTCTACATCTATCCCATACGTCATGCTAAAGCGCGTTTCCATCCAGAACTTCAAGAGCCTGAAAGACGTCACGCTCGACCTGCAAAAAGTCAACCTCTTGATTGGCCCGAACAACTCTGGCAAAACGAATTTTTTGAAGGCGTTGGAGTCTATGGAGCTTGATTCACCTACTATTCTTAAGGAGAAGATTAGAACCGTACACAATCGCGATTATAATTCTGACGTATCAATAAAGTTGGTTGTTGATAATACAGGTTTTACTTTCAGCGATGAAAAAATAATCGAAGAGATATTTGAAATAAATACCAGTAATATCAATGAAGTAAAAATTCACTACTTTGTTATATCTGGCGGTGATCGACGCTTAAATGCATTTGAAAGTTATGATTCAAATAAAACATCAAAATTGGGTGTATTTAAAATTTACAAACCTGACCCCAATCTTATATCAAAGAATTCAGATTTGAAAGATGTAGTTGAGTTAAATTCTAACTGCTCCAATCTTGTACCATACATACTTAATTTGAGTCAAAATCACAGGAAAGCATTCGCCGAATTAGAAGGTAATTTAGAAATGTGCGTAGGAGATTTGGTTGGAGTTAGTACTCCGGCAGTTTCTGATTCTGACTTTACTCAGTTGAGGCTGAAGATGTTTGATAAAAATGGCATTGACTACTGGGCTGATGAAGTATCAGAAGGAGTGTTGTATTTTCTTGCTTTACTCTGTATCATAAATCAGCCTAATCCACCAAAACTACTTCTTCTCGAAGAGCCGGAAAAAGGTATTCATCCACGGCGAATTCGGGAGGTGATGGATTTTATTTTTCGATTAGCCGAGGAGAAAGACGTGCAGATTATCTTGACGACGCATAACGAACATGTGCTGGATGATTTTTCTACGCGGCCTGAATCGGTATTTGTATTCGATAAGGATGACGAGGGAGCAACCTATGTCCGTAATCTGCAGCGCGATATTATCGAACCTACCAACGCCCGAAACAAGGAGTTGGGACTTGACGAGATTGACCTGACAACAAATTTGAGTGAAAACTGGCTTTACGGACTGTTGGGAGGAGTTCCTTCCATACCATGAGTAAGACGCTACGGTACACATTAGTGGGAGAGGGCTTTGCCGAATATCAGTTCATTCCGGCTTACATGACGTGGGCAGCCGCTCAGACTGATGATTTGCAGATTGTTAAATCGAACATTCAGATTCCCATCACGAAGAATTCGAGTGTATCCAAAGTATTGCAGGAAGCGGGCAAACTGTGCAATCAGTCCTTTGCCGATACCAGAAATCCGTGCGATCTATTTCTGGCGGGTATCGACTTAGACAAACCAGATTTTACCGACGAACTGGACTACCACGCTGAACGCATCCGGGAGTTGAAAGAGAAAATGGGCAAAGTTTACCGGCTATATGAAGACCGAACCATTTTATACGTTCCTGTTCAGGCAATTGACTGCTGGGTTTGGTATGTGCAGCACAAAGCAACGGCAAATAGCTTAGAATCGACGGGCAAGGGCGATACGAAAAAGGCAGTTTACGGTAGTAATAACCCTGACCGACAACGTATTGAGAAGGTGGTTCGTGAAGCGGCAGCACAGGCTGATTTTGCGAAACTCGCTAAACAATCACGGAGTTTCGCCCATTTTCATAAACAGGTGAACGACTTCCTCGAACACTATAAAACCTCATCAACATGAACTACTACAATTCCATTATCGACACCATCGGCAATACGCCGTTGATTAAGCTGAACCGGGTTACGAAGGGCATTCGCGGGACGGTATTGGCGAAGGTCGAGTATTTTAACCCCGGCAACTCGGTGAAAGATCGGATTGCCGTCAGGATGATCGAAGACGCCGAAAAGCAGGGCGTACTGAAACCCGGCGGCACCATTATCGAAGGTACGAGCGGCAATACGGGCTTCGGACTGGCCCTGACGGCCATTGCCAAAGGCTACAAGTGCATTTTTACGATGGCCGATAAGCAGTCGCAGGAGAAGATCGATATTTTGCGGGCGGTAGGAGCGGAGGTGGTTGTTTGTCCCACCAACGTAGCGCCCGACGACCCGCGCTCGTACTACTCGGTCGCCAAAAAACTGCACCGCGACATTCCCAATTCCATCTACCCCAACCAGTACGATAACCCGTCGAATGCCGTAGCGCACTACGACACGACCGGTCCCGAAATCTGGCGCGACACCGACGGGAAAATCACCCATTTTGCGGCAAGTGTGGGCACGGGCGGTACGATCAGCGGTACGGCAAAATTCCTGAAAGAGCAGAATCCCGGCATCTTCACGCTTGGTCTGGACACTTACGGTTCGGTATTCAAGAAATATAAGGAGACCGGCATTTTCGACCCCGGCGAGATTTACCCTTACCTGACCGAAGGCATTGGCGAAGATATCCTGCCCGAAAACGTTGACTTCAGCGTCATTGACCAGTTCGAGAAAGTGACTGACAAAGACGGGGCGATTATGGCCCGGCGACTCTCGCGTGAGGAAGGGCTGTTCATTGGCTGGTCGTGCGGCACCGCTGTGCACGGGGCGTTGGAGTGGGCCAAAGACAACCTGACCGATACCGATGTGATGGTGATTCTGCTGCCCGATCATGGTACGCGCTACCTCGGCAAAATTTACAACGATACCTGGATGAAGGATCACGGGTTTCTGGAAGATCGCGCCTTTAAAACCGCCCGCGACATTGTGCAACACAAAAACGGTGCGTCGCAGCTCACGACTATTGGGTCGGGCGTGAGCGTGAGTCAGGCCATTCAGGTGCTGAACCGCCACGGCATTTCGCAGATTCCGGTAACGGACGCTGAGGGCCACATCGTCGGTAGCCTGACCGACAGCACCATCCTGAACCGGCTCATCGACGACCCGTCCGTCAAAGACTGTATGGTGAGCGCGATCATGGACAAACCCTTCAAATTCGTGGGTCTCGATAACACCGTGGACGCCCTCTCTTCGCTCATCGACCGCGATAACAAAGCTCTGCTCGTTCGGGACGAACACCAGCAGGTACACATCATCACCCAGGCCGATTTACTGGCCGCCATGACGACCTAACTCAAACAGATTCTTTTCGATAAAGACATTGAAACCGTTTGGCAGAATACTACTGGTTAGAATTGGGTACTAATTCGGTAAAATCTGTCAACGCATTTGCACGATTCTTGGTTAAATTTGTAAGTACCGCCTAATCACCCTGTTCGCTCAGCTATGTGTATCTGGTCCAATACCCGGTTTCGTTATTCGTTGCTCACAGTTACGGCGGGCCTGTTCAGCGCGTCGGTCTGGCTGACGGCCTGCCAGTCATCAGTCGAGAAACCGGCTGATATTGTAGCTGCTGAAGCGAATCTGCCAGAGCGGGTTGACTATAATTTGCATGTCAAGCCAATTTTGTCGGATCGTTGTTTTGCCTGTCATGGACCGGATAAGGCCAAGCAAAAAGCCGGTTTGCGGCTCGACACGCCCGAAGGAGCCTACGAAGTCCTCGCCAAAAGTGGCCACCGCGCCGTAGTGCCGGGTAACCTGGCCAAAAGCGAGCTCTTCCACCGAATTACCAGCACCGACCCGGAAGAGGTGATGCCCACACCGGAGTCGAACCTGACGCTGAATGCCACCGAAAAAGCCACGCTGCTGCGCTGGGTCGAGCAGGGGGGCGAATACAAAGAACACTGGTCGCTGATTACACCCACGAAACCAGAGGTGCCGGAAGTATCCGATGGCGGCTGGGCCAGAAATGATATCGACCGGTTTGTGTTCGCCAAAGCCAAAGAGAAGGGACTGACGCTGAACACAGAAGCCGACAAGACGACCCTGCTCCGGCGCGTCACCCTCGACCTGACCGGTTTGCCACCCACTGTTGCCGAGGTTGATGATTTTTTGGCCGATAATAGCAAAAACGCCTATGAGAAAGTCGTGAACCGGCTCCTGCGCAGCCCGCACTATGGCGAACGGCAGGCTGTTGAGTGGCTCGATGTGGCCCGCTATGCCGACACGCACGGCTATCAGGATGACGGTCCGCGCACCAGTTGGCCCTACCGCGACTGGGTAATCAGGGCGTACAACCGTAACCTGAGTTTCGACCGGTTCATTACGTGGCAACTCGCGGGGGATCTGCTCCCGAACCCCAGCAAAGATCAGCTGGTTGCCACGGCCTTTAACCGGAACCACCAACAGAGTCAGGAGGGCGGCATCGTAGACGAAGAGTACCGGACCGAGTACGTAGCCGACCGTACGGCTACGTTTGGCAAAGCCATGCTGGGTCTGACCGTAGAGTGTGCCCGCTGCCACGACCACAAATACGATCCTATTTCGCAGAAAGATTATTTTTCGCTGTTCGCGTTTTTCAACAGTAACAACGAGCGCGGGCAGATTCCGTATAATGGCGAAGCAGCCCCGACCATCACGCTGACCACGCCCGCAGTGGACGCGCAACTGGCATTCATCCAGAAAAAGCTGACGCCCCTTCAGCAGCAACTAAACGTAAACCGGCCCGATTATCAGCAGCGATTCGGTCGGTGGCTGGCCAGCAATCCGGCAGAAACGGTGAATCCTGACGCGGGTATGATTGCCCGGTATACGTTTGACGAAGCCAACCGCTCCGATATTGATGCGTTCGAAAAAGTAAAGAATGACCAGAGGAAGCTGGAGGAGGCCAGAAAGAAGGCCGAAGAGGCCCGCGAAACTGCCCGGAGAAAACCCAATGACAAGACGCCCCCCAAGCCGGAAACGAAAGAGCCGCGCAAGCCCAAAACGGCCGTTGAACTGCTGAAAGACCCGCGCAACGCCTTCGTCAATCTGGTGAATGATACCCTGCCCGCCCGGCTCGGTGGCGACTCGCAGAGTCTGCCCTATCCGGTACCGGGTCGTTTCGGGAAGGCCCGTTTTCTGCCCGGCGACAGCTTCATTTATCTACCTTCCGAACTGGGCGAGTTTGAGCAGAATCAGCCGTTTACCATCAGCAGCTGGTTCAAACTGGCCAAACCCGGTTTGTCTGGTACGCTCATGGGGCGCACTACCGGGCCGATGGATGGACAGCGGGGCTACCAGCTCGATTTACTGCCCGACGGGCGGCTGAAAGTGAACTTCAACCACGTTTGGCCCGCCAACTCCATTGACATTGAAACGGTAGGTAAGGTGCCGGTTAACGCCTGGTTTCAGGTGGCTATTACCTATAACGGTATGGGCCGGGCCAATGGTCTGACGCTCTACTTTAACGGAAAACAAACGCCAACCCGGGTCATTGCCGACAACCTGAAACACAGCACGATCTGGGGTAAAGATAAGACTCACTGGGCGCAGCACGAGTTTTTCGTAGGCCGGATGCACGATTACTTCTACAAAGATTTTGCCGTCGATGAACTACGCCTGTACAACCGCTGCCTGACACCACTCGAAATGCCCCGCCTGGCTGGTGGTGCCGATATGGTGTCACAGACGCTGCAAACGCCCGTTGCCAAACGTAGCCCGGCGCAGCGCACTGGACTGTACCAGTATTACGTTACGACGCACGATCTGGCCTACCGGACCGCTTTTGCTGAAGCGATGAAACTGCGTGGAGAAAAGATCATGCTCTATACCAACTCCGATCAGGTGATGGTGATGCAGGAGCAGAAAACGCCCCGCGTTACGCACCTGCTCAATCGGGGCGTGTACGATGCCCCCGGCGAGGTGGTAACGCCTGCCGTGCTCCATAGCCTGAAACCGATACCCGACGGAACACCGAAAAACCGGCTGGGCCTGGCCAAATGGTTACTCACCGTCGATAATCCGTTGTTTAGCCGGGTCATGGTGAACCGGATGTGGCAGCAGTATTTCGGGCAGGGGCTGGCCAAAAACAGCGACGACTTTGGTAATCAGGGTGCGTTGCCGAGCCACCCCGAACTACTTGATTATCTGGCGGTTCGCTTCCGCGACGGCGACGGTCGGCCCGGAACGGTGGCATTGGCCAACCGGTGGAACGTGAAGGAAATGCACAAGTTCATCGTTATGTCGGCCACGTATCGGCAGTCATCGGCTGTGCCGGAGAAAAAACGGGAAGCTGACCCGGACAATATATTTCTGACGCGCGGACCCGGCTACCGGATGGGGGCCGAGCAGGTGCGGGATAATGCCCTGATGGCAAGCGGCTTACTGAATCAGCAGATTGGTGGGCCAAGCGTATTGCCCTATCAGCCCGATGGCATCTGGGAAGCCTTAGCTACGCGAAACGCCGTAAAATACGAACGCGATCACGGCGACAGTCTGTACCGCCGTAGTATGTATACCATCTGGAAACGCTCGGCTCCCCCGCCGATGATGCTGAATTTTGATGCTGCCGAACGGCATACCTGTATTGTTCAGCGTCAGAAAACCAGTACGCCCCTGCAGGCCCTCGTTACGCTCAACGACCCGCAGTTTATAGAAGCCGCTCGGGTGCTGGCGCAGCGGGCTATGGCCAAAGGTGACCGGGGCGATAAACTGCTGATCGATGCCTTTAAGGCGATCATCAGCCGCCCCGCCCGCCCTCAGGAACTCGTTCTCATGCAGCAACTCTACGCCGAAGAACTGGCCGACTTCAAAAAGAACCCAAAACGGGCGCAGGAATTGCTGACAGTCGGCGAATACCCGGTTGATAAAAACCAAAACCCCGCCGAACTGGCCGCCTGGACCGTAGTGACCAGTACGATTATGAATTTTGACGAAGCGATTGTGAAGCGGTAGAATAGCGTTTTGTCATTCCGACGGAGGAGGAATCTCTTTGTAGTTAGTGGGTCTGTTGCTATATGGAGATATGGAGATTCCTCGTTCCTCGGAATGACAAAAACGCAAATGACAAAAGCTGATCCCCAATATTATGGACATACAGGACGAAATACACGATCAACTGAGCCGCCGGAATTTTCTGGGGCAGGCGGGCGCGGGCCTCGGCACTGTCGCGCTGGCATCGTTGCTCAATCCGGGAAATCTGTTTGCGGGCGCATCCACGCCGGGCGAAAATCCCGCTGTAGGCAAGCCGCACTTTCCACCGAAGGTAAAGCGGGTGATCTACCTGTTTCAGAGTGGCGCACCGTCGCAGCTTGAACTCTTCGACTACAAACCCAGGCTCGAAGCCATGTGGGGGAAAGACCTGCCCGCATCGGTACGTAACGGGCAGCGACTCACGGGGATGAGTGCCGGACAAAGCCACTTTCCGCTAGCCGCGTCGAAATATAAGTTTGCCGAGTACGGGCCGGGGCGCATGACCATCAGCGAGTTACTGCCTCACACGGCGCGGATGGCGGGCGATCTGACCTTTATCAAATCGATGAATACCGAGGCCATTAACCACGATCCGGCCATTACGTTCTTCCAGACGGGTAGTCAGCAGGCGGGCCGACCAAGTTTCGGCTCGTGGGTCAGTTACGGGCTGGGGTCCGACAATCAGAATATGCCTGCCTTTGTGGTATTACTCAGCAAAGCCCGCGGGGGCGATCAGCCGCTGTACGCTAAACTGTGGAGTAATGGCTTTCTGCCATCGGTGCATCAGGGCGTCGTTTTTCGGTCGGGGCCAGACCCGGTATATTACCTGAATAACCCGCCCGGCATCGACAAAACCAGCCGTCGGCGGATGCTGGATTACCTGACCAAACTGCACCACGAACAGACGCAGCACGTGCTGGACCCGGAGATTAACAGCCGCATGGCGCAGTACGAAATGGCGTACCGGATGCAGACGTCTGTACCCGAAACGCTCAACATCAGCAAAGAGCCAGACTATATTTTCGATATGTATGGCCCCGACAGTCGCAAGCCCGGCACCTTTGCCGCTAATTGCTTGCTGGCCCGGAAGCTGGTTGAGAAAGACGTTAAGTTTGTGCAGTTGTACCATCAGGGCTGGGATCAGCACGGCAACCTGCCCAACGACATAAAAATCCAGACCGAAAGCGTGGATCAGGCGTCGGCAGCTCTCGTCACGGATCTGAAACAGCGGGGTTTGCTGGACGATACGCTCGTGATCTGGGGTGGTGAGTTTGGACGCGGACCCTACTCGCAGGGCAAACTCACCCGCGATAACTACGGGCGCGATCACCACCCCCGCGCGTTCTCGCTCTGGATGGCAGGTGCGGGCGTGAAAAAAGGCCTGGTTTATGGTCAAACCGACGATTTTGGGTACAACGTCGTGAAAGACCCGGTACACGTTCACGATTTTCAGGCTACCATCCTGCACCTGCTGGGCGTGGATCACGAGAAACTGACCTTCAAAAGCCAGGGCCGACGCTACCGCCTGACCGACGTACACGGTAAAGTTGTGAAGCCGCTGCTGGCATGAGTTACCGGCAGAAATTTATATCTTGTGATAGAAACCTAATTTGATGAGCCGATGGAAGCTACTGCTATCAAACTCCCCGATTCACTAACTGAAGACGAATTAGTGCGGATTCCGGCAAGCTGGGAAGAGTACGAATCGTTGATTGACGAGACACCCTACACCATTCAATTTTTAAACAACGAGATTATCATGAGTCAGGCGTCGCGTTCGCATGAGTCACTAGTTATGATTCTGGGTAGGTTGCTGTCTAACTATTTTTACGATCAGGAGGAGTATGATGTGCTGGGTAGTAATGTCAAAATCGTTATTCCGGGCCGGGTCGGGGATTTCAATGCGGATGTGTCGGTCGTGAAAGAACCGATAAAGTACGGCCTTACTGCAAGCGGGACCGTCTCAACTATGCGTATCGAGAATCCTGCAATCGTCATAGAAGTTTTGTCTAACAGCACCCGCCGGTTCGACCTTAACGAGAAGCTGGAATACTACAAACAAATTCCGTCGCTACAACACGTCCTGTTTGTGGACCAGAATCGACCTTTTGCAACGACCTATTCCCAAACGGACTTGCCTGATGAGTGGCTCAATCACGATTATCATTCCCTCGATGCAACGGTACGGCTGGGTGAGCTGACGCTACCAATGGCAGAGATTTACCGCAAGACGGTATTTGACGCTTAAGTTAGGGTCCTGCTAACCATCTGGCCCGGTTCGGCGTTTACAGGGTAGTTGCCACTGTCTTCTGCATCTCGTATGGATTTCGTCGATTATTATAAAGTGCTGGGTGTTCCGAAAACTGCTTCGGACGATGACATTAAAAAAGGGTATCGAAAACTGGCCCGCAAGCATCACCCGGACCTAAATCCGAACGATGAGGAAGCCAACAAAAAATTTCAGCAGCTTAACGAAGCCAACGAGATTCTGAGCGATCCCGAAAAGCGTAAACAGTACGACCGCTATGGCGAAAAATACGGTAAAGACTGGCAGCACGGCGAGCAGTTTGAAGCCCAGCAACGTCAGCAGCAGCAACGCCGGTCGTCGGCATCGGGTGGCCCTGGTGCGGGTGGTGGTACAGAGTATGACTTCGGGGATGGGTTTGGTGGGGCCGATTTTTCCGATTTTCTCTCGTCCATGTTCGGCAGCGAAGGCCGGGCCGGGACGGGTCGTCGGCAAGCCAACTTCCGGGGGGGCGACTACCAGGCCGAGTTGAACCTGAGCCTGCGCGATGCCTATACCACCCATAAGCAAAATCTGAACCTCGATGGTAAAACCATTGGTATCACCGTTAAGGCAGGGGTTGAGAACGGCCAGAAAATCAAACTTGCCGGCTACGGTGCACCCGGTACCAACGGTGGCCCCAACGGTGATTTATACATTACATTCGTTGTGGCCGATGATCCACGTTATAAACGTAAGGGCAACGATTTGTACGTCGATGAGGAAATTGGCCTATACACGGCGGTACTTGGTGGCGAAAAAATCATTGAGACGCTTGATGGAAAAGTAAAGTTGAACGTAACCCCCGGTACGCAGACCAACGCCAAAGTCCGGTTGAAGGGTAAAGGTTTCCCGGTGTATAACCAGACCGACGTATTTGGCGATTTATACGTGCAGTGGCAGGTTCGTATTCCTACCAGCCTGACCGACGAGCAGAAGGAATTGTTCCAGAAATTAGCCGAGCTCTAAGCCATGACTACGAACCAACTCATCTCCATCCGCGATTTCTGCGTCTATAGTCACGTTGAAACCACGTTTATTACCCATCTTGAAGAGCGCGGCCTGATTCAAACGACGATTATCGAACAGACAAGCTACGTATCCTACGCACAGTTGCCCCGGCTCGAAAAATTTGTCCGGCTCCATCAGGACCTGGCCATTCATCCCGACGATCTCGATGTGGTGAATGACCTGACCGAACGGATGGAAGATTTACAGCAGGAATTGACCAGTCTGCGCAACCGGTTGCTTTTTTACGAATCACGATAGAAGCGTACTTTGCGATATGATGATTCGACTATCGCTGCTTATTTCCTTTCTTTTTACAGTCCATATCCTGATGGCTCAACCCGCCAAACGCCCCCGCGACTACGGTATCCGGTTTGGGGTGCTGCCAACGGGTACGCTCAACGCCATTACCGACGTGCCGGGCGTCCGGGTTGGACAAGTGACGATAAATCAGGGTGATAGCGTCAGGACGGGCGTAACGGCCATTGTGCCGCATATCGGCAATCTGTTCCAGCAGAAAAGCCCCGCGGCTATTTACATTGGCAATGGCTTCGGCAAACTCGCCGGTTATAGTCAGGTCGAGGAACTTGGAACCCTCGAAACCCCCATTGTCCTGACCAATACGCTTAATGTTCCCACTGCCGCCGACGCGCTCATTGACTATACCCTGGCGCAACCCGGTAACGAGCAGGTGCGGTCAGTAAACCCCGTGGTGGGCGAAACGAACGATGGTTTCCTGAACGACATTCGCGGACGGCACGTAACGAAGCAACATGTACTGGATGCACTCAAAAACGCCAAAACCGGGCTGGTGGAAGAAGGTAACGTCGGGGCCGGTACGGGAACAGTATGTTTCGGCTTCAAAGGCGGCATCGGTACGTCGTCGCGCAAGTTGCCAGCATCGTTGGGGGGTTATACGGTGGGCGTTTTGGTGCAGACGAATTTTGGTGGCGTGCTGCAAATTGCCGGAGTGCCGGTGGGTGTAGAGTTGGGCAAGTACTCGTTTAAAGAAAAGCTCGACGGGTCGTGTATGATGGTGGTGCTGACCGATGCCCCGCTGGATGCCCGCAACCTGAAACGGCTGGCCAAACGCGCGTTCATGGGCCTGGCCAAAACGGGCGGTATTGCCTCCAACGGTAGTGGCGATTACGTAATTGCGGTCTCGACGGCCTTCCAAATCCCCAACGAAACAGCTAATACGCTCGACACGCTGCAAGTCCTGCGCAACGACAACACCTCGCCCCTGTTCATGGCCGCCATCGAAGCCACCGAAGAAGCGATCATCAACTCGCTCTTTGCCGCCAAAACCACAACCGGCGATGCCGGACACCGCGTAGAGGAGTTGCCGATTCAAAAAGTGATTGAGCTGCTCCGAAAAGCGGGACAGGCGCGGTAAGAATCTAACCCCGCTTCATGGCCACACGGCCCAGCATTACGGCCAGTCCGGCAAAGGCCAGCGCACCCAGTAGCATATAGCCACCCTCGCCCAGCACACCGGCCAGCGCGGGTTCGAGTGTCAGACTGGCCAGCGCGTTGAAAATGCCGTCGTTTACCGACAGCAACGCCACCGCTACGCCCGCCAGCGCACCACCCGCCACTAAACCCGTTGCAAACAGATTGCCGCTACCCAGATCCGGGTCGTCATCAATTCGGTTCGTGCGCTTCTGATTCCAGTCGACAATCGACTTGACGAGGCCACCGGCAAAAATGGGTAGGGTCGTGGACAGTGGCAGATACAACCCCACCGCAAAAGCCAGCGCACTGACGCCCACCAGCTCGAACACGAACGCGATGAACGCACCCACCAGGACAAACTGCCAGTCGAGGTTGAACGATAGCAGACCCTTGATGAGTGTGGCCATAAGCGTACCCTGTGGAGCCGGAAACTTGTCGGAACCGATGGCATGCGTAATGCCCTGCGCCACCAGATCGGGCGTGGGCGAGTCCAGAATCTTGACCGTGGCTCCCACCACCAGCGACGACACGATAACACCGATAAACAGGGCCATCTGCTGATATTTCGGCGTGGCACCCACCAGATAACCCGTTTTCAAATCCTGCGACGTAGCCCCGGCGTTGGCGGCTGCCACACAAATCATGCTGCCCACCACCAGCACCGCCGGTTCGTAGAGATTACCCGTCAGACCGAAGCCGATGAATACCAGAGCCGTACCCATGATCGTGGCGATAGTCATGCCCGATACCGGCGATGAACTTGATCCGATCAACCCCACAATCCGGCTGGCAACCGTCACGAAGAAGAAGCCAAACACGATTACCAGTACCGCAATCAGTAGCTTAGTTAGGATGGAATCGCCGGGAATCTGCGGCAGCACGGCCATCAACGCCACCAGGGCCACACTGCCGATCACGACAACCCGGACGCTCAGATCCTGCTCGGTCCGGGGCGTTTGGGCCGCTTCGCTCAGTTGCTCTTCGGTTTCAATGGCCTGTAGCGATGCCTTACTGAAACTCGACCGGAACGACGAGATGATGGTCGGAATCGTTTTGAGCAGCGTCATAAATCCGCCCGCCGTCACGGCTCCCGCGCCAATCTGTCGGATGTACGCCCGGTAAATAGCGGCTGCGGTATCGGCAAAGGTTTTGGTTTCGGGATTCCAGCCGCCCGGCCCGCCCGCTACGTTCAGGTCATTCAAATAGCCGAGTTTCTGG